>Ga0187893_10012081_pt1 | contig 12351 bp, 9 predicted proteins | sample MA1701074metaG_FD_139574 | JGI IMG/M metagenome (GOLD analysis project Ga0187893, IMG submission 139574) | White microbial mat communities from a basaltic lava cave in the Kipuka Kanohina Cave System on the Island of Hawaii, USA - MA170107-4 metaG ... | reverse complement strand
GGCTCGTCCGACAACTCTGGTCATAATTTCTACAGTACGTCAGTGTGAACTTACATCCACAAGGGCAGACTCTGTTGTTTAGCTCCTCAACGACAGCGGCCCGCTGTGCTGGCGAAAGAAAGCGCATAGAAACCCCGGGCAGTTCCTCGCGCGGCCCCGGCCTTATGGACCGCGAGATGAAAAGAGCGCTCAGGATCGCGATGCAACTCAGCAAAGCAGCCCAGATGATGATGTGTTTTCGAACACGGACCCAGTGTTCCGGAGGAGAAATTCTCCTGCTGTGACGTATACGAATTGCCATTTTCACCTCCCGGTGGCCGCCTAAAAATAGCGACTGTGCAGACCAGTGGATCGTCAAATGTCACGCGGGCTTGGATGATCGGCCGAGGTCCCGGACCGGAATCACGGTTCTGCTGGTCCTGCACGCGAAGATCTCTCAGTGAGGAGCATAGTACCCAGGCCGTGTGTAAGCTCGCACGTCTCTGCCATCTGGGAGTTTCACCTTTACCCGGATTCGTCGCCACTTGTCCGGCAGAGCGTTGGGCGGAGGGCGATAGCTCAAAACATACTGGTCGTGCATTGCGAGCGCAATCCTTCGCGCAGTGTCGTTTAACTTATTGGTCACGTTGCGAGTCTCGTAGTGCAGCCCACCGGTTCTCCGGGCCATCTTACTCAGCAGGTATCGGCCTCGTCTTTCCTCTACGCCGGTACGACGGTCGTGAATCCCGATGGCGTAGATTTGTATGTCCGTCTCCGACAGGGTCCGCATAAGTTCCCTCTCGGAATGACGGCTGTGGTTGTCTCCGCCGTCGGAGACGATCAGCAGGGCCTTGCGCGCGTTCCGCGCGAAGCCCATGTGTTGTAACGCCAGGTAGACCGCGTCGATGAGGGCCGTCTTTCCCGTAGGGGTCGTGAAAAGCAGACTGTTGTGGACTTCACCAAAGGCAGATGTGAACCCAATGCGTAGCTCAGGACGGCCTGAAAACGTTATCAGAAAAACTTCATCCCCGGGGTTTGTGTTCTCAGAAAAGGCCCGGGTCGCCAATAGGGCTCTTGAGAGCTTTCGTTCCATACTTCCGCTGACATCGAACAACAAACCGATCGAACATGGTGCATCCTGCGCATTGAAGTGGACAATATTCTGTGGGACTCCGTCTTCGAACACCTCGAAGTTTCCAGCACTCAAGCCTGTTACCGTTCTGCCGGCCTGGTCGGTTACTGTGACCGGCACGAGAACAAGGTTAACATCGACTTTGGTTATGTCCTTATACAGTGACTCGGGATCCGAACGCTTGGCGTCATCGAGAACTTGCTCCTTCGTGCTGCGCACAAATTGCCCGTTCAGCAGCATTATCGCGGCTGAAGCTCCAACCAACAGTGCTTTAAGCATGGGATGTCTCCTTCGACTCCCGGCGCACGGAGAGCCTTCCCTAGAGGTCGACTATGGTTCAGTGGGCCGTGTCACGGTCGCCACTCGCTCGCCGTTCCGCAAGTTGCCATCTCCCGCCCCAAGTACGGATTCGACACAGATGCGGACTTCTGCACCCACTTCGGGTAGCTCTTCGCCATGGGGCACTCGAACAGGTAGCGGCCCGTGGCCAAATCCGGCTCCACGGCAAGCAGCGCCACGAGATGCCTGCTGATCTCGCCAAACGCGTCTCGCGCCTCGGCTATCCCCTCGCCTGCCTTGCCGGCTGCCGACTCGGCTGAACTTGCCAATTGGTCGGCGTGTCCCTTTGCCTCACCGGCGTAGGCGCCGGATGCGACACGGGCGGCTTCCGCAATCCTCTTGAACTCCTCTCCCGAAACCGCCTTGTCGGTCGCCAACTGCGACCTCACGTGCTCGTATTCGGTCAGAAGCCTTTCTGTTAACTCGGATTTCGCGGGCGGGCGCTTTGTTGTGGTTTCGGCGCGCTCCGCTACCTGCGAACCGCATCCCAAAAAGATGGCGGCCAACAGTCCCGCTGTTAACACGGTCATCACCTTCATTCAATTCCTCCTTGTTCAGTTGGTTCCTTGGTGGTTTGCGAGGTCCGGGGTGTATACGTGAGCTCGGATCGCCCGATAATCTTCGGGGTCCAGACGCTCCTTGAGGTCAAAGTTGAACGTTTCCACGAAGCTAGTGACTCGAAAGTGAAACGGGTTCATCGTTCCAACGGTCTCAATGTCCGAGTATATCCACGTGCGCGAGTGCTTCGGCTCTTTGCTCTCAAACTGAACCGCCGCCGGGCCGAATCGCAGCACGCCGTGGCAGCCGCCCAAGGCGTGCCGGTGGTAAACCGGAATCTCGGAACCGGTATTGGCGAGTTCATACGTGCCGAGAACTGGCCTTTTCATGCGCTCTACGAGGAACTGTGTAAGCCCAGCGCTCGTTGTTCCTTCGCGAAGTTCGAACTCATGCTCGCCGGGCTGCGAGAGGCGTTTCTTCGCGCGGTCGTAGGTTTGCACGCGGATCTTGTGAGGATCAGAGACATCAACCTTCCGCACGTCCAGAAACGGAAGGTCCAGAGCGGTTTTCCCGTTCTCGCTGCGATATTGAATTCCTTGCTCATTGACCGTCAGAACCCCGCGCTCGCTTCGCCAGAGCTTGTCGCGTTTCACTTCGTAGCGAAATGCATCGGCTGCCCATAAGGTCCCGAAGGCTATCAGTAGCATCAATAGCAGACGCTTTTTCATTGGGCTTCTCCTATGATGTTTTGTCTACTCTCATCTGGTTCTCGTGTTGTGCAAGACGAAGAAACTGTTTAGGTTCTGGTTTCCGTTGGAGCCGCCCGTCGTGATTTGATGGGGTTGCAGAACGGCGCGCAGCAGGCAAGGGCGCGGCGGGGTTGGCCGCGGCGTAGCGAACCCCTGCCTGCGAGCACCGTTGTGCTATGGCCCAAGACGGACGGGCGGCGGAGCGGAAAGCAGAAGCCTGGATTTGCGTTGGTGGGTCCCAGAGCCTGTTCATGAGCCCTCCGCCAGTACGAAGTTCGGGAAGTCGGCAAACACCCAGCGATTTTTTAGAGTCCGGTAGATGATGTCGAGAAACTTACGGGCCAGCGCGATGATGGCTTTTCCGGTTCCCCGGCGTGCCTTCACTCGCTCGTAGAAAGTGCGTAGGTAGGGGCTGTAGTTGGCCGCAATGAGCGCCGACTGCACCAGCGCCGTGCGGCCCAGTTTGCTGCCCCGCTTGTGAATGCGCCCCGATCGCTCGGTCTCATTCGAGTTCGACACGCGCGGCACGATGCCGAAGTAACTCGCCAGCCGCCTCTCGTCGGGAAAGTCGTTCACATCGCCGATCACGCTCAGCAGGATCGCGCCGGTGATCTTGCCAATACCCTTGATCGAGGTCAGGCTTTTGTGGCCCTCCAGCTTGGATCCCTCCTCGCCGATCGTCTTCTCCAGCTCGGTGATACTCTTGTTCAGGCTGCGGATCTGGTCCACGATCACTCGCAGCTCGATGAGCACGATCTGGTCGAACGGCAGGCTCAATACCTCGCCGAGCCTCTTCTCGCTCGACAACGCTTCCTTCGGCAGGTTGATTCCCCGCGCCGACAGGATGTTGTTCACCTTGTTCTTCAAGGCCGTGCGCAGCTTCACGAGCGTGTCGCGCGTCTGCGTCAGGCTCGCCAATTGGCCGTGCTGCTTATCCTTCATGCGCACCTCCGGCAGCAGCCCCTTCGACAGGTACAGCGCCAGCAGCGCCGCGTCCCGCTCGTCGGTCTTCTTCGCCGACCGGCTGATCACCCGGAACTGATTCGTATCGACCGCCACGACCCGTGCCACATGCGGCGCCACCGCGTCGTAGAACAGCCGCGTATTGCCCGTCACCTCCACAGCCACCTCGTCGGTCGGCCGTAGCTTCTTCACGAACCGCGGCAACTGCTTGAGCGCCCATTCGGTGAAATACGTTCTGCCGCTTGCCAGCCGCACGCAACAGCTGAACCGGTTGCGGTGCAGATCGATCCCGATATATCGCTTTTCCATATCTCTCTCCTGGTTGTTGGAACTGCCAGGTGGAGTAGACACACTTCGCGGCGGTCACCACACTCCTATCCGAGGTCGCCCTGCGCCTCACGATGACGTCCAGCCACAGGTCTGACCAATCTCCTTTACGGGGTCGGACGCCCCAAACCGTCAATGCAGCCTGTGACCTGTCTACTCCGGAAGTTCCCTCCCGGAGCCTACCGCCGATCTTCGGAGCTAGAGACATTCATCTCATCTCCTTTCGCAAGACGGCGCACCTCGAAGCCCCGCCAGATCTCGTAGATGGCCGGATACACGACCAGTTCAAGAATGAAGGACGTGAAGATGCCGCCGATCATCGGGGCGGCAATCCGGCGCATGACGTCGGATCCCGAACCAGTGGACCACATGATAGGGACCAAGCCCATGAACATCACGCCCACCGTCATCACCTTTGGTCGCAGACGTTTGACGGCGCCGTCTTCAATAGCCTCCTTCAGATCGGCCATGCCCCGCATCATGCCCTTGGCTTTCCGTTCGTTGTAAGCGATGTCGAGGTAAAGGAGCATGAACACCGCCGTTTCGGCGTCCACGCCGAGCAGCGCAATCAGCCCGACCCAGACGGCGATGCTCATGTTGTAGTCGAGCAGATAAAGCAACCAGATCGCACCGACCGCCGAGAACGGCACCGCCAGCAGAATGATCATGGTTTTGACCAGCGAGCTTGTGTTCAAGTACAGCAGCAGGAAAACGATGAACAAGGTGATCGGCACCACAACCCACAGGCGCTCGACGACGCGCTCCAGATATTCGTACTGCCCGCTCCAGACGATCTGATAGCCGGCCGGCAAAGCAACGTTCTGGGCCACTGCGCGCTTGGCATCCTCGACATACCGCCCCATATCGCGGCCCGTGACATCGACGTATAGAAGTCCGGCCAAAAAGCCTTCCTCGTTCTTGATCATCGAGGGGCCGGTGCGCAACGTAATATTAGCTAGTTGACTGAGCGGTACCTGGGCGCCGCCCATGACCGGCACTAGAACACGGCTTAACGCGTTGGGGTTGTCGCGTAGGCCACGCGCGTAACGCACGTTGACCGGGTATCGTTCGCGGCCTTCGACGGTGGTGGTGACTGTCATGCCGCCGATCGCCGATTCGACGATCTCCTGGATCTCCCCGACGGACAACCCATAGCGTGCCGATTCCTCCCGGCGAACCTCAATGTCCAGATAGTAGCCGCCGGTCACCCGCTCGAAGAAAGCGCTGCGGGTCCCCGGCACTCCTTGCAGCACCTTCTCGACCTGCAGGCCGACCTCCTCAATGGTTTCGAGGTTCGTACCCAGAACCTTTATTCCCACCGGCGTCCGAATTCCGGTGGTGATCATGTCGATCCGTGTCCGGATGGGAAACAGCCAAGCGTTCGCATAGGAGGGAATCTGGACAGCCTTGTCCATCTCTTCGATGAGCTGCTCCCACGACACCGGGTGTTCTTCCGGCCAAATTCTTCGGAGCGGCTTCTTCACAAATTCCGGCGCCCATCCCGAATACCATCGCTCCTCCTGGACCTTTCGCCACTCTTCTTCGGGTTTCAATACGACCGTGGTTTCGACCATGCTGTAAGGAGCCGGGTCCGTGGCGGTCTCCGCTTTGCCTACCTTCCCGAACACACTTTGCACTTCGGGAAACTGCATCAGAAGTTTGTCCTGAACTTGAAGGTATTTCGTCGCCTCGGTTGCGGAGATGCCCGGCAGCGTTATCGGCATGTAGAGTAAGGATCCCTCGTTGAGCGGCGGCATAAACTCGGAACCCAGCCTGAGATAAATAGGGACTGTGGCGACGACGATCATGACGGCGAGCGCGATGATCAGCCACTTGAAGTTCAGAACAAACCTCACAACGGGATGATAGATTCGCATCAGAGGACGGCTGATGGGATGCTTCTCTTCACTGTGGATTTTGCCAACCAGGATGGCGTTGACCGCAGCCGCCAGAAAGCGTGGACGAAAGCTGAACTCTCTCGTCCGCATGAAAAGGAGCCGCAGCGCCGGATCGAGCGTGATGGCCAGCACCGCCGCGATCGCCATGGAGAAATTCTTGGTGAATGCCAGCGGCTTGAAGAGCCGGCCCTCTTGGTACTGCAAAGCGAAGATCGGCATGAAGGAAACCGCGATTACGAGCAGCGAAAAGAAGCTTGGGCCGCCAACCTCTTTGACGGCTTCGACAATCACTCGCGTGGCGCTGCCGGGCTTCCCCTCTGATTCCCAGTGTTCGAGCTTCTTATGTGTCTGCTCGACGACGACGATCGCGGCATCCACCATGGCGCCGATTGCAATGGCAATGCCGCCCAGCGACATGATGTTCGCGGTGGCGCCTGACCAGTACATGGGGATAAACGAGAGAATCACGGCGATGGGAATCGTGATGATGGGGATGATGGCGCTTGGAATGTGCCACAGGAAGATCAGGATGACTACGCTAACAATGATCAGCTCCTCGGTGAGCGTGTGCCGCAATGTGTCGATCGAGCGCTCGATGAGGTCCGAGCGGTCGTAGGTGACGGCGACTTCCACGCCTTTGGGAAGTCCGGGCTTGATCTCCTCCAGCTTTTGCTTCACCCGCTCGATGACGTCCATCACGTTCTGCCCGTAACGAACGACGACGATTCCACCGGTTACTTCGCCTTCCCCGTTGAACTCGGCCACTCCGCGCCGCATGTCGGGACCGAGTTCGACGCGCGCGACATCCCGGACGTAAATCGGCGTCCCCATGCCATCCGATCCAACCGCCAGATTTTCAATGTCCTCGATCGACTGAATGTAGCCGCGTCCGCGGACCAGGTATTCCTTGCCCGTAAACTCGACGACCCTGCCGCCCACCTCGCTATTGCTGTTGCGGATGACCTCCATCAATTTATTGATCGGCACCTTGTATGCCAACAGCTTGTTGGGGTCTGCGTTGACCTGGTACTCCTTGACGAATCCACCGACCGTGGCAACTTCGGCGACACCGGACACGCTTTCCAGCCAGTAGCGCATGTACCAGTCGTTGAAGGACCGCAATTCAGCGAGGTTGTTATTGCCGGACTTGTCAACCAGGGCGTATTGAAACGCCCACCCCACACCCGTCGCGTCCGGTCCGAGCGTGGGCGAGACACCCTCGGGCAGCTTGCCTGTGATCTTGCTCATGTATTCAAGCACCCGGCTTCGCCCCCAATAGATGTCCGTGCCCTCGTCGAAAATCACATACACGTACGAGAAGCCGTAGTCGGAGAGACCTCGGACCACACTCGTGTGGGGCGCGGCGAGCATGGCGGAGACGATGGGGTAGGTGATCTGATCCTCAACGAGGTTTGGACTGCGCCCCAGCCACTCGGTGTAAATGATCACCTGTGGGTCTGACAGGTCCGGAATAGCGTCCAGAGGGATCTGTTGCATCGACCACACGCCTAGCAGCGTCAAGGCGGCGACAAGGATCACCACGATCGCCCGATGGCTCGCGCAGTACTCGATGATTGCGTTGATCATGCGATGGCTTCCTCAGCGGGCCGTGATACTGGTTCTTGCGGTTCCAAGCGGTCTGCCGTCTTTACTGGCCGTGATTGTCGTCTCCCAGGTCCAGGCCATTGGGATTTCCACTTGTCCTTGGTATTCGCCTTTCCCCATGTGTCTCAAAGTCGCCTTGGAGGTCATCGGGGCCATGCTCCCCATCCGCGGCATGTGCAGGGCGACTTCGACTTCGGCCCCCTCGATGGGGTTGCCCGAAGCATCTCGCGCCACGAGGGCGATCGCATTCATCCCGACTTTTGCTCTCCTGGGTTCCTTGATTTCGACGTTCAAGTTTTGCGGCGCTGCGCCTTGATGTGCCGCGTGTGCTGGTGAAGGCGTGCCCATACCGGCAAACGCCCCCTTCAGGCGGCTCTCCGAATCAAGGAGGAAATTTGCGGCGGTAACGACGCTTTCGCCTGCTTTCAGCCCGCTCTCGATCGAGTAGTAACCGCCGGCCTCCGGGCCCAGCTTCACGGCGCGCGGCTCAAAGTAGCCCTGACCCTGGTCCACGAACACGTATTGTTCGGCGCCCGTGTCAAGCACGGCATCTTCGGGAACGGCAACTTGCGAGCCCAACGGAACACGCACCTCGAAGTCGACGAACATATCCGGCAGTAAGGTGAGATCCGGATTGGCGAACTGAACGCGCGTTTCGGCCGTTCTTGTCGCGGCGTTCAGCATGGGCGAGATAAAGATGATCTTGCCCGTGCGCTCTTTAGTGCCACCAGCGTATGGAAGCCTCACCCGAACAGATTGCCCCAGCCTGATATGAGGCAGGTCCGACTCATAGGTCTCCCCCAATACCCAAACCGTGGAGAGGTCGACGATCGTATACAGGTCCATCTCGGGCGTAACCTGCCTGCCATGGTGATAAGCTGCCCGTTCCGTGACCACGCCGCTGACGGGCGAATAGATTGTGAGCGCACGCTTCGCCTTGCCCTCGCTCTCCAGTTCCATGATTTCGTTTTCCGTGATATCCCAGAGAAACAAGCGTCGCCGGGCCGCCTCCAGCAGGTTGGTTGATCCTCCGGACACCCACGGGAACGAGCTGTCCTTGAGCACCTCGTTGGATCGAAGCGCCAGCAGGTACTCCTCCTGTGTCGCGACCAGATCGGGACTGTAGAGGGTGAACAGCGGATCTCCTTTCTTCACGGCCTTGCCCACGAAATCCACAAAAACTTCCTCGATGAAACCGGCTACTTTGGTGTGGATGTGAGTGATTTTCGTTTCATCAAAGGCGACTTTCCCCACCGTGCGGATCTCCTTCACCATCGGCCTGACGGTTGCAGGGACCGACTTCACCCCGATCAACTGCTGCCGCTCCGGCGTGATCGAAATCATGGCCGGGCCCGGCGCCTCCGATTCGGCGGGCATCGTCATTCCCGCGTGCGAAGGCATCGTAGTTTCACTAGGGCCGGCAGGTTTTTCGACCTTAACGAGCTTCATGCTGCAGATAGGGCAGTTTCCCGGTTCATCGGACCTCTGCTGCGGGTGCATCGGACAGTAATACTCTTCCTCGCCGCTCGTCGCGGTCCGGCCGGCCTGCTCAGGGGCCGTCTCCAACTTGACAAGCTTCATGCTGCAGATCGGGCAATTCCCGGGTTTGTCAGACTTCTGCTGCGGATGCATCGGACAGTAGTATTCGTCCTTCTGCGTCTGAGGTGCCTGCGTTTCACTACCTGCCCGAAAGAAGTCTGGCATCCACACGTACAATGTGAACGCCCCAACGGCCCCGGTGAGAAGCACCGCAATGGCCCACGATTTCCAGGAACGCTGTGCCGGCGTCGCAAGCCGTCCTGTCCCGGCCGCCGGCTCGATCGGATTATTGTTCTGCGTCTCCATGTGTCTCTCCTACGGCTGCGTTACGGGCCTCGCCACGAGCGCCTCCAGCCGCGCCAAGGCTTGCTCGTGCTTTGCTAGTTCCTCGTAGTACTGCATTTCATAGGTGAGGAGGCCCATAAAGTTGTTCATGAGCGTGAGAAAGTCGATACTGCCGACTTCATAGCCCGCCACGGCGGATTCGAGCGAAAGCGACGCCTGCGGGATGATGCCGGACTGGTAGAGCGCCAGCAACCGCTCGCTGGTGCTGGCTGTCAGATAGAGGTCCTTGATCATGAAGACGACTTCCTGCCGCGCGGATGCGTAAGTCTGACGGGCCTCCTGAAATCGCGCCGCCGCTTCTTCCACACCCAGGCGTTGCTTTCGCCAAAAGTACAACGGCACTTTCACCTCAGCGGTCGCCATGTAGTAGTCGGCGAAGGGTGCGCCATTCTTTTGCCACTGAAAGCTGAAGTTGAAATCGGGACGGTACTCCTTCTTAGAGCGTTCGATGCCCACGGCCCGGCTGTCGAGCATCGCCTGTTGTGCGCGCAGCAGCGGCGCTTGAGCATCAATCGACCCGAGAAAGTCTTCCAGGCTGGCCGACAGCGGAGAGAGCGTGACTGCCGCCGGCCTTCCCAACGGCCGCTCGGAGTTCAGCAGAGAACGAATACGCGCCTCGGCCGTGGCTTTCTTTTGCTCGATGATTTCAAGTTGCTGCGCCAACCCGGATTGCTCGACTTGCGCTTTCAGCACGTCTTGCTGGATTCCCCGGCCTACGGAGTAACGCGCCCGCGCAATTTTCTCGAACCGCTCCAGAAGATCGCGGTTCTTGCCGTTGATTTCGATCGCCTTCGTGAGCTGGAACCAATCGTAGTAGGCGACCTTCAATTGAGCGATTTGGTCGAGAACGACGGTGCCGTACATCTCCCGTTCGCTCTCGGCTTCCCTGCTCGCTTCCTCGCGTGCGAGCGCCAGCTTTCCGGGGAATGGCACCTCCTGCGAAAAGCCGAAACCCTGATACGCAAAGTTATTGTCCTGCAATCGGGAGAAGGGGTGACCAACGCCAAAGTTGGTAAAGCTGAGCTTCGGCTCCGGCAGAGTGCTCACCTGGGACGGACGCTTGGTGGCCGCGTCGTGCCGGTACTCCGCAGCGCGGATAGCGGGATTGTTCTGCAGTAGTTCATCCACCAGATCCTGGATAGAGACCACACGTTCCTGATCCGCCTCCGCGGCGACCCCGAACGGCAATCCCAGCAGCATCAAACTAGTCACAAGGTAGTACGAACTGATTCTTAGCATTCAGCTCCTCCAGAGACATGCAGCCACACGCAGACCACGGTCCGCACCCATGGCAAGGCACAGCAATCCTCTTGAAGGAGTGAACTAGACGAGAAAGACGGAAAGCTTTACGTGCAGGGCGACATGATCGTCAGCAGGCCGAAGGAAGTTGCGCTGGAGATCAAGCCGACTGATCTCAGCAGCGCGTAAAAGGCTTGAAAAGCTCTCCAGAACCGCACTTTGCGTGACGGTCTTCTTCAGACAAATCTGCTCGCGGGCCGGCTCTGAACCGCTCTCCGGGACATCCTCGTGACATCGAAGCCGGCAGCAGGAGGAGGCAAATTCCGCGCCCATCTTGCCGAGGTGACAACACGGGCCGTTACAACGCTCACCTGCGCCCAACCTTAACTCCGAGTAGGCGAGCAGGATATCGGCTCCATTCAAACTGAACAGAGCTATCAGCGTCAAGGTCGCTACAGCTTTGACGAACCGGTCCATATCTAGCAGTAGTATAGCCGAGCTAGCTACATAACGCTAGCAGTAAAGATTGGGACTCCGTGGAACCCTACGACCCACACCGGAGCCGGTGACGATGCCAGTGTAGGGCCTCGTGGCGGCCGGTCGCAGCGTGCTGTTGCGCGAGTCCCTCGCTTCGATGTGCGGATCGTTTCTCCATTTCAGCCGTAGGGCTTACAAGGGATGGTCGCAAAATGCAGTGGATCAGGCCAGCCGCAGCTACGACACACAGACTTCGTGGTAGCACACTAAAACGATCCGTCATTAGGCTCACGCAGGCAAGTCCATAGCGGCGTTGGGCAGCCGCAGGATACAGGGCGTTCCAGCAGGCGGGCCTCCGGACGTTAGAGTTCGGCGGTCTCCACCCAGCGGCTTGCAACCGACCCGTCCGGCCGGCACAAACCGCATTCACCAGTCAAGTAGCCAGTGAAGCCAAAGACCCACCGGCCGCTCCATCGTTTTCTCTTCGACCTTCTTGGGCAGCTAGACAATCGCAGCGCCGGTCTTGTCGTTCTTGGAAGCAACTTGCAGAAAAATGTGGCGGAATCACAGGAAGGTGATGGAGAATGTACATTCCGACCGGCAGTTGGGGATCGCTGTTGCTGACCCCTGGTTGGGATTCACGAACGAGCCGAATGTATGAGCTGAAGCGCGGACACGGCCTTCGATAGGTCTCCCAATTTGTGAGAAGCACTGCTGCACACTGAAGAAGGTGAATCCATCGCTCAGGCAGTGCAAGTGCTAGTTCGTCGCGTTCTGGACCGCTGGTGAAGCACGCATTCCCCCATCCATTGTTACGATGCGATGGCGGGCCAGGACGGTTGCTTATTGTGAGGACGGGCGAACGTGCGCAAGTGGCTCAGCGTTTCACCTGTGAGTCCAAGGGGCGCTGAGATTCCACCTGCCCATCATCCGTCAATGCTGCCAACCAACGCCCGCCCGATCGCAGGGGAAACGCCGTACGCGTACATTCCGAGCGCTTGCGAAGCGCCGTCTAAGGCGATTCGGAGCCGAGCGGGGCCGAAACCCTTCCGGGCTCCGGCACATCGTAGTTGTGTGAAGCCTGCACCTGTGACGCAAAATGACGATTGAGATCAACTGGGACCCCATGCCAACGTTTGGCCCTGTGCCCATCAATTGGTATGGCATCACCTATCTTCTCGGCTTCATCGCGGGATGGGCATTGGTTCGCCGGTGGGCCAGCCGCTTTGGGTTCCTGAAGGAACAGGTGGAGGAAGCGCTC
>Ga0187893_10012080_pt1 | contig 12352 bp, 7 predicted proteins | sample MA1701074metaG_FD_139574 | JGI IMG/M metagenome (GOLD analysis project Ga0187893, IMG submission 139574) | White microbial mat communities from a basaltic lava cave in the Kipuka Kanohina Cave System on the Island of Hawaii, USA - MA170107-4 metaG ... | reverse complement strand
GGCGACCGCCTGCGCGGTCCCCCGTGGTGAGTCCGCGACCGCGAACCCGCTTTCCTGTTCTGCCTGGCGGCCCTCCCGGCGTAGCCCGATGTCCTCGATGGTGACCTCGTAACCCAGCCGCGCAGTCAAGGCAGCAGCGACCAGTTCCGGGGTGGGCGGGTGGGGTATCCGTCCACCAAGCCAGTGCGACACCGAACTCTTGTCGTGGCTCAGCCGTACGTGGTGGGTTGCCCAGCCGAGCTTGTTCACCTGATCCGCGAGACCGGCGTTGGTGAAGCCGGTCTCGGTGATGAGCGACTCAAGCAGCGTGTTCCTGGGCACGGCACGGCTCCGGTTCATGTTCCAGCGGTCGGCCTACGACGGTAGCCCTGGCGGCGCGTCCCCGCAGCCACAGGCGCAAGGCGCAACCCGGCGCAACCGCTATGAGGCGCAACATCCGCATCCCGATGTGTGCTGCCCGAGGAGCCGGTGCCGTGATGTGCTGCCTGGAGATTAACTGATTATCGATGCCCAGGGGAGCATCCATTTGGGTACGATTCGAGGACGAAGGGATTGGATAGACGTGGTAAAAGCAGCGAGAGAGCTGACGCAGCGGGATGTAGTCATCGGGGAACAGCCAAAGGGGGGCCGGTGAGCGTCCCTGAAGAGACCTTCCGGGGAACTATGCAGGGCCGTACTCCGGACGGCGCCTGGGCTACGGTGATTGTCACTCGGAAGGGTTGGGTCGCGATGGGCGGGCTTGGCTGACTTTCAACGGGGCGATCAAGACCACGGTCGTCATGACCGACGAGCAGGCGGGGGAGCTGGTCGGGCTACTCGGTAAGGCGGGTGCCCGGTGAACAGGCTCCCACGGTGGGCGCTGTCCCCGGTTCGCTGGCACAATCGAACACTCCGCGATGATGGTCAGGATTTGGCTGAGGGAACGTAGCCCAATAGATCAGCTTGGGAGTCGTCACGGTCGTCGCCTTCTCGGCCCTGGCCAGCAGCACCGCCAGGTCTTTGACGGCGACGCCGTGTCCCACTGTCGAACATCAGCCCCACCGTCGCATCTCCTTCGACTCTTGCGTGAGGTCGGTCATCGATTGACTGAAAGCATCGGTCTGACCTTCTTCGGCCGCTGTCCAGCCCCACGCCTCTCGATCAGCGTGCTCACGGAAGTCTGTTTCCCAGACCAGGATGCCGTCGTTGCCCCACTGCATGTCACCGATGAACTCTCCGGGTTCGGAACGGCGGTAAGACCTGTTGCTCTCGTCGAACAGTGACTGGGCCAGGGCGGTTCGGTACTCAGTCCGGTTGCAGAGCTGGATGTAGGACTGTTCGTCGCCGACCAAGGGGAGCAGGGCCGGACGCAGCTCGCTCCTGAGTAAATGGCTATGCGGGTAGAGCCATTTGGTGCCGTTCCATTTTGGAAAGCTGCTGATGAAGTCACCGTTTAGCACTCTCCAGACGTGAAGCGCATAGAGGGCAGGCGCTGCGCGTTCGTCGCTCAATCGATCTCGCCACGTCGGCTCACGGAGAAGACGTAGCAGGACGTCGTCGTGACCGATTGCCACCGCAGCCAGACTCGCGGTTCGGAGGGCCAACAGGGCCGGGTAGTGTTGCAGTTTGTCCCAGCATTCATGATAGCTGCCGTCGGGCTGGCGGCGCGCACGCATCAGCTGTTCGATCGTCCATACCCACAGAGAGTTGTGCTGACGGTCTCGGTCCAGGTAGACGCCGTGCGCGAGGAGATGCAGCAAGGTGTCACACCTGGACCTGATGTCCTCGTGCTCGTCTTGGAATATCTGTCCGTCCTTCGCTGGCGCGAGCCGCGACCGGTCAGCCAGGTAGTCACGCAGTCGGGTGACCTCCGAGTCAATCAGGTCACGTAGCTCAATGTGCTTGATCGGGTCAGGCAGTAGTCGCTTCAGTCGGGCGATCGCCATTGCGCGCGTCAGTGGCGGGTCGGCAAGGGAATCGAGCGCTTCCAGCCGGTTGACGATATCCGGGAAGAAGCGATCGGCTGGTGCTTCAGTAATAAGGTGCGCACGATGCTGAGCAACCAAACGTCGCCCCGCGCCGCCGAGTTCGCCATATGAGGCCCAGTAGAGGGGATAGCGCCGTGAGCGGGTGCCCTCGATCGCTGCGACGAGCGCATGGTCCCAGTCTCCGGACCAACCGTTGATGATCAAGCCGTACTCATCCAGGATCCGGTCGAGGAGTGCCTTGGTCGGTTCGGTGTACTGGCTCAGCTCCTCCACGGTGTTCAGCTGGTCGATTCTGGCGTAGTCGCCGTGCAGCTTGATGACTGTGCATCGCGCGTGTGCGAGTGGCTCCATCCCCTCAACGGCAGCGGGAGTTGCGATCACCTGCGGGAAGATGCCCTCCGCTTCCAGTGCATGCTCGATCAACCGATCGAAGTTGGTCGTCACAATGACTCGCGCCGTCCCTCGCCGTACGAGCGCCGTGATCGCCCGGTGAGCAGCACCCGGTACCTTCAGTCCCTGTTCCCGCTCCTCATCCGTCGGCTCGAAGAACCCAGCAAGCAGAGCCCGTCGAGCGGCTGGTGTACTGGCCAGCGAAGCGAGCAATCCGGAGTATCCGAGCGGCGCGCCGTCTCCGTGTTCGTCCCACCACGCGTCGAGATCAAGCTCGGTGGTGACGTCCTGCCCTGCGGCGGCTGCGGCCTGACCGACCAGCGCCTTAATGATGCCCCAGCCGGTCAGTACGCCGGCTCCGGTCGATGTTCCTGAACCCAGCAGGAGGGCGTAAATCCCCGGCTGGGCATGCAACGCCATTGCCAGGCCAATTCGAGGATCAAGGGCTCGGCTGGGCGTCTGTGCTTCCTCCGTGCTCATGTCGTGACTCTACGAGTAGCGGCTGAGCGGCTCATCTTTGCATGATTTGATGTTACATCGGGGGCGGTAATATCACGCGCGTGACTGCCCCTGATGCTGAGCTCACCATCGATCAGCTTGCGGCCCGTGCTGGGATGACGGTGCGTAACGTCCGTGCCCATGCCAGCCGCGGGCTGCTGCCGTCGCCGCAGCTGCGTGGCCGGACCGCCTACTACGGTGCCGATCACCTCGCCCGCCTCCAGCTCATTGCCGGGCTGCAGCAGCAGGGCTTCTCCCTCGCCGCTATCGAGGCGGTGGTGCAGCACACCCCGGCGCGCTCGGCCGAGCAGGCGCTGGCTTTCTACCGCGGCATCCTTGCCCCCTGGCAGTCCGAGGACCCGGTGGAGCTGCCTTACACCGAGCTGGCTGCCTGGCTCGGTGTCGAGCCGCAGCCCGCGACGCTGGACCGGATGCACGCCGAAGGAGTCCTGGAGCCGCTGGGAGAGGGCAGGGTGCGGATCCCCAACCCCGCGCTGCTGCGGGCCGGCGCGCAGACGGTGCGCCTCGGCATCCCGGTGGAGGCCGTGCTGGCGCTGCGGCCTGAGCTGGTCCGGCATGCCCGGGCGATCGCCGAGCTGTTCGTCGGGCTGTTCCGGGACACCGTGTGGGAGAAGCACCTGGCGCACGGCAGGCCGCGCAGCGAGCTGTCCGAGGTGCTGCGGATCGTGGAGGAACTGCAGCCCATCGGCGCGCAGGCGCTGCTGGCCGCCTTCCGCGCCGCCATGCCCGAGGCGATCGAGGCCTTGGTCCGGGAGGAGTACGAGAGGCTGGCCGGCGGGGCCGAGCGCAACGGCCAGTGAGATTTGACGGTAGCGACCGCGATGTGTCCAGCCCCCGATACGATCCGCCATCGCGCCGGACGTCGCGGCCGTCACAGAGCTGGAGAGGGAGCAGCGTGGTCGAGTTCCTACTCAGCTACGACCGGGAGGACGGCGATGGGGGTTACGTCGAGGAGTTCTTCGTTGAGCTCTCCGACGAGCTGGCGCGGCGGCGGGCCGGTTGGGACAAGGATCACATCGGGTACCTGGACGTCAAGGTGCCGACCGGCAGCCGCTGGCCTAACCGGCTCAATGAGGCGCTCCGCACCTGCCGGGTGTTCTTGGCGCTGTACTCGCCACGTTATTTCTACAGTGAGTACTGCGGCAAGGAGTGGTGGATCTTCTCCGAGCGAGTCCGCGAGTACCGGCTGCGCCAGAGCCGGGAGGCAGAGCTGATCATTCCGGTGCTCTGGGAGCCGACTCACCGCGACATCCCTGCGGTCGCCCGCCCGCTTCAGCACAAGGAACAGCTCTTTCCCGACATATATTCGCAGAAGGGCCTGCGACGCATCGTCAAGCTTAAAGGAAAGTACCGCGAGGAATACGACACCATCGTCAACGTTCTCGTGAACCGCATCATCGACTGTCACGACACGCATGTGCTCGCGCCAGCCACTCGGTTGGTCGATATAGCGACGGCCACGAACGCGTTCGCCGCCCCAGTACCGCTGGGCGCCACCGGCGGGGACACCGACTGCGGGGGGCCGGTCTCGGGGCCGCGCCGGGTGTACTTCGTGATGGCAGCGCCGACGGCGCAGGAGGCGCGCACGGTCCGTAAGGACCCCGGGGACCGGTACGGCGCAGAACCGGACGAGTGGATGCCCTACTGGCCGGAGGTGACCGAACCGCTCATCCTCCATGCTAATGATGTGGCCCGGCAGCAGAAACCACCGCTCCTCCCGAAACAGGAGCGCGCGGACGTGGGCGACCTCGTCGAACTGATCAAGCAGGCTGAGCAGAAGAACGCCATCGTGATCCTGCTGGTGGACGCCTGGGCGGCACGGCTGCCGAAGTACCAGGCTGCGCTGTGTCCATACGACGACTACGACTCGTTGCACACGGCGGTGATCGTGCCCACCAACGGCGTGGACAGCGAGACGGCGCAGCACCTGCCAGCCCTCCACGCCGACGTGCGTGGGATTTTCATCAAGAACTTCCGGGGAGGGCGCCGGTTCTACCGTGATGCCGTCACCTCACTGGCCGAGTTCCGACGCGCGTTGGGCGAAGCCCTGATCTACACCCAGAGCCTGGTGTTCGAGAACGCCGACGTCCAGCGAACTGTGTCGTCGGACGGCGCCATCTCCCGGCCCACCATCACCGGCCCTGGAGGCTCGTGATGGCGCCGCGCTCCCACCCAGGGAAGATCGTCACCTTCTACTCCTACAAGGGTGGCACCGGCCGCACGATGGCGTTGGCCAACGTGGCGTGGATCCTGGCGAGCAACGGCTACCAGGTGCTGGCGGTGGATTGGGACCTGGAGGCGCCGGGGCTGCATCGCTACTTCCACCCGTTCCTGCTCGACCCGGAGCTCTCCGACACACCCGGCGTGCTCGACATGGTCTGGGACGTCGCGACCGCTGCGATGGATCCCGCAATCCCCGAGCGGGTGGACTGGTATGAGCCCTACGCGGACGTCCTGAACTACGCGGTCTCGCTGCGCTGGGAGTTCCCCGCCGGAGGCACGCTCGACCTGCTCCCGGCCGGCCGTCAGGGCCCGCTCTACTCGACCCGGGTGGGCGCCTTCGACTGGACCAACTTCTACGACCGTCTCGGCGGGGGCGCCTTTCTTGAAGCCGTGCGCAAGAGCATGCGTGCCGAGTATGACTACGTGCTGATCGACAGCCGGACGGGGCTGAGCGACACCTCCGGGATCTGCACGGTGCAACTGCCCGATGTGCTGGTCGTCGGATTCACCTTCAACACCCAGAGCGTGTCCGGTGCCGCTGCCGTCGTCGAGTCGGTGTGCCGGCAGCGTCCGGACGTGCGGATCCTGCCGGTACCCATGCGGGTTGAGGACGGCGAGCGGCCGAAGCTGGAACGGGGACGTGACTTCGCGCGGGCCCGGTTCGGTGACCTCCCGAGAGGGATGGATGATCGAGCCCGCACCCGGTACTGGGCGGAAGTGGAGATTCCCTACCGCACGTTCTATGCCTACGAGGAGATCCTGGCCCCGATCGGGGACCGGCCCGGCAGCAGGAGTTCGGTTTTGGCGGCATGTGAACGGCTCGTCCTGCATCTCACCGGGGGCGCGGTCTCGGAGTCGGTACCACTGGACGAGATGGAACGGCGTCGGCTCCTGCTCCAGCTCGAGCGGGCGCCCGCCGAGGCGGGCTCGGACGTCTTCATCAGCCACGCACGGGAGGACCGGGCGTGGGCTGAGTGGCTCCGCTGGCATCTGCTGGATCGTGGGTATACGGTTTTTGACCTTTCGAAGCTGCCGTCCGCTTCCGCGTGGACCGAGGCGATCGTGACCGCCACCGCGACCGCGACGACTGTGCTTGCCGTGGTATCCCCCGCCTATCTCGCCCGCGGCACCCTCAAGTCGGTACTGGCGGAGATACGTGGCCGGTTGCTACCAGTGCTGGTCGCCGACATGGACCTACCCGCTCCGTTGCGGTCCACGCAGACACTCGATCTGGTCGCGGTCGATGAGGCCACCGCGCTGAGCAGGTTGAAGCAGGCACTCAAGAACCTCCCGCGGCGGCCGCTGGCTGCGACGGCTGGGCCGCTAGAGCCGGACGCTCCCCGTTTCCCTGGGGCGCTTCCGGTGGTGTGGAACGTGCCGGTCCGCAACACCACATTCGTCGGACGAGATAGGTTGCTGGCCCAGCTGCCGAAGCGGATGCATGGCGGGCCGGTCGCACTGGTCGGGCTCGGCGGGATCGGCAAGACCGCGACGGCCCTCGAGTACGCCCACCAAAACGCCGGTGACTACGACCTCGTCTGGTGGATCGACGCGGCACAACCGACACAAGCAACTGAACAGCTAATCGAACTGGGTCGCCAGCTCGCTATGGGGGCTGCGGTCGACCGGGAGAGCGCTGTATATCAGGTGCTCGGTGCGCTACGCACTCGCCGCCGTTGGCTACTGGTTTTCGACGACGCCGAGGATCCAGCCGCGCTCCAGCCGTTGATCGCCATCGAATCTGGTCACATTCTCATCACTTCGCGCGACACATCTTGGGGCCGTATGGCCGACCTCGTCGAGGTCGGCGTACTGACTCGACTTGAATCTGTCGAGCTGCTCTGGCGACAGGTGCCAGGGATACCGGCGGTGCCCGCCGACGAGTTGGCCACGCTCCTCGGTGACTTACCACTCGCGCTCAGCTCAGCTGCAGCCTTCATGGCGAACACCCACATGCCGATCGCCGAATACTTGGCGTTGCTCCGGACTCACCAAGTGGAGCTGCTCAGCCAGGGTGGTCCGGATAACCGCCTTTCGGTGCTCGCCACCATGCGACTCGCGGTGGATCGGCTGCGTGTCGAGTCCAGCACCGCCGCTGATCTGATCGAGCTGGTGTCCCTGTTCGGTCCTGCGCCGGTGCCGCTGTCCCTGTTCCGGCCCGGGACCGAAATCGCGGACGACGCCCTGCGGCGGGCCGTCACGGACCCGCTCACCTTCGCCGAGCTGATCGGTGTGATCAGCAGGTACTCGTTGGCGGTCCGGGCCGGTGACGCGCTCCAGGTGCACCGTCTGGTTCAGGCGGTCGTGCGGGACACATTGTCGGCCGACGCGCGTCGCGAGTATTCCCGCCAGGTGGAGGGCCTCCTCGGCGCCGCGGCACCCGGCGAGCCGGAACAGCCGGCCACCTGGCCGACGTATGCCGGGCTGCTCCCGCACGTCGATTCCGTCGAGACCTGTGAGGACGCTCGCTTCCGGGAGCTGCTGCTGGACACTTGCTGGTACCTGTATCACCGAGGCGATCCGGTGGGTTGTCGCCAGCTCGCGCGCTCGGCAGCCGCCCGGTTCGGCTCAGCGCTGGGGGACAAGGCGGACGATACCCTCTCGGCACTGCATCTTGCCGCGATCGCGGCCGGTGAGCTCGGTGAGCACGCCGAGGCCGCTGAGTTGAACTCACAACTCCTGCGCATGCGGGAGCGCCTACATGGTCCAGACGCGCCCGCGACACTCAGCTCCCGCAGCAACCTCTCTCTCAGCCTGGCGGCACTCGGCAGGGTAGGCGAGGCACTCCAAGCCGGGGAAGTCGTACTTGCCGATCGTCAACGGGTGTTCGGCCTTGACCATCCGGACACCCTCGCCTCGCTCGACAACCTCGCTTTTCTGCTGTTCATGGTCGGTGACATGTCGAGAGCGCGGGCGGTTGCCGAGCAGAAGATCGAGAGAAGTCGTCTGATGCTGGGCGAGGACCACCCGGCGACACTGGTCGGGCTGCACAACCTCGCGGCCATCATTGCTGTCGCCGGAGAAGCCGCTCGCTCCGTGGAGCTGTACCGGATGGTGGTCGACGGACGGCGGCGGCTGCTCGGTCCGCAGCATCCGGACACGCTCAACTCGACCTACGGTCTGGCCGTCGTGCTCGTCGACCTGCGCGGACCCGGCGACACCGAGGCGCAGTCGCTCGCGCAGGAGGCGGCGGCCGGCTTCGTGCACCTCTACGGCAACGACCACCCGTCGGCCGTCCAGGCCCGGGAACTCGCCGCCGACCCGCATGCAGAGCGGGGACACGGCTCGCCTGAGGCCGTACCCACCTAAGTCTCGACGGCTCAGCGTCCTGGCGGCGCTGACCGAAGACTGCCTCGGGAACACGGTCTTAGCACGTATAGAGTAGTCTGCAACCCCTGGTGGGGGCGTGATCTACGGCAATCCGATCGTCGGCCGGATCCTCGGTGTGCTGCGTCTTCGGTGCACTGGGAGTCTTCGGTGCACTGGGGACACCGGTCGGTGGAGGCTCTGGGTGCCGTCACGCTCCGGTAGGCTGGCACCTCATGGAGAGCAGAACTAATGCAGAGCAGTGATTACGATTCCAGTCTGGTCGAGGCGAACGTCCGCGCACTGTGGGAAGCGCGCGACGTTTACCGGTATGACTCGGACCTCACCGGTTCAGTTTTCAGTATCGACACGCCACCACCGTACGTGTCGGCGTCTCATCTGCATGTAGGTCATGCCATGAGTTACTCCCAGGCCGACTTCGTCGTGCGCTATCACCGCATGCGTGGCGAGCGCGTCTTCTACCCCATGGGCTTCGACGACAACGGCCTGCCCACCGAGCGTTTTGTGGAGCAGAAGTACGGCATCAAGGCGGCGGACACCCCTCGGGCGGAGTTCATCAGGCTCTGCATGGAGGAGACGAAGGCCACCGCCGCGCGTTACGAGGATCTCTGGCGCCAGGTGGGTCTGTCCGTGGACTGGTCGAACACGTACTCGACGATCGATCGGCGATGCCAGGCCACCGCCCAGACGAGCTTCATCAAGCTGCAGGAGGCCGGCTACATCCGGCGGAGCCGGGACCCGATCCTCTGGTGCATCGAGTGCCGCACAGCGTTGGCGCAGGCCGATATCGAGGACCTGGAACGTAAGGGTCGTCTTCACCGGATCGCCTTCTCGGCCGTGGAAACGGGTGAGCCGTTGGTGATCGCTACCACGCGCCCAGAGTTGCTGCCCGCGTGTGTGGCGATGTACTTCCACCCCGGAGATGAGCGGTACGCCCATCTGGAGGGTACGTTCGCCCGGGTGCCCGTCTTCGGTCAGGAGGTGCCGATCAGGACCGATGAGTCGGTCGATCCCGAGTTCGGCACCGGGTTGATGATGGTCTGTACCTTTGGTGATGTCGAGGACGTCGCCAAATGGCGCCGGGACTCGCTCGAACTGCGACTGGTGCTCGGTCCCGACGGACGGTTCGACGAGTCGACCGGACCGCTGGCCGGCCGCAACGTCGATGACTCCCGCCGCGTCACACTCGACTTGCTGAAAGGCAGTGGCGAACTGCTGGATTCCACGTCGATCCGGCAGGTGGTCGGGGTGCACGAGCGCTGCTCCACGCCGGTGGAGTTTCAGATCCGGCCGCAGTGGTTCGTCCGGATCATGGAACACCGCGACCGTTTCCGGGTGCGTGCCACGGAGCTGGAATGGGCGCCGGAGTCGATGAAGCGCCGGCTTGACGACTGGATCGACGGGCTCAAGTGGGACTGGAACATCACTCGCCAGCGGCACTACGGCGTGCCGTTCCCGGTCTGGTACCCACTCGATGAGAACGGCGAACCCGTCCAGGACCAGGTCCTGCTTCCCGCGTTGTCGGCGTTGCCGGTCGATCCCGGCACTGACACCCCGCCGGGTTTCACCGAGGACCAGCGCGGCAAGCCGGGCGGTTTCACCGGAGATCCCGATGTGATGGACACCTGGATGACGTCGTCGTTGACGCCCCAGATCAATGACGGCTGGGCGGTGTCCGGGACCGGTTCGGACCCGGCGTTGGCCCCTATGAGCCTGCGGGTCCAGGCATTCGAGATCATCCGAACTTGGCTCTTCTACACGCTGGTCAAGTCGGAGTTTCACTTCGGCCGGGTTCCGTGGAACACGGTGATGATCTCCGGGTGGGGTCTCAACGAGCAGGGCAAGAAGATCTCGAAGCGCGATCTGGAGAAGTCGACCAACGAGGACGGGTTCAACCGTTACGTCCCGGATCAGGTCATAGCCCGGTACGGGGCGGACGCGCTGCGGCTGTGGGCGACCTCGGCTCGACTCGGTAACGACCTTCGATACAACGAGAAGGACGTGAAGGTCGGCCGGAAATTCACCGTCAAGCTGTGGAACGTCGGTCGTTTCCTCGACCTGCACCTGGACGGATTCGACGCCTCCTCGGCGACGCCGATCCCCGTTGCTGATCGGACCGCGGTTGACCGCTGGGTGCTCGCGCATCTGGCCGAGACGGTGGCGCAGGCCACCGAGGCTTTCGATCACTACGATTTCATGCAGGCACAGAAGGCGGCGTCCCGGTTCTTCTGGTCCGTGTTCTGCGATCGCTACCTGGAGATGATCAAGGACCGGTTCCTGGATCCGGGCAAACACTCTGACAGTGAACGGCGCAGCGCGCAGTGGACGATGTGGGAGGCGTACCGGACGGTGCTCGGGCTGTTCGCCCCCTTCGCCCCGTTCGTCACCGAAAGCCTGTACCAGCGCTTCTACGTCGATCAGGAGAAATCTGACAGCATCCACCTGTCAGCCTGGCCCACCGTCGAGACGGCCTGGAAGACCGATCCGAGCGACATCGACCAGATGGTGGTCATACTTGACGCTGTCCGGGCGCTACGCTCGCAACAGCGCCTGCATTCCGGCACCCGGATCGCCCGGCTGATACTGGAAGCACCGGAGGGCGCGCCGGCCGCCCTGGCCCGGGTGGTGGCCGACCCGCTGCGTACCGCGTCCCGGGCTGACGAGGTGGTCTTCGCCACCGCAGCACATCCCAGCGGGGTCGACGGCATCACCGTGGGCATTGATCTGTAAGCAGGTTGGGTGGGTTTTCAGACTATCCTGACGATGTGGACATGGGTCAGGGATAAGCCCGCCCGGACCGCTACCATGGCGATGGCGTAGTCCTCTTCTATTATTTCTCCGAGACGAACGTCGACCTTCAATTCCTGGTTCCGGCCGTAGGGGCGCTTGCGGTCGCGGTAGACGATGGTGCGAGTAATGAGTCCCCGCGTGGCTTTACTCTTGGTGCGCTTCACGGGCTGCCTTCCTGGGTTGGGGTGCCGGGCTCGGGGGGTGGAGCCTGGGGAATCTGCCCCCGTTTCTCGCACAGCTCCGTGTAACGCCGGCGCCCGGCGTCGGTGAGGCTCATTCTCCGCAGCGCCCAGACCGGGTCACCGTCATCTACATCGGTTAGTCCGGTTCGGATGATGTAGTCGAAGACCCGAGCCAGATACTCGGGTGCCGGGCGGCCTTCGTCGAAGTAAACGCCGGCTGACTTCGCCGTACTCCCGTTGTGGATCCGACGCAATGCCATCCATTCGTACAGGTCGGGGTCGCTCACTGGCACACCCTCATGTTCCAGCGCACAGCCGCCCGCACACACGCCTTGCAGTACCCCGGATCATCCTCATACTCCGCAGCGGGACCGTGGTCGGGTTGGACCTCGGCACCGCACACCGCTATCTGAACGCCGCCCTGGTAACCCGCGTTCATCGCGTCGACAGCGGCCAGCAGGTGAGAAAATTCCTCCGTTGTTTCACGGCGATTCAAGCGTGTGGAACTCAATGCTTTCACCCGACTCCATCCAGGATTACCCCAGCAACATTAACCACTTCGTCCTGGGTCGGTCCAGGTCGCCGTAGCCTCGGAAACTTGATCATCGAGAACACGTGGCAAACCGTAGTTTTCGGTCGGTGCCAGGGCGGCGGCGCATGCAAGAATGAATACGGTGCCTCGGATAGGGCAATTACCGGTATGGTGCGTGAAGCCGGAAGCGTTCTCCGTCTGCTCCCGGGTGAGGTGACAGGGGATTGTCGTGAACCGTTCTGCTGCGGCCGTGCAGGCGTTGCTGTCTCCGCAGGGTTGTGCGGTGCTGGCGGGTGGTCGTGCCGGGAAGGTGGTGCGGCTGGTCCGCATGGCGTTGGGTTGGACCCAGACCGAACTGGGGAACCGGTCGGGGTGGTCGCAGTCCACCATCTCCCGGATCGAGGAGGGCAAGACCCGCGCCG
>Ga0187893_10012078_pt1 | contig 12353 bp, 14 predicted proteins | sample MA1701074metaG_FD_139574 | JGI IMG/M metagenome (GOLD analysis project Ga0187893, IMG submission 139574) | White microbial mat communities from a basaltic lava cave in the Kipuka Kanohina Cave System on the Island of Hawaii, USA - MA170107-4 metaG ... | reverse complement strand
TCGCCGCGTTTCGGCCGTCGTCAATCTCCAGCGCGTTGCCCGCCAACCGATCGCCGCGTGACTTTACCTGTTCAGCTCCCTAGCATGCCATCAGCGCACGCGTAGATCAAGCGCGAGCAGTGTTGCAGGTCACACTGGTGGGGAAATTCCACGATACAGAGTTAGAATCCTCGCGGAGGAGAGGTGTGATGAAGGCATTACTCGTCCCTGCGTTTGTCTTGCTGGCACTGGTGTCCGTTGTAGTCCCGCTGTCCGCGCATCACGCGTGGCCCGTGAGCCGTGAGAAGCTCGTGACGGTGAAGGGCACGGTGGTGGAGTTCATGTGGGCGAACCCGCACCCGATGATCACGCTCGGCGTCAAGACCGACGACGGCCGGACGGAGCAGTGGCTGATCGGCGGGCCTGCGCTCAACCGGATGGAGGCGAATGGCTGGACCAAGGCGACGGTCAAGCCCGGCGACCTGCTCACGGGCATCGGCTATCAGTTCGCCGACGGCCAGAAGATCATCAGGCTCGAGAGGGTGGAGCTGGCCGACGGTAGGGAATTCCGCCTCTACGGCCGCTAGCCCGCGTGCGTTCGGTGGCGCTTCCGCGCCGCAGGGTCATGTCGTCGGTGATGCCATCGCCGTATCGCCGGCATACACGGCCGCACGTCGGGAACATCGAGCGCTGCGGTAAGAGTCGTTGCGCACATGTGATCGCAATGACACACGATATGTGATCGCGACGACACACAGCGTACGAACGCATCCCCCCTCGGTGTGTCGAAGGCGCACGGTGCCGTGACGTCCACTCTGCGACGCGCGCTGAGGCTCGCGAAGGCACCGCGTTTGCTCACGTGGGCGGCTCCCCCCCGGCGGAACAGGCGTCTTCGGCAACCGGGGGTGTCATGTCATTCGTGTGGGATCCAGCAGGGCCGATGGTCGTGGTCGCCGACGACGATCCCGACATGCGTCGGTTTCTCCGCGATCTTCTCAATCATCGTGGGTACGACGTGATCACGGCGATGGATGTTCGCGAAGCCCTGAAACACCTTCGCCGTCCGGACGTCGCCGCGGCTGTGGTCGATATGCCGTTCGTCAACAGTGCCGGATGTTCGGGCTTGGACTTGCTGCGTTATGTCCGCAATTCCCCGCGATTGGCGCTCCTGCCGGTGATCGTCCTGACGGCTTTCCCGCTGAACGGAACGCTCCTACGAGAAATCGAGGTCCTTGGTGGTGAGCTGTGGCACAAGCCGTTCGACCCATTTGCGCTCGTCGATCGGCTCAATGGACTGCTTCTCGAGCATCCCGTCAGCGCCTGAATTGAGTGCGGGCCCCAGCGGAACCCACCCATAACACTTCGCCGTGCGCGTTCGGATTCTCTGTAGGGCTCACGGGCAGGCAGCCGGCGTCAGCCTCGATCGCTTCGAGCCCGGTTTCGACATCGGAACAACGATCGCGAACCTGCTGCTCGCCGAAGGCTGGGCAGAGCCCGTCGACGGCACAGCGGCGGCGGCGGCGACGAATTCGGTGAATGGCTTACGAATCTGAATGATGCCCGTGCACCCCTTGGCCTGGGCGCAGCGGCGATTCCGCGGGAAACGTCGTCTGGGGGGGGTGGCACGCCCGTTGCCCGTTTCAGCACGCGAGGTTTCGATGCTGGTGCGCACAATTGGCCGTCTTCGTCGCCTGCTGCGAGACGACATCGGGCAGGATGCCATGGAATACGCGCTGCTCGGGAGCCTGATTGCCGTCGGTGCGATTGGAATGTTGACGGCAGCGGACACCGAAGTGTCTTCGTTGTGGGATGAACTCGCTTCAGGCATCGCCGCGATACTGTAACGAGCGGGACCTCACCACCGTACCGCCCTCGCTCGAGACGGACACACACACCGCGACGGCACCATGCGGCGATCGGGCCGAGAGATCCGGTGTGCTTAGTTGCGCAGCAGATAGCTGAGCGACAGCGGCTCCTCGAATTGGAACGCCGTGCGGTACACCAAAGAACCCGATTCGATGGCGACCACACTCGACCGGACTGTCCTCGCGCGCACCACGTGGCAGCGCCGCTCGCTGCTGATGAAGAGGTCCTCGGCCGATCCGATGATGGCGCGAGTGGATGTCTCCACGAGCACGCCAGTCTCGGAGATATTGACGAGTTCGACGCGTGAAGCCCCCTGCATCGACAACCGCAGGTCAGGCCTCAGGTCTTTTCGCGCGACGCGGCGCGCGACGCGACGCTCGTATCGGGTGCGGGTCACGTTCGGCGCAGGGACCGGGAAATCCGGCGTGCCGGCACCCGCAAGGCTGTCCAACACCGCATCCGCATCCAGCTGACACATGAGCGCCAGGATGTCGGGCGCCGTGATGAAGCCGTGCGCCCCTACGACCGGTGACTGCCCTTGATGAGCGTCGATCTGCACGATTCGCCTCCTTGAGGTCCGCACCAGACGCGGACGCCCCTGAGGAAGCCAATCGGATGCCGTCTCGGCCTGATCCAGTAACTAGCTTTAAATAAAGGACTTATCTGCGACAACTGTGCGGTCATGCGGTGTGCGGTGTGCGCCTGGAGAGCCGGACGCGCCCAGTCCGGTGGCGTACCGCGCACTCCCCGGTTGACCCGCCTGGGGCTGTACGGAGGGAAGGATCAGCCACTTCGTCGATAGTCATCCAACCACTGCCCGCTCACGGGACTGAGGTCGAGCAAGAGCCGGTGCAGGGCACCGCGACGTCGCGCGTGTCGTCTGACGAACGCCACGCCGCCAACGGCGAGTGCCAGGATGATGGGCAGGGCGACGGAACCAAACATCGGTGTACCTGTGAAAGAGCAATGGGTTCAGAGGGGGGTTTCGGAAAGGATATCGGACAAACATGCCGCAAGGTTTACGCGATGGTACATTGCTCCAGACGTTTGGCATGGAGGGACGAATGGCAACCGCAGAGACCTCGGACGCGCTGAGTCAGACCCCGACCGCATCCACGCCTCGCTCCGGGGCCGATGAACGGCGCACCACAGCCTGGATCGGTCAAGGCGTCGTCATCGAGGGGCGAGTCATCAGTTCGCAGGATATGAGGATCGACGGGAGGGTCGACGGCACGATCGAGGTCGGCGACCATATGCTCACGGTTGGCGCACGCGCTGTGGTGAAAGCGAATCTGGTCGCCAGATCGATCTTGATCAGCGGAACCATCATCGGGAACGTCACCGCTACCGCGAGAGTCGACCTCCAGGCGTCGGGATCGGTCGAGGGTGACATCAGCACACCTCGGCTGCTGATGGTCGAAGGCGCAGCCATCAAGGGCAAGGTCAGGACGGGCGGCTATCGCACGCCGAAGAATCAGGGCGGCTGACTGCCTCGAGGAGCTCGACGCGATCGCACCGCTGGATCCACCGCATGGCTACGGAACATGCCATCGTCACGTCAGCCAGTTGCGAGGCGATGAGAACGCGCTCAGTTGCCCAGGAGCGCGGCGATCGTCTGCTCGTAGATCGCGGACAGCGGCGCGATGTCGGCCAGCCGCACGTGTTCGTCAATCCCGTGGATTGATGAGCCGACGGGGCCGAATTCGACCACCTCGCGCGATACCGCCGCCAGGAAGCGGCCATCCGAGGTGCCGCCGCTCGTCGACAGCGCCGGCGTGACGCCGGTGACGGACGTGATGGCGGTGCCGAGCACGTCCACGAGACCGCCTCGCGGCGAGAGGAACGGCGCGCCGCCCAGCATCCACGTCAGGTCGTACTCGAGACGGTGCGCGTCGAGGATGGCGCGCACCCGCGCCTGCAGCTGATTCGCGTCCGACTCGGTCGAGAAGCGGAAGTTGAACCGCACGTCGAGGGCACCTGGAATCACATTCGTGGCGCCCGCTCCCGCCTGGATCTGCGAGATCTGGAAGCTCGTCGGCGCGAAGTCGTCGTTGCCCCGATCCCATTCGGTGGCGGTCAATTCCGCCAGCGCCGGCAGCGCGGTCTGAATCGGATTGCGTCCGCGTTCTGGATAGGCGATGTGGCACTGGATGCCCTTGACGGTCAGCCGGCCGTCCAGCGATCCCCGCCTCCCGTTCTTGATCGTGTCTCCCAGCCGTGTGGACGATGTCGGCTCGCCGATGAGGCAGGCGTCAATCTGCACGTGGCGGGCCTGGAGCTCGCGGACGACCGCTGCGGTCCCGTCGATCGCGTCGCCTTCCTCGTCCGAGGTGAACAGCAGCGCGAGCGAGCCTCGGTGCCGAGGGGTGGATGCGACGAAACGTTCAACCGCCGTCACCATCGCGGCCACCGACGTTTTCATGTCAGCCGCGCCGCGGCCGAACAGGTACGCGTCACGTTCCGCCGGCATGAACGGATCGGCGGTCCATCGATCGACGGGCCCCGGGGGGACGACGTCCACGTGTCCCGCAAGACAGACGTGAGGCGTTCCCTCGCCGTGACGAGCCCAGAGATTTCCCACGGCGCCGCGGTCGAGACGCTCGCACGCGAACCCGGCCTTCGCCAGGCGCGAGGCGATCATCTCCAGACAGCCTGCGTCCGCCGGCGTGATCGACCGGCAGGCGATCAGCTCCTTCGCGAGTGCCAGCGTGTGTCGGTGGATGTCCGCTGTCGATGCGGCGGCGTCGCTCGACATTGGTCAGGTTCGGAGGAGCTCGTTGATGGAGGTCTTCGCGCGTGTTGCCGCATCGACGCGCTTGACGATCACGGCGCACGAGAGCGAGTACGTGCCGTCGGGCGACGGCAGGCTGCCGGGCACGACGACCGATCCCGACGGCACGCGGCCGGTGTGCACCTCGCCTGTCGAGCGGTTGTAAATCTTCGTGCTCTGGCCGATGAAGACGCCCATTGAGATCACCGAGTGTGCTTCGACGATCACGCCTTCGACGATCTCGGAGCGGGCGCCGATGAAGCAGTGGTCTTCGATGATCGTCGGATTGGCTTGGAGCGGCTCCAGAACGCCGCCAATGCCGACGCCGCCGGAGAGGTGGACCTGCTTGCCGATCTGGGCGCAGGACCCCACGGTCGCCCAGGTGTCGACCATCGTCCCCTCGTCGACGTAGGCGCCGATGTTGATGTACGAAGGCATGAGCACCACGTTGCGGCCGATGAAGGCGCCTGCGCGCACCGTTGCCGGCGGAACGACGCGAAAGCCCCCTTCCCGAAACTGCGCCTCGCTATAGCCGTCGAAGCGCAGCGGCACTTTGTCGAACCACGCGTGGCCGTCTGCCGCAATCACACGGTTGTCGTGCGTGCGGAAGTACAGGAGCACCGCCTTCTTGATCCATTCGTGGGTGATCCAGGCGCCGTCGATCTTCTCGGCGACGCGAAGCCGCCCCAGGTTGAGCTCCTCGACAATCTGATCCAAGGCCCGGGCGAGCGCCGGGTCGACCCTCGCCGGCGTGATCTCCGTGCGACGCTCGAAGGCGTCACTGATGAGCGCGTCGAGCGGATGCGGGGACGTTGCGATCGGATCAGCCATTACCCGCAGAACTCCACGATGCGTCGCGCGGCCTCGACGCATTCATCGATGCCCGGCACAAGCGCGATGCGGACATAACCGCTGCCGGGGTTCAGGCCATGGGCGTCACGCGCCAGATAGCGGCCGGGTAGCACCGACACGTGCATCGCGGCGAACAGATCGCGTGCGAACGCCGCATCGTCTCGATCCGGCACGCCGGCCCACAGGTAGAAACCGGCTTCCGGCAGGCGCGTCTCCAGCACTGGCTCCAGCAGCCGTACAACCGCGCCGAACTTTGCCCGGTACTGCGCGCGGTTCTCGCGCACGTGCGCTTCGTCGCGCCAGGCCGCGATGCTGGCGTGCTGCACGGCGGGGCTCATCGCGCATCCATGATATGTGCGGTAGAGGAGAAACCGCTCGAGCAGCCTGGCATCACCGGCCACGCCACCCGACCGGAGGCCGGGAGCGTTGGAACGCTTGGAGAGGCTCGTGAAGACGACGAGACGCTCAAACCCGTCACGCCCGAGTCGGCGAGCCGCGTCCAACCCTCCGAGCGGTGGCGACGCTTCGTCGGGAAAGATCTCCGAATAGCACTCGTCGGAGGCAATCACGAACCCATACCGATCGGCGCGTTCGAACAGCTCGCGCCACGTCTGCAGGTCGACCACGTGCCCGGTCGGATTCCCTGGCGTGCACAGGTAGACAAGCTGAGTGCGACGCCAGTCGTCGTCCTTCAGCGAATCGAGCTCTAGCCGAAAGCCGTTGCTGGCCGTCTGGTTGAGGAACGCCGGCTCGGCCCCCGCGAGCAGCGCCGCGCCCTCATAAATCTGGTAGAAGGGGTTCGGGCACACGACGAGCGGCGTCGGCCGCGAGCGGTCGACGACCGCCTGGGCAAACGCGAACAGCGCCTCGCGCGTACCGTTGACCGGCAAGACTTCCCGGGCCGGGTCGATCCGCGTCAGCGAGTACCGCGTTCGGAACCACGCTGCCATCACCGCACGGAGCTCCTCGAGTCCAGCGGTCGCCGGATACGTGGCGAGACCGTCGAGGTGCGCAACGAGCGCCGCCCGAACGAAGTCGGGCGTTGGATGCTGCGGCTCGCCGATCGACAGCCGGATCGGTGACGCCGCGGGAGGAGGAATTCCAGCCGTCAGCGCGCGGAGTCGTTCGAAGGGGTACGGCTGCAGACGCGAGAGCAGTGGGTTCATGGGTCCGAGCGCGGTCTAGTGTACCGAGTCTCAGCGGACTGGAAACCTCTTTGCGGCTTCGTAGGCCGGTGCTGCCTCACGTGACGCAAGGGATCATTCTCAATTTGCGTCGCGCTGGGTCTTCTGGCACGATTTCATGCGCGATCTCGCTGTCAGGAGGCTATATGCGTCGGATTGCCCTCACCGCCGCCGCGGTCGTTCTCGTCGTCACCGGCACGGCGTCTGCCCAGGCGTTCATCCAGTACGTCAGTCAACAGGACGGGTTTGGCGTCAGCTTCCCTGGGGACCCGACCGTCCAGAACACGACGTGGACGTCCGAACACGGCGTCCCCCTGCCGGCGCGTATCTATACCGTCGACAACAAGCGCGGCAAGTACTCCATGACGGTGGTCGACTACAAGGACATCGAAAAGCTGAGCGCCGATCGCGCGGCGCAGTGTCAGAAGGGCGGCGGCGAGGGCGACGCCTGCATGAACTCCTGGCGGAGCGACGTCGCCGGCGCGATCGTCTTTGCGACGTGGCGGCTGATGCAGCGCGACGCGAAGGTCACCTTCTACGGCTTCATGATCCAGGATCTGGTCTCCGGGCATCAGATCCAGCTGCTCAACGCCGACCAGTCGCGCACGTTCGCCGCGGTCAACATTCACCGTACGAAACTCTACGTCCTCGAAGCGACCGTGCCGCGCGGCCTGCCTGCGCCGGGCCTGTTTCAGCAGTCGATGATGTTCCTCGACGAGCAGGGCCGGTCGATTCGCTATCAGAATTACTACTCGCACACGTATTCGGACGAATGGACGTTCCCCGCGGCGCCTCCGCCGCGCACGCGGTAGCATGCGGGGTCGGGGGTCATTTTTCGAGGACACTTGTTGCGGGACTGGGACTTAGAGAGTGTCCTCGAAAACTGACCCCCGACCCTCGGAGGAGAGGACCATGCTGATGCGTTCCCTGTGTGTGACTGTGGCGTGCGCGGCCGCCGTGGTGCTGCCCGCCTCGGCGCACCATTCCCACAACAACTACGACGTGGCGACGTGGACGACAATGGAAGGCACTGTCAGCGAGGTGCACTGGCTCGTGCCGCACTCGTGGATCTACATGGACGTGAAAGACGCCAAGGGACAGAGCGCCACGTGGGCGCTCGAGGGCACCGGCTTCGGCGGGCTCGAGAAGATCGGCATCACGCGGGCCGACGTCCGGCCCGGCGATCCGATCAAGGTGCGGTGCCACCTGCTCAAGGATGGGTCGACTGGATGCCTGCTCGGGTTCGTCACGCCGATGCACGGCGACATGGCGCGCGGGCATGGCGTCGAGAAGGATTGGGATGGCGGTGGCGGGGCAGGATTCCCTGCGTCGGGCCCGTACGCCGTACCGCCACCTGCCGCGCGCTGAACGCCGGCGCGAGACGGAGGGTCGCTCATGGCTGTTGCGCTCACCGTCAACGGGCTTCGGTACGTCGTCGATGTCGAGCCCGAGACCCCGCTGCTCTGGGCTCTCCGCGACACGCTCGATCTCACGGGCACGAAGTACGGCTGCGGGATCGGGCAGTGCGGCGCATGCACGGTGCACGTCAACGGGCGACCCGTGCGCGCATGCTCCCTTCCAGTCAAGGCCGCGGCAGGCGCCACGATCACGACCATCGAGGGGCTGTCGGTCGATGGGACGCACCCGGTACAGCTCGCGTGGAAGGAGCTCGACGTACCGCAGTGCGGCTACTGTCAGTCCGGGATGATCATGGCCGCCGTCGCGCTGCTCCAGCGCACGCCGGCTCCGACCGATGATGACATCGACGATGGTGTGACCAACGCGTGCCGCTGCGGCACCTATCATCGCGTCCGCCAGGCGATTCATCGGGCCGCGGCGCTGATGTCCGTCTCGCGTCCGGGCTCCGCGGAGGAGAAGCGATGACCGCCCGTGTCGAGAAGGCCGGGATGGATCGTCGTCAGTTCTTCATCACCACTGGCGCGCTCGGCGGCGCCCTGGTGGTCGGCCTCGCGTGGCCGCGCCGGGCCGAGGCGGTGAACGTCACGACGCCCGCCGCGCCCTGGTACCGAGAACCGACCGTTCCCGAAATCAATGCGTGGATTGTCGTTGCGTCCGACGACACCGTGACGATTCGCATCGGGCAGACGGAGCTCGGTCAGGGCGTCTGGACCGCCTGCGCCATGATGATCGCCGAAGAGCTGCAGTGCGACTGGAGCAAGGTACGCGGCGAGTACGCGTCCGCGAATCGGGACGCGAGGGAAAAGGCTCCGGCATGGACGCTCAAGAACCCGGCTGGGCCGAAACCGGCACCCACCGATCCGCGCGGGGGCGGCGGATCCGGCGACCTGCCGGCCACCAACGAGCGGATCAGCTGGTCTGGAGTGTATCGCCGCATGTCGACGCATCGGAGCGGCTCGGTCAAGATGAACCTGTACTACTACCAGCTGGCCGGCGCGGAGGCGCGCGAGCGCCTGCTGCTCGCTGCCGCGGAACGGTGGGGCGTCCCCACGTCGGAGCTCGCTGCGAAGGACAGCATCATCACGCACGCGGCGACCGGAAGGATCGTGCGATACGGTCAGGTTGCCGCGCGCGCCGCGCAGCTACCGCATCCGCATCCAGAGACGATCAGGATCAAAAGCGCTCACGAGTTCACCCTCATGGGAACGGAGCGCCACAACCTGGACGTGCCGTCAAAGGTCACTGGCCAGACGGTCTACGCCATCGACGTGAAAGTCCCTGGCACGTTGTACGCGTGCGCCAAGGCATGTCCGGTCTGGGGCGGCGACGTCAAGAGCTACGACTTCAATGCGATCAGGAACCGGCCGGGCGTGCATTCCGTCGTGCAGTTTCCCAGGCCCGACCGTGGACTGATCCGCGACCGCCAGTTCAGCGGCGGCGTCGCCGTGGTGGCCGATTCGTGGTGGCACGCCAAGACCGCGCTCGATGCCCTGCCCATCGAGTGGGACTATCCGCCCTATACGCACCTCAACATCGACAACATGCAGCGGGCGCTGATCGAGGCGATGAAGGCACCGGGGCGCGAGCTGTATCGACGCGGCAATGTCGAGCAGGCGATGGCCGGGGCCGCCAGGATCGTCGAGGCCACCTACGACGTGCCGTACCTGGCGCGCGCGCGGATGGAGCCCGGCAATGCCACGGCGCTCGTCACCGACGATCGCGTGGATATCTGGATTGGCGACCAGAGCCCGCAGGAGACCAGGTTCAGCGCCTCACAGATCGCCGGCGTTCCGCAGGAGCACGTATACGTCCACAGCACGCACCTCGGCGGAGGCTTCGGCCGAAACGGCAACGGACCTCAGGCCGAGCACGCCGTGATGGTGGCCAAAGCGCTCAAGGGACGGCCGGTGAAGCTGCAGTGGACCCGCGAGGAGGACTGGTCGGTCGGCACGACGTACCGTGCGATGGGTGTCGCCCACCTCCGCGCTGGCCTCGGCCCGGACGGATATCCGATTGCCATGGACCTGCGTGCCGCGGCCGATCGGAATGCTGCCGCGCCCGAGCGCGGCCTCATCCCGCCGGCCTACTTCGTGCCCAACCTCCGTACGTCGAATCACTTCGCCGATTTCCACGTGCCGTGCAGCACGCGGCGGGCAACCGGCAGTCCGTCCAACGTGTTCTTCGTCGAGAGCTTCATCGAAGAGCTGGCGCACGCCGCGGGCAAGGATCCGTACGAGTATCGCCGGGCGCTGATCTCGCGTTCCACCATCGTCTTCAAGGACGACTGGCTGAAAGCGCTCGACATGGCCGCCGAAATGTCGGGGTGGGGGAAGCCGCTCCCCGAAGGGTGGGCTCGCGGCATTGCCATCGACGATCGGCGGAACAACCGGGAAGAGGCAGACGTGTGCACGATCTGCGCTGTGGTCTGCACCGTGTCGGTCAGCAACGCGGGCGCCGTCCGTCTGGAACGCGTCGACGTGGCGTTCGACGAGGGCCTTGGCTTCGTGAATCCCTTATCAGTGAAAAAGCAAATCGAGGGACAGGTCGCGTGGGGATGGAACGACGCCATGCATCAGGCGTTCACCGTGAAGGATGGGCGCATGGAGCAGAACAACTTCCACAACTTCCCGGTCTCCCGCATGAAGGAGTATCCCCGCGACGTGAACATCCGCTTCTTCAGGACCAATCATTGGCTGGAAGGCGTGGGTGAGGAAGCGATGTCACAGATTCCCCCGGCGATCGTCAACGCCGTGTTCCGGATCACCGGGAAGCGGATCCGAAGCCTGCCGCTCCGAAAGCACGACTTGAGCTGGGCGTGAGCTGCCGCCCGGCGATCCTGGCGCCTGCTATTGTGCGGTAACGTGCGGGGCAACGAGGCGGACGATGAGCCGCGCGGAGTCCCGCGCGCGCTCCGCGTCGCTCTGCCGATAGAAGTCCGAGGGCGTGAGGTCTTCGGCGCCGTAGAAGGCGAGCTCGCGATCGCGCCGCAGGTCGCGCGAGGCGGCGGCGAGGCGCGCGACCTCGCGCTGCAGTGAGGACGGCAGCCGGTGGCGCTCCGCCTCGAGCACGTCGGCTACATCGTGCACGCGCGGCGGATCCACGTCGACGGAGCGCAGCAGCCCCTTGAGGGCGAGTTCCACGACTTCCTGCGCCTCCCGCACCACGTCGGCCCAGCTCTCGGCCTCGAACAGGACGTCGAGCGCCTTCACCCGCGCCTCGGCCCGGCGGACGTGGTCGCTCGCCAGCCCCCGGTTACGCACGGCCGCGACCCGTCACGCCGCCACCGTCCAGTACGGCTGGCCGTGTACGACTCGTCGAACGAGCCGGCCCGCCGCGATGTCGCGCCGAATCGCCCCGAGTGACGCGGAGAGCTGCCGCTCACGCTCGAAGAGCACGACGCCGTCGAGCGCGGCCTCGGCCCAGACGCCCCCGGCCACCGGTTCTCGAGGGGGGTGCACGAAATGGGGGTCTACCAGGCGGCCGTGCCAGCGAACGGGCGCCTCGTCCCAACGGCGGTAGAGATCGCGTGTCAACGGCAGGGCCCCGTCAACGACAATCAGCATATCGACGTCCGAGGTGCCCGCTGCCTCGCCACGCGCCCAGGAGCCGTAGAGGACCACGCCGACGAGGGCGGGCCCCGCCAGGGCGCTCGCCCGCTGCACGAGCGCCGCCGCGCTCGGGTCCACCGAGACGGCCGGGCCCGCGGTCGCGAGCCGCCGCACGCAGTATTCGTTGAGGGACAGGCCGGCGGCCGCCGCTGCGGCGCGGAGAACGCCGTGCAACGCGGCCGGCAGCCGGAGGACGAACCGGGCGGCATGTCCAGCGGGCCCTCGAGATGTCACACGTTTCCTGGCCATGATATCGACTCTGTGGTGCCCATGATATCACGCACAGGCATCCTTTACCGCGCGTCGCGCCCCGGCGCGGGCGACAGCCGGCGCGCGCGTCGTCTTGGAGGACCACGCGCGCGGCAATGTACCGCCGGGCGCGAGGACGGGGCACACGTCCTTGACGCTGCACTCGTGAGGCCCGCCAGACCGTCTGTGCGGGCCCTGTCAGCGGGACCGAAGCCCCTGTAGAATCCGCACGGCATCGGAGTGTTCATGACGCTGCCCGCCGGCACGCGGCTCGGCCCGTACGTCATCTCTGCACCGATCGGCGCGGGCGGCATGGACATCTGAGGTGCGCCGTCAAGCAAAATGTTTGGCGAGCGGTGAGCCGCGGCGCCGGAGCGCTTCGATGTACTGGGCCTCGTCGTACGGGCGGCGCTCCTTCCAGCACCG
>Ga0187893_10012076_pt1 | contig 12353 bp, 18 predicted proteins | sample MA1701074metaG_FD_139574 | JGI IMG/M metagenome (GOLD analysis project Ga0187893, IMG submission 139574) | White microbial mat communities from a basaltic lava cave in the Kipuka Kanohina Cave System on the Island of Hawaii, USA - MA170107-4 metaG ... | reverse complement strand
GGCTCCTTTCTTGAAAAGACATTGGGGTTAGCGGTAACACCATTGTCCTTCAGAAAGGAACCTTCTCCCCCATCCAAATCTTTCCCCGACTTCTCTGCCGCGACAGCGGTTTAGTCCAACAAGCAGATAGTAGATATCGGTGGAGATTTTTGTTGGATGGTGGTTCCATTCGTCTTTCCAGTGACCGTAAACCTCCCAATTTGGACCGGCCAATCTATGCCCATTTTCCCGGCACCACAGACGAATCGCCTCATGTGCTTCGTGGAGTAGTCTGTAAGGGCCGTAATGGGTCGTTGTGGCAACGGGACCAGGTGGGGTGGCTGAGCCGACAACCTCACCGTACCCGGGGAACGGCGCGTCTAACTCGACGCCCACTTCCAGGTTGATCTGATCGTCGAGGTAGATCGCGACATGCCGACCAGCCCCTGTGACCTGTTGAGAGCGGACGACACCCCACACCGTTCCACAGGCGTCCGGAACGACTCTGGAAAGTTCCTGTAAACCCGCGCGACGGCGCACAACCGCAAGTGGACGACTGCTGAGTTGTTCGACTCGGATGTCGTATTCCATGCAAATGCCTCCACGGCCTAACGGCCAAGCATCAGCCGCCCGCCGCTGCTTTTGGCGGGGGGTTGGCTGATGCAGTGTTAGATTGCTCTACCTTGCTGCAGCTATTAGCAATTTGCCCTGGGTGTACACTCGATAATCCGGGATGAGTACGGTACCATCGGGCTTGCCCTTTATCGGTCTTGCTGGCTCAACCGTGGGATTCTTCGGATACGATCCACCATCAAATCGCAACTCGGCATAGTGTCCCGGTAAGATTCCCCCACCCGCCACGAAAACAATCAAGTTGTGCCAACCCTGTGTACGCCTCGGCGATGCCATGATGAGCGGTCGTGTCAAGCCGACTTCGGAAACTAGTCTAAAGCCTTGGCGAGTTCGCGAAAAAATTAGGGTTCCACACCCACCGCTGCCACATACGCTAGGTCCGACGACGTGGACGATTGCCTCTGGAGTACCGTCTTCATTTAGGTCAGACCACTTCAGGAAGTAGCGAACTTCTCCACGCTCATTCGAAAACATCGAACGAACTGCTCGGATGACGTCGCGCTCACGTGACTGTGCGCTAATGACCTCCAAGCAAGAGAAAATGAGAATGCTCCCCACAAAAGCAGCTTTTGAGCGTTGAATCACAGAGGTCTTGGGTGCAATCTAACGCTATCAAGCTCAGCCGCGCCGGGTTAGCCAGCCATTAGGTCCAAGTTGATCAGGTGGCGAACTTCCACGCCGAGCCGTGCTCGCGCTTCTACCTGGGCTATGAAATGACTGAAGGCGTTGCGAATTTGCTCGCAGGAGAGCAGGCGTACTTCTTCATATCGTTGCCAAGCCGCTCCGAATCGTACACCCTGTCCCGGCTTCGCTTACCCACAAGAAAGGTGATTCTTCTGCCTCCATTGTTTGGAACCGAAAATCGCTCCTCTCGCATAACCATTTCGCTGCGGCCGAGGCCAGTTCTACTATCGGAAACGATGGTTCATCAAACCAACTGCGATTATCGATCGTGATTCGCAGATGCGCGTTGATTCTAAGCAAGAGCTGAGGATCCTCAGCCAGCGGCTACTCCTTGTCCCAACGCGATGCTTCCCAATTCCATCTGGCTTTCCACTCGCGACGCCCGAGCACGAGGACCGGAACAACTCCACGGTTCGCATCGTAATGAACGTAGAATCCATGAAGCTGATGCGGTGCGTCTGCCTGAACTCTGGTGATAGCATCTGGCCACGCTCCTGACGCACGATGGTAGGCACTGACCCGGACGGCCATTGCGCCCGCCTCTGCCTTGGCGAGTACAAAATTCCTGTGCGTCTCTGCGACAAATGTTAAGGCCGTCCCGATCACAATGCCGATCGCAATCAAGGGCGCTATGACACCGCGGAATCGTTGCATGTGTCCAACGATCCAGCCGCCGAGGAGAGCTGAAATAGGAACGTAGAGCAAAGTAGCGTTGGGTTGAAGACCGCTCCCCAACATGAGACAGAAGTACAAGATGCCATTGAGCAGAAAGGTTAGCAAAACTAATGGGACGGAAATGTGCGTCTTCAGTTCGTGCTCCTCCCGCTGGCTAACGACTCACGGCTAAGCTGCCCGGCCTCCCACTGCGGTGGAGGCGGAGATGACTTTGGAACTTCCCACTGCGGCCTCCAAAAAGAACGCGATGGCCGGGTCAGCTTGAGCTGCGTGTTATACGGCCGCTCGACGTGCCCGCGCCACTCGGCACTCATGGTGTCGAGAAGTACTTCAGGAGCGCCTTTGGCTTGTACCCGATCACAATGAAACGAACCTTGATGTTCGGGGCATCCCCGCCCCCGACAAGTACGCCTCGCCTTAACGTTGCTATCCACCTCCAGTAGCGCGCATCAGGGTTCTTCTCGCCGGCGATTGTGCCGGAGAGTTCCTCGAGAGAAGACTCGATCACGGGGAAGCGCACGAACGTGTAGTCTGGCACATCTTCCACGGAGTACCACCAAACGTCGTCTCGGCCTTCGGTCGGATGCTTCTCGATCTTGACGAGATCGCTACCCTCGACTCTAGCGCCGTCCCACTCGAACAGCGCCGAAATCACGTCTGCGCCGGAAATCTTGCGGATAGCCGACAATGCCTCGATGGCACCTCGCGCTATGGAAATACCACCGGTGATGGCGGAGATTGGTTCCACGTTCCTTTTCTAGTCGGCTAGACGCTCAGCTGGTCGCGTTTCGATGTCCGTATAACGAATCGGGTTCAGCCGCTGGCGCTTTATGCCAGTCGGCTGGAACCCGTGTTAGAGTTCATGACGTTTACAGCGGTTCAAGCTCTATTTCTCGGATCTGAACACGGCACAAGGATGTCGATAAGCGAGCCTTCCCGGCGCCATAAACATACGGCATGTTTGGCACTAGGACCTCACCCTCGACGGGTCCAACCCTGAAGATCAGGCGCTCATCTGTGAAGCTAAGTACGAATTCAATGAAATCTGAAGTACTGGGGTCGAAATCAGCGATTTGTCCCACGTCCACGTCGTGGTAGCAACCACGGTCATCTTCGGGTTCCGTCCGCACTACCTTCCCATCTGCGCAAACGAAAACCATGTGTCCCCAATTTGCATGGAAATGCTGGTTTCGTAGCGAAAGACCCAAGTGAGCGGCCTTGTCTATCATGGAGGCAAATCGGAAGCGCACTCGCACTCGAAGATTGCGGTAGTCCTGCGCTGTGAGAAGCAGCCAAGAGTTGCGGTAAACGTAGAAGGACCCAAATTCCAAACAGTCACCAACTCGGCGACGATGGGTGACGCCGGGACTCAAGAGGAGATCGGGTCGGTCTCCTGCTTGGAAATCGACGCGCAGAGCTCCCGAAGGGCGTTCCAAAGCGCAGGGTGGCGTGTATGGGGCAGGTGTAATGGCCTGGATCATAGCACTTTGGAGGGCGAGTAAAAAGTCTCGGTCACCAACGATAGATGGGTGGTAGGTGAGATACCGTTGGGCAAACGTGTTGAAGGGTAGCCGAGATGTATCGCTCGAAGCTTTGATGAGTATGACCTGAGTCGGGCGACGAAGCGCCGCCGCGACCCCAAGCTCGATCATCACGTTGGGACTTAATCCTGTCACGTCCAGCACGAGCAGATCAGCAGCGGCAATGTGCTGCCAAATATCATTGTGGATGGTTTTGGCTTCACTTAGGGAGTCCGCACGACGACATTCAATCGAAATGCCTGCTGACTGTTCGCACAGGTTGCAGGCGGCACGAACCGCTTCATGGACTGGGTCAAACTGTTCGCGTGGTTCGAACGGGGACAGGAGGAAACACACCAGGCGATGAGGAGACTCGCGGTCGAGTTCTCGAAGGCTCGCGACGACGTCATTGGGCCAAACCGAAGTATCTATCAAGCTCATGAATGCCAGTTTCCTCTAACGATCTGCGGCTAAGCTGCCCCGCCTCCCACTGCCGGGGAGGACAAAAAGACGGTAGCAAGTTCAACTGCCGTTCCCAGAAAGAACGCGAAGGCGGGGTCAGTTTCAGCCGGCTTGTTAGGCTGTAACTTTTCTAGTGTCGCACACGACGCTTACCCCATTCGTGGTCAACTTCGATACCACCATTGCTGAGCTCGTGAAGCACAATGCGCTTGGTTCCCTTGATACGAGGTGATTCCTCTGGTGGGCGCAACGGGTCCATACCGGAGACATTGATTCGAACAGTACCATGCTGACGGAAGATGTTGTCTAAAGCCCGTAACTGCCCTGGGGCAACATTCACCGACGGTGCCCGATCCGTGTGCTTGGCCACACGCAGTAGCATGGCCTCCACGATTGTGCCTGCGGCTTTGGCTCGCTGCCATGGCACATAGGGACTAGAAAGTATCGACACGAAGCCGTCCAACGGCCGAGCGAACCGATCATCATGGTCCACCAAGCGACGCAGGATGTTTCCCTCGCCGATGTACGTGGGGCGCGCTTTGGCCAGTCCATCCCAGAGTACGTACACACCAAGCTCTCCAAGCAGGTCTGGGACAGCCAAGTCGCTTAGCCGTTTGAAGTCGACGTTGATGACATGCATGCATTGCTCGTTGATACTCGCAGCCTAACATCTAGGCTCACAGGTGGCCGCTTTTTTGCGGCCATCCGGTGGAGCCTATTGTTGGGTGGCATCTTCCTCCGTTTGTTGCTGAAACAACTTTTCAATCGAATCTCGATTTTTGTTTCTGGCACGGTCGACATGCCATTGCTTGCCTCGGGTGAAGGATGCGTACCATCCGCCTACCTTCTGCTTCTTGGTGCGATAGATCATTATGCTCCCCCGTCCATTACTCGATGACTTTGACGAGAACCAAATAAACAATGCGGACGGAGAGTGGTCGAGAAGGCGGTTGTGTATATTCTGGGAACTGCGCTTCTTCTGAAGGGGATGGACAAGGCGAGAGTCGGCTGCCGCCGGCTTGAGAGAGCCATCCGCATATTTCATGTGGGTTTGCTCGACAATGCGATGTGGAACGAATGGTGGGATAGTGACATCATCTCCAATTTTCCAGACGGCTTGGATTTTGGAATTGATAATAGGAATCCCGGTGTCGATCCCGACCTTGACTTTGCCGGCGAAAGCGAACCACTTCACGTCGAACCAATTGTCTGTGCGAACGAGGAACACATCCTCTGGGTTAACTCGACGAATTGCGTCTGACACCAAACGCATAAGCCCTTGGAAAAAGATGGGATCATCCTCAAGAGATTGTGTGATGTCTATATTCATACCTTTGTCCGCCTAACGATTACGGCTAAGCTGCCCCGCCTCCCACTGCCGGATCTGGCGGAGACGATTGTGGAAGCTTCAGCCGAAGTTTCCAAAAAGAATGCGAGGGCGGGGTCAGCTTGAGCCGAGTGTTAGGCAGTAGACTCGTCACCAGCATGTCTCGCGAGCGCCGACTTGACCGCCGGGACCTCCATGATGCTTCGCGCCACTCTGTTTCCAGGTGCTTTCTCAAGCACCCGGGAGGCAAACTCGCCTGCGTCAAGGAACTCTCCGCATTCCAAGAAGGCTTGTGCCAGAAGTGATGGTGCTCGCACCTGATTGTTCAATGTGGTCGCGGCCGCCAATGGCACAATCGCCTCCTGTGGTCGCCGGAGTTTCAGCAAACACTCTCCCAAAAGCTCCAGGGTCTTGAAGTGCGGCGCAACCTCCACGCTTTCCTTCAGTCTTTGCACTGCCTGTTCGAGGTTGCCCGCGTCCATGAGTGTCCGCCCCTCGTGGTACAGCGCTTGCGACATATCCATGCGCCTTTTCGTGGCTTTGTTCTACGTCGTCGTCGACTTTATTGTCTACGGTACTTGAGGTCTTCGACAGCCTAACGACTCACGGCTAAGCTGCCCGGCTTCCCACTGCAGGGGAGCTGGAGGGAACTTTGGAAAGTTCCCCTGCCGTTTCCAAAAAGAACGCGTCAGCCGGGTCAGCTTCAGCCGACGGTTAGACCTTCTGGCTTGCGCTCAGAGCTGCCGGAGTAGGTTCGCGAAGGCTGGCCGGACGGCCCCGCTGCACTGCGGTCTTCTGCACCCGCTGTTGTTTCCCCGTTCTCGCGCGCTCGCTTCTGGAAACGTGTCTTGGCTGTTCCTGCTCCAAGACTTTAAACCAGCTCAGACTCGACCGATTCAGACGCAACCTGACCAATCCCGCCGAAACCGCGACTCACGGTCTCAGCGCCGGACTCGCACTTCAGGTCTCCCCTCGATTCGGAGCGGTGTCGCTGGTTTGGTCTAACGATTTCCGGCTAAGCTGCCCCGCCTCCCACTACCGGGTCTAGCGGAGATGGATCTGGAAAGCTCAACCGCTGTTCCCAAAAAGAACGCGTGGGCGGGGTCAGCTTCAGCCGGCTGGTTAGGCTTGTGTTACCTATCCCGACCGGCCACTCAGCGTGCCTTGCGCGGGTTTATAGGGAGCCTTGGCGCACGGTTCTCCGCGGTCTTGCACTGTTCGGAGCAATTCATTTGATTGCAAGTCGCTCCTTCATGCTCTTGGTCAAGGCAATCGTTTCCGAGCGCCCCCCAACCAGAGCGAAGACAAGAATCCAAGCACCACGGACGGACTTGAGTTCTACGTTGACAATCTCTTCAATCCTGAGGGTCTGCCTGCCGTGGGCTCGTCTCGACCAACGTTCCAAATGAGTGATGTGGAAACGATATTCTTCTTGGTTGTGATGATGCGTCCTGTATCCAGAGTACAAGAGAGAAAGCGTCAGCACAACAGCGACAAGCGGAGTGAACTGCAGCTGTGACCAACCCCTGATCCAGGCTTCACAGACTGCCACAACGACAGTGGGACCAAATGCGAGTAGAGCTGCAGCATACCAATTCCCGAGTTTCTCCCGTCGCGTCCTGCGATGGTTCCCGCGCAATTTCGAAAAGAGGGACTTCACTTCTGTTTGGTTCATTATCACGGTTATTGCTCTTCGCGTTTCTCAAGAGAAGCCTAACGGATCACGGCTAAGCTGCCCGGCTTCCCACTACCTTGGAGGCGAAGAGAACCTTGGAAGCTTTCACTGCCATTTCCAAAAAGAACGCGTAAGCCGGGTCAGCTTCAGCCGCGTGTTATGCAGCCCGCTCATAAGCAGTCCGTCTCTTTCGCCGCCACAAGATGTAGGCGACCACAATCATCAACGGTAACTCCAGAAGTATCCACCCAGCCGTTGTGTCGATGACGTTGAGGATGCCTGTCGTGTTCCAAGGAATGTCGAGCCACTCGTATATGTCAACGAGGATGCCACCGGCGGAAAGCGCGAAAACAACAAGCTGCCAAACCGCTACTAGGGTCAGCATCAGTCGCCATTTTGTCTTCTGGTTGCCCATGACGTGGGAAGCGGCATAACGATTACGGCTAAGCTGCCCCGCCTCCCACTGTCGGGTCTACCGGAGATGGATCTGGAAAGCTCAACCGCTGTTTCCAAAAAGAACGCGAGGGCGGGGTCAGCTTCAGCCGGCTGGTTAGGTGCTTCGATGTTTCCTTCTGTACATCAACAAGCCAATGCTCACAATAGAAATCCCCCAAAAGACACCGTTCAGCACTGTGAAGAAAATGAGCGGCTCAATGCCGGGAACAATGCGGAGAGCCATGCGCTCGACCGATCCGATGTTTAGGAGGTACAAGAGCGGGAATCCCAGGACATGGACGCTAACCTTGAGCGATATCGGCGGTTTGATGGGAAATGGTGAGTCGCCGAGCACAAAGAGCTCGCCCCACAATTTTAGAAAGATCAGACAATACAAGAGGGCGACCAATGGAACACCGATGGCGTAAGCAATGATATTTACGCGGCGTGTGTGTCCCAAATGCCCGGTCGTGCTAATCGACTCCATCACGGCTCTGCACCTAACGATTACGGCTAAGCTGCCCCGCCTCCCACTGCCGGGTCTAGCAGAGACGGATGTGGAAAGGTCAACCGCGGTTTCCAAAAAGAATCCGTGGGCGGGGTCAGCTTCAGCCGTGGGTTAGCCGGCGCCCGGTGGCATACCTCACGGGCTCAGCGTTGAGGCCACGGTTCGCGCCTTGGAACTACCGCCCTTCCGTCCATCAGCACGACAAGGGACATTGATCCGTGAACTCCGCCATCAGGGCGCGGCGGTGGTTCCTCAATCTTGACGATGTATACCCATTTCCCGGGCGACCCTGTCGGCTGTAAGGAAATCGTATTGAGTCGCCACCGCTCCGCATCTCCGACAAGGGTCCCGAGTTGCTGCATTGCGACTTGACCCGCTCGTCGCGGCGGTAAAGGGGGCGAAAGTTCGTCCTCGAGCCACGATGGCGTCCGATCCAGCGCTTCAGACGTAACGGTAAATACCCAACGCTCTCCCGGCAAGTAATGAAAGAACTCCGCCACCACCTTGGCAGACCCCCCCTGCATTATCATTGCAATCAGAATAATGTTCAGCAAGTGACCTCCTCCAATACTGCCCGTCCGGCTAACGATCAGGCTAAGCTGCCCGGCTTCCCAACTGCCGTGGAGGCGGAGAGAACTATGGAACGTCTCGCTGCCGTCTCCGAAAAGAACGCGTAAGCCGGGTCAGCTTCAGCCGACGGTTAGGCCTATCACCGCCATGTCAGTCTGATGCTCTCGATAATCTGTGGCACAAAGGCTAGTGCTCGCCGTATCGTGTCGGACTCGCGGTCAGGACCCCAGATCGTGGCCGAACAAACCACAAGAATCCGGCCAGATCCAATCTGCCAATAGTGCATCAGAACTTGACGATCGGGCCAACTGTCCTCTCGGCTCTCAGCCAAAAACAGCCGGTTGCCCAACCGAGTTAATGGTAAACCGCGCTTGGATGCCGACTCGGTGACAAACCGCTCCGCGACATCATCTGGCAAGTGCGCCTCAAGCGGCTCTGTGTGCAGCGAGAACCGAAGCGTAATGCCGCTGTCGTCGCCTGGCGGATACACGGCGACTGTCTCCCCAGGCTCTCTGTGCATGGCGTAATCCGTCGGAGCCAGAAACGCCACGCGGCCGTCGTCGAACACCACCCAACGCTGGCCGTTTGGTGCCTTCGGGAGACGCAGCGAAAATATGAATCGTCTGATGCCCTTCGATAGTCTGCGCATGGGCGACTCGCCATGGGCCGAGGCTGCCTAACGACTCTCGGCTAAGCTGCCCCGCCCCCCACTGCCGCGTCTAGAGGAGACGGAGCTGGAAAACTAGCCGGCAGTTTCCAAAAAGAACGCGACGGCGGGGTCAGCTTCAGCCGAAGGTTAGACCTTCGGTCTTTCATTCAATGCTGCCGGAGCCGGTTCCCGAACGCTGGCCGGATGCCCCCAATGCACTTTAGCTGGGACAAGCCGAATTCTGTCCCGGTCATCCTGGCCCGCGAGTGGCCACGAATCGTGACAGGCGTGCGACGGCCGGGTTCGGTCCCGCACTTAGCTGATGAAGTTCGCTTCAAGTCGCTGAGCGCAATGGAGACTCTGGACGCTTCCTGCAATAAGCACATGACGCGTCGCTGCAGACGTGCTCAAGCCAAACATTGTAACTCGCGCAAAAGTAAGCGTCGTAATCTTCGTGGTAGATGCGCGGCGAGCGACATCTGCTGCATGGGCTATCGTCAATCCAGCCAGGGATAGACAAATCCCCGATGTGAACGACTCCCTTCTCTAAATCTTGAGTGACATTTCGTGACATGATTTTGCGAGCACGGTCTAACAAGAAGTAGACCGGATAACACCCGCAGAGTTTTTGCGGGTATTATCCCGTATATTCAATTGATTCCTAACTTTGCCTTCCGAACTTCAATAGGATACAAACGAATTGGTGGGATTATACGGGGAATTCCACAAGGTTGCCAACGTACAGGGTAAGCAATCGACGGCAGGTAGCTCTACCAGAAGCTGCCTGCTGCAGAAGCTCAGACGACGGAGCTCAGCAGCTGGAGCAGCCGGTCGATATCTGTTTTGCTTTTGGTTTCGGTGAAGGAGAGCAGGAGGCAATTCTTGAGGGCAGGGTAGTACTTCTCCAGAGGCAAGCCTGGAATGATCTTGGCGCTAGTGAATTTCGCGGCCACATTCTCGTAAGGGAGGGGAAGCTGAACGACCAGCTCGTTGAAGCGTGGCCCTGGAAAGAGCATCTTGAGAGAAGCGATCTTCTTCAGTTCGGACAAAGCATACTGGGTCTTGGCGACGTTCTGAACCGCTACCTCCCGGATTCCTTTTTTGCCGAGGAGGCTGCAATAGATGGTAGCCATCAGCGCAAACAGGCTTTGATTGGTGCAGATGTTGGAGGTGGCCTTCTCCCGGCGGATGTGTTGTTCGCGCGTTGAAAGCGTGAGAACAAAGCCGCGCTTGCCTTCCGAATCCACGGTCTGGCCAATGAGCCGTCCGGGAAGGTTGCGCAGAAACTTTTCGCGGCAGGTCAAAAACCCGACGTGCGGGCCGCCAAAGCTCGTCGGAACTCCCAACGACTGTGCTTCGCCGCAGACAATATCGGCGCCAGCCGCTCCAGGTGGAGCGACAATCCCAAACGACAAGGCTTCAGCCACAGCCACCACCAGCAACGCTCCGTGGCGGTGTGCCAGGTCGGCCAGTTGCGCCAGCGGTTCCAGATTGCCGAAGAAATTAGGCGACTGCACCACGATCGCTGCGACATCAGACGCCATCTTCTGTTCCAGACTCGCGATGTCGACGGTGCCGTCTGCGGCGGCTTCAATATCGGTAAGCTTCAGCTCCTGATGCCGTGCGTAGGTGTTGACGACGGCGCGATATTCCGGGTGTACCGAAGAAGCGAAGAGAAACTGGTTACGCTGGCTGACGCGGGCAGCCATCAAGATGGCTTCGGTCAAGGCGGTGCTGCCGTCGTACATGGATGCGTTCGAAACTTCCATGCCTGTGAGCTGGCACATGAGAGTCTGGAACTCGAAGATGGCTTGCAGGGTTCCCTGGGTGATTTCCGCCTGGTACGGGGTGTAGGAGGTGAGAAACTCTCCGCGGCTGATGAGGCTGTCGATGACCGTCGGGATGTAGTGATCGTTAACGCCGGCGCCAAGAAAGGAGACGAAACCGGAAGCGTTCTTATCGGCGTAGCTCTTGAACTTTTCGATGAGTTCCGGCTCGGACAGGGCGGGCGGGAGATTCAACAGGGACTTGAGGCGCAGTTCTTGGGGGATGCCAACAAAGAGGTCTTCCAGAGACTTGAGGCCGATCTCCCGCAACATCTCTTGCTGGCCTTCGGCGGAGTTAGGGATGTATCGCATCTACTCGGCCGACTCCTCTGCCACGAACTCGGCGTACTCTTCATGGCTGAGCAGGTCTTTTAGCTCGGCGGCATCGGCGATTTTGAGTTTGATGAACCAGCCGTCGCCATAGCAATCGTCGTTCACCAGTTGTGGTGAATCCGAGAGCGCATCGTTGACTTCGAGGATTTCGCCCGCCACCGGACAGAAGACTTCCGAAACGGCCTTCACGGATTCAACGTTAGCGAAACTCTCATTGGTATCAAACGTGTCGCCAACCTTGGGCAGTTCGACAAAGACGACGTCGCCGAGTTCTTTCTGAGCGTGTTCTGTGATGCCGACGATGGCTACGCCCTCTTGAACCCGTACCCACTCGTGTTCTTTGGTGTATACACAGTCCGCCGGAAACTTCATGGGGTTCTCCTCGGAAAATGGGTTAAGAGTTCAAGCTTTAGCTTGCTTCAAGAGCCACGAACCGCCTAAAGGTGGAACGCTAACTCACCAATGGCTCCTGAGGTGCTACGACTTCGGTCTCGTGTAGAAAGGGGTCTTCACGATTCTGGCCGCCACGGCTTGAGTTCGTACCTGGATCTCAATCTCCTTGCCCAAGTCGCTGTGCGACACAGGAACGTAGGCCAGGCCAATGTTCTTCTTCAGGTACGGCGAAGGCCCGCCGCTGGTGACGACGCCGGCCTGCTGTCCGTTGATGAGAACCGGGTAGCCATCGCGCCCAATACCTTTGCCGACCATCTCGAAGCCGACGAGTTTTTTCTGGATTCCTGCGTCTTTCTGCCTCACGAGCGCTTCCTTGCCGAGAAAATCACCCTTGTCCAACTTGACGACCCAGGCGAGATCGGCTTCCCAGGGCGTCGTCTGATCGGTAATCTCATGCCCGTAGAGAGCCATCTTGGCTTCCAGGCGAAGCGTGTTGCGTGCACCCAGGCCCGCGGGGATCAGTCCGTCGCCGGAACCGGCTGTCATCAATAGGTTCCAGACCTGTTCCGAGGAGTCTGGATCGAAATAGAGTTCGAAGCCGTCCTCTCCGGTATAGCCTGTGCGGGTGATGAGGCAATCCAGATCGCCAACCTTACCCCGCTTCAGCCAGTAATACTTGATGGC
>Ga0187893_10012075_pt1 | contig 12354 bp, 9 predicted proteins | sample MA1701074metaG_FD_139574 | JGI IMG/M metagenome (GOLD analysis project Ga0187893, IMG submission 139574) | White microbial mat communities from a basaltic lava cave in the Kipuka Kanohina Cave System on the Island of Hawaii, USA - MA170107-4 metaG ... | reverse complement strand
TCTACCGTAGTTGACAATGTAATTGTTGTAGCGTCCCTTGCTGTTACTCTTGCTACGAAACCTGTAGCAGTAGAACCATCAGCGTATACGCTTGCGAAGTCTCCTACGGCGACACCATCCGTTAATGGGTTGCCTGATGCAACTGTAAATACTCTTGTAGTAGAAACCCAACTACCCGATGCGTAAGTAAACGTAGCAGTATTGTTTGTTGTACTTCCTGCATTTAAGTTACTGCCGCCAGATTGACAATAGAATTCTGTCCAAGCCATAAATATTTAAGCCCTTACTACTTTTAACATGACCGTTACTTTTTCTACATCAGCTACAGAATCAACAATAAATTCCAACACATCTCCCGCTGAAAGAGAAGTTGTCCATGTTGAAAGGGAATTATCTTGATTCTTTCTAGCAGAAGATAATGTAGGTTTTTCGGATCCTGCAATAGATGATGTTGTTGGAAAACCGCTATACGTTGAACGTTTAACATCAACAACAATATCGCCTGTTTGGTCAGATAGAATTGTCCAACCTGTAACAGTACAAGCGAAATCAACCATGCGATAAAACTTAGTCCCTGTTGTTATTTCTGCGCCGCCACCATCAATACCAAAGATTATTGTTTCGGTTACGCCTTTTAATGTTCCGCCAATGGTTACGTCTCCCGTTCTGCTAACAGAGAATTTAGAAGCGCCGCCTACTTGAGCATCAATTAAATTATGAGTACCCGAACCTATTGCTGTTTCGGTTCTATTAATTAATAGGTCAGTGCCGGAAGCTGTTGAAGATTGGTTATAGGTTGGGGTAATACCTACGCAAACATTAGTCCCGCCTGATGCCGCAAGCGTAGCGCTAAGGGAGCCTACTTCACCGATCCCCAATAGGGTATGAGTACCGCTACTATTTGCTTTGCTGGCAGTATACATAATACGCATACCAGTTGTGTTGTTGCCATTATCTGCTTGTACATCGAATGTGGTGTTAATGCTCATTCTGCGGAAACCATTCGATGCAATACCGCCGTTTGCTATTACAGCTTGCTGAGCGCCACCGCCATAAAATGTTACGCCAGATACAAAAGTACCAGGATTGTTTTCGTACATCCCTGCTGCATTAGTTCCTGATTCAAACGCAATACCTAAACCTGTAGTTGATGCCGATCCGCCTGGAACTTTCAATGTACCATTAAAAGTAATTGCTTGATTGGTATCTATCGTTGAGCCAAGGAATGATAATTTGTTTAATCCACCATCAGCATAGATAGCATGAGTTTGACCATCGGTTTCAACTCTGAAATCAACGTCCGCAGAATCTTCATTAAATACAATCGATGTTCCATCTACAAAGAATCTGGAAGCGCCTTGTCTCTGTAATGTATAAGTTGCATCATTAGCATTAAGATTATGAACAAGTAAGCCGCTACCCCTAAAGTCATAAATAACTGTGCCGCTTGCATTGGTACATTTCCAAAGTCTTGAACCGCTACCGTTATCCCCGCCTTTAAGATTCAAAGCGTAAAGAGTAGAGTTTGCAGATGAGTCAATATCTAATAATGATGCTGGCGATGATACTCTAATACCTATCAATCCTCTTGTACTATCAGCTCCAGCATCTAAGAAGAAAGCATGAGTATTTCCATCTGATTCAATTCTAAAATCAGCATCCGCACCATCTTCGTTGAATACTGCCGAACCTCTACAATCTAATTTAGCGCCTGGGCTAGATGTACCAATACCAACATTACCGCCTTGCCCGCAAAGAACTAAATCGCGCTGAGCGTACCATTGTAAATAAATAGAGCCGCCAGCAGCAGAAGTATCTAGATGTAGGTTTTCTGTTGTTGATTGTATTACGCTAGGTCTGCTTGATGTTGTTCCGTACAAGCGAATATAACCGCGCTCATTGCCATCATCCCCAAGCGAAAGCCCAGGATCAGAAGTAATCCCATAGTCAGTTGTTGGACCATGCGCGCTGAGGAATTGCGTACCTGCTTTTAGATTAACGGCAGATTCTAATTCCCCCTCAGCAAAGAGATAACCTGCATTTTCAATGTAGACGCCAGTAGAATCTAGTTTGATTGTTCTACTGCCATCAACATTAATACCTAAGAATTCATCATCTACATCATAATATAAACCTGTTCCCGTATCAGATGTAAAAGCCAATGATGGATTACCTTCTGTACCATCAGCTAGAAGTAATGGATTAGGTATGACTCCTGAGTATCCACTATAGCCGCTTGTTCCTACGCCGCTGTAACCGCTGTAGGCTGAGTGCCCGCTATACCCTGAGTACCCTGATATGCCGCTGTAAGCAGAGTAGCCGCTGTATCCGCTGCTAGATGAGTACCCCGAATATCCGCTTGCTCCCGCTCCTGAATAGCCGCTGTATGCCGATCTGCCTGAGTAACCGCTGTAAGCGCTTCTGCCGCTGTACCCACTGAAACCTGATGTACCGCTGTTGCCTGTGCGCGAAAAGCTAACAACAACATTTTCTCCGTTGGATAAGAGATAACCAATATCGGAACTAGCTGCTACAGAGACAGGTATTTTAATATACGTTGTTGCATCTGTAATATCGCCCGTAATATTAAATAACCACCATTTTGTATTAGGGGATGCTTGGGAATAAATAACAAGCTGTCCCTTGTTATTATTGTTTGTTGAATCATCTAAGGAATGCAACCAAAGAGTTATATCTGTTCCCGCAGCATTTAAGAGATCGATGTAGATGAACGTAGTAAAAGCTGTAAGAAGATTATTAACTCTTACTTCTCCATCGCCTGGATCGCTGTCAGTATTACTTGTATCCCATTTGTAGATTTGAGAATTACCGCCGTATGGTCCAGAGTATCCGCTGTAACCGCTAACGCCTATTGCTGAATAACCGCTGTACCCTGATTGTCCAATAGCTGAGTAACCGCTATAGCCGCTGATGCTAACGCCAGAATAACCGCTAGTACCTATTGCTGAGTATCCGCTATAACCTGACCTGCCATTTGATGAAGATGAATAATACGCCATTAATTACGTTGTTCTTTCTGGTCCCTTACCCATTCATAAATCATTTCTACTTTTGTTTTCATATCGAAAATGCATTTGCGCATTTCGGATTGTTCAGCTTCTAACTTAGATAGTTGGGTAGTATGTTGATTAACTATCCATCTTGTTTCATCTGCTTTTTGGTTTTGCAATTCTTCCACATTTTCTTCAATGTTTTTTAGCTTGCTTTTTATTATTCCCCATGCAATCCCGATTGTTACAAGTATGATTGCTATCTCTATTACATTTCCCAGATGGTTGTTTATGAAGTCTATCATTGTCATTCTTTTTGGTATTGAGGATCGCCTTATTATTTAATTCTGTAATCATCTTACTTTTCCTATAAATAAAAGTAGCGTAGAAGCTATAACTCCTACGCTACTTTGTATTGTTCCTAATCAGTCATTAGGAGTTTAAGTCATCGTTAGATGTTCCAGCACTCAATTCAATAAATGGAGAAACTTTATCGCCATTTGCCAAAGTAAAGATGCTAGAAAATATTGGTCTGCCATCCCAACGAATTACACCTCTAAATGCTTGTTCAGCAAGGTTGAAATACAAGTGGATGCTTTGAGCTAATTCAATATTAACATCATTGCTTGCACCGTTACCTTTTACTGCTGCCCAATACTTAGAGCCATCCATAAGGATCAAATCGCCAGTATCGCCAACTGAAGATGCATACTCAGACTTAACCAATGGTCTGCCTAAGAGCATATCAGTAGGAGCGCCATGAATGCCTTGAGGAAGGAACATAGGGTAGTTACCCAATGTCAAACCTAAGATTGGGTTGTAAGCGCTATGGCTGCAAACCCAAACTGCTTTGTTGTAGTCGCCGTAGAAACGGGCGCGCATTGCAGTAACGTCATCAGTTTCAATTGTATCATTGACCTGGCGGGCAAGGGTCAAAGTAGCAGCATGACCTATAACGCCATCAGAGAAGTTTGCAACGCCTCTTATGATACCTTCGTTGACTCTTGCGCGAAGCTGATCAGCAATTGCCATATTCAAAAATACGCCAAGAGCTACACCATTATCTTCAAGCAATTCCTCAGTTGCTGGAACAAGAGCAGCGCGCTTGTTCAATGACAAGTTGACTGTCTCAAAGTTAGGGCGAGATACAGTAACCGCAGAACGCCCAGCGGCAGTATCAGTAACAGCGTAGTCAACAATTCTAGCTGTAGCTGTAGCTGAGCCGCGATCATAATCTTTGAATACAGGAATCTTCAAATTGCGTCCTACGCTCATTGGGAATTTCTGAACGTAAGGAATCAAAGAATCATCGCTAACCAAATTCTTTACAATCTGACCTGCGAATTGTTCGGGTAAAGTACCTGCGGCTTGAGGATCGCTATCGCCACCTACTAATCCAGTAGCAGCTTTAACGCCAGTTTTGTTGTACCATTTTTCTAATCTTGGGTCTAAGCCCTGACCTTCAGTAGCTTTCTTAACGCAAAGAGCGTATTCTCCAAGATGCTTGAAACCGGCAGTTGGGCTATCTGTTTGAAGGTCTGCCCCAACTTCAATCTTAGTTTCTTTCTTAAGATTGGAAGAGATAGAAGCAATCTGCTTTTTAACTTCCTTCTCAATTGTTTCATTCAACTGCTTAGCAATTTCTTTGCCAGCTTCTTCAGTAGCAGTAACAGTTACAACCTCAGCTAACTTAGCGTCAACTAACTCTTTTGCTTCTGCCTCTTCTAACTCAACGATTTGATCTTTTGCATAGCCAAACTTGGCTTTTAATATCTTGACTTTAACTAACATTATTATTCATTTCCTAAAATGATTACCTATAAATCTCCTTTCGTTTTGCTTATTTAATTGTCTGGATGGTTCTGCCTCTCAGATCAGTACAAACAAACGAACTATTGACTTATCTCTTTAACTCTTTCAAAATACTTTCGTAGATATCCTTCTTTACAGCATTAATATCTAACGCCTTAACCTCTTCAACAATTGTGTCCTGAGTATCTTTTATCTGCGCCTTAATTGTTTTAATCGCCAACTCAGACATACCCTTACTAATAGCAAGAGTTAATGTCTCATTGTTTGCCGGGATACCAACAACGCTGACCTCAAATGGTTCCCATTCTCTTATGATTCTTCTAGCGCTTTGCCATTCAGGATGTTTTTTTAATTCTTGAGGGGTAGGCGGAGAAGCGGTTTCAGGATTAAACATGAAACCAATTGAGTATTGGTCATAGACCCCGCCTTTTAAGAACTCCCACATTAATTTTTGTTCATCAGAAATGGTAAAAACTTTCCATTTCATGATTACTTTATCTTCATCCTTCTTTAACCATTTAATGGATCCAGAAGGGTCTTTTGTATAATCATGATTCTTATAAACCTTTAATCCCTGATACTGTCTCTTGTTTAATCCATTAGGTAGGACTACTTCTTTATCTCTATCGACAGCGCCATTAGAAATAACCGCAATGATTTCTTGCGCACCTTCATCAACAGTTAAATCAACCGCTTTAACTACATACAAACCTTTATCTGTATAAATCATTAATCTAAAATCCTAACAACAAAGTTTTTAATCTTCTTTAAGAACTTCCAACATTGTGCAACGACAACCCGGATGTACTGGTATAAGTGAATCATCATATTCATTTTCAAAGAAACTCCCTGTTAATCCTATTTCCTTACCATTTAATTCCTGGCATATTTCGCAAGCATCAGATGAAGCTAGAAACTTAAAGCCTTTAACTACATCCGATTCAATCGCTGCTATCTGCTGTGCATTCGCAATAGCTCTTTGCGTTTCTGTCTGCGCTATTAACTCTGCTCTTTCTTTTGAGGCGCTATCAAATATCTCATTAACCCTCTTACGCATTTCTCTTATGCTGTCGCCTTGTGATAACCCTTCCCTCAGTTGTTCTCTCAAATTGGCTAACGCTACATCCAGCTTTTGGGATGTTGAATCATTTGTAGATTTAGCAAAGCGTAATGAGGCTTTGGCTACTGCCTCATCTATCTTGGCGGGAACAATTGAGAATACATCAGCAGAAGCGCCTACCCTTGTAAGGGTTTGTTTGCTTGCTTCATTGGCTAGAATTTCTATGACAGGTCTGCAACGTTCATCTATCTCATCATCCCATTTGGACAAATCGATAAACTCATCAGGCAATGCTTTTGTTTCTGTCTCCTGCGCAATTACATCTTCTAGCTTCCCAACAACATCAAATGCTTTCTCATCGCCTATTTGTTTCAATACAGCTTTTCTCTGATCTTCAAATATACTTTTAAGAATATTGGATATCTTCTTTTCTGCCTCAGTTGTCTTTATCTGTTTTATATTATGACAGCCGCAACCATCATTACATTTCTTCATTTTCTTTTTGGCTGGGAATCCAACTAGATTCTTTGCTTCTGTAGAAGTTATTTCAAATGCCTTAGCTACAATGTTGATCGCTGTAGCGCGGTCTAGTCCGTTGCGTACATCGTTGTTGACTTTCAAAAGTAAATCGTAATCAATTTCCTTTTGCTCTTTCTGTACAACAACTTCTTTCTCAACCTCAATAATCTTTTCTACCGGCACTTGTTGCTGTACTGCTGCTTGCGCCGGAGCTGGGGAATGTAATCTTTCGCCATCAGCAATTGGCGGTAGACCGTATAAGGCGCGAACTTCATTAACCGTAAAGACTCCCGATTTGGCTTTTGATTCCTGCTCTTTCAATTCCATTTCGGGATCGCTAACAGTAGGTTCATCGAATTCAATATATACAGAATCATCCCCATACATCTTCATTAGCTGTGCATTCAAATCTTGTTCAATCTTCCTGAGGCGCGGGCATATCGCTGTCATCATCCATAGCTTTAATGATGCAGTCATGTTTGCGTAGTTCGCATCTTTATCTATGAGCGCTGGCGGGATCCCGAATGTAGAACAAATGGCTTTCTTAACTTCCTTATTTATTTCCAGCGGCGCTAAATCAGTTGGACCGTAGGCAAGCGGAGTAACATTTAATGCAGAAGAATTAACAAGCGGTCCACCATTATTGTTACCGCCTACTCTTTGCTTGAATTTTAATTCTAATGCTGCGCGCTCTTCCTCAGATAGGTTTTCTGCTTTTGGGGAAATAAGAATATCAGGACGCGCGCGATTCGATATGATTGCATTCTGATAAGTATCATATCTTGTTGACAACTGTACTTTACGCCATGCTGCTTTTAAGGGGCTATCAGCCTTGCCGTAAGGATTATCAACGGCATGTACAACAAATGCTACAATCTCTTCTTTCTTAAAGACCTTGCCCGCATCATTTGATTTCAACTTATATCTGTACCTTTGCACATAACCGCTTGCATCTTTGATTGGCTCAATGCAGTTGGGTTGAAGTAAAGTAACGCTAGATATATCAGTGCCGCTTTTCTCAATGTACCAATATGCTCTACCCAACACATCAAGATAAACGCTAGTCAAATGCCAAAGGTCAAAGCTATTATGAGATTCGTTTACATATTCCAACAAGTTAATAACGGGATGGTCATCTATAATTTCAACATCACCATTTGGTAACTGCTTCTTAACCGTTAACCCCTGATATGCTGCCTCAGCTATAGCATTTGCGTTCTTATTTGCGCAGTCAAAGACATTATCATTGTACTTATATTCTAGTAACAGTTCTGCGGAACTAGGTTCATATGCTGAGGAAAAGATAGAAGTTGCAAAGTTACTACCATCTACAGGAGTCCAAATATTAACATTACCGTATGAAGACACTGATTAATTACCCTACTCAGAAAGTAGGTCTCCGAAAGCCAACTGATAAAATAAATCATTCTGTTTTTTCTCCGCTAAATCCTTCAATTCGCTTTCGCTATTAATCAACTGTAACTTCTTTAATTTCTCAATATCTAGCTCCTTTTGTTCATCATCTGTAACAGATAACCTTTCAATAGGCGTAACAGCTACGCCATGCTTTTGACTGCTAATCGCATAACGCAATGCATCAATAGCATGTTCATTGCCAGATTTAGGAGTATCTTTTAATTCCCCTCTACGATCCTTTTCCCATTGATAACCCTCACATTCCCTGATGAGGTTTACGCAATTAGAAAAGATTATTAATTTGCCCGCCCTAAACCAACTATCGGTAATCCCCAACCCCGCATTTATGTTTTCAACTCTTTTCTTGTTAATTGAGATACCTGCTCTACGGAATGACTTCATTGCTTCTGGGCGGGAGGTATCGCTCCAGAACGTTCTAAACTTTCCTCCCGGCACAAACTCCGCATAAGCGCTGTCGGCTCTAACAGACCATCTATCTACCATGTCCCTTACTTTGATTGCCAAATCATCAGGCGTAATCTCAGTGCCGTAAATTTCATCAACAACGTAAATTATTCCATCTTCGCATTCTGCCATCATGAGAACACAAGCGGGATCAGGTTTATATCCCCAGTCATTTCCCCCAAAGAAAAAGATTGGTTTGCTTGGAAGATTATCTATTGGGTTGCCAACTATCTTTACAACGGGATAAGCAGCGCCGCCCCTATCCCCAAAGCAATCAAATACCAATCCCTCAAGCGCAGCAAATTCCCCCATGTACATTCGCTTAAATACAGCATCAGACAGTACAGCCTTTTCTCTTTCAACAGATTCTTTCTTATATGTTGGATTCTCTAACGTTGCCCATTGCCTAACATAATAATCTTTGTTGCCTCTTTCGTACTCCAGCTTAATATCATATATCCAACTGTTGTTGTTGGGAGTCGTAACAGCGAAGAAAGGACAATCTTCCTTACCACCTCTACGGCGCATTTCGTTCCAAACTTCTGCGCTAAGAAAATAAACTTCATCAGCAGCTACAGCATCATATTGACCACCTACTAATCGCTGCCATTCCCCACCATCCCCGCAAGTTTTAATGACTATTTCGCCACCCGTACCTAGCTGATATGATTTGCCAGATAAATTATATTTCCCCTCATAAATAGTATCTCTCAATACTTCGATAATATGCCTATGTAATTCTGAATCTTTGAATACTTTTTCAGAAGGGGAAACAACTAAGAATCTACCTTTGGGTTTCTTCTTAATCTGCTTATAAAGCCAAAGGGGAATTAAACAAGTCTTACCGCCACCAGTACCAGCAAAGCCAAATGTAAATTTTGCTTCTGATTGGAGCATCGCTAATTGATGCTCATGGCAAGTATAGACTTTGTATTTGTTGTCTATTATTTCCCCCCATTCAAATTGTTTTAACGCATCATCATTATTAATGATTGTTATCTCTAAGCTACGCCTACTCTTCATTAATTATTCTTATCTTCCAATAATTTAAGCCTATCTGTCTTTATTATCCCCGCCTCAACCAACTCATTAGTCTTTGCATCTGTCATTGATGATTTATCAGTTACATCAAATGGATTGACGCCATCATTCATAATCAGCATCATTTGTTGCGCTTCCTGTTTGTTCCATCCAAAGATTCTTGTAAGTCTCTCAAACGTAGCCATTGGCTCCCGCTGCCAGGTATGATTTACTTCCGCAAAGAATCTTTCCCTCATCTTTGGATTGCTCATCATTTTCTTTACGCCTAACTCTAATACAGATATGGATTGAGAAGGGTCTACAGTAAACGAACCCTCTTTGAAATAGGCGGATAACTCAGTTGCATCTAACGTTTGGGTCTTAGTATTCATCAGCGGCTTACTACGTTTGATTACGCCTGATACCACCAATGCATCTAATGCCGCTTCTGTCCAATAGTTTATTCCATCATTCTGTAACTTAGCCCATTCAGCTAAGACACATGCCCATTTCTGTTGAGCTACTTTTAAGTCATCCCCTAAATAAAAGACCCTTGGCGATTTTGATAATTTACCATTCGCCTTAATCGTATATCCTAATGCTTTTGAATATTGTCCGCACTTTCTATTCGCTACTGATACCTTGCTGATATCATGCTTGCGATACAACGGATGAAATGGATCTAGCGATGGTCTATAAACTCTACGTTTCTTTTTATCTTTAGGCTGTTGTTCGTTATTCTCTTCATTCATAATTAAAAAATCAGCTTCCTAAAATGGCTAAAAAATAGGAAGCTGACAAAGAAAGAAATACACTATGTATTATTTACTTCGCCTCTTTTTCTCTTTTTCCTTCGCCTCTTTTTCTCTTTTTCCTTTGCAACTATAACTTTGTTCTCAATCTCTTTCATCATCATGTAGAAAGCAAATGAATTAATATTAGCTGCCTGGAATAAAAGATATGAATATTCAATATGATATCTTTGACAGTCATCAATCAATAATATCAATCTAGTAATATGGTCTGTAGTTAAACAAATAGTAGGATACCGCTTAGGTTCAATTGTCATGTTTATATTGTTACAGATAATTCAACTGACTACCTCACCTAAAAAGGCTATTGCTTTCTGACGTTAAGCTACGGTTCTTATGTGGACTCCGTTGACTGCCTTAGTTACTTCCTATCCCTTTGACGGTGCCAGCAAGGGCAGGCGTTTAGTCAGTTAAACTATCTGTTATTATTTTCTATCAGCGCAATAAAAAACCTCTTAACAGTTGGTAGACCGTTAAGAGGCTGACAATGGAACGATATAACTCTTACAGTTTATTCATCGTCAAAGATTGGCTGGATTCTTTTCCTTACTTCCATGAGTACGCGCCGCAACTGCTGATATTCTGTTGCGTCTCTTTCGTTGTAAGGGCGCGACATGACTGGCGCTTTATGAGCTAAGAATATCTCTGAAATGTAATCGCCGTTCAATCCCAAATCCGTAGCCGCCTGCCTAACCAACTGACTAGCAGTCTTACGCATGTACTTCCATGAGAGTCTTTGTACATCCGCTGTCTTTGCCCACCGCTTCCATAATGTCTTTACAGCATCATTGCGATGCCCCTTATCATTGATTTCAAAGAGCAAGTTACCCTCATCGGTCAGAAATACATTATCATCTAGGTTTGTTTTCCAATTAAAATCTTCCCAGCATTTCCTTTCTTTTGCTCTTTTCTCATTCCATTCTTTCAGATTTAATTCAGTTGGCATAGCCTTTCTATGATTCTCATAATGATATGGTTCCCAAACGATCCCATTCCGTATGAAACGTTTCTTATTTCCATTTACTAAATCATCTACCCATTGATGAGGATACTGAGGTTTAAGATATTGTCTCAAGTATTTTGCCGTATCATCCCAAAGATACCATGTACCAAAGACTTTTGTTTTCGGTCTGAAAAAAGAAATGAACGGTTTGCTTTTATGCTCACCGTCAATGAAGCAATGACCAACTAACAAACCTGCCAACTCTGATGTTGCCGCTCCAATGTTCAGCGATAGGAGAAAGAATAACTTACGCCTCAGATTATTATGCGATGCTTGCCATAATTGTTTTAGTTCTGAGGTACTGAAATGCATCAACGCTACATCATGCTTCTTTCTTATCTCTTGCATCAATTGAGCAGGGGTAGATAGCCTAGACATTTCTGCATTACGAAATTCAAAGATAGATTGGAGATTAGGAGACTGCCAATTATAACCACTAGACTTTGAAGCTACCCATTTGAAACATTGACGCGCTACCCCAATGTAGCTCTTGACTGATTGCGCTGAGATTGGGGTAGCAGTTGGTTTGATTTCCCATTGTTTGGTTTTCTTATTCTTGATGGTTTTCATTCCCTTTGGTCTAGCTTTCCAATAACTTACCAATTGGTCCAACTGTTTTTCGCCTAGCTCATTCAGCGGCACTTGCGGTAGGGAACGTTTCAGCGCTATGACTCTGCCAAAAAATCCATGCTGATGTTTCTTGATTGGATCGTTTTGGCAAAAGGTAAGGTAGCCATCGATTACGTCATGGCTCATGACTACATTGGCTGTCTTTGCTTCTGTCTGTAATTCTGGCGGCTTTGATTTCTTTGGTTGGGGTTCTGAGGCTTTGGAAAAACCCAACGCCGTAGAATCAATCTGAGGGGCGGTAGCTTTCCCCTTGGCAATTGTCTTTGCGATAGCTTTCGTATTCTCAGTCCAGGCGGTAGCGCCATCAGCTTCCAACTGTAATTTGTAGCTGAGAAGCGCGGCTACTCTGCTGTTTGCGATCTTCTCATCATGTCCGAAGTAGAAGTATTGCCCCCATACCATCTTTCGGAAGCCTTTCGCATGGGCGGTTATTGCTAAATCCATAGCATAGACCCTTTCAAGTTAGGTGCTGAGCATCGGTTTTGACTTATGCGACCGATGCATTTTACGCCGGATTTAGGTACGTTTCTAGTGTAAAATTTAGGTACGATGTTGTAACTGCTTATGCAAAATATACATAAAAATAATAGAGCATCATTTCCGAAG
>Ga0187893_10012072_pt1 | contig 12358 bp, 9 predicted proteins | sample MA1701074metaG_FD_139574 | JGI IMG/M metagenome (GOLD analysis project Ga0187893, IMG submission 139574) | White microbial mat communities from a basaltic lava cave in the Kipuka Kanohina Cave System on the Island of Hawaii, USA - MA170107-4 metaG ... | reverse complement strand
GGGCCCCGATTTCAAAGAGTTGGCGCGGAACGTGCTCGAAGATTCGGTGATGGCCACGCCCGCGATCTCGGAAGGCGCGCTGTACTTCCGGACGGGAGAGTCACTGGTGGCCGTGAACTGAAACTTCAGAGCTTTAGAACGTTGACAATTCTCGGGCCGGAAGCCCGGCGTTGGTTACGCACACGGCTTACCAGGCGCATGCCTTTGCCGGACTAAGGGGGAGAGAGCCTTGAAGGGCTTGAAACGCTCCTAACACCCCCATCGCCGGGCGATCTCCTTCAAAGTCGCCACTGTGCCGACATCCAGAGCATAAGTTGTCTTCACGGTTGTTGTGTTTCTGCGCCCGTCTTGCCGATGCGGAAAAGAGACGATTCCGTCCTCAGTATGAGGCTCCCCTGCGCGATTGCCGGAGTTGCCATCGTGAACTCCTCCAGTGAATTCTTCCGCAGCACGTTGAACTCAGGCCCGGCCGCAACAACGAACGTATCCCCCGCCTCGCTAAGGCAGAACAGCCGCCCGTTGTAGGCCCATGGGCTGGAAGTGAACTCCCCGGCTTCGCGGTCAATGCGCTGCTTCCCATACACCTCGCGGCCTGTGGTGGCTTCATGGCAGGTGAGAAAACCGCGGTCGTGCAGCGTGTAGTAATAGTCGCCATAGACCAGCGGAGACGTTGTGTAGGAACCACCCTGGGCGAGCGACCATGCGACCGCCCCGTTACTGCTTTCTCCCTTGGCCAGACTGATGTCGCCTGAGGCTCCTGGCCGAATGGCGTATACAGGCCCATATGCGGCGGAAATATACAACAGTCCGTGTGCCGAAAAGGGCGATGCAATCTTGTTGTGGGAGGTGCCACGAAGTTCCCAAAGCACCTGTCCGCTCCAATCGTAAGATTGGACCTTGTTCGTCACGCTGACAACAATCTCCGTGCGATGGTGGTTTCTCCAGATATAGGGTGTCGCCCAACTGCCTTGCTCGTGGCGCACCACGCGCCAGATCTCGCGTCCGGTCTTCTTGTCCAGGGCTAGAAGGTTAGAAGCCTCCGCGTTGTCGTCAAGGATGTAGAGGCGTTCCTGGTCGAGTAACGGCGACGATGCGGTTCCCCATCCGCCGACGGTTGCATGCGGTGGCCACTTCTTCGACCATACGATTCTGCCTTTCCAATCGAGGCAATAAGCGCCGAGATTACCGAAGTGCGCGTAGATAAATGCGCCATCGGTCACCGGAGTTTCCGACGCGTAGGAATTCTTCGGGTGGCGTGGCGTGTTCGGCACGCCGCGGTGAACCTCCGTCCGCCAAACAATGCGGCCGGTCTCGAAATCAAGGGCGAACACATCCCAGTGATGCAGGTCCTTAGGGGGCTGGGGATTCTGCGGGGCATCATAAAAGCCCCTCTGAACCGCTTCCTTTTTTCTCTCGCCGGCGGCCGCTGTCACGAACACACGATTGCCCCAGACTATGGGCGACGACCAGCCGGCGCCTTGAATCTGCGTCTTCCAAAGAATGTTCTCTGTTGCGGACCAGCGCTCCGGAAGACGCGGGTCATCGCCGGAAACGCCCGTTGCATCCGGACCGCGAAACCCCGGCCAGTTGCCTGGCGAAGCGCCCGCAGCATCAAACGCCAGGGGTAGAGACGCAAGAAAGGCGCGGCGCAGCATATGCGCTTCTACGCCAGAATGTCGCGCACGATGTTACCGTGCACGTCGGTGAGCCGCATTTCGCGGCCTCCAAAAGGATACGTGAGGCGTTTGTGATCGATGCCGAGCTGATGCAGAATCGTCGCGTGCAGGTCATGGACATGCACCTTATTCTCGACGGCGTGATAGCCGAACTCGTCAGTCGCGCCGTAGACCAAGCCCTTCTTGATCCCACCCCCGGCCAGCCACATGGTGAAGCCGTAAGGATGATGGTCGCGCCCGAAACCACGGTCCTTGGCGCCTTGTGAAGTCGGCGTGCGGCCGAATTCCCCGCCCCAGACCAGCAGCGTTTGGTCGAGCAGCCCGTGAGACTTGAGATCTTTGATCAACGCCGCCATCGGCTTGTCGGTGGCTTTGCAGTTGATAGTGAGGCCGCGCACCAGGTTGCCGTGCTGATCCCAGCGGTCGACGCCCTGCCGGCGCGGCGACAGCAGTTCGATGAACCGCACGCCGCGCTCAACCATGCGGCGCGCGACGAGGCAGGCTCGGCCGAATTCGTCCGTATCCTGCTCATCGATTCCGTACAGCTTGCGCGTTGCCTCGCTCTCTTTCGAAAAATCGAGCAGGTCGGGCACTTCGGTCTGCATGCGAAACGCCAGCTCATAGTTGGAGATGGCTGCTTCGATTTCCGTGACGGGGCCGTAGCGCTTAAGCGTGCCTCGATCGAGTTCGCGCACCAGATCAAGCTTGGCGCGTTGCATCTCCGGCGACGCCTCGCGCGAGGCGACGTCCGCCACCGGCTGCTTGCCCTTGCGGAACAACATGCCCTGATAGCTGGCAGGCAGAAAGCCGCTGCTGAACACGTCCACACCGCCGGGCGGGATCATGCCCGTGTCGATGACGATGAAACCCGGCAGGTTCTTGCATTCGCTGCCAAGCCCGTACGTCACCCAGGCGCCCATGCTGGGGCGGCCTTGAATCCCGGAGCCGCTGTGCATGAAATAATTGCCGGCAGTGTGCTCGGTGTGATCGGAAATCATCGAGCGGACGATGCTCATTTCGTCCACGCAGGTTGCCAGATGCGGTAATAATTCGCTTACGTCGGCGCCGCATTGTCCGTGCTTTTTGAATGCGAACGGAGAGCCCCACAGTTTCTTTTCCGGGTTGCGCGCGGCGGTCTCCTCTTGGATGGGGAGCACGTTGCCGTCCTCGGCGCCCAAGCGCGGCTTGGGGTCGAACATATCGACATGTGACGGGCCGCCGTCCATAAAAAGAAAAATGACCGACTTGGCTTTAGGTGTGAAGTGGGGCGCGCGAACGCGCATCGGGTCCGTGGCCGCCGCGGCGCGGGCCGCATCTTCTGCTAACAGAGAAGCCAGAGCCAAACCGCCAAACCCGTTGGCGGCCCGGAACAGCATGTCGCGGCGCGAGAGAAATTGGTTTGGCATCATCTCCTCATTCGGCATTCTATCGAATAAAGATGAACTCCTTGGAGTTGAACAACGCATGCGCCAGGTCTGCCCATGCGCGGAATTCGGCGTCTTTGGCTTCTCCGCGACGTTTACGCTGCGCGGCGAGGAAGCCGATCGATTTGTCGATCTCCGCCGGTTCGGCTGCGCGTCCGAAGGCGCTGCGGAACATATCGCGAATGCGCGCGCGCGGCTCGGGAGCAGCGGCTTGCGCGCGGTCGGCCCATTTGGCGGCTTCCTTCACCACGAATTCGTTGTTCATCAGCATCAGCGCCTGCGACGGCACGGTGGATGCCCCGCGCTTCCCGATGCTCGTTACGGTCATCGGATAGTCGAATGCGACGAACAGCGGCGGAAGGAAATTGCGCCTCACCCCAATGTAGATGCTGCGGCGTCCGTTTCCATCGAGCGGACCCGAGACAGGCTTGCCGCGCCCATCCTGGTATTCGCTGACATGCGGCATCACGCTAGGACCGAAAAGCGTCCCGTCGAGTGAGCCGGAAACAGCCAGAATCGCGTCGCGGATCGCTTCGCCTTCCAAACGCCGCACCGGAATCCGATGAAGCAGGCGGTTGTCCGGATCGGCGAGCGCGGCCCTGCGATCGCCGATGTTCGACATGCGGTAGGCGCTCGAAAGAAGCATCAGACGGTGGAGTTTCTTTAACGACCAGCCGTTGTCGACAAACCAGGCAGCCAACGTGTCGAGCAGCTCGGGATGCGTTGGCGTTTGACCCGTGCGGCCGAAGTTGTCCGGCGTGCGTACCAGCCCTTCTCCGAAATGATGTTTCCAGACGCGATTGACGATGACCCGCGCGGTGAGCGGATTACGGGGACTGACGATCGATTCGGCCAGCTCGCGCCGGCCGCTGCCCTGCCGGAAACCATCGTCCGGACCCGTGGAAAGAATCTTGAGAAATCCGCGCGGCACTTCTTCGCCCAGGTTGAGATGACTGCCGCCGATATGTACTCGCAGGTTGCGGGGTTGATCCTCGACACTGGCCAGCGCAAACACCGGTTCGGGGAGCCGTGCCGTGAATTCAGCGCGCTCGCGGGCCAGAGTCTCCGCTTCGGCCTTTTCGGCGGCGGAGAGTTCGAGCGGCGCTTGCTCCAGCGCCACCGCGGGCAGCAGGCTTTCCTGAAGCCAGCGCGAATCGGCATCCGGCTGCGCATCCGCGGCCGCGCCCGCGAGCAACGCCGCATACCCGGTAATCAGCGAATCAAGAGAAGCGGCTTCGGTCTGCTCGATCATCCTCAATAGGCGCGCGTTGACGAAGCGGCCCGCCATGGGCGGTTCGCGCGAATCGGAAAGTACAATGCGGTCGACGGTAATATGTCCGGATCGAGTGCGGTCGGCGATCTCGATAAAGGCGAGCTCATTGAGCATTTTCCCGAGGCCGGACGTGCGCCACTGAAGACGCCCCGAGCCGTCGGGAGTGAAGATGGCGTCGCGCCCGTCGCCAACCAGGGAAACTCGCAGCAGGCCGGGCTGCCTTCCGGACGTGGAATCGCTGTTTCCCGCCAGCCGCACGTGCATGAAACGGCGGTCGGCCAGAAACGTCTTCGAGGTAAGAAAGCCCATCCCCTCGTTGGCGGCGGCCAGGAAACTGTTTGCCAGCGGCAGGCCACGGTGACCGGAAATCACCTGCTGCGGAGAAACAAACGCAGAAGCAGCGCCGGCGAAGGCAGGCCCGTCCAGGCGCCAGCCGGCGAACCCGGTGCGGGCGAAATCCGCGACCACCATGTCATTGCGCTCTTTGTGGATGGGATGGCCGGGGTCGGCCTTGATGTTCCATTCAGCCAGCTCGGCTCGCATGGCCGTCAGCCGCTCCGGGAACGTTTGCTCGCCCGGCCGGGCCAGCCGCGCCAACGGATAGAACAGGTGATCCGGTTCACGCGATGCGATCCGCAGGTCCCCAATCCATGCCTTGAGCAGCGCCGGCTCCAGCTTCTCTGCTTCCGCGGCTTTCTTGATCTCGGCATCGGAGGGATCCGTTTCCCGTACTGCCCAGCCCGATGCAAGCCGCAAATAGGCAGGCAGCTTTTCGATCAGCTGGCCGCGGCGCCCAGTGTAGATCGCCGCCAAGCGGCGGTTACGCGCGGCGATCTCCTCCTGGATCCGCGCGGATTCGCTCACCCGCTCCGGCGTATCCAGACAGGCCTGAATCACCTGCTTGCCGTCCAGAACCCCGGCCAGAGCATAGTAGTCGCGCGTCGAGATCGGATCGAACTTGTGGTTGTGGCAGCGGGCACAGGAAACGGTAAGCCCTAGAAATGTTTTGGTGAGCGTATCCACCTGGTTGTCCAGTTTCTCCGCTCGCACTTCGCTCAAATCGTCGGCCGCGTTGCGTTCTTCTCCCAACGCGAAGAAAGCGGTTCCTGTAATCGACTCCCATCGCACGCCCCCGGCCAAGCGCCGCTGCGGCTCGATGATGTCGCCCGCTATCTGCTCGCGGATGAACTGATCGAAAGGCAGATCGGCGTTGATGGCGCGGATGACATAGTCGCGGTAAGCCCAGGCGTTTGGCTTCTCGCGGTCGAATTCGTGGCCGTCGGTCTCGGCGAAGCGCGCCAGATCGAGCCAGTGCCGCGCCCAGCGCTCGCCGTAATGCGGCGAGGCCAGCAGCCGGTCGACGAGCTTCTCATAAGCCTGGGCAGACGTGTCGGCAAGGAACCGGTCGATCTGCTCGGTTGACGGTGGAAGACCGGTAAGACCGAAGCTGAGGCGGCGGATAAGGGTAAGCTTGCCGGCGCGGGGCGCCGGGCTGAGCTGTTTCTTTTCCAGGCCCTCCAGCAGGAAGTGATCGATGAAATTAGATGCCCACAGCCGGTTGCGGATGCGTGGTAAAGGATGGGCGCGGTAAGGCTGAAATGCCCACCATTTCCTGCCTTCCGACAGCATTGCTTCTTCCGATTGCGTAGCCGGCGCCACCACCGCTTCTTCACGCGGGTCCGGGGCCCCCATGCGAATCCAGGTTTCCAGGTCCGCAATCTCGTGATCGGGGAGCTTGCCGGAAGGAGGCATGCGAACCGCCGGATCGGTGTAGCGAACCGCACGCAGCAGCAAGCTCAAGTCCGCATGGCTCGCCACCACTGCGGGACCGCGGTTCCCGCCGCGCCGCGCGGCTTCGCGCGTATCCAGGCGCAAACCCCCGCTGGCCAGCGTCTTTGCACTGTGGCAGGCATAGCAGCGTGAAGCCAGAACGGGACGCACCCGCTTTTCGAAAAACTCCATTTGCGCCTGAGCGGGGAGCAGGCCGGAGGCCGCCAGGGAAACGAACAGAAAACGCATAAGCAGGCTTCGGCTGAAATAACAGCTTTGCCTACACTATATAACGCCCACGCACGTAATGGGAGGAAGGAATGTCCGTTACCACTTGGGCCCGCGGGTTTTCAGGATCTCCCCGGCGGCCTTCTTCCAGGAAGCGTAGGAGGCGTAGTTTTCCATCGACTCGCCTTTTCCTTTGGCCAGGCGGACCTGAATCGACTGCGGCGCAAGCTCGGGGTTCAGCTTGTCGAAGCGCTTCAGCGTGCCGGAAAGTACAGTTCGTTCCAGCTTCCCGTCAAATTCGAAATAGTCTCGCGATGGCACGCTCTTTTCGTCATGAACGGCGGCGCCGACGGAGAGCTTCACGTTGAAGGAGAGTTTTTCCGAGGCGGGCTCGTACTCCACATCTTCGAGAATTCCGGCAGGCGTGTCCCCGTCGAGGCCCTCCGCTACGAGCAAAAGGCCGAAAATTGTATCACCCTGCCGGTAAAGCTCAACCGAATAGCCGTATTGATGCTCGCCCGTGAATCGCATGTTGCTGTATTCACCCACAATGAAAATGCGTCCGTCGGGCCGCTGCGCCAAACACAAGCAAGAAATGATAAGAACGAGTGAGTATGAAAACCAACGCATGATCTTTTTTATCCAGTATAAGCGCAATAGGCATGCCGCGGGGGGCCCGCAAACCGGAGACGCTTTCCAATGTAGAATGGCTTTCGACTGGAGGCAATGAAATGAAGAGAAGACAGTTTCTGGGAAGCTCCGCAGCCGCGGGTGCGGTGATGCAGGCCCAAACGGCGCCGGAATTCACCCGCGAATACGAATCCGGAGGAACAGGCAGCGTCTCATACACCGTGCAGGTGACCGTGGACCGCAAGCGGTCCGGCAAGCCGCACCAGGGAAAAATACTCGCGGCGATTCAGCCGCACTGCGACGACATTCCCATCTTTGCGGGTGGAACCGTGCTGAAACTGATTGAAGAAGGTTACACCGGCTACCTGATCACCATGACAAATGACTCGATGGCGGGCCGCGGCTCCTCGATCGGCGACATCGTTTTGAAGAATGAACAGGACACGGTGGAAGTGGCCAAACGCCTGGGTCTGAAGGAAGGGCTTTTTCTGAATTATCCCAATCACAACATGGACGCCTGGCCCGTAATCGAGATGCGAGCCCGCCTGATATTCCTCATTCGTCTGCTGAAGATCGACACGGTATTCGTCTACGACCCCTCGGCGCTTTATGAGCGGAACCCGGATCACTACTCCACGGCGCGGGCAGTAGAGTCGGCATGCATGATGTCCGCTGCAGTCTGGGACTACCCGGAACACTTCCGCGCGGGGCTGAAGCCGCAGGTCGTGCGGGAAAAGTATTACTTCGCGCGCGGGCCGCAGCTGGTAAATCGCGTAGTCGATATCAGCGGCTACATCGATCAAAAAGTCTGGGTGAATCTGGCGAATGTAACGCAGGGGCCGGCGGGCGATTCAGGAGCGCGGCTGCGAAAGCGGCTTCAAGACCAGGGACGCCGGCTGCCGATTCTCGGTAATGACGATGACACCGCGAACCGGCAGTACGCCAAGCATTTTGCTTTTGCGCGAGACAAAGTGCGCGGTAAAGCTCACGGTCTGGAATACGCGGAATACTTTCACTATGTCGGGCCGGATGAAAGCGAAGCGGACGAGTACATCCGCCGCAACTCCGTGCCCTTGTAATTCACATCTCCACTTTCCTCGATCCCGCGTTCCAGCGAATGCGCCGTCCGCGTTCGAGCGAAAGGCCCGCCATCTGGACCACAAGGGCCGCTTGAAAGCCAAGCGCCATGGGCGCTGCCGGAGGTTTCCGGCTTCTCACGCATTCGATGAAGTTCTGTACGTGAAGGTCGGTGGCGAAACCGAAGCCTCGCTCGGACTTCTTCTCCATCGAGGGCGTATCCTCATTACCGAGCGGATGAACGCGGAGCTCTTCACGGCCGATGTCCATCCGCGCTTTGTCGCCATCGAGCTGATTGAGCTGATCGTTGCGCAACTTATAGCGCATGGCGGCGTAGTTGACTGAGAAGACGCCGATGAAATCCTCCGGATACTCTGCGGTGACCACCACCGACTCCGGCTGATCGACCCCCGCGCGATGAGGCCTGCCTGAAGCGGCAGTGACGGCCAAAGGGGAGGAAGCGTTCATCAGCATGTGGATTCCGTCAAAGACGTGCGCCCCCTGGTCAGCGACAATGCCGCCCGCGTAGTCTTTGTAGAACCGCCAGTTGCGGAAGCGGTTGGGATCGAGCGGGCGGCGCGCCACCGGCCCCTGCCATTGCTCCCAGTCGAGAGCGCCTTCGAGTTTGTACGGGGAGGCATCCAGGTAGTTGTTCAACCACCAGGAGCGCACCATGCGCACATTGCCGAGCGCGTTGGAGGCGACGATTTTGCGGCCCTCGATATAGAGGTCGAAGCTGCGGCGCTGCATGCCGACCTGAATAATCTGCTTGCTGCGCTTCTCGGCATCGACCAGCTCGACGCCCTGCTCCGGCGTTTGGCACAGCGGCTTTTCCACATAGACATCCTTGCCCGCGGCCAGCGCGTCGAGCACCATGCGGTGATGCCAGTGCTCTGGCGTGGCTATTAGGACGGCCTGTATCGCCGGGTCGGCCAGCAGAGCCTTGTAATTGCGAAAAGCCTTGGCGGGCTGTGGTTGGGCCTTTCGCGCCATTGAGAGCGCGCGCTCCAGATTCGGCTCATACACGTCGCAGATGGCCCCGACGCGCACCGCTGGATCTTTCTGAAACACAGTCATGACAAACGTGCCTCGCCCGCCGCTGCCAATAACGCCGAGCAAGACCTGGTCGGAGGGAGCCGCGCCGGCCTGAAAGCCAATTGCGCTTCCGGCAAGAAAAGTACGCCGAGTCGGTGTCATAATTCAAGAGTTTACAGCGAAAGCGCGATCGCATGATGATTCGCTTTGCGGTTTTACTGGTTGCAGCGGCAGTCGCCGCGGATTGGCCGGAGTGGCGATGAAAAGGCCGCACCGGCGTTTTCGAGGCCGAAGGGATTCTCGATGCCTTTCCCGCCGCCGGCCTGAAGGTGCGCTGGCGTTCCCGTGCGAAACGGATTCGCCGGACCCGCCGTAGCCGGCGGGCGCAAGCAAGTCATTCAATGACATCCCGCCGCACTGGCTTCGCTTGACCCGGAGACCGGAAATATCTTGTGGCAGCGGCCGTTCAAGCTGAACGTTGGTCTTGGCGCGGACCTGCCACAGGCCAGCCTCGGCTTGAAGGGACAAAGCGACAACGAAATCAAGACCGATGGCCTGCATTCCACCGGCGAGCGTGTTTGGGAGTCTCTGGCAGCCACCGGTGAAAACGCCCGCTGGTCGACAGCCCACCTTGTCCGGCACAAGGACCGTTACTTTATCAACAACGACAGGGGAGACTTGATCCTCGCAAAACTCTCACCCAAAGGATACGAGGAGTTAGCCCGTACCCCGCTGATCAAGCCAACATCGCGTCCCGGTAACAGGCGTGAGCGGGAGTTTGTTTGCCCTTCGCTCACTAAGTAACTACGCAACTCTATTGCTCCAGCTTGAAATTCACTGTAACTGTTGTGATCACTTCCACTGGTTTCCCGTTGAGCAGAGACGGTTCATAGCGCCATTGCCGCACCGCGCTCATGGCTGCCTCGGTCAATTCCGGATGAACAAGCGAATTCACGCTTCGCAGGCTCAACAGACCCCCTTCGATGGAGATAACCCCTTCAAGAAGAACCGTGCCCTGAACTCCCTGCTGCTGTAAGTGTTGGGGATAAACGGGCTTTAGCGCGTACACCAGTTTTGTGGCCTGGACATGTCCTCCAACTCTGACGCGCCTCGGCGCCTGACGTTGGGCCACAGCGGGTAGTGGGCCTTTACCGATCACACTAATTGTGTCTGATACCCGCCCCATCTCCAGGGTAGCGACGTAGGCCTGAGTTTGTCCCTCGATCACAGTCACGTTCCGGAAAAAACCGGCGGCGAAGCCCGGCTTGCGCACTTCCAGCGTGTAGGTTCCGGCAGCCAGGTTGAGGAATGCGTACTCCCCATCCGGCGCGCTTTGCGTGATTTCTTTTTTGTTTGTGTTATCGAGAGAAACAATGATGACAGCATCGGGAACCGCCGCAAGGCTGATGTCCTGAACTCGACCAATCAGATGACCCGTGGCGCTCTGTGCGCTGGCTTGGAAGCTGGCAAGCGGAAACAGGCAAAACGCCAGACACAACGCCAGTCCGGCTGCGAAAGGCCTCGATGTCGGATGCCGGCGGCGCAGGGGGTCGAGCGCCGCCTGGAGCCGCGCCTCGAGTCCAGCGGGGTTCGCCATAAAGACAGCGCCCGTCACGCTGGATTGGCTAGAGGCCCAACGCGCTAATTCGAGTAACTTCGCGGCATATTGTGTTGCCGGCTCGCCGCCGGTGAGTACGGCGTCATCGCATGCCTGTTCCCGGAGCCTGCGCTGGGATCTCGCGGCCAGCCAGGCTAGCGGCTGGAACCAATACAGGACACATACGGCCTGCGCGAACAGTTGCGTGAGAGAGTCATGACGGGCGATATGCGCCGTCTTATGTGCCAGAATGACGCGCAACCGCTCCGGCGCCCATGTCCGCGCTTCTGAGGGAAGCAGAATCACAGGCCTGATGATCCCCCATGTCATCGGAAGAATCCGGTGTGGTGTTTCGCGCAGTCTCACCTTGCGGCGAACCCCGTGGCGGATCAACTCCTGCTCCAGCAAAGACCGCGGCTGTTCCCCATCAACCTGCCTGGCGCCGCCGTAACGCACGAGAAGCCACATGTATCCAAACAGGTAATACGCTGCGGTGAGGCAGGCGCCCGCCGCCCAAAGGAGGCCTAAGGAGAAGGCGCCGGCCTCCGTGGCGAAATCCGGCAGCTTACCCGCAGGCGCCGTCGCCTCATTTGACGCAGGACGGGAGAGCGGGGCATCGAAAGAAACCGGGCTCCAGGAAAGGGAGCGCGGGATTCCTCGCTCAAGCAATGGCAACGCCGCCAATGCGAGCAAGGTTAGGGTCCACACGAGGTGTCCCTCGGCAGCCGAACGCCGCCGCAGCATCCACACTGCCACCGCGGCCGCGGCAATGAGTATCGTGCTCTTCACGAACAGGTTTATCCATACCAGAGAATCGGGCATGGCCACTCACCTCCTCTTGGCTTGTTCCACAACCTCGGACAGGCGCTCCAGATCCGACTGGCTCAGCTTCTTCACCGATGGATCGAGCATGGCGGCTACGGCATTCTCCACCGACCCCTCGAAGAACGTGTCCAGCAGCCGCCGAATCGCCATTCTGCGCGCCTTGTCTCGCGGAATCGCAGGGCTGTACACGTATCTCAGCGATTCCTCTTCGTGCCGTACATGACCCTTATCTTCGAGAATCCGCAGCGTGGCCCGCACCGCCGAATAGCTTGGCGGGTCCGGCAACGCTCCATGAATTTCGCCGGCGCTCGACCGGCCCCGCCGGTACAGAATATCCATGATCTGGCGCTCCCGGCGGCTGAGCTTGTCCTGAGCTGGCATTGGAGAGGCTGCTGCTAATAATTCAGCACTATGCTGATTTATTAGCATAGTGACGCGTCCCTGTCAAGGAGATTCTTCCTGTGCATCGTTTCTCTGGCGCCTCAATGACCGGTGGCTAACTCCTGGCTTCAGACTGCGAGCTTTCGCAAATCGGTGGCGCCCTCAAGGCGCGCGCATCTATATCAACCGCAACCTTCGTGCTGATTTGTTCTGAGAATCCTAGTCCAGGCTCAACCCCTCTTCCGGGCGCTTACAGCCTGTTGTCTCCGATCGGTGCGGGCTTTGGGGCTTCTCCCGCAATGCCTATCACCAGCTCTTAAAGAGAATTTTACGTTTTAAATCATGTGCCTGCGGCGACGCCTGCTCTGGAAGCCCCAATCGATGGGCTAGCTTGAAGCCGGAGGTTCGAAAAAAGTTTGACGACTCTCAATCCAATATATGG
>Ga0187893_10012071_pt1 | contig 12358 bp, 10 predicted proteins | sample MA1701074metaG_FD_139574 | JGI IMG/M metagenome (GOLD analysis project Ga0187893, IMG submission 139574) | White microbial mat communities from a basaltic lava cave in the Kipuka Kanohina Cave System on the Island of Hawaii, USA - MA170107-4 metaG ... | reverse complement strand
CGAACGGCCTGCTGCACGATGCCCTCCTCTGCATAGGCGTCGCTGCCCACTTCGTCTTTGATGGGGGGCAACCCGAAAAGCAACACAGCAGGAATGCCAAGTGCTTTCACGGAACCGCACTCCTCGACAAGAATATCAATCGAGAAGTTGAAAACGCCGGGCATGGAGCCTATTTCTTTTCGAACACCCCTTCCCGGGCAGACGAAGAATGGGTAGATGAAGTGGCTTGGTGAGAGGCGCGTCTCGCGAACCATCGACCGGATGACTTCATTCCGGCGCAGCCTGCGAGGGCGGTAATAAGGCTTTTCCATGCGGTGGTCTCCTGCGGTGCATCAGCGCAGCCGATTATGGGCGAGGGCCTGGCATTTTTCAAGGAAATGGCTCGGGCTGGCGTGGTAGAGGCCATCCTTCTGTGCTCAAGCTTTTGCCGACTGGGCGAATCGAGACTTCCCATTACCCGGAAACGCCAGCGTGCCCCCTGGGCGAACGGAGCGACACCGTGTACGGAGTAGTTACTGGAGAGAGGTGCGGGGCTGGATGGTCTTCGATTCAGCGAAGAAAATGTCGATGACTTTGCGGGCCGCCGGCAGATCGGCGCACCGATTCACCCGCGTAGACAGATAATGCCCAAAGAACAGCCATTTGTGCCCCCAGGCGAGAAACAACCTGAGACGCGGCAGTTGTTGCTCCGGCAGAAACCGCTGTTCCAATTCATCACAAAAGCGGTTTAGCGCACAGCCGAATTCCAGACCTTCTTCTGCCGGAGTGCGCGGGGCTTGCTCGCCCTCCCGGCCTGCGGGAGGGGGCAGTCCCAAAGACTCGCCCACCTGCCAGAAAATCCACGGCCGCGCCGTGGACGCGCGGGCCACCATGACGCCGTCACATCCTGTCGCAGCCTGCATCCGCAACACGTCGTCGCTTTCCTGGACGTCTCCATTGCCGACAACCGGAATGCGCACGGCTTCGCGCACACGAGCGATGTAGCTCCAATTCGCGCTCCCTTTGCGATGGTGCGCCTGAATCCTGGGGTGCAATGTAATCCAATCCGCGCCAGCTTCCTGCAGCATCAGGGCAAAGTCCACGAGATATTCGGGATTGTCTGTCAGCCCGGTGCGCATCTTTACGGAGAGCGGGAGTTCCGTCAACCGGCGCGTCTGGCGGACCACTTTCTCGGCATAGCCAATGTCGCCCATCAAAGCAACGCCCCAGTTGTGCTTCAATACCTTGCTGACGGGGCAACCCATGTTGATGTCGATGCCTGCCGGGTGAATCGCCTGCAATTTCTCCAAAGACTTCTCAATCAACCTTTCGTCATTGCCCAGAAGCTGGGGAATGAGATCGTCTTCGCCGGGTGCGACCTGGGTTTGCGGGGTTTGACCGACGTTTTCATCGGGGAGGAGCCGGGTGGAGAGCATTTCGGTGAAGAGCAGCGCGCTGACACCAGCCGGCAGATAGGAGCGAACAACCTGACGGAAAGCCACATGCGACAGGCCCGCCATCGGGGCAAACACAACAGGGAAGTCAACCCGCTTCCCATTGCCGAAGGTCAAATGCGCAAAGCGGCTTGATTTGAAGGACGAAGCGGGAGCGTCGAAGTGAGAAGGAGAAGAGGTACGAAGGCGAGCTTCGAAGTACGCACCCGGCAAACATTGTTGAGATCGTACCTCAGCATTCATGCGGGCGACTTTCCTCCGGAATGCCTGCTCCTCACGTTCGAACTTCGCACTTCACTCGACTTTCGGCAAATCCAGGCTGGCAATGGCCTTCAAAGCAACGGGGTTTTCAGGATCCAGTTCTAGGGCCTGCACATACTCCTCCAGCGCTCGCCCCTGATCCCCCTTGGCGCGGAAGACATGGCCCAGGTTCAGGTAAGGGAAGTGTCTCGGCTCGTAGCGCTTCGCCCGTTTCGCTTTTTCCAGCCAGGGAATGGCTTCGTCCAGCAGCCCGAGTTGCATCATGTACACGCCCATGTCGTTGTAGGGGTTGCCGAACTCCGGGTCGACGCGAATGGCCTTCCGGCAGTCTTCCACCGCCTGCTCCAGCATGCCCAGAAACGAAACTGCCCATCCTCGGTAGGTATATCCCTCGGCCGTTGGACACGAAAGCAGGCTCTGATTAAAACAGTCCACGGCAGATTGAATACGTCCCTCCAGCAGCTCCTGCATGCCTTCCTGCCAAAGTTCGCGAGCTCGTTCCTGGTCACGAAAAGTCGGATCTGTTGTCATGATCTTGCTCCACCTGGGATCGCATTCGCTATTTCTTTCCGAAAACAGGCGGCCCTTGCGGCACGGCCGCGCCATCTTTGCGCGGATCCGAGCCGGCGTAGTTCACACCTTGGGTATCGCGCATCACCGCCTGACCTCCTCCCACACTCCCGGAGTACGGCGGAAGCGCCTCCACTTCGTGCCCGAGGTTTGCAAGCTGCTTGCGAATCGACTTGGAGATCCGGTTCTCGATCGCTACATCACACCCATCGAAGGTTAGCTTTGTGAATCGGGGTGTCTCCAGCGCTGCCTGAACGCTCATGCCGAAATCCACTACCTTGGAAACGAACTGGGCATGGGCTTGTGCCTGGTTCCAGCCTCCCATGATCCCGAAACCGATGCGGACGCCATCCTTCTCCATAAACGCCGGAATGATCGTGTGCAGCGGCCGTTTGCGGGGTTCAAGGGCGTTGGGATGACCCCGCTCGAGCGTGAAGAGAGAACCACGGTTCTGCAGCATGAAGCCGGTTTTGGGAGGCACCAGTCCGGAGCCGAATCCTGCGTAGTTGCTCTGAATCAGGGACACAATGTTGCCGTCTTTGTCGATGGCCGACATGTAAATGGTGTCGCCGCCAGAAAGTCTCGTCATCATCTTCAATTCGGCGGGAGCGACTTGGCAGCTCGCTTTGTCAGCTTGGATCAGCTTAGCACGCTCTGCCGCCAGTGCCTTGGAAAGCATCTGCTTGACGGGAATCTTCGAAAACTTCGGGTCGCCCACGTAGCGCAGCATATCCGCGTAAGCCAGCTTCTTGGCCTCGATCATCACATGTAGGGCTTTGGCGCTATTGTGACCGTATTCCTGCAGAGGAAAGCGTTCCATCAAGTTCAACATCGACAACGCGGCAATACCCTGGCCGTTTGGCGGAAGCTCGTAAACCTTCCAGCCCCGGTAAGTAGTCATGATGGGTTCCACCCACTGAGGCTGGAACTCAGACAGATCTGAGGCTGTGTGGGTGCCACCATGTTCCTTCGAGATGGAAAGGATCGCATCTGCCACGCTGCCCCTGTAGAAACCATTCCGTCCCTTGGCAGCGATCAGGCGAAAGGATCTCGCCAAGTCTGGGTTGCGAAAAATGTCTCCCGTCTTCGGTCCCGTGCCCCCGGGCAAATAAGTAGCTTTGGAATTGGGGTGGGCGCTGAGGAATTCCACGGCCTTGGAGCCGCGCCAGCTGCTGGAGATGATCTCCGTCACTGGAAATCCTTGATCGGCATAGTAGGTTGCCGCCGCCAGCAACCTGGAAAAGGGCATCGTTCCAAATCGCTTTCGCAGCTCGTCCCAACCTGCCACGCAACCCGGCACGGTGGCGGAGTAGATGCCGAGATGCGGCATCTTGTCGATTCCCCTGGCTTGGAGAAATTCGATGGTCAAACCTGAGGGTGACCAACCGCTGGCATTAAGACCATGCAACTTGCCGGTCTTGGCTTCGTAAACAATGGCGAAAAGGTCTCCCCCCATCCCGTTGCTGTTTGGCTCCACCAGCCCCAGGACCGCGTTGGCCGCGATGGCGGCATCGACAGCGTTTCCTCCCGCCTCAAGTATCTGGGCACCCGCCTCGGAAGCCAGCGTCTGACTTGTGGCCACAATGCCGAACTGGCTGATGACCATTGAACGAGCCTGATCGCGAACTGCCTCTGGAGTCTGAGCATACATAGTCATGACGAAAAGTGGGACCAAGAGGAAAAGCTTCACTGAAAGCCTCCTGAATCAACGGTCGGCGAATAGCCTCGAGTGTGATTGCGAAAGGCCGGCGGCCGCCCCGCGCTGGAGCGGGGAACGGGAAGTCCCGTCGTTTTGGGTGCCCCAACCCCCCTATCGCTACAGCGACGTCAGTTTGTCCAATCCGACCGCGATCAGCAACAACATACTGATGCATCCGTTCACGGTGAAGAAGGAAGCATTTACTTTGGACAGATCTTCGGGACGAACCAGACTGTGCTCGTACCATAGCAGCGCGGCCACCAACACGGTTCCTGCCAGACTGACCCACCCAAGCCTTTCGAGAACCAAAAGTGCCCCCAGAAAGAGCAGCATGAGAATGTGCATCGCGGTGGACACGCTCAGAGCCGTGCGAACTCCCAGCCGCTTTGGCAGCGAGAACAAATGCCTTCGCCTGTCAAACTCCACATCCTGACAGGCATAGATAATGTCGAAGCCGGCTGTCCAAAGCATAACGATCGCACACAGTAGAAGCGGCGTCGGTCGCACGTCGCCACGCACCGCTATCCAGGATCCCAGCGGCGCCATGCCCAGGCAAAAACCAAGGACAAGATGAGAATAGGACGTGAACCGTTTTGTGTAAGAGTAGAAGAACAGAATCATCAGCACGGGAACTGACAGTATGAAGCAGAGCGGATTCAACTTCCAAGCAGCCCCCACAAACAGAGCCGCAGAAGCGACCGTAAAAAGAACCGCGAACGAGGCGGTGAGCTCGCCGACGGGCAAGGCGCGCATCTTCGTCCGCGGATTTTCGGCATCAATCTGGCGGTCGACGATGCGATTGAAGGTCATCGCGGCACTGCGTGCGCCGACCATTGCAATGACGATCCAGAATAATTTCGGTGCTTCGGGCCACCCACCGGACGCAAGGATGGCGCTCAGCAGGGCAAACGGCAGAGCAAACACCGTGTGCTCGAACTTGATCATTTCAAGTGTGATTCGCAGGTGCTTGAAGGCTGGCATGACGTTTCCCGGTGACATCATGAAACAGAGAAGATTGGCTCCGACGTTCTCTGGCGCTATTTCGCCTTGCTTCCCTTCCATTGGAAAGCGTGCTCAGGTTTCAACCCTAGATGTGCCATGACCCGAAACAAGAACTGGTCGACGGCATCCTCAATCGAGCCTGGACGGTGATAGAACGACGGGATGGCCGGAAAGATGGTCCCGCCCGCGAGGCTCACCAAGCGCATGTTCTCCAGATGGATCAGGCTGAAAGGGGTGTCACGAATCACGAGAATCAATCTGCGCCGTTCTTTTAACATGACATCAGCAGAACGCTGAATCAGGTCGCGCGAGATCCCATGAGCGATGGAGCCGAGCGTGCCCACGCTGCAAGGGATGACCACCATAGCGTCCACTGGAAAAGAGCCGCTGGCGATGCTGGCGCCAATGTCATTGTTGTTGAGAACTTCAAACTTTTCCCGGCTGTCACCCACCATTTTTTGGATCGCATTGCCGAGCGTCACCGTCTGATCCAGTTCTTCATTAAGGACCCGCAAGCCGGCCGCCGAAATCACGAGCTGAATTCCAGACACAGTGGGCTCGGCTGCGAGGTGCTTCAAGAAACGTTGTGAGTAGACTGCGCCGCTGGCGCCGGTGATGGCAACAGTGATGTTCATGCAAGAACGGTTTCATTCCCTCCAGGAAACCCCTATGCTACACCAACTCCACCGGGGCATGACAGGCGGGAAACAAATGCTGGACAAGCTTCCGGGAGAATCGACAGAATGGGCAGGCGTGTAGAAGTTCACGACGTCCGCACAGACAAGCCCGTATCGGGGAAGCAAGCCGAGTGAAGAACTCATGACGGAAGAGAACATCAAAGAAATCCTCAGTCGCGTTAGAAAAGGTTCATTGTCAGTTGACGATGGCTTGAAGAAGTTGAAACACCTGCCGTTTGAAGACGTTGGTTTTGCCCGAATCGACCATCATCGCACCCTGCGGCAGGGTTTCCCCGAAGTGATTTTTGGGCGGAGCAAGACCGTTCGCCAGATCCGGGGCATCGTTGAGCGGATGCTGTTGGCTCATCAGCAGAACGTCTTGATCACACGCACCAATGCTGAAGTGTTCCGCGCCATCAAGAAGCTGGAGCGCCGGGCCAAGTTCTATCCGGAATCAGGAATGATCCAGATTCACAGAGACAAGACCCAGCACGGCAAGGGGAAAATTCTCATCGCCTGTGCCGGGACCGCTGACATTCCGGTTGCTGAGGAGGCCTTGGTGACAGCGGAAGCCATGGGCAATACGGTCGAGAACCTTTACGACGTAGGCGTGGCCGGCATTCACCGGATTCTTAGTGAGCGCGCCCGCCTGGCGGAAGCGCGCGTTATTATTGTGGTAGCCGGCATGGAAGGCGCGCTGCCCAGCGTCGTGGGCGGTCTAGTTTCCGTTCCGGTCATCGCCGTACCTACAAGTGTCGGCTACGGGGCCAGCTTGAACGGAATCGCCGCTTTGCTGGGCATGCTGAACAGCTGTGCGTCGAACGTGACGGTCGTAAATATCGACAACGGTTTCGGCGCCGGCTACGTGGCGAGCCTCATTAATCGGTTGTGAACCGAAGCTGAAAGTATCCGCTTACTCTGTTTGTCCTGGTCGTCGTGCTCGCCCTTAAACAACTACCGAGACTGAGTATTCGAAGTTGCTGGCATTGCCGGCCCCTGGCACAGCACCTCTCATGATCCGCCGAAAGCTTTTCCTTCTGCTTGGCTTCACGAGCCTGGGACTGGGATTTGTCGGCGTGTTTCTGCCCCTCGTTCCGACAACTCCGTTCATCCTGCTGTCTGCGTTCTGCTTCTCTCGAAGTTCAGACCGCCTTCACCGCTGGCTGCTGGCGCATCGCACATTCGGCCCGATCCTGTCGGACTGGGAGCGAGGAAGAGTCATTCGACCGAGAGCCAAGGCCTGGTCAATTCTGTTGATGAACGGATTCATTGGCTACGTATTGATTTTCCGGGCTGCCTCCGTTCCCCTAAAAGTTTTGTTGCTCACCGTGATGGTTGGCGTGTCCGGCTTCATCCTCTCGCGGCCATCGGCACCTCGACCGGAATAACATCATTCACTGAAATCCATCAGCGACGAAGTTTCCTTTTGATGACCGCGGTGGCACGATCGATCTCGAGCCTCAGGCCATTGATCGTCCGCGCCACGAGCACGATCTGCTCACGCGCCTGCTGCCAGTCGCGTTGTTCAATCGCTTCACGGACCGCAGGAAGCGTTTTGACGCCATAGCCAGTATAAAGTCCGGGGGCATAGACCTGGTGCTTAAACCAAGATCGATGTGGAAGGCCGCTGGCTCGCGTCAGTGCCCGCTCGCTTCCGAGCAGGATCCGGTCGAGCGTCTCTTCGGCAGATCGCGAAAGAGGGAGGCCGGCCGGTTGCAATCTGTCCATTTGCTCCGCAAAACGCTTGGAGCTGGTCTTGAGCCTGGAGACTGCTTCCTCTAAGGGAGTGAAAGTGAGGGCGGGAACTTCCGGCCTGGGCCTGGGCACAACATAGGGCTTTCGGGGATCAAAATACGCTTGCAGCGAACCCTCACGAATCTGAAGGTTTGTCTCCTCCGTCGTTTGGCGCATGTCGTTCGCCAGCCTGGAAATCTCCGTGACATACCGGCTTACGGCGTCTGCCACTCCAAGGAATTCGAACGGAAGCAGATCCGCGTTCGCGAGCCTCAGTGTGGCACGGCCCGCAGTTTGGGCGAGTGCGATTCCATAGTCAAAACTTGGATCGCCAAATCGCGTGTAGTGGTCAAAGGAATCATACAGTGAGTGATAGGATCCTCCGGAGCCTTCCCCGGAGTAGCCGAGATTCAGCGAAGCCACACCCAGGTGTTGCAAGAAGGGCGTGTAATCGGAACCGGAGCCCAAAGCTCCAATGCGCAAGTCTTCCCGCGCCCGCGCTTCTTTGCGTTCTTCTGCCGGCCCGGCGACTATGCGAGCGGCCCGGGCTCGGTCGAACACGGAAATCCCCTTCTGCGGATCGGTAACGTCCCGCGCGACCTGATTGATAAACTTCTCTAGCGAGTGAGACCCGGCCATGCCGAGGAACCCGCGCGAGTTGGAATCTGAGTTGATATAGACGGCCGCGTTCTTCCGCAAGAGTTCGGCGTGTGTCTCGACCCACTCTGTCGAGCCCAGCAAGCCCTGCTCCTCGCCGTCCCAGGCTGCATACACAATGGTGCGCTTTGGCTTCCAGCCCGTTTTCAGCAACTCTGCAACTCCCCGGGCTTCCTCCATCATTGCCACCTGGCCGCTGACGGGGTCGGCAGCTCCGAAATTCCAGGCATCATGATGATTGCCTCGAATCACCCACTGATCGGGCCGTTCAACACCATGAATCCTGGCAATAACGTTGTAGGTTGTCGCCAGTTTCCAGTCGAATTCCAACTTCAGGTGAACCTTGGCCGGACCCGGACCCACGTGGTAGGTGATCGCCAGCGCTCCACGCCAGGACTCAGGCGCCACCGGGCCGTCGAGCGCACGCAGCAGCGGTAGGGCATCGGCATGGGATATAGGCAGAACCGGAATCCTGACAATCTTGCCCACTTCGCTCAGCGGCAGGCGCTTCGCTTCCTTGGTAGCGCCTACGCCAGGAGTCAAGGGGTCCCCGGCGTAGAGAGGCATGTCAGCAACAGAACCGCGCTGAGCGCCGTGCTCGTTGCGCCAAGCCCCCTTCGGATAGACGTCGCCTTGAAAGTAGCCGTCGTCACGAGGGTCCGAATAGATGAGACATCCAATCGCGCCGCGTTCTGCAGCCACTTTCGGCTTGATGCCGCGCCAGGAACCGCCGTATCGGGCAATAACGATTTTCCCTTTCACGTCGATCCCTAGCTCTTCGAGTTGCTCGTAGTCCTGAGGCAATCCGTAGTTCACGTAAACCAAGGTCCCTCGAACATCCCCATCCGGAGAATACACATTGAAGACGGGAAGCTGGTTTTCGACGATGCCGGAGGTGGCATCTTCCGGTAGCTGGGGTTCCCGAAGCAAAGCGGAGAATGAGTCAGGGGAGGTCATCTCAAGAACTCGCGTTCTAGGGGTGGGAAACAACACTTCAAACGTCTCGATGGCCGTTTCATAGCCCCAGGCGCGGAACTTCGCAGCAATGAACTCGGCGACCTCCCGGCCGAACGGTGAGCCAAGATGATGTGGCTTGGCTGTCATCCACTGCATCCATTCGCGTAGGTTTTCCTTTTTGAGGGCTGTATCGAAGCGAGCCTCCAGGGACCTCTGTATGGCAGACGATTGAGGGCTGAAGCCCAGCAAGGAGTGAGTGGGGTTCTCTTGAGAAAGTGCCCGCCCGAGGGCCATCGAAGCCAGGGCAAGCCCGCAAAACAGTGACCTGCGCATAGACCCTCCGATCCCGGTCAAAAAACCGCTAACGGGCGCAGGATGATTGATCGTTAAGTTGGCAGTCAAGGATTTTGGTGCGGCCCCACCGGTTTGGCAGTATCATACGCAACTCGCGTGGACGCGCCGTAACTTTGGCTGGGAGCTGAAACCGGATGCTACATTACAGGACTTACGAATTGGGGCCGCAGCACGAATGGGTGGTCTTCGTGCATGGTGCCGGTGGAAGTTCCTCGATCTGGTTCAAGCAAGCCAGAGAATTCAGAAAACACTTCAACGTCCTGATGGTGGACCTCCGGGGCCATGGCAGGTCTGCAAGTCCGTCCGACAATAAGGTCCGGCTGAAGTACACGTTTCAAGATATCAGCCGCGAGATTCTTGAAGTGCTCGACCATTTGAGGATTCAGGCGGCGCATTTCGTGGGAATTTCATTAGGAACAATCATTATCAGGACCATCGGTGAGATCGCACCTGCCAGGATGCGTTCAATGATTTTGGGCGGCGCCATCACCCGTTTGAACTTCCGATCCAACTGCCTGGTGTTTCTAGGCAACTGCATGAAACGTTTTATTCCTTACTTATGGCTCTACCGGCTGTTTGCCTGGATCATCATGCCCAAGAAGCGCCACGAACAGTCCCGGCTTCTGTTCATCAATGAAGCCCGGAAGCTTTGCCAGAAGGAATTTGTTCGCTGGTTTAAACTGACTTACGAACTCAACCCACTACTCAACTACTTTGAGGAAAAAGAAATTGCGGTGCCGACACTCTACCTGATGGGTGAGGAAGATTACATGTTTCTCCCCCCCTTGAAGCGCATCGTCAGTAAACATAAGCACTGCATCTTAAAAATTCTCGACAATTCCGGGCACGTCTGCAACGTTGACCGGCCTGACCTCTTCAATTTCCTTTCCATTTCCTTTATAAAAGATCAGCTTCAGATCAGATCACTCGCAAGCTAGAAGGAGCCTGGGGTCGATTGCGCTGGGTGATTAAATAGGAAGGTGGCTCGACTTCTCGCGGCGACGTTTAGGCCTTGGGTGTTGCCTGAGGACAGGAGCCTTGCGCCCAAACAATCTCATCCAGCTTCGACTCTTGTCCCGGCAAAGAGATCAGGAATCCGCAGACTTTGAGTTTCTGATAACGTATGCAGGTTGACTCATCGGTATCGTGTACCGGACCACTCCGTTGCCTGAAAGGAGCCTTCATGAAGATCACCGACGTTCAGGTGTTTTACGTTCGGCAGACGCAAGTGAAAGAACAGTGTGATAGCGGCCAGGATGCATTGATCGTCAAAGTGTTGACCGATTCAGGAATCTATGGCATCGGTGAAGTAGATTCGTCCCCGCTGGCCGCAAAGGGTGTCATCGAGTCGCCGTTCTCTCACACGACTGCCTGCGGCTTGAAGGATCTGGTGATCGGGGAAGACCCTTTTGAGACCGAGAAGATCTGGCAGAAGATGTATCGTGGGAACATCTACGCCGGCCGGCGCGGAGTAGGCATCCACGCAATGAGCGGCATCGACATTGCCCTCTGGGACATCAAAGGCAAAGCCTTGGGACTTCCCGTCTGGAAGCTGTTGGGCGGCGGATTCCACCGCAAGATTCGCTGTTATGCGAGCGTGCTGTTTGGCGCCACACCTGCCGCGACCGGGACCTTGGCATCGCGTCTTCGGGACCGCGGCTTCTCAGCCGTGAAATTCGGCTGGGATCCCATGGGCCGTGACGCGGAAACGGATGTGGCTCTGGTTCGTGAAGCCCGCAAGGGATTGGGCAAGAGTCCCGACCTGATGATTGATGCCGGGCTGGTATGGGACGCCAAGACAGCGCTGCAGCGTGCGCGCGCGTTTTCGGAGCACAACATCTTCTGGCTGGAGGAACCGCTGAGACCGGATGACTACGAAGGCTATCGCCGGCTGTCGGAAGCCACAGAAGTCCGCATAGCCGCCGGCGAGGAGGAAAGCAACCGGGGATCGTTTCTGGAGCTTATGGATAAGGGCAAGATCGACATCGTTCAGGTAGATCTCACTCGTTGTGGTGGTTTCACGGAGGCACGTAAAATCGCAAGCCTGGCTGAAGACCGTGGTCTGCCTTGCGTGAACCACGGGTTCACCACCTACATCAACATCAACATCGCAGCCGCTCTGCATTTTCTTAACTCCATTCCCAATTCGTTCATTATGGAATACGTGGCTGAAGAAGAGACCACGTTGCGGGACCATCTGACACGGCAGAATTTCGTGGAAAAGGATGGCTACGTTGCAGTTCCGGAAGCGCCCGGTCTGGGCGTGGAATTGAACGAGGAAGGGATTGAGAGATTCAGGGTGGTCTAGAACTAAACCCGTTCGCTGCGGCATGCGTCTGGACTTTTGTCCGGGTTGCGACCTGCCCAGCCTTGGCTGAGCTAAAAGCCACCGATCTCACCGATACGCGCTGGCCCGGCATTCTTGTTTCAGCCGGGATGCTGTGCCAGCAGATTTGCCTGGATTAAGTTATGCGCATACGGAACGGCCTCCTCCTCCTCGCAAGGCCTCTTCTTAATCGGGTCCTGAAGTCGGGTCTCCTTGTATTTCCTCTGCTGTTTAGTTGCACTCCTGCCTTCGCAGCCCCACCGCTCTCCGAAGAAACCTCGCCGGCTCTCACCGAGAAAGTTGATCAACCCTGGAAGCTGGCACTCTTGCAGCATTCGGGAGGTCTCGAGAACCGCGGCCTGTTCCAGCTGGATTTCGAGAAGAACGGGACCGCCTGGATCGCCACAAGCACAGGGCTCGTGCGTTACGACGGCTACCGCTGGCAGGAATACGACCGAAAAGACGGTCTTCCCAGCAACTTCGTTCGATGCGTACGGGTCGCCAAAAACGGGCAGATCTGGGTGGGAACAGACCAAGGTGCCGCTGTCTTTGAAGGGAAAACCTTCACGGCAATCGGAGCCGAGGGCGGCTTGGCTGGTCCCAGTGTCCGGCGCATTGTCGAAGACCCCGATGGGGCGCTGTGGTTTTGCTCGGATCGCTGGCCTCAAGCGGCCGGTCGTTCTGGCCT
>Ga0187893_10012070_pt1 | contig 12359 bp, 12 predicted proteins | sample MA1701074metaG_FD_139574 | JGI IMG/M metagenome (GOLD analysis project Ga0187893, IMG submission 139574) | White microbial mat communities from a basaltic lava cave in the Kipuka Kanohina Cave System on the Island of Hawaii, USA - MA170107-4 metaG ... | reverse complement strand
TGGTGGGACGAAACCCCGGGCGCCGGCGACCTGCTCGACTGGCTCCCGACGGCACTGCCGTACGCCGCCGGTGCGCCCGCCGAGGTTCTGGTGGTCGGGGCCGGGGGCGGGCTCGAGGTGGCGAACGCCCTACAGCACGGCGCCGGGCGCGTGACCGCCGTCGAACTGTCGGCCGACCTCGTCCACCTCGCCCGAGCAACGCACGTTGCCGCCGATAGCGGCGCGGCGGCGCGCGTGCGGTGGGTCGTGGGGGACGCACGGGGCTACCTCGAGCGAACCAGCGCGCGTTTCGATCTCATCACCATCGGCCCGGGTGGCGCGCCGGGCGCCGCGGCGGGCGGCGTGCACGCCCTCGACCAGAACTTCCTGCACACCGTCGACGCGTACACGGCCTATCTCGGGCGCCTGAGCGACGAGGGCGTGCTCGCGGTCACACGCTGGCTCACGGTGCCGCCGCGCGAGCCTGTGCGTGTGATCCTGACGGCAGCGGCAGCGCTGCGACGGGGACGCCCGGCGGCGCTCGGGCGCGGGCTCGTCGTGGCCCGCAGCTGGGGCACCGCCACGGTGCTCGCCAAGCCCGCCGGGTTCGACGACGCGGAGATCTCCGCGTTGCGACGTTGGGCCACGGCCCGCGGCTTCGACCTCGACTGGTATCCGGGCGGCACGGGCCCCGGCGCCACGTTCCATGTGCTCGACCAGCCCACGTTGTTCGAGGCCGCGCGCGCCGCCGTCACGTCGCCTGCGGCCGCCGCCGCATTCGCGGCAGCCTATCCGTTCGACGTCGCACCGGTGGACGACCGGCGCCCCTACCCGCAGCACTTTCTCCGCCCCACCGCGCTCGGCGCCTTCCTCGCCGCCGGTCGCGGAAGCTGGCTCCCGTTCGCCGAGTGGGGCTACGTGGCGCTGCTCGCCACCCTCGCCCAGAGCCTCGTGCTCGGCGGCCTGCTCCTCCTCCTGCCGCTCGTCCGCCGCGGGCGCGCACCGCCGTCGCGCCTGGTGATCGCCTACTTCGCCTGTTTGGGCCTCGGCTATCTCGCCGCCGAGATCGCCGTGATCCAGCAGCTCGAGCTGCTGCTGGGGCATCCGGTCTATGCGGTGGCGGCCGCGCTCGCGGCCTTCCTCGTCTGCTCGGGCGCCGGGGCCTGGTGGTCCGACCGGCTCAATGCCGCACGGAGCAGGCCCGTCGCCGTCACGACGGTCGTCCTCCTGGGCATCGGGGCGGTCTCGCTCCTCGCCGTCGTGCAGGCGCTCCAGGGAGCGCCCCTCGCCGTTCGGGTCGCGGTGGCGGCGGTCGTGCTCGCGCCACTCGCGACCCTGATGGGCATGCCCTTCCCGCTCGGCCTGCGAGCCCTCAAGAGCGGTGAACCGGCGCCGGTCGCGTGGGTCTGGGCCGCCAACGGCTTCGCGTCAGTGGTCGCGGCGCCGCTCGCCGCGCTGGTCGCCCTGGAAGCGGGATCGCCCGTGCTGCTGCTCGGGGCCGCGGCGTGCTACGGGGGCGCAGCGGGGCTGGCCGGATGGGGCCGGCGGCTCACGACGTAGCACTCGTCAGCGGGGAGGAGGGAGCACGGAGCAGTACCTCGCGGAGCAAACCGAAGCGACGGCGCGCACCGTCAGGTACCGCTCCCTGCTCCGTGCTACCTGCTCCGTGCTCCCTGCTCTCTTCAGCTTGAGCTACAGTGGCAGGTGACGCAGTTTGAGAACACCATGAACGTTCGCGTCGGCACGTCCGGCTACAACTTTCCCGAGTGGAAGGGCACGTTCTATCCCGAGAAGCTGCCGGCCGCCAAGATGCTCGCCTACTACGCGGAACGGCTCTCGACGGTGGAGGTCAACTACACCTTTTACCGGATGCCCAACGCGAAGACGATCGCCGGCTGGGTAGAGGCGACCCCGGAGCATTTCACGTTCGTGTTGAAGGCGCCGCAACGCATCACCCACATCGCGCGGCTCCAGGGTGCCGACGACGCGTTGCGCTACTTCTGCGATACCGTGCTGGGGCTCGGGAGCCGGCTCGGCCCGGTGCTGTTCCAGCTGCCGCCCAGCTTCAAGCAGGACCTCGAGCGCCTGCGGGCCTTCCTGCCGCGCGTCTCTCAGGAGATCCGCTGCGCCTTCGAATTCCGGCATACGTCGTGGTTCGCGCGGGAGACCTACGACCTGCTCCGCAGCCGCAGCGTCGCCCTCTGCGTGGCCGACACGGACGCAGGTACGACGCCGGCCGAGGCGACGGCCGACTTCGGGTATTTCCGGCTGCGGGACGAGGGCTACGCCGGCGACGACCTCGTCGCCTGGGCGCGGCGCATCAAGGATCTGGGGGCGGGCTGGAAGGACGCGTTCGTGTTCTTCAAGCACGAGGAGTCGGGGCTCGGCCCGAAGCTGGCGCAGCAGTTCACGGCGCTCCTGTGAACCCCGGGGCATGGCCCCGGGGGTACCCCACCCCACCTGAGGCTCATGAGCGCGAGGATACTGGGGGCAGCGGCCTTGCTTGTGGCGGCGGTGCTCGGCCTGGCCCTCCAGGTCCCGCCCGTGCCCACCTGGTTCTACGACCTGGCCTGGTGGCCCACACTTGTCATTCTCGACACGCTGGTGGTTCGGCGGGGCGGCGCATCGGTGTTCGCGCGCCCGCGGCGGTTCGCCGCCATGCTCTGGTGGTCGGCGGCGATCTGGTTCGTCTTCGAGGCGATCAACTTCCGGCTCCAGAACTGGTACTACGTATTCCTGCCGGCGCATCCGCTGGAGCGCTGGGTGGGGATCACGCTGTCGTTCGCGACCGTGGTGCCCGCGATTCTCGTCCCCGAGCGGTTGCTGGAGGCGCTGGGGGTCGCGCGCGACCTCCGCATTCCCGCCCTCGCGGTGCCGGCGACGCAGCTCGCAGTCGCCGCAGCAATCGGCCTCGCGCTCCTCGGCGCGGTGCTCATCTGGCCCCGCGTACTGTACCCGCTCACCTGGCTCGCGGTGTGGCTGATCGCGGAGCCGCTGCTGTACCGGACGGATCCCGAGCGCTCGCTGTTCGCCGACCTGGCGCGGGGACGCCCCGGGCGGATCGTGCGGCTCATGGCCGCGGGACTGTTCGCGGGCGCGCTGTGGGAGGCGTTCAATGCGCCGGCCCGGAGCAAGTGGATCTACACGGTGCCGCTGCTCGAGGACCTCAAGCTCTTCGAGATGCCGCCGCTGGGGTTTCTCGGTTTTCCGTTCTTCGCGCTCGAGCTGTGGTCGCTGTACCACCTCCTGACAGCCCGCACGAGGCCGTGGACTTTCGTCGCATCGGTCGCCTTTTCACTCGCGGTGCTCGCGGGGATCGATCGCTGGACGACGAGCTCGACCACTCCGCGACTCGCAGAGCTGCCCGCAGTAACGCCGGCCGCCGTGGCGCGGCTCGAGGCGGCGCGGCTGACCGATGTGTTCCGCCTGGCGCGCTCGTCGCCGGAGGAGATCGCGCGACGCGCCGGGCTGTCGGGCGAGGATGCGCGCGCCGTGCACGACATGGCGCGACTCAGCACGTTGCGGGGGATCGGCACGCGGCACGCGGCACGGCTCGTGGCGGGCGGAATCACGACCGTCGAAGCGCTGGCCCGTGCGGATCCGCGATCGGTGTGGGTGATCGCGCGCGAGGGTGGCAGCGCGCGACCGACGGAGGCGGAGGCCCGAGTGTGGGTGCGGGCCGCTACGGCTCGCCGAGCACCTGGGTAAAGAGCGCGGGGAGATCCACGGTGACCGCCATGCCCGGCGCCGGCTCCCACCGCAGCACGTCGCTCACGATCTCGGGGCGCTCGTCTTCAGGCCGCCAGCGCTCCATTCTCCCACAACCGCCTGGTGGGGGAGTTCCGGCGCCGGAGTCACGACGTGCTCCCCGTCGAGCAGCTCGTGGCGCAGGCCGTCCTCGGGAAGGGCCAGCAACACTTCGATGGTCGAAACCGTCGCCTGCCTCGTCGCCATACCCACAATCTGGTTCTCCTCGGTCGGGGGAAGCAACGGCCCATGCGTCAACATCGAGACCACGCTCCTACCTGGCAGTACCAGAAAAACGCACACCGGGGCAGGTTTAATGCGTGCCCGATCGCCTACGAATCACCTACGACCTGACCCTCGCCCCCGGCGAAGAGCCCGACGCCAAAGCCCGAGACATCGCGCGCGAGCAGACGGTCGAGCTGCCGCCGGGTGGCGCATCGGCCGAGGTCGAGGCGCGCGTCGTGGGCACGGTGGAGACGCTCACGCCGGCGGACGAGGGGCGCTGGCGCGCCGTCATCGCCTACGATGCCGCGCTCGTCGGCACCGACCTGCCGCAGCTGTTGAACCTGGTGTTCGGGAACGTGTCGCTGAAGGCCGGCATCCGCGTCACGCGCCTGGACCTGCCACCCGGTCTGCTCGCGCGGTTCCCGGGGCCCCGTCTCGGGATCGCGGGCCTGCGCGAGCGCTGTGGGATCCCGCGCCGCCCGCTGCTCTGCGCAGCCGCGAAGCCCGTGGGACTCTCCGCCCCGGCGCTCGCCGACCTGTGCTACCGCTTCGCGCGCGCCGGGGTCGATCTCGTCAAGGACGACCACAGCCTGACGGACCAGGATACGGCACCGTTCCGCGAGCGGGTGGAGCGGTGCCGCGACGCCGTCGCCCGCGCCAACCGCGAGACGGGCGGTCACACGCTGTATTTCCCCAACGTGACGGGCCCGCGTGCGACGCTCGACGAGCGGCTCGACGTGGCGCGCGCCGACGGGTGCGCGGGCGTCCTCCTGAACGCCCTGCCGCTGGGGCTCGACGCGATCGGCGCCCCCGCCGAATGGGGGCTGGCCGTGCTCGCTCATCCCACCTTCGCGGGCGCGTTCTTCGGGGCCCATCACGGCATCGCCCCCGACGTACTGCTCGGCACCATCTTCCGGCTCGCCGGATCGGACGGCGTGATCTATCCCAACGTAGGCGGCCGCTTCCCCGACAGCGTGTTCTCCGACGACGCGTGCGTGGCGATCAACGACGCGCTACGGGCACCACTCGGCGGGCTGCGGCCGGCGTTTCCCATGCCCGGCGGCGGGATCGACGCCGATCGGGTGCCCCACTGGATCGAGCGCTACGGCCCCGATACCATCTTCCTGGTGGGGAGCAGCCTCTACGCCCAGCCCGACCTCGACGCCGCGGCGCGCCGCCTGGTCGAGTCGGTGCGACGCAACGGCTCATGAGCGACGCATCGAGAGTCATCAGGGCCCGCGCCTTCCGGTGGGACGGAGTGCCGGTCACGGCCTACAAGGAGTCGGGCGCCCTGTTCCGCGACGTGACCCGCCAAACGCTGCTCGGCGAGGGGGCGGGCGAGGACGGGCTCAGCTTCCTCACGCGCTACTTCGAGGTGCAGCCCGGCGGTTGGTCCACACTCGAGCGCCACGAGCACCCCCACACCGTCGTCGTGCTGCGCGGCCGCGGTCGCGTCGTGCTGGGCGACGTCACGCACGACATCGCACCGTACGACGTGGTGTACGTCGCGCCGGGCGCGGTCCACCAGTTCCGCACGACGACCGACGAGCCGCTCGGCTTTCTCTGCATCGTGGACCGCGAACGGGACCGACCCGTGCCGGTGAGCCGATGAGGACGGCCGCCCAGAGCACGCCAGCCGTGGCTCCACCCCGGGCTTTCGCCCGGGGTCAGACCGAGCCCGCCTACCTCACCCTGCAGCGCGCCGGCCGGCTGCGCGCCCGCGCCGAGCGGGCACTGGCGGCCTTGCGATCGTGCCGCGTCTGTCCCCGCGACTGCGACGTGGATCGTCTCGCCGATCGCTACGCCTTCTGCAAGACGGGGCGGCACGCGGTCGTCTCCAGCTGGTTCCCGCACTTCGGCGAGGAGGACTGTCTCCGGGGCTGGAACGGCTCCGGGACGATCTTCTTCAGTCACTGCAACCTGCGCTGTGTGTTCTGCCAGAACTACGACATCAGCCAGGCGGCCAAGGTCTCCGAGCCGCGCCCCACGCCGCCGGCCCGGCTCGCCGAGATGATGCTCGAGCTGCAGGCGCAGGGTTGCCACAACATCAACTTCGTGACCCCCGAGCACGTGGTGCCCCAGGTGCTCGAAGCGCTGGTGATCGCGGCGGACCACGGCCTGCACCTGCCGCTCGTGTACAACACGAGCGCGTACGATTCGGCCGAGAGCCTTGAGCTGCTGGACGGGGTGGTGGACATCTACATGCCGGATTTCAAGTACTGGACGCCCGAAAGCGCGCTGCGCTACGTGAAGGCCGCGAACTATCCCGATGTGGCGCGGGAGCGGATCCGGGAGATGCACCGTCAGGTGGGCGCGCTCCAGATGGACGAGCAGGGGCTCGCCTACCGCGGCCTCAACATCCGGCATCTGGTGATGCCCGGCGGCCTGGCCGAGACGGAGGCGATCCTGCGCTGGATCCGCGACGAGCTGGGACCCACGACGTACGTGAACCTCATGGACCAGTACTACCCGGCGGGCCGCGTGAGCGCGACGAGCTACCCGGAGATCAACCGCCGGCTCGCCTGGGACGAGTTCGTAGCGGCCCGGCGGATCGCGGCGTCGCTGGGGCTGCGGCGGCTCGACGAGCGAAGGCCGCATCCCCGGTTGCGAAGGCGAATCCTGGTGTAGCCGAAACGGGAAGGGGGAAGCGGGAAGCGTAAAACGTGCGACGGCCGGCATTACCCTTCCCGCTTCCCGCTTCCCGTTTCCCGTTGCCCGTTTATCTCAGCAGCTCTTCAGCCAGCGCCCCAGCGTCGTACACCCGCCGCAGCGCCTCCACGATCCCGCGGCAGTCCACCCACACCGAGCGGCCCCGCTCTTCCGAGAACAGGAACCGGTAGGGCAGCTGCTCGATGTTGCCGTCGAAGATCAGGCCGACGACCTCGGCGTCGCGGTTGATCACCGGGCTCCCCGAGTTGCCGCCGATGATGTCGTTGGTCGAGGCGGCGTTGAGCGGCGTCTCGAGCGCGAGCGAGTCGCGGCGCTCGATCCAGCGGGCCGGCAGGTTCCAGGGCGCCGTGCCGCTGAACGCCGCCCACCGGTCGAACAGGCCGTGGAACGTGGTGTAGGGCTGCGCCACGGTGCCATTCATGGGATAGCGGCGCACCTCGCCGTCGGAGATGCGGAGGCTGAACGTCGCGTCCGGGGCGACCGACGAGCCGTACACGGCGAGCAGCGCCCGCGCCACGCGCTCGTCCTGCTGCGCTTCGCGGTCGGTGAGGGCGGTGACCTGGCGCTGGATGTCGCGATCGAGGGGATCGAGGGTTCTTGCCAGGGCGATGAAGGGATCGCTCGACGCCGCGATCGCCGCCGCCCCGCCCTGCACCATCGCCCGGCGCTGATCCGCCGTCACGATCTGGCTCGCGCGCACCATCTCGCGCGCGGCCCCCTCGGGCGTCCGGGTCCCGAGCGCCGCCTTGCGGACCGGATCGCTCGCCGCAAGCTCGCCGGCCAGCGCCTCGAAATAGGCGGTGAGCAGCGCCATCTCCTGGACCGTATCGACCGGCGTCGCCGAGTAGAGCGCGCGCTCGAGCCCCGTCCGGCTCGCGTCCCGGAAGGGTAGGAGCCGGGCGCTGTCCGGCTTGGCGGTCTCGACGGGATGACGCACGATGAGCCCGGCGAACTGGAGCAGCCGCGACCCGTACGCGCCGAATCCGGAGTAGCGGCGCCGCACGTCGATGGCGGCGAGCTGGCGGCGCCCGTCGGCGATCTGGGTCCAGGCGCCGGCGTACTGCCGCCGCATGGCGGGGTCGGACTGTACGCGGGCACGGAAGCTCTGCTCCCACTGTCGCTTCCGGGCCATGAGCTGCGGGTCCAGCAGCCCCGACTGGTAGCCGCCGATCGCCTTGCGCGAGTTCTCCAGTCCGAAGAGCGTATTGCGCAGCGCCGCCGCGCGCTGGGGATCCAGCTCCGACAGGCGGTGGTACACGCCGATCTGGCGGTCCAGCTGGGCGAGCTGCGCGGGATACTGCACGTCGCGCAGGTACTCGAGCTGGGCGATCGTGTTGAGGCGGCCCGTCGAGCCCGGATTGCCGATCACGAACACGAGGTCGCCCTCGGAGGAGCCGCTCTTGCTCCAGCGGTAGTGATGCGGAGTGCGTGCCGGCTGCCCGTTCTCGTAGGCGCGCACGAACGTGAGGTCGAGGTCGTGGCGGGGATAGGTGAAATTGTCCGGGTCGCCGCCGAAGAAGCCGATTTGGGCTTCGACGGCGAAGACGAGACGCACGTCGCTGAACCTCCGGAACCGGTAGAGCTTGTACTGCCCGCCGCGGTACATCGGCACGACCTGGCAGAACGCGTGGCTAACGGCTGCCGCGCACGCTCGCTCGAGGCGCAGCCCTGCCGCGCGCCGCAGCTCCGCGGCCCGCGTCGCCGCCGTGCCCGCCGGCACGGCCGCGTTCACGCTGTCGGTGACGTCCGCGATCCCCTCCAGCTGGTCCAGCGTCATGCCCTCGCAGGGGCGCTCCTCACCCCGAGCCCGTGCGTAGAAGCCGTTCTCCAGCAGATCCTCGCCCTGCTTCGTGGACGACGCGATACAGCCCCGCGCGCAGTGGTGGTTGGTCATCACCAGCCCGTCGCTCGACACGAAAGACGCCGAGCAGCCCGGCAGGCGGGCGGCGGAGAGGCGCGCGTGCTCCAGCCATGCCGGATCGGGCCGGAAGCCGTAGCGCTTGGCCCAGTACTCGAGCGGCGGCACGTCGAAGGTCCACATCTTCCCGGTCTCGAGACCCGGGTAGTCGGTTGTCACCGGTGTCTGAGCGCGTGCCGAACCGGCGAGCGCGACGCAGGCCACGATCAGGGACAGGGGGAAGGCGCGATTCATGAACGCTCTCGGTGTGAGGGGAGTGCGGGGCTGACGTTACACGCGGTCTCGCGGCGGGCGCAAGCTCCGGACCGGCCGGGCCACGTTAGCTTTCCGGCAGCATGAGCGACCGCGTGACGCGCTGCTCCTGGGCCGCCGGGAACGAGCTCCTGGCGGCCTACCACGACCGGGAGTGGGGCGTCCCGGTGTACGACGATCGCGAGCTGTTCGCCAAGCTCGTGCTCGACGGCTTTCAGGCCGGGTTGTCGTGGACGATCATCCTGCGGAAACGACCCGACTTCCTGCGCGCCTTCGACGGGTTCGACCCGGCGAAGATGGCGCGCTACACGCCCGCCCGCGTGCGCCGCCTGCTCGCCGACCCCGGGATCGTGCGCAACCGTTCGAAAGTCGAGTCCGCCATCACCAACGCACAGGCGTTCCAGCGCTTCCAGGAGACGGGCGCGTTCGGGGCGTTCCTGTGGGATTGCGTCGGCGGCACCCCCCGCCAGTACCGCCGCCGGACCCTGCGGCAGATCCCCGCGCAGACCGCCGAATCCGAGCGCATGAGCGGGGCGCTGCGCCGGCTTGGCTTCCGATTCGTCGGCCCGACTATCTGCTACGCCTTCATGCAGGCTGTCGGCATGGTGAACGACCACCTGATCACCTGCTTCCGGCACCGGGAACTGGGTGGGTCGTGACGGACCGCGTCCGGGTCGGGGCGCCGCCCTGTTGACATTTGGACCGGCAGAGAAAAAAATGAGTGGCGCGGCACAACGAGGCGCCCGATAGGCGAGGTGGCATGTATCGTGGGCTCACGAGCTTCGACAGCACCGTCGTTCGGATCCTTCTGATCGACGACAGCGACGCGGACAGCCAGGCGCTGCGCGAGGCACTGTCGGAAGCCGGGATGGTCTTCGCAGGCGCTCCCTACTACGAGCTTTCCCGTGCAAACACGCTGGCCGCCGGGCTGAGCCGGCTCAGCGCGGGCGGGATCGATCTCGTCCTGCTCGACCTCGGCCTGCCGGACGCGCGCGGCATCGACGCGCTGGTGCGCGTGCGGCAGCACACGCCGTGGCTCCCGGTGGTCGCGCTCACCCCGTCGGGTGACGACGTGCTGGCCGCGCACGCTCTCCAGACGGGGGCCCAGGATTACCTGATCAAGGGACCCCTGGGGGGCGAGCTGCTGGCCCGGGCGATCCGCAGCGCCATCCGCGTGCACCGTCTGCAGAACGCGCTGCGCAGCCTCACCCTGGTGGACGGGCTCACGAGTCTCTACAACCGGCGCGGCTTCGTGACGCTCGCGGAGCCGCAGATGCGGCTGGCCCAGCGCACCAAGCGGCACTTCCTGATCATGTCGGCCGAGGTGCAGGGCCTGAAGTCCGTCAACGAGACCGGCGGCTGGGACGAAGGCGATGCGTTGCTGCGCGCCACGGCCGAGACGCTGCGCCACACCTTCCGTGACTCCGACGTCCTGGCGCGCCTCGAGGGCGGCGCGTTCGCCGCGCTCGCGCTGGACGCCTCGACCCACGCGACCCCGATCGTGGCGGCGCGTGTGCAGCGGGGGATCCAGGGCTACAACGCGCAGCTCGGGCGGCGCCACAAGCTCGACATCAGCCTCGGCTTCACCAGCTTCACCGGCGAGGCCTCATCATCGGTGGAGGAGCTTCTCTCACGGGCCACGGCGGCCCGCCGCGCCCACTGGCAGAGTCGGCTGCAATAGCCTCCTCCCCGCCTTCGCCCCGCTCGTCCGCCAAGCTCGCGCGCCGCATCCTCACCGGGTTCGACTCGACCGCGGTGCGCATCCTGCTCATCGAGGACAACCCCCGGCACGCCCGCATGCTCGAGGAGTCGCTCGGGCAGGCGGGGGTCGCGTTCGCCGGCGCCCCGCCCTACGACCTGGTGCATGTGGTGCGGCTCGACGCGGGTCTCGAGTACCTGTCGCAGGGCGGAATCGACGTGACGGTCCTGGACCTCGCCCTGCCGGAGGCGCCCGGCCTCGATGCCCTGCTGCGCCTGCGGGAGCACAGCCCCAGCGCGGCGGTCGTGGCGCTCGTCTCCCAGGGTGATGACACGCTCGCCTCACAGGCCCTGCAGTCCGGAGCGCAGGACTACCTCGTGAAGGAGCGGCTCTCCGGCGATCTCCTGGCGCGCACCCTCCGCGGCGCCATCCGGGTCAACCGCCTGCAAAACGCGCTGCGCACGCTCTCGCTCATGGACGGGCTCACCAGCCTCTACAACCGCCGCGGATTCGAGACCCTGGCGGAAGCGTCGTTGCGCCTGGCGCAGCGCGCCAAGGGCCACTTCCTCGTCGTCTCGGCGGACGTGGAGAATCTGAAGGGCATCAACGAGGCGGCGGGCTGGGAGGAGGGGGACGTGGCGCTGCGCGACACGGCGGAGATCCTGCGGCGCACGTTCCGCGAGTCGGACATCATCGCCCGCATGGAAAACAGCGCCTTCGCGGTGCTGGCCGTGGACGCGTCGCCGGACACCGTGCCCGTCATCACGCGCCGGCTGCAGCGCGAAGTCGACACCTATAACGGGCAGACCCTGCGACGCTACACCCTGGTGGTGAATCTGGGGTTCGCCGCCTTCGGCGCGGGCGAGCCCGGCTCGGCCGAGGAGCTGCTCGCGCGCGCCGTGCAGGCGCGGCGGGCCGAGCGTCGTGAGCGGCGCTCCTCCCGGCGCTCGCGCCCGGAGTGACGCGGATCACCTCAGACCCGGCGCTGCGGGATGCGGGGTCCCGCCGCAGAGGTCGCCCAAGCGGGGGAGCCGGGTTCCCCGTCAACCGCTTGTCGAATCGTGCGATACGTCGTGGGCACCACGCTTGCTGATGTATCACAGGTGGAGACTCATCCGGACACGGAGGAGGCTTGCGCCATGATTCGGCCCATGATCCATCGGTTGGTGACCCGCGACGACCTCTCGCGCCTCGTGGCCGAGATCGGGCGGATGGACCGGGCGGAGGCGCGGTCCGCCGAGCACGCGCTCGCGGCGGGCGCCGTGGACGCGGTGCTCGATTCACCCTCGGCGTCGGAAGCGGTGCGCGGCCGGGGCGGTGCGCCCGCCGCGCTGCCGCTGACCCTGCTGTGGTACGTGCCGGTGCGCGCGGCGCTGCGGGCGCGCGGCGTCGGCGACGTGGAGCTTGCGGACTACGCCGCCACCCTCCCCGTGGTCTTCTCGACCTCGCAGGCGGTGCGTGCCGTGGCGCGCGGCGAGCGAGGCCTGGCCGTCTGGTGGCGCTACGTGTCGTCCCTGCCGGCGGGCACGGTGGCCCAGGCGGAAGGCGCCGCCGATGCGGCCGCGCTCGCCCTGTGGTGGGCCGGCTGCTTTCCGGAGTCGGTGGCGCGTCGTGGCGGCGGCAACGCGATGATCCGCGCGTACGTGACCTTCGCAGCGCAGGCGCTGGCGCTCGCCGCCCGTCTGCTCGAGCGCCGCATCGGCGAGGCGGCGCTGTACGCCCGGGCGGGCGAGCGGGCCGAGGCGCTGCACGCGGCCCTGTTCGAGGCGCGCAGCGACTATCTCGGGCGGGACGTGCATGCGCCGGAGCGGCGGCTGGAGCGGTTCCTCAAGCGGCTGGGGTCTGACAACTAAAAGACGGCGAAAGACG
>Ga0187893_10012069_pt1 | contig 12359 bp, 8 predicted proteins | sample MA1701074metaG_FD_139574 | JGI IMG/M metagenome (GOLD analysis project Ga0187893, IMG submission 139574) | White microbial mat communities from a basaltic lava cave in the Kipuka Kanohina Cave System on the Island of Hawaii, USA - MA170107-4 metaG ... | reverse complement strand
TCACCGTCAACGCATGGAACGTAACTTGGTCAAACGGTTGGAGAGCCTCGGCTACAAAGTTACCCTGGAAGCGCTCACTCCAGCAGCCTGAGTGCGCTCTAACAGGGAATTTTCAGAGGAGGGACTCCGGGTTTAGCTGTAGGAAAAATACGTCGAAACTGGGAACAGATTAGGAACAAGTTTGGGAACAAAATGGGAACAGAACACCATAAAACACCGTGGAATACCGTGATGCAAGGACCGGCTAAATCAATGAGAGGCAAAGACGGTAGATTGTTTAATTGGGCTCATAACCCAAAGGTCGCGGGTTCAAATCCCGCCCCCGCAACCAACCTCCTCTTGCCTTCGTTTTCGTCCTTAAGCTCTTTCCTCAATTTAGTTTATACGCTCAGTCGCTTTGTCGGATTCATCCCCTGTGCTGCCCTCTGAATCGCCCTTTGCTACCAATTTCTTGCTACCAATCAGCATCGCCTGCTGAAACTTCCGTGCTGCTTCCTGCCGTGCGGTCGGGAAAAGATGCCCGTAAATGTCAAAAGTCACCTGAACGCTCGAATGTCCCAGCTGATCGCTGACGTACTTCGCGCTCTCCCCTTGGGCAATCAGCATTGAAGCGAAAAAATGTCTCAGATCGTGGAACCGCACGTGAGGTAGTTGCGCTTTCCTTCGAATCTTATCGAACAGTTCGTCAAAATAGTCCGGGTCGAACGGATGCCCATGCGGCTTGCAGAAGATGAAGCCATCCGGATCAAACGCCGCGTCCCGAAGTGTTCTGAGAACCTTGATCACTTCATCATCGAGGCCGATGCGTCGTCGGGACTTTCGGGACTTCGGGGGACCGAGTTTCCAGCGCCACCGGCGCACCTCCTCCTTCGTGCGGAACTTTGAGAGTCCTTTGCTGACCAGTAATTCTTTCTGCTCCCAATCAACATCGGAGAAGCAAACAGCCAGAGCCTCACCTCTCCGCATTCCAGTGTGGGCGGCCAGGTAGACCAATCCGTGGGCCGCTCGGCCAAATTCGGAAGCCGCATTGATCAGTTTCCAGGCCTGCTTCACCGTGACGAGCACGATCTCACGTTGGTCCGGTGCCGGGAGTTCCACTCCAGCCGCGGGGTCATAGCGGATCAGACCCTGCTGAATGGCGCTGAAGCCTTTGGGGCTTGCAAGCATGGTTCTTAGAAGAATCGTTGCGTTGCGAACCGTCTTTGGAGACAGGTTCTTTTTCAAGGAACTGGACACGAATTTCTGAACAGTCGCCGACCGGATTTGGGTCAGCTTGGTTTTTCCAAAATATGGAATTAGATGTTGTTTGATCACAGAAGCGTAGGCCGATGCCGTTGACCCGCGTATGCTAAGTCGCTGCTCAATCCACTTCTCCGCAAAGTCCTTAAACGTGACCGTCTTGGGTTCGACGTAGGCTTCGTCCTTGAACTGTTCAAGGACCTCCAAACGACGCTCCTGCGCCTCCCACTCGGTCTTGAAACTCTCCCACTTCTGCTTCCCCTCTGGTGTTCGGTACTTTAGGCAGTAACTCTTCTGCCTTCGAAGTATGGGAACAGTTTGGCGCTTCATGACGGCTGTCCTTGAGGTGCTGGCATCTTCTGAGAATCGCCCGGGCCCCGCAGACTCATGGCGATAATAGCCTGAATGTCTGCTTCCGTGAAGACGATGTACTTCCCGAATCGGCGGTGCGGGATCGATTTGTCCTTGGTCTTGAGGTAAAGCCAGTTAGGTTTTCTGCGGAGAAGCTTGGCTGCCTCCTGGACGGTGAAGATCCTCTCTGTCGAGCCGAGCGGGATTTCTGCTGGAAAAGTCGTAATGACTTGGCTATTCATTAATTCCTCCAGAGTAGTGTGGAACTGAGTAGTCAATGCCACATCTAGATGAGCCTCTACAGACTTACAGCACCATTCATCTATTAGGAGTATTCAGGGTGGGAAAATGTGAACTACGAAAAGCAAATTCTCTGGGTCTTAGCGAAGAGGCTGTCCTTCAGATGTCCAATGAAGGTGATCAGGAGGGTCCAGTGGAATCCTGTTCGGGTCGATCGCGGGCGGCGAGAATCCTTCGAACAATTTCTTTGTCGATTGGGATGTTGAAAGCCAAGGCAATCTGCTGAGCAATTCGCGGACAGCCCCGGTGGGATCGCGCTGCTTTGTTTGGACAACAGCTTCAATGAGCTCTTTGTTAAGGCCGTGTGGGCCGGGTTTCCTCTTGCGCTTTGATGAGAAGAGTCAGGGGCTGACCTGTCGTGACCCGTTGCGACAGAGTTATTGCGACAATGGAAGGGGTGACACGTTATGCCGAAGCAGGAGTCAGCCCGGATATCGAGCTTGGTCCCGTCCTTGAAGTAGGCAATGTTAATCCGATGATCCAACATCATCCCAAAAAACCCGCCGAGTGTTGTTAGAGGGATTTCGGCAAGCATCAGGTATTATTCAGCATTGATTCGGCTGCGCAGAGTTTCTCATGGACATCAGACTTGACTTCAGAGACTTGAAACAAGCGGAGAAATTCCCGCGTCATGGATGGGCAGAGAATTCTCGGGGTCAAAAGCTCCTTTGGTTCCCCATCATGAATGTTCTCGTGAACACCTCCGACATTCGAGCCGCAAAAGCAGCCAAGCCCGCAACTGACCAAATCTGGTCAGCCGGCCATTTCATTGAGACACTCCGCAAACTGGCAACTACGCTCCGGGAACTGGAAACCCTGAGGACGGCGGCCAGAGATTACCTGTATAAGGAACCTGAGGACTGGTCGGAATCTGAATTGCGACAATCTCAGAGGTCAAGCGACTTGGCCATTATTTTTGTCGAGGCTGCCTATGGCTATTTGCGTCGATCTGCGGACCACTTTGGGTCAGCAGTGCGGGCGGTATTGTTTGAGGATTACAAGACGGCGCCATCCAACTTTCTTAAACTACGAAAGTTCATCCTGGACCAGCGTACAGTCAGTCGCCCGGGATGCTTGATCGATGTGGAATCTCTTGTGCGCGTGTTCCGGGAGCATACCGGGTGGTTCGATCAGATACGTAACCCGAGCGGCGGTGATCTGGGCCTAAGGGACGCTATGGAACATGGGCAGTATTCACTGAAAGTAGGACGGGCTCTTGGTGGATCAGATGGCCCCAGCCTGATGGGCCATCTGGTGAACTTCTCTCGCGTGGATTCTTTGGAATCGGGGAAGCCACTTGAGCCCAATATCCATCAGGAAGTAGAGCTGGTTCAGACACTTCAGACAATTCTCAGCCAGCTGAGCGATTTCTACACCGAAGTGTGCAAAGCAGTGGGGTGTCGTTCCGGCTATTCCCTAAACCAGAAGGGTGACTACCTGTACATCCGAGGATCAGACAACGACGTAGTCCGTTTTTGGCCCCAGATTTAGGGCCATAGCCCTTAAAAGACAGGCAGCAGCCTGTGCATAGGTCGGCAGAAATATCAAGTGCCATGAGCACAACTCCTTAGCCCCTCGTTCGAGTACTTTCGATTTGACATTTGAAGATGGGAACCATGATCAAGAACCAGTTTTCCATATACCTGGACCAGATCCGCGCAACACACGCACAACCGCTGTTCATTCCTCGTCAGATGATCACTCGCGAAGATTGGGAACGCGCGAGCGGAGAAGAGTATGGCGGCCTCCACGGCGGTTTTCGCGACGTGGATCTGGATCTCGCGGGCGTCCTCGAACACTCTCGTGTTGTGTTCGTCGGGGAACCGGGCATGGGAAAGACAAGTCTGGCCCGTGCAGCTCTCCTGCACTTCGCTGAGATCAGGGTCTTTCCCATATTCGTGTCATTGTCCGACTACGCTGGCGACGTCGATCAACTGCTTCGTTTAGCTGCCCCCCAGGAGGCAATTGCAGCAGCACACATAGACGGGCAGCCAATCAAGCGAGCCTACGTGCTCGACGGGCTGGATGAAGTTGCAGCGGAACTGGTTCCCAAATTTCTATCCGAACTCGGCGGGCTTCTCTCCCAGGAACCCGAGGCCAGTTATGTCCTGACTTGCCGACAGGCACTGTATGAAGGCCTTCGCGCTCGCGTTCCGTCCTCATTTCAAGAATTCTTCCCGCTTGGCTTCAACCTAGACGACATCATCCATTACGCCACCAAACGCGGGCTGAACCCCGACCAGTTTAGCACCGAGCTCAACCAGGCCGACCTATGGGACGAAGCGTCGATTCCGTTCGTCCTGGAGATTCTGGTGGAGGTCCTCCTCAAAGGGAACAAACTTGAAGCCACTCGCGGCGACAACTTGGCGGTGGTAGTTGACTCACTTCTCGCAAAGAGAAGTCAGATGGGCGCAACCCGACAGCGCAGGGCACTACAGCTTCTGGGTTTGGCTATGGAACTTCACGGCCGGAATGAGCTCAGAATGGATGACGCGGCCCGAATTTTGTCAGAGCGCCTTATGATCGACGCGAACGAGGCGGGGAAAGTCATAGACGAACTGACGCACACGATTCTGGTGCGCACTGCACTGGGTAATGTTCGTTTTCAGATGCGCTCGTTCGGCGAGTATCTTGCTGCACGGCAACTGGAGCACGTTGGCATCCCTCAAATCCTCTCATATGCGCGATTCAGGAAGACGCTGGTTCTCAATCCGACTTGGGGAAACACGATCAGCTACCTGGTTGAAATGCACCCGCGGGTCCGCGCATATTTTGTGCGCAATGAACCCGAATGGGTGTTACCGGCTTCCTTGGCGGCTCTGACGAAAGCGCAACGACACGAGGCAGCATGCCTCATTGTCGATAATCTCGCCAGGAGTGGTCGCTATCTGCTGCGCGATGTGTCAGTGAATCACTACCGGCTCGCGCGGCTGCTGACGAGCACAGATGTAGCCTGGTTACGAGTGCAGTTCGAGGTTCAGGAGACCGTGCGGCGGGCTAACGCGGTTCTGCTACTCGGTCATCTTAAAGACGCAGGTTCCATGAAGCAGGCTGTCACAATCGCACTCGATCAGACCACCGAAGTCGCCCTTCGGCGCGCTGCCTTTGTTGCTATCGGTCTTGGGGGGTCGCCAGATTTGATCCCGACTCTATTGGCCGGAATTGACGCCAAGGATCCCCTCGTTGCAATGTGCCTGGACGCCCTCGGGTCGGTGATGACCCCTGAGACGCTGCCTCAAGTCTTGCCTGCGCTGATTGAGGCGACCACTAGCCTTCCCAACGCAAGCCTGTCCACGGCCGAGATCCACACGAGGGAGATGCTTGTTGCCATTCTTGATTATTTCCTCGCAGATCCGAACGCGGTCTGCGACCGCCGTGTCACGAGCTACGTTCAGCCGGTTTGGAAGCTGCTAAACAAGTATAGTGACGAGGTGGTCCTTGCCAGGATCGGTATGCTGCTCGCGAACTGCGAACGTCGGAGAATTTGGGATCAACAAATTAACTTTCGATCCGACCTCTTGAAACGCCTCAACGGGCGCGACCCGCTTGGCGTCGTGAGCCGCACGGTGCTTCAGATCATTCTCAAAGAGAATTTGACGTTCCGGTTCACCGCTTTTGCCGTATCGCACTTGTGCACCGCTGAAACTGCAAGGTGGCTGGTCAAACAGAAACCACCTGACGAACTTGTGCGAGAAGTGGCGTCACGGGCCAACGAAGATGTGCGTGAAATCCTTCGTCCCGCCTCGGGAGGTCTGGTCGATGCGCAGGACGAGGCCCGCCAGCAATTTCAACAGGAAGAAAATGAGAGGCGAGCGCACGAAGCTGCTGAGCGCAAACAGATCCTGGAAACCATCCGAACCCAAGTAGACATCGATCGGGTTGTGACGGCTTTTGCTAAATCAACTGCGTCGCAGTGGCCGGAGCTTTCCGAAGATCGCAAGGTCTGGCTGGGGGCAAATGTGTCGCGACTGCTTGTCCAGGCAGACGTGCTCCACAGGGTTCAATGGCTTAGCGAATCACAAGTCCGGTTCCCAAGCATACTCCCTGTGGCAAGTGATCTTGCGGGGCGCTATGGCCTGCCACTCGACGATGACGTTGTCTTGGTCGATATCCTTTTGGCGCTCGACCCCAGCTTCCTCATCGAGTACCACCGCAAGCGCCCGCTATCTGCAACGGCCGTCTCAGAAATTGAACGCATGCTTGCCGACCCAGCGCTTCCGGTAGGAGCGGTCTCGCACTTCATGGGTTTTGTAGAGACGACGAGACTCGAATCGCCTGCCATCTTCGACAGCTTGAGGCGCATCGCGGGAACTGCAAAGCAGACGGATACGAACCGAAACCGAGCAGCAAACGTGCTCAGCCAAAGCAAGTGTCCGATCGAAGTGCTCCTGGCTGCCAGCAAGGAAGCCACCGATTCGCAAATTGCAGCGATTCTTCTCGATGCTCTTACTGATCGACAACATCTTCCAACGATTTTTGAGCGGCTCAATCACCTGCCGACGGGTGATCACCAACTAAGAGCGTTCGAGCAACCGTTCCCGGAGACCACGGAACTGGATTGGATTGGAAAGATCCGTGCCGCCAAGGCTTGGAGTATGCTTGCCCAACTTCGGCACCGACTTCTTCGTCTGGCGCTTCCGAGGCTCGTTGGCGTGGTCGAGTCTGCCTTGGCTGCAATCGATAGAGCCCGTCTGATCGACCTTATGTCGGAGCAGCTCAAAGGTACGCCCGAAAATTGGCGTGAATACACAAAGCATCGTATGGCTGAGCACGAGCGCGAACTTAGGTTCGAACAAGCCGCCTCAATCAGTATAGAGGAAGTGCTCACTCGCCTGGCGGATGCAAGCAGCGCTTACCGTGTGAAGCTGCTCTGTGAGGGGCCAACGGACATGCCCGTGCATAAGTCGCTTCTGGACTGCAGAGGACTGAGCACGGTTGTCATTCAATCGGTCAATGGTTGGGCTAATGTGCTGAGCCCGCATTTCGATATCGAGCCATACTTGCAGGGTTTTCAGTACGTTGTTCTTGTCCTCGACGGGGACAACGGTCGTGATCTGAGCCTAGCTAACCGTCCGATCAAGCCAGAGATTCAACAAGTCATTGAAAAACTCGAGCTCGTAGGGGTGCCTGTCCGTGTCTTGATGCGCTATGGGATCGAGAGCTATTTCAGCCAAACCGCTCTCCAGGAGGTGCTTGGCAGAGCTTTGAACGGCTTTCCTCCTTTAGACGAAACCCGCCCGCTGTCCGAGCAGATCGGGGGATATAACAAGAATCTTAACGTCGAGGTCATCAAGCGGATGACTGCAACGGATTTCGATGGGACCGACTTGGCCGAGATCTTCGACGAGCTGTGCAAGCGTGTCAAGGAGAATACGTGACCGCTTCTATTGGCAGATCGGGAATGAATGGTCCGTAGCAAACTCAGGACAATGGGAGTGATTCGACTCTCTGCATCTTTTCTGAGTCCGCGTTGCAGCGGTTAGGTCTCAGAAGCCATGACACCGTCCATGCGCAACGTAGAGCATTCGCACAAGGAGCCGTCCGGTTGGGCCAGGAGGCTTGAAGGACGCAGAGCCGGATCATTCCGGCTCTTGCTGTTTTTGAACGATCCACGTGTGTGTCTGATCGGCCATCTTGGCGAGTGCCAACAACTGGTCAACACCGAAGGAATCGGTGCTTTTCCAGCTACCAGTATCGTCTTTGTAGAGGCGAGCGACGGTCACGTTGTAGCGAACGCCGCTCTCGGTGGTGTTCTCCCAGATCGCTGCTTTCAGTCGTCCCAAGCGCAGCTCGTGGACTGGCTTGGTAGAGGGCGTGGCAATCTTGGGTTGCTGTGGGGTTTGTGTAGCGGTTTGAGTTTTAGCCATTGGAGTTTCTCCTTTAGAGTGAAGAGGATCTTGGTCCTGCACCCGAGGCTGAGGACCAAGTCAACGAAACGAAGAGAAACGGCACCGGGCGGTGCCGTCATGAAGGCTGAGGAATGCAGAGGAGCAAGGTGCTCGACAGGATGCCGTTTCCTGGCGTGCACCTTGCTGCAGAACCAGACGAATAGGCAACGACGGGTGGCTCATGGCCAACTCGAACCGTAGAAAGCCTCAATACCCAAGTTACATATCAGGCCACCGAAGCGGATACGTGATCCAGGAGAACCGCCTAAGGCAACAAGGACCGGAGAATGGCTGCTGGAGGCGATTCCGAGAGCAACAGTCTGTTGATCAAAGCGCTTGTCGACCAGCCTACTAAAACTCGAACGGGTGGCTGCCCTTCGACTGCCTCGCCCCACCGGGCAAATCTGGCGGACGATAGACGCGGGGTTCCGTAACTCTTGGCAAGCTTATGTTTCCAGTTTGGACTCTTGGCAAACTTATGGTTCCAGGAGCCTCGCACTGTCTAAAAGTTAGTTGGTGGAAACAAAGAAATTCTGGCAAGCCATCTGGCAATCTTATGGTTCCAGAACGGCAAGCTTATGGTCATAGTCACATGTTGTCGCCGCTGGTGTTGCCCCCTTGGGTTGCTGTTGGGTTTGGGTTGTGGATTTGGTTGCCATTGTGAGTTTCTCCTTTTGAGTGAAGAGGATCTTGGTCCTGCACCCGAGGATGAGGACCAAGTCAGCGGAACGTGGAAAACGAACGCCGGAGCGGGCCGTCGCGAGGCGCCGGACTGCGAGGAAGCAAGGCGAATGACAGCAGCTCTCCCTGGCGTGAGCCATGCTGCAGGACTAGCCGAACAGGCGACCATTGGCGGTGATGGCTGATCAATCCGCACGACCAACTGGCGAAGCAAGGCATCGCAAACAAAAAGCCACGCGCAGAAGGTCCACAGAAAGGCATCGTGGGAAAACCAAAGCGGCTTTTGCGGGACTCCCCTTCGTCTCGGAACCTGAGCGGCATGACAGTCACTCGCAGGCTGGCACGATTGAAACCGACGGTGGTCGATGACCTCAAACTTAGGACACGCGGTTCATGGCAGATCGCAACTGGTCTCAGGCGGGCAAGCAAGCACCCATCGACGGGAATGAACTCGCAATTGGTCCTGGCCTCCGCAAATTCCAGCGGCGCGTCAGCTGGCCGTTTGGCCTACCCTCCTCACAGACTGCCTCCTGACAATGATTGCAATCCCTTAAGGCGCAAACTGCGGTATTTCAGCTGTCCGCACCGCAGCAAGCGGTTGGGACTTTTCTTTCAACATTTGCTCCAGACCAAAGTCGCGCGGAAGAAACTCGGGAGCAACGGCCGGCAGAAACCTCCTTGGCGTCTCCATTCGGGTGATGCCATAGTTGGCTATCTTCAGGAAGGTCTGGAAGTCTTTCAGGTTCTGAAACTCGGTGGGGAGGATGATCTTCTCCAGCTTCTCCTGGTCGGAAATGCTGAAACGGTCGCCCAAGTCGGTTGGGCTCATCTGACTACTCGAGAACTTCTTGATGACTTCACGCTCGCCGAAGGCTTTGCTCAGAAACTCGGCTGTCGTTGGGTCGTTGATGCGAAAGATCAGGTGCAGATTGAAGTTGTTGAAGAACGTCTCCTTTTGATCCTTCCCGTAAACGTTGGAAACCGAGCCCAGGTCCTGGTTGGCGACAACCAGAAAGCCACCCTTGGATCGCGCCATGGTGAGGAAGTCGAAGATCGAGGTCATCTTCGACAGAGAGCCGAACTCATCGATCAGAAAGGTAATTCGTCGCGTGTAGCTGTCCGGCAGCGAAAGGACCTCGCGGGTCATCACGTCGATGACGAAGGTCATCAGCGGCCGAAAGATCGCGTCGTATTGCCGCATGTTCATCAAGAACAGGTTTCGGCGGTCGGCATCGTCGCGAATGAACTTGCGAAAGGAAAAGCTGCCGTCGCTGTCCGTCAGGTAGCGAAAGAACGTGAGGCGTTCCTGGAGAATGGAGATGACCGAGGCCGCCTGGTTGGAATCGGCCTTGTCGATGTGTTTCAGGGCGCCTAGCTCGCGGATAGGCAAGCTATACATGCAATCACGAATCTGATGCAGCGGCTGGGAGAAGAACTCCCAGATGTCGCGGTTCGTTTTCTTCTTCTCCCGGAGCAGATAGAAGAGTCCGGTTCGGAAGACATCGCGCGCAGCGTTGTACCAGTAGGCGTCTTTCGAATCCTTGGGCGGCTCGTAGAGCGAGGTGCACAGCACGTCGAGATCGGGGTAGTCGTGCACCTCGTTGAAAAAGCTCCAGCCGACGCTGCGCTGGTCGAACGGATAAAAGATCACATCGCCGGGCTGGCCATGCTTGCCGGTGAACTCGGCCTTCACGTCGTAGATGACCGATTTGCTGGGTTGCGTCGTACCAACCTTCAGATGATTGAGACTCCGGATGTAGTGATTCAAGCAGACGGACTTGCCGGTGCCGGAGGTCCCGGCCACAAAGATATGGCGGCGTGAAACCTCTTCAGGCAGAAGCACGGCTCCAAGCTGCAACGGCTTTGCCCCTTGCTTCTGCTTTTTCTCGTTCTCGATGGCCGCCTGCAGCCAAAGTCTCATTTGGTGCAGGGGGACCATATCGGCGCCTCGCACGAACCGCGTCTTTGAGGCTCGCTTGTTCAGGCTCCTGAACGCCAGAAAGTAGAAGGCACCGAATAGGGGAAAGAAAAGAAGCGAGCACGGAACGATCCAGCTTAGCTGGTTGACCCGACCGCGAGTGACGAGCCGGACGAGCCTGCAGTATTGGTCTCTCGGCACCTTTGAGTTCTGGAGCAGAGGGAGGAGTGCCTTTTCCACGTGCTCCAGTTCTGTTCGCACAGCCTGCCGGCTCGGATTCAAGGTGGTGCTGACATGATTGGCGGGATTGAGTGAGACGTAGTACTTCAGGAGGGCTGAAAGGGGCAGGCGCGGCGAAGAGGGAGTGTTGACGTACCGCGACCGGCCATCGACCTCACGCAATTCGGGAATCGGGCCGGACACCCAGTGAGAGAGAAAGGCTGCCATCAGCGCGCAGTACAGTCCGGTACCGACGATGAGACCAATCACCGCCATCTGCAGGTACATCCGTACGACCGAGACTGCCTGGTCGTGGGCTACATAGGCTCTGTAAGGCACGTTCTCTCACTCCTTATTGTTCGGAGCCAGCGCGCTTTTGCATTGGCCTGCTGTGTGGCCGTTGCGAGCGCTGGCCAAGCGCCGCTGGTAGCCTCGACGAAGGTGGCGGCTCCGTTTGCCGTCTGCTTCGGTGAGGCGTTGGCGCGCCAAGGGCGGGCTTGGGGGAAACAGAAGACAGTCAAGTTCCGCACCGTGTTTTGGCTTTATTCACTGAACTCGATGACTCCCTGACGAAACGATGACTGCCAGCCGGTGGCGTTCTCCATTACCAGAAAGCACTTGCCGCGTCGCTTTGGATCCTGGACCAGTTCGAGGCTGTGGTTAGAGCGGGCCAACCTGATCAGAATCTCACGGTGCTTCTCAATCCCCTTGGCAAGCGCTACTCGATCGAGTTCGATCTGCCGGGAGTACCAGTGGTGAATCCGTAACCATGACCCCAAAGTGAGCACTGCGGCGACAATGAAGGCCGCCAACGCGTAGGCGCCGACGTGGATGCGTCTCGCCAGGCGGGCTTCTTGCTTCAGAGTGGAGGCAGCGTCCTTGCTGCGGGCTGCTGCATCATTGAGCGCTGCTGTTGCGCTCGCGACTTGGAGAAGCCGATCCCGCAGTCCCGGGAGCATCGTGTCTTCGATCCAGACACGCACGCGATCTCCAATTTGCGAGGCAAGGTTCCGGGCAGATTCCTGGATGACCTTTTCGACGCTGGTATGAACACCAGTCAAAGCCTGATGGAACTTCCCTGCATCGAGGATGAGCTGCTCGGCCAGGTTAGAAACGGTCTGGGCGTTCTGACCCGTGCGATCGCTCAGCGCGAACACCTCCTGCCGGATGCGCTCCATGCGATCCGCCGCAGCCTGAACTGCGATGGGAATGGAATCGTAGTAGCCCTTGTAGAGCTGGAGTGCCCGTAACAGTTTGGCCAACTCAGCGTCGTGACCAAGGATGTTCGCGTCGTGGAGAGACTGGAAGAACTCGGACCGTTGCTCAGCCGTCATGCCTTCGGCCAGAAGATTGAAGAGTCCATCGCTGTTGTCGTTCATGGTGCGGTGTCACAGGTCCATTTGAGGTGCATGGGACTCGGACTTGGCATTGAAAGCCAGCCGGGCCGTCGTAGCTGGCTTCAGCTCGGGTTCAACGATCTGAGGGCCTGACAATGAAGGCTGATTGACTTCAGCCAAAGCTTTGTCCAGCGACTTGTGCAGTTCCAGTTGCAACAGTAGATCAGCCGCCTTGTGTGCATCGCGCGCGGCACGAAAGATCTCGTGCTTGTCATTTCGTAGCGCTTCCAGCCAGGAGTTGAGGTAAGCGGCGTGGGTATCCGCGTTGTGTGGGATGCCTCGTTCAGCCAACAGAAAGACGCTGGCCAGTTCGGCACGCAATTCCTCCCGGGCGTAATTGAGATCTCCAAAGCGATAGCTTTCGTT
>Ga0187893_10012067_pt1 | contig 12362 bp, 9 predicted proteins | sample MA1701074metaG_FD_139574 | JGI IMG/M metagenome (GOLD analysis project Ga0187893, IMG submission 139574) | White microbial mat communities from a basaltic lava cave in the Kipuka Kanohina Cave System on the Island of Hawaii, USA - MA170107-4 metaG ... | reverse complement strand
CGTTGGCTTGTGGGTTGCGTGTTTTTTCATGGCCTGCCTTGTGGCAGGTCCACCGCCCCCAAGCCAACTTCTTTCTCTCAACCCATCCCCGGATCCATCAAACCTGTGGGACTACTGTGGTTCTTTTTCTTGCCCTTGTATTCCCAAGCGAAGCAGCCCTTTTTCCACACGTCGGCAAAGCCGCGCTCGCTAGGTTCTGAACTGTCCGGCGCTTCCACGTCGAAAAGCTCCTCGTCCTTCATCACAGGCGGCAGAGATCGGCGAAATGCTCCTGATAGGCGGCGGAGTCCCTGCCGGAGAAGCGTTGCCACTTTCTCTTAAAACTCTGCGGGCGTCATGCGTGCAAACCTTCGGCCTTGGCCTGAGTTTCGGGAGTTGTACCGGACGAGCGCGCAGGGGACAAGCACGCGCTCAGATCGCGCGGGATACCGCGTCCGCAGCGGGTGGGGGGGAATCGCCAAGAATTACAGTGGCGCGGAGCTTGGGCATGCGCTGCGACTGGAGGACCAGTCGCGCTCCTGCTCGCGCCGAACAGGGAAGTTCGGCGCTATGGTCCGGTGCCGAGAACTCCCACGCTCTGGCCCGAATGTCGCCGGATTTCGCCAGCGCCTCGCCGACCAGAATCGCCCGCGCGCCGCAGCGGAGAAGGCGCGCCACATCCCTTCGCGAGTGGATGCCGCTCTCGGCGACGAGGAGGCGTTCGCCGGAGGCGGGCGCGGCGAAGAGCCTTCCGCCGAGCCGTTCGGTGGTGGCAAGATCGACGTTGAAGGTTTTCAAGTCGCGATTGTTCACGCCGATCAATCGCGCGCCGGTGGAAAGGGCGCGGTCGATCTCGGCTTCGTCGTGAACTTCGACGAGGGCGGCCAGTCCGGCGTCCTCGGCCAGGACGCGATAGCCGCGCAACTGCGCGTCGTCCAGAATCGCGACGATGAGCAGGATGGCATCGGTGCCCCACTCCGCGGATTCGAGAATCTGCCGTTCGTCGATGATGAAGTCTTTGCGCAGGAGAGGCAGCTTCACCGCACTGCGAATCTGCCGGAGATAATCGAGCGAGCCTTGGAAGAACTTTTCGTCCGTCAGGACGGAAAGGCAGGACGCGCCCGCGGCCTCGTATTCCTTCGCAATACGGACGGGATCGAAGTCTTTGCAGATGACGCCGGCTGAGGGTGAAGCCTTCTTCACTTCCGCGATGAGCGCGATGTCGCCCGCGCGGGGCGAACAAAGCGCGGCGACGAAATCGCGGCGTTCGTTGCGCTCGAGCATGGCATCGCGCATGTCTCCCGCCGCGATGCGGCGCTCCGGCAGGCGGGCGACTTCGAGCCGCTTTTGCGCAACGATGGTGTCGAGGATGTTCATCGCTGGCTCTAGAATTACAACTTCGGCCTTGCTCTTTTCCCCACTTCGTACAAGAACAACGCAAGACCGATAAACTGCTGTTTCGCCTTTTTCTTTGCCTGATTCCCATCAAATTGATCAGCACGATCAACAACAAGCGCCACCAGCCCAGACTTCATTTTAGCCAAGCAGTGTTGCCTCCATGCTTTGATTGCTGCCTTCCTAGAATTCCCTACTTCCCTCGTCTCGTTCCAGAATGGAGTGACAAACACGGCTGCGACTTTCGATTGATCTTGAAAGAATAGGTCGCGCTCGATCCGAATCCTTCTTGCGGCGCGTTGAGCGGCGGCAACGCAATTTTCGAGTCGCCGCTTCCAAGTCTGTCGCCTGAGGTGTATGTCACACCAACAATGCTTTGCTTCAATGAAAAAGGCATGACGCTCCAGTCGCCGATCTAGACCGATCCACAGGTCATTGCGACCGCGTGATTTCTGATTTCCGGTGCCTTTCGTCGTGCCCCACTCTTCCAGTGCAACAGCATTTGCCCGCCAAGCGGCGACAGAGAGAAAACCAACTTGTGGACGCTCTCCATACCACCAGCCACGGTCCTCCGGGACTCTCTCGCAATAGTCCTGCAATACATCAAACCACCGGCGGACAATCGGTTTCAGAAGCGAAATATTCCCTTCCGCTGAACAGAGTTTGGTCTCCAACCTTATTCGCTTACTCATCCTCATCCTTCACGCCCTGCATCCGTTTCATCGGGCAGCCGGCGCGGAGCCAGGCGTTCACGAACGCGTCGAGGTCGCCGTCCATCACGGCTTGCACGTTGCTCGTCTCGGCGCCGGTGCGGAGGTCCTTCACCATGCGGTAGGGCTGGAAGACGTAGCTACGAATCTGGTTGCCCCAGGAGACGCTGCCTTTCTCGCCGTAGAAACGCTCCATCTCGGCCTTTGCGGCGTCGAGGCGCTGCGCGTAAATCTTCGAGAGCAGCAGGCGCATCGCCGTGGCCTTGTTCTGGATTTGCGAACGCTGCGCCTGAGACGCGGCGACGAGTCCCGTGGGCAGATGCGTGATGCGCACGGCCGTCTCGACCTTGTTCACGTTCTGCCCGCCCTTGCCGCCCGCACGGTAAGTGTCGATCTGTAATTCGCTCGGCGGGATGACGAGTTCGGTGTTGTCCTCTTCGATTTCGGCAATGGCATCGACGCTGGCGAAGCTCGTGTGGCGCCGCTTGTTCGCGTCGAAGGGCGAGATGCGCACGAGCCGATGCACGCCGCGCTCGGCCTTGCAGAAGCCGTAGGCGTTTTCGCCACTGACGAGCATCGTGGCGCTCTTGATGCCCGCGCCTTCGCCCGCGAGCGCGTCGGTGACTTCGACCTCCCAGCCGCGGCCTTCGCACCAGCGCGTGTACATGCGAAGAAGCATGTTCGCCCAGTCGCAAGCCTCCGTGCCGCCGGCGCCCGCGTTGATGCTGAGAATGCAATTGCGCCGGTCGTGCGGGCCGTTGAGCAGCACGCTGAGTTCGAGCGCGTCGATGGTCTTGAGGAACGCCATCCCCTCCGCGTCGAGTTCCTTCTGGTGCTTGAGTTGGGCGGACTCCGGCTCCGCCTCGCACAACTCGACCATCACCTTGAGGTCCTCCAGCTTCTTCTCGGACTCGAACAGCGGATCGATGCGCCTGCGCAGGGAGCTTTGCTCGTCGAGGACTTTGCGGGCCTGCTCGTTGTTGTTCCAGAAGCCGGTCGCCGCGGTCAGCGTTTCCAATTCGCCGAGCCGCCTGGTGACACTGGGCACGTCAAAGAAACCTCCGCAGATGCGCGAGTTTCTCGGCAGCAGTGGCGAGTTGAGCTTTGACGGCTTCGAACATAGAGGAGGAAGTTAAGGCGGCGGGAGAGCAGAGTAAAACGTAAAACGTGAAACGTAACGGTGTCCGATTGCTTTTACGTTTTACGCATCACGCTTTACTCCGTCACAACTCATCCTCCCGTTCCGCGAAGAACAGCCGGTGCGCTTGAGCGAAATCCGCTTCGCTCACGAACACCTTCGCCAGCCGGTTCAAGTCACCGTCGTCGGGCAGCAACGGGTCTTCGAACTCCTGCCTCGCCGCGATGCCGTGCTTCTCCAGCATGACGACGAGCATCTCGGTGTTCACCACGGGGCCGGAGTAGAGAAGTCTCACGGTGCTCAAGGAAGCGCCCGCACCCGATAGAATTCCCGCGCCCGCACTGGCGCCGGATTCGTGAAGTTCATCGGGCTGGTGTAGGCGGTGATGGTGCCGCTGACGTTGATGAACGGGGTGTTCACGTTGGTCGTGGCGACGACCTGGTAGTTCCGGCCCGGAACGCTGTTCCAGGTGACGACGCGGCCTGCGCTGGCGAGGTCGGTGATTTTCAGCAATGAAGCCGGGTCCTGCGGGTCGGTGTCGGCCAGGTATTCCTGAATGTTCGTGTAGCCGTCGCCATCGGCGTCGCCGTAGGTGCCGTGGATACCGGTCGCGTTTGTCGGGCTGAGGCCGTGCTGATTTTCCCAGAAGTCAGGCAGGCTGTCGCCGTCCGTGTCGGTCACGCCCGTCAGAATTACGCGGACAAGCCGTGTCGCTTCGAGCGCAAGTCCGTCGCCGGTGTAGCTGACTTCGATCAAGTGCTGGCCCCGGTTCATGCCGCGCCAGTCGAAGCGCAGTTCGTTCTTCCCGTCGCCCGGCGTCTGGTCGTTGATGACGTAGGCGGCAGTCCCGTCGGCGTTCGTGCGGCTTTGGAACGCGCCGTCGATGTGGATCGAAAACAGGTTCACGTTCGCCGTCAGCGTGTCGGTCAAGCGCGTCACCACCGTGTAACTGCCGTCCTGCGCGACGCTGATGTTCTGGCCGTCCGTCGCAGGAAATGCGATTTGCAGCGTCTGCGGCGGCGCGGCGCAGGTGACGGTGCGCGTGAGCGTGCGGAAATGGTGCGTGAACGTGCCGGTCGTGTATTCCTTCACGCGCACGGTGATGGTTGCCGAACCGCTTGCTGGCACCGCGAAGTAGGTGAAACGATATTCGCCCGGCAGACCTGGATGCTGCGCGTTCAGCGAACTCGTCGGCGTGACTCGCGCAGCCTTTGCCCACGCGCCGGTGCCGTTGCCATTGGCAAAGCCCGTGTTCGCGTCGTCGTTGTTAGCGTCGCCGTCGATGATGTTGAACTCGACTTCCGTCGCCGTATCATCCGTGCGCACGACGCAGCCGTAATCGACGCTGCCGAGCGTCGCGCCCGCGGCGGGAAACGCGATGGCGGCATTGGGCGTCTGCGTGTCGTAGTAGAAGGTCTGGAGAAACGTGTTGAACACGGCGCTCTTTCCAGTGCGCGGCAGGAAGGCGCGCGCGCGCAGGATGTGGAAGCCTTCCGCAAGTCCCGTCGCGACGTGCTGCGTGTTGAGATTGTTGTGGAGCCACACCTGCGCGGTGGCGGGATTCCAGTTCGTGATCGCGAACGTCGTCAGCGCGTAGCGTTTGCCGTCCTTGTAGTCCTCGATCGGCGTCAGGAGATTGTTGTGATGAAGCCCGATCTTGTAGCGCACAACGGTTCCGGCGGGCTGCGCGGGAATGATCGCCTTCCACCAATCGACTGTGTCGTCACCCTCGTCCTCGCCGGCGAAGCTGCCGTTGGCGACCTGCGTCGTGCCGTGGCCGATGCCGTAGGCGCCTTCCGGCGCGCTGCCGTCCGTCGTGTAGTAAAGCCGGCAGCGGTTCACTTCAAACTGATAGCCGACTTTCACGAAGACATCGACTGGCGTCGCGCTCGCCGTGGACGACCGCTGCGGGCCGTCCGTCAAGCTGGCGATTGTCGTGTTCGCCGCGGGATCGTGATAAGCCCATTCGGCCGTGCCAGTGGAATAATCGTCGCCGTAGCCGTCGCCGTTGTTCATTGAGTTCGTCCCGCCCACGACGTAAAGCCAGGTCTCCGCGCCGAGCGAACGCACCGTGCAGCGCGTCGTGTTGCGCGCGGCGAATTTCTCCGGGCCGAAACGCGACCGGAAACCCATCTGCTCGTAGCCAAGATAAGTATCGATCGCGTCGCCGGGCTTGTTGTCGCGCAGGTCGAGGAGTCCCGACGTGAACTCGTTCGACGCGCCGAGGTTCATGTGGCTGTTCAGGTCGATGCCCCCGTCGAGCTTGAGCAGTGTGTTCACCGTCGAACCGTCCGTGCGAGCGAGAATGTCGATGGGACCAACGTTCGTCACGACAGGCACGCTGATCGAGTAAGTGCGGTTGGAGAAATTGTTCCCGGTCACAACGTTGCCGCTCACGTCCACGCTGCCGCGCATTTTGAATGGATAAAGCGGATTGAAGCCGCCGTCGCCGTCCGGCCCGTCCTTGCGGTAAAGCATGAGGCGCGGCACGGCGCGGCCGTTCTGGAGAATCACAATCGCGTCCGTGCTCGCGACGACCCCCGCCGCGTTGGTCAACGTTGTGTCCACGCGGCTGGCTTCGGGCCACTGGTAGGCGTAACAGACGTAGCCGCCGCTGGGGATTTTGAATTCAATCGCGCCGCCGCCCGGCGCCAGCGTCTGCCCGCCGACATAGACTTTGCGGTTCATCGGGTTCGCATCGTTCGCCGAATTCTCCGCGTCAGTGCGGCTGTTGGTCGCGAGGCGGACGAGCACTTCCGGACACGCGCGCGAATCGCCGGGTGAATCGGCCAGTTGCCGCAACCGCGAGCCGGGCGGGAAGCCGACCACCAGCCCCACGCCACGCGAGTTCTGCACCGGATAACAAGTTGAAGGCATTCCAGCGTCGTTCTGTTGCACGCCGTCGTCGAAGCTGACGTCGCCGGGATTGCCGTAGTTGTCGTTCATCGCGAACAACACGACCGTTTCGTCCGCCGAACTGACTCCGCTCAGGTCCTCGTCGCGCTCGAAGGCAACGATGTCGCTGTCGCCCCAACGCGGGCGCGACGTGCCGCGGGCCAGTTGATGGTGGATGTAGGCGAGGTCGGGCATCTTGTTGTCGCCAAACTGCCCGAGGTAGGGCGCATTGGCATTGCGCGGGAACGGCGGATTGCCGTCCGCCTCGTTGTAGTTGTCCGAATAAACGAGCGGGATGCCCTCGCGCAGGAAGTAGTAGGCGTTGTGCAGTTCGCGCCGCGAAGCGAAGTCGTTGTCGTGGCTCTGCGCGTGCATCACCCGCACGCCCGCGCTGAAGCCGCCCGCGCCGCTGTGCTCGTAGCCGGCGAGCGACGCGGAAGGATTGCCGAGAATGTTGTTCAGGTTGTTGCGCAGCGGATTGTCGAGCAGGCGCATCCCGGCGTCCGAGTACTCGCCGAAGCCGGGCGGCTCGCCGAGATGCTCGCCGAAGACGAGCGCGTCATTGCGCGTGAGTTCCGTGTCGAAGTTCGAGTTGCGCTGGTTGGAATCGTTGAAGCCGTGCGTGATGTTGAACTGCAACTGCGCCTGTCCCAGGTAACCAGCAAAACTTTCGTCCTTGTTCGCCCCGCTTTGCCGACCGAAGAAATAGCCCGGCACATGCTTCACCGCGTCGAGCCGCAGGCCGTCGCACTTCGTCTGGTCAAACAGGTAGCGCACCGAACGGAGCAGGAGCGAGTTGATGTCCTCACGATACTGGTTCGGATTCGTCGCCAGATCTGCCGCCGTCACGTTGCCGAATCCGACGCGCACGCCGTTCGAGTTGAAATCATAGTATTCGGGATTGTTCGGATGCCGGACGAAAACGGGCTTCGCCGCCGTGCTCCCTTCGGTCGGACCGAAGTTCGCGTTCGGATTCTCATGAGCGATGTCCACGAGGCCGAGCAGGCTCAAGTTTTGGACCTGCCACGTGCTGCCGTAATCGCGAATGTTCGACGCGTTGCGGAAAAAGCCGCCGCTGATCGAACGCAGATGAAAATCTCCCGGCACAGTGCCCGGATAAACATTCGTCGGCACGAACTGGTTGTAGCCCGGCACCTCGCCCCCGCGATGGTTCATGATGTTGTCGAAATAAACGCGCAGCCCAAAGCGGTGCGCGATGCCGACCATGCGCAGCAATTCCTCCTTCGTCCCGTAGCGCGTGGCCGTCGTGCCGCGCTGGTTCCTGTCGCCGAGATCGAACGGATCGAACAAATCGTAGCCGATGGAATAGCCGCTATTCCCCTTGGTCGGCGGCGGCAGCCAGAGACTCGTGTAACCCGCCTCGGCGATTTCAGGAATCTTCGCCGCGACCTCGTTCCACGACAGGTTGAACAACTGCAGCATCGCCTCGGCGCGACCGGCGCGCGGCGAGGCCAACAGAAAAGCCAGCGCCAGAAGGCACAGCAAGGCGCTGCGAACATCGACGCGGGGCCGGAATACACTGCGGATCGTCATGGATACTTAGGGCGACGGATGGTGGAAAGTTGCATCGCGTTCCGAGCCGCGCAAGGAGTTTGTGGGCAGCCAGGTCCTCCACCGCGTCCGTGGCGAGTTCGAGGATTTGGCGCCACGCGCCACCACGTCGGCTTCCGCGCCTTTAGAAAGGTCGATGATGGAATAAAACCGTTGCTGCGGCAAGATCGCCGTCGCCCATGTCAGTCGCGAGGGCTCGCGCCTCCATCCGTTCAAATACGGGACGCGCCCACCCCTGCCGCCTCCAATCGTCTATGCCGGCCACAGGCAAAAACATCCCTTGGCAGCGGCAAAAACCCTCCTGCCATGCCCGGTGCCGGCTGCCTCCACACTCATCCCCCATCCCAGTTGCACCTCGGTCTTGCAAAGTTCCGGGCGCCGGCCGCAGCGGCATTCCGAACTACGCCTTCTTCAGAAACGCGACGTAGGCGCCATCGACGCCGTCGGCGAAGGGGAGTAATTGGCGTTCGCAGTCGAGACGGAGTTCGGAAACTTCAACGAGGAATTCTTTCACCACGCTTTCGTTTTCTTCCGGCTCCAGCGAGCAGGTGGAATAGACGAGCGTGCCGCCGGGCTTGAGCAGCGGCGCGGCCTGGCGAAGCAGGTCGAGTTGAAGCTTGCGGAGACGGTCGAGTTCGGCCGGTTGCACGCGCCAGCGGAGTTCGACGCGGCGGCGCATGACGCCGGTGTTCGAGCAGGGCGCGTCGAGGAGGATGCGGTCGAAGTTCGCCTCGGTAGGGCAAGGCCCCTGCCGAGCCGACGCCACGGATGGATCGGGGCTCCGCAGGAGCGTCGCCCTGCCGGGCGCTGTTTCGACGCACGTCACGCCGAGGCGGGCGCAATTCTCTTCGACGAGCTTGAGGCGGCGCGGGTCCGTGTCGTGCGCGACGATGGTGCCTTCGTTCCGCATGATCTGCGCGGCGTAGGTCGTCTTGCCTCCGGGCGCGGCACACAGGTCGAGAATGCGTTCGCCGGGCTGCGGATGGAGCAGATGCACCGCAAGAAGCGTGCTGGGGTCCTGCACGTAGAACAGCCCTTGCTGAAAGCTCTGTAGCGTTGGGAGCGGCGGATGTTCGCGCAGTTCGAAGATGAGATCGGCGAGAACCCAGTCATAAGGGCGCGGAGTGAACAGGACGCCCTCCTGCTCGAACTGCGCGGCGAGTTTCTCCGCTGTCGTGCGGAGCGTGTTCACGCGAATGAACGTGCGCGGTGGCGTGTTGTTCCAGTCGAGCAAGGCGCGGAGTCTCTCGTCGCCCCAGCGAGCAAGCCAGCGTTCGCAGAGCCACTCCGGATGCGAGTAACCGAGGTGTGGCTCGCGGGTTTTGAGTTCATCAAGCTGACGGCGGAGAGAATCGCGCTCGCGCACGCAGCCACGCAGGACAGCGTTCACGAATCCGGTCTGCGCGCCGAAGCCGAGACGCTTGGCGAGTTCAACGGTCTCGTGAACGGCAGCGTGGTCCGGCACACGGTCGAGCCAGAAAAGCTGATAGAGGCCGAGACGAAGAAGGATTTGCAGCACCGGCTTCTGCGGCCGGCCATCCGTGCGGCGGGCGATGAGCCAGTCGAGCGTGCCCTGCCAGCGGATGAGGCCAAAGGCCAGTTCGCGCGCGAGGCCGCGATCCGCCGTGGCCATGCCAGGCGCGCGCGCGAGGGCGTCGTCGAGCAGATGTTCGAGCCAGCCGGAACCCGCCGCGTGCTGCTGCAACACGCGCACGGCAATTTCTCTTGGTTTTTCCGCGCTCACCCGCGCATAATGCCAGTCGCGTTAATGCAATCGAGTTTTTAGCGCGAACTTTATGAGAGAAGAATTCGAGAAACTTGCGGCCGCCGGAAAAATCCAGATCAAGCACATCGAGCATCTCGTGTTGCTGACGCAGAGCGGTTATTGCACGCACCGGAGCTGGGGCTTCGGCAAAATCAAGCAGGTGGACACGGTCTTCGCGCGGTTCACGATTGATTTCCAGACGAAGGCGGGCCACGCGATGGACCTCGGCTTCGCGGCCGAATCGCTCAAACCCGTCGCGCCCACGCACATTTACGCGCGCAAGGTCGCCGACCTCGAAGGACTGCGCCAGATGGCCGCACTGCACCACCTCGACCTCATCAAGGTCGTGCTCGAAAGCTTCAACGGGAAGGCGACGCTCGATCAAATCCAGCAGTTGCTCGTGCCCGAAGTGATTCCCCACGACTGGAAAAAATGGTGGGAAGTCGCGAAAGGCGAGTTGAAGAAGGACGGCCACTTCACTGTGCCCATCAAAAAGACCGAGCCGATCTCCTACCAATCGAAAGAAGTTGCCGTCGGCGACCGCCTGCTCGCGGACTTCCGCGCGGCGAAAGGTCTGAAGGCCAAAACCGCTTCAGCCATCGAGGCGATCAAGAGTTTCCCCGACCTCGCGGACAAAGCCGCCGTCGCCAACGAAATGATCGCCGCGCTCAACGCCGACATCGCCTCGCACCAGCGCACGCAACCCGCCGTGGCGCTGGAAGGCATCTTCGCCCGCGACGACGTGCGCGGCGCGGCGGCGCTCCCCGCGGCGGAAGGCGAACTGACCGCCGCGCAAATCTGGACGCCCGACGTGCGCCTCAGCGCCGTCCTCGAAGGCACCCCCGTCGCGAAACACAAGCGCGTCCTCCAGTCCTTCCGCGAAGCCAACCCCGTCCTCTGGCACGAGGCGCTGCTCACCACCATCAATGCCGTCCCCGCCAAAGTCGTCGGCGAATGCGCCGCGCTGCTCATCCAGGAAGGCAAGGCCCAACAGTTGAAGGACACCCTCGCCGCCCTCATCAGCCGCCACACCGCCACGACCGAACTGCTTCTCTGGCTCGCGAAAGACCGCTCCGACTCCTTCGCCGACATTCTCGGACCCGAAGTCTTCCGCGCCATGCTCACCGCGATGGAACGCGACCAGTTCAACGAGAAAAAGTCCAACAAGCTCCGCGATTACATCCTCGACGATCAGGATTTGCTCGTGGAACTCACCGGCTCGGCGGACTTCGAGGTCATCAAGGACCTCACGCGCGCCCTCCAGCTTTCGCCCTGCTTCGACGACATGGACAAACGCTCGCTCCTCGCGCGCATCGTCAAGGCCTATCCCTCCGTCCAGTCCCTCATCTCCGGCGAACAGACCAAGCAAGACCACACGTTCCTTGTCTCCTGGCCCAGCCTCGAAAAGCGCAAGAACGAATACACCGAACTGGTGCAGAAAAAAATCCCGGCCAACTCCAAGGAAATCGCCATCGCCCGCAGCTATGGCGACCTCCGCGAAAACCACGAATACAAAGCCGCGAAGGAAATGCAGAAAATCCTCATGCGCCGCAAAGGCGAATTGGAAGGCCAGCTCGTGCGCGCCCGCGGCACCGACTTCGCCAATCCCCGCACCGATGTCGTCAGCACCGGCACGCGCGTCACCGTCACCGACCTCGGCGCGAATCACGCCGAGCACTACAGCATCCTCGGCGCATGGGACACCGATCCCGATCAAGGCGTCGTCAGTTACCTCACGCCGCTCGCCCAGGCGCTGATGAACAAGAAGGTCGGCGAGGAAGTGGAATTCGACATGGACGGCCACAAGAAGCGCTACCGCGTGGACGCCATCGAAGCCTGCGCCCCCGTGACGCCGCCGACACCGCCCCCCGACGCCCCCGTACCGTAGCGGCGAACTGGCGTTCGCCGCACAACGTCACCCCGGCTGGACCTCACGCCGTTCCCAGCCGCCGAAATGCCGTTCCCACCCTCTGAGACGGCGCTGCAAGGCACTTGGATTGCCATCTCAGCCAGTGGAACTGCCATCTCAGGCAGTGGGATCACCAAATTAGGACACGACACTGCCATCTCAGGCACTGATACCGCCATCTCAGGCAGTGGAACTGCCATCTCAGGCAGTGGAACTGCCATCTCAGGCACTGATACCGCCATCTCAGGCAGTGGAATTGCCATCTCAGAGGCTTTTTGCGGTCCCGCAGCCCGTGAGCGTCCCGTTTCTGGAAAAATCGTGCCTCGTTTTGGGACAAGGCGGCGCGCCTGCCTCCTCTCATTAGCACTCGGCTTCAGCCGGGTGAATCGCAGCCCAAAAGACTCGACAACCCGGAATTCCACACTGAGACTTCGGCGCGCGGCAATGCGAGAGCGATGCCCTCACTGCGATACGGATGTCATGTTCCTCACGGACATCTGCCCCAATTGTCAGAAGGACAGAAAACTTCCCGTCGGTCTCACCGCCCAAGCCCGCCAGCCGGCAATGCGACAGGCCAACGCGGCTCCGCCGTCCATGTGGAAGCGCCCCGGCTTTCTAAAACTCGTCGTCCTCTCGGCACTCCACAAAGGACTCGTGACAGGAGGCATGCTTGCCGGCATGTGCCTTCTCGCCATGGGTGTGTTCGGCATCGCCACAAACACCGTGTTGCGCACCCCGGTCAGGGGAGCCGCCATTCTCTTCGGCTTTGGATTCTTGATTGGCGCCGTTGGATTCATCGTGGCCGTGCTCATCGGCACGATTGTCCCTGCGGACGAGCCAGAGCAGAATCCCCCAAAAAATGAAAAGGAGGAGCCATGATGCGGACCGGCCATGATGCGATCTGTCGTGTTTCTCAAGGAGGTGAACTTCCATGCTGATCGTCTGCTCATATTGCGGCCACGAGAACAACGCGGAAACCCCGGCCGAACGCAAAACGTG
>Ga0187893_10012066_pt1 | contig 12363 bp, 5 predicted proteins | sample MA1701074metaG_FD_139574 | JGI IMG/M metagenome (GOLD analysis project Ga0187893, IMG submission 139574) | White microbial mat communities from a basaltic lava cave in the Kipuka Kanohina Cave System on the Island of Hawaii, USA - MA170107-4 metaG ... | reverse complement strand
CTCCGGCACGGTATAGCCCAGTTGCTCGGCGCCATAACGATTGACGGAGAGCACCTTACCCTCCTGATCGACGGTGAAGTACATTGAGGGATTGTCTTCGTACAATGCCCGATAGCGTTCTTCCGACATGCATACCTGTTCATATAACCTCGCGTTGTCGATTGCCAGCGCTGCCTGATTTGCAAACGTGACCAGCAACGTGAGATCATCTTCGGTAAATGCGCATGAGTGAGTGGCGTCGAGACTGATAACGCCCAGCAAGCGATCCTGCACGATTAGTGGCGCCACCACCGCGCTCTGGATCGCTTGCATCTCCTCAATCTCGCCGTGATATTGCAAGTCGGCATGTTTGCGCACGTCTTTGATGACCAACGGCCGGCGTTGCAAGGCCACGCGCGCCACAAAACCCTCCGGTGTTGAAAGAAATGCCTGTGCCACGCGCGGGTCCTGATAACCATAAACACTTTTCATTCGCAATCCCGGGGTGTTTTCATCCCACAACAGAATCGAGCCTTTTTCCATGGCCGGCACCGCTTCATGCGCAGCCGCGAGTATTTTGACGAGCAGGCTATCCAGGTCGATCGTGCTGACCAACGATTTATTCGCCTGCACCAGCGCTGCCTGCATGTGCGTGTAGCGTTCGCGAATTTCCTGGCTGAGTTTTTGTTCGGTAATATCGATAAATGAGCCTAACAGCGCCGGCTCGCCGTCGAAAGTGAGCGGCCGTATGGAAACGAGTATCCAAAATGTCCGATTACTCGCGGTTTTGGCTTTTAACTCATAGCCTTCCAGAGCGCCATCGGCGTTGATCTGCGCTAAAATCGCATTGCGGTCATTCGGGTCGGCATAAAAATCAACGGCCTTGCGCCCGATCATTTTTTCGTTGGGCAAATCCAGCGTTTTGGAAACCTGCTGGTTGGCATATAAAATCGTGCCGTCAACTTTGCGGGTGATAACCATCGGGATGGGCGAATTTTCAAAAATGAGTTGCAGGCGCTCGCGCTCGCGCAGTGCTTCCATAGCGGCATTCAGCTCGTCCGCTCGCTTTTGGTCTTTAATTCGAAACGTTTCAAATTGGCCCAGGGTGCGAACTCGAATTGTATGGATGACCATCGACAGGATGGAGGCGCAGAACAATGCGAAGCTAAAGTGCAGCCATTCCGCTGCCGGCGGCGATGTCCAGATCATCAGGCTCAGGCCGATGAGAGTAGCCATGAAAACAGCTAACAGCCAGTGCGCGGAAAGCGAAATAAAGCTGGTTCCAATCACCAGCAGCAGCAGATTGATGGTCTGCTGCGACTCCGGCATGAACCGCATGACGAACAGGCAAATGAGCAGAACCAGAACGGCGAGCATCGCGCCGACCGGATTGGCCCAGCGATATGGAATCGTCCAGCGCTCCAGCGCCATGCGAAAACCGAACATCCCGATGGCCGCCAGCGCATTCACCGCCACCAGCAGGCCGGGGCCCTCTCGTGGTGAAAAAACCAGCAAACCGATCGTCAACACGATCAGCATCACGCTGAGTCCCGTTGCAATCGGCTTCAGGCTGTCGCGCACAATGAGATTGAGCGCAACACTCAGATCCGCTTCCATCGCTTGGGCGTCCGCCGCCGAGGTTTCCTGGTGATTTGGGGAAATCATATCGATCTCATCTCGAGAAGCTTTACGCAAGATGATTTAACGCCTACTGAATAGGAACCACAGAAACGCAAAAACAAAAAGGGCGCCCGTCGCATCATCCCGATTTCAAGATAACCCGACTGCGCCCTCGCCTCACTGAGCCTTATCCCCGTTGCATGACAAGAATCGCTCGACTTTTTAAAATAAATAACTGCGGCTTCAGTTGCAATAAATTTTTAAATTTAGATACAAAAGATTTTTCTCTTGAAATTCGCGCAGAAATTCTCATACTTGTTTTCAGGTGAAATATACAGTGCAAGGTTTTCTCATTTGAATTTCATGCGAAGCGCAAAACTTGCGCTGGACGGATTCAGTTCAATGCAAAAAGCTGTTAAGAAAAATGGTACGGCGTTTGTAATTTTTAAAATACTATTGCAGATTACGGAGCGCAGGTAAATGATAATAAGGTTACGAAATATAAGCCGTCGACTACAGGGGCTTATTTGGGGGCTATTATCCACCTCAACGGTTTTTGCCCAACAACTCGACCTTTCGAAGAATCCGGATTTCTCAACAGCGGACAACACGTTCACATTTAATGAGACGCTGTATGCACGCGTGACCGCACCGCAACTCGATTTCAATAATATCGGAAAAAATGAATATGGCCTAAAATCGATTAATTTTAGCGATGAGGCGCGCGGCGTTTTTATCAATAACCGCAACACCATTTACACTGCCGCCGTATCTCTGACCGCGCTCAATCAGTCCGAGAATAAGTGGGAGTTTCGCGTTGAACTGAGTGATGGGCGGGGCGTTGCGTTTAAGATCGTTGTCAACGTGACGATCCTGAAAGGTCCGCCGCCGGTGATTGTCGAGCTGGAAGGCGGAATTGAAATGCTCACGGCCAGTTCCCTGAGGCTTTCCGGAAAAACTGTTTTTGTTGATGCCGCTACAGTTATCACCGAGTTCGGACAGCCGCTCAAGTTTGCCGATTTGCAGGTCGATTGGAAAGTTCGGGCTCGCGCCGAGCAGCGCACCGATAATTTGCTGTGGGCGCTGACTATTGATGTGCTTGACCGCGCCGTCACCAACACCGTCACCGCGCGGGGGCGAATGGCGAATCTGCAAGACTCCGCGATGATCGTCAACAACATCAATTTTCGGATTGCGGCAACAACTGCATTGCAGGATAAAAATGGCGCGCCGATCGCATTGACCGGCTTTCGCGTTGGCATGGTGGTGGAAGCGCGCGGCGCGATGCAGCCGGCCGGAAAAATCGTCGCGAATTTCGTTAAAGTTGAAGATGATATTTTTCTGAATAAGGAAATCGAATTTACCGGTATCATCAACGCGAGATTCTCCCGGCCGCCGCTGCCCGATTCGATTCGGATCAATGGTGACCTTTTTGAAATTGATGGTCAAACGGAGTTGCGCGGCTTTAATGATGAACCGATTCAGTTGGCAGACCTTCGGCCCGGCGAAAATGTCCAAATCAAAGCCCTGACGCGGCAGAATCGCCTGTCGCAGGCGATTCGCCTCAAACGCCGTTTGCTCATCAGCGGCGACGTGGAAGCCAAAGGGCGAATCGAGCAACTGCAAACGGCTTCATTGCGGGTCGCCGGCGTCGAATTTTTGCGTTCGGCCAATACAATTATTCTCGACGATGAAAACCTGTTCATTTCTTATACTGCGTTGCGAGTCGGATTAACCGTCGAAGTCGCGGCCAATCGGCAGGCCAACGGTAGTTTGTTGGCGGCGATAATAAGGATCGAAGACGATGACGATGACGAAGTCGAATTGACCGGACAGATCAATGGCCGGACCGACACCAGCCTGACAGTCGCGGGATTTGTTTTTCGCGTCAACGCGGCCACGGCAGTGTTTGATGAGAATCGGATTTCAGCACAGTTTTCCAGACTGTTTTTCGGCCAGTTGGTGGAAATTCGCGGTAACCGGCGCTTTGACGGCTCGTTGCTCGCGACAGAAATTTATCTCGAAGATTTGTTGCAACAAAATGAGATTGAATTGCGCGGCGCGATCGCAACGGTCACCGGCAATGTCGTGCGCGTGACTGATCTTGATTTCACCATGAGCGGCACCACGACGATTCTCGATCGGAACGGTGCACCGGCCGTTTTAGCGCAACTGTCAGCCGGAATGATCGTGGAAATTCGCGGCCGGTCGATTGCGGGCGTCTGGCAGGCGGTTAAAATTAAAATTGAAAATGAGATCGACAATACCGTTGTGATGATCGGCGCGATTGACAGCGTGGCCGCCAATACTTTTCTCGCGCTGCGGCGTTCGGTGAAGAAAACGGATCGCACCATTTTACGCGGCCTCAACAATGAAGCCATCAGTTTTTCGAGCTTGCGGGTGAATGACGTTGTCGAAGTTTTGGTCAAGCAACTTTCCGATAGCTCATTTCGCGCGCTGCGGATTAAACGCGTCCCGGCGAATCCGCGCGATCTCGAGATTCGCGGCAAAATTATGTTGCGCGGCGCGACCGCAATAACTGTCGCCGCTGTTACATTCGCGGTCGATGCGGCGACGCTCTTTTTGAATGCGACCAACCAGCCAATCCCGCCGGCGGATTTGCGCAGCGGCCTGATCGCCGTTGTGAAAGGCAGCCGCCAGATCAACGGCGTTTTTGTGGCCAATCAAATTCAGTTGCAAGATCAGCGCGAGATGACTGGCGTGGTCAGTGAAATCTCCTCCGGCAGCGTCAAGCTCAATAATCTTTCGCAAGCGATTCGGGCACAATCGTTTTTTATTGATGAACAAAACTTGCCGGTTAACTCAACCGAAATTGCATTCCGGCAACAGGTGAAAATACTTGCCAACGCCGTGAATGGCACATGGGAAATTCTGCTGTTGCAAATTCTCTTGCGACCGGCGCCGACGACGGGCGTAGAGCAGACAACGACGACGGCGTTGCCGAAAGAATTTGATTTGTATCAAAATTTCCCCAATCCGTTTTTAAATAACGGGTCACGCCATGCCAACACGATCATTCGTTTCGCCCTGCCGGAATCCGGAGAAATTTCTCTGACGATTTACAACTCGCTCGGCCAAAAGGTCCGCACCATCGCCAATGGCCGATTGCCCGCGGGAATTTATGAACGTAGCTGGGACGGCCGCAACGACGCCGGCGCCCGCGTGGCTTCGGGAATTTATTTTTATCGCTTGCAGGCGGGAGAGCGTCTCGAACAAAGACAATTGTTGCTGATTCGATAAAAATATGGCCGCTGTTGTTTTTGTAACATCCTTTCGCCAGTCTTGACTTTGCCGCCGGATTTGCCTATCTTGTGACGTTAAATTTTCTAACCAATTCAGGAATGAATTTATGATGAAGAAATTTTTGCTGGGCCTCTTTTGTATAGTTTATTCTCCGGCCCATTTTGCCGCAGCGCAGGAGCGCGGTTTCGGGTTGGGCGTCGTGGCCGGCGAGCCGACCGGCATCAGCCTGAAGAATTGGCAAAGCAGAAACACTGCGCTGGCTGGGGCGATCGCGTGGTCGTTTGCCGGCAATGATTATATTCAACTGCACGGCGATTATCTCTCCCACAATTTTTCACTCCTCAAAGTTGAAAAAGGGCAACTGCCGTTTTATTACGGCATCGGCGGGCGTCTCAAGCTGATCAATATCGACAATAAAAAAGACGAGGGCAACGGTAAAACGCGCGTCGGCGTCCGCATTCCGCTCGGCCTCGCTTACCTGTTTGAAAAGGTGACGCTCGATCTTTTTGTCGAAGTCGTGCCGGTGCTCGATCTGGTTCCCGAAACCGAGTTTGATCTGAATGCGGCGATTGGCCTGCGTTACTTTTTTTCCAAATAATATCGTGGTTTTTGCGGAAAATATTTGTATTTTGTAAAAAATGCTCTTTTGTGGAAAAATAACCGATTCGCTGTAATCAGGCGATTTATCATTATTAACCGAGAAAGGACTATCGATGTTGTTTCGCTCAACCGCAACAATGCTACTCCTGGGCTTGTTAGCCTGCCAGGGAAACTCGGAGAAAAAAATAACGCTGGAAACGCAGAAACAGAAAGTCAGTTACAGCATCGGCATGGACATTGGAAAAAATCTCAAACAGAACGAGATTGACGTCGAAATGGACGCGCTGGCGCGCGGCATCAAAGATGCCCTAGCGGACAGTGGCAGCACGCCGCTTTTGACCCAGGCGCAAATCGAAGAAACCATGCAGAAATTTCAACAGGAAATGATGGTTAAACAAAACGAGAAAGCGAATGTCATGTCCGGAAAAAATAAAAACGAAGGCGAGATGTTTCTGGTGGAGAACGCACAAAAGGAGGGCGTGGTCGCGCTGCCCAGCGGCTTGCAGTATAAGATTATCAAAGCCGGCAACGGCCCCAAACCGAAATTGACCGATGAAGTCACGACGCACTATCGCGGCACATTGACCGATGGCACAGAGTTCGACAGTTCTTACAAACGTGGCCAGCCGACCAGTTTTCCGGTCAACGGCGTCATCGCCGGCTGGACCGAAGCGCTGCAGCTCATGCCGGTCGGCTCAAAATGGCAATTGTTTATTCCCTCGAATCTCGCTTATGGCGAGCGCGGCGCTGGCGGCGTCATCGGTCCGAACGCCACTTTGGTTTTTGATATCGAGTTGCTGGCAATTAAGTAAGTTTGAAATCAAGAACTTTCCTTCGTGGCGCAATAAAAAAATTACCGTCCGGACGCCCGCAGCGTCCGGACGGTAATCTCTCCTCGATAAGCGCGGCTTAATAAAATATGAAAACCTCGGGCAATTTTATCCATTATGAGATCAGGCAGTGTTTGATTTCTTATGCGATTTTGGCGCTGGCATTTTTGGGTTGGTGTAATCAGGGTCATGCGCGATTTAGCGAGCCTTCGACAGCCTCTATGAAAAAACAAAAACTGCTTGCAGCACGGGAAGATGCAAGCCTGAACCAGTTTTATTCGAATAAACCGCTGGGTTGTCGGCGGGAAGGGGAGAGATGGGCTATTCGAGTTTTTGCGCCGCGTGCGACGCAGGTGCAGCTCGTGATTTTTGATCGGCACGACGACACGGGCGGAAGTGAATTTACAATGCAACGCGACAACAATGGAGTGTGGGAATTTTTTGCCGCGGAAAATCTCGCGGGAAAATTTTACGGCTATCGCGTCAGCGGGCCGGCCGGCAAAGGCGAAATTTTTAACGACCGCGTGGTGATCGCCGATCCGTATTCGCGGGCCGTCGCCACGATGAATCATTATCGCCATCCGGCAAAATCGTTGATTCTACCTGAAGACGATTTTAATTGGGAGGGCGATACTTTTTCGAAAATTCCAATGGAGGATTTGATCATCTACGAAATGCATGCGCGCGATATGACGGCGCATCCGTCTGCCGGCATCGCGCCGGAGTTACGGGGAACTTATCGCGGTTTGATTCAAATCGGCACAAAAGGCGGCATTGATTACATCAAATCGCTCGGCGTCAACGCGGTAGAATTTCTGCCGATTCACGATTTCGGCAATCTCGAGCCGGCGCCCGAAGAAAATCGCGCCGCCAACAATATTTATGGCCGCAATCACTGGGGCTATATGACGAGCTATTTTTTTGCGCCGGAGAGTTATTACGCGACGAACGGCACGATGGAACCGAACAAATGGAACGGCGCCGATGGCCGGCAGGTGCGCGAGTTTAAAGAAGTGGTGAAAGCATTTCATCGCGCCGGAATTGCGGTGTTGCTCGACGTGGTGTATAATCATGTTTCGGAATATGATCAAAACCCTTTGAAGCTGATTGACAAGAAATATTACTTCCGGCTTGATGCCAATGGAGAGTTTTTGAGCAAAAGCGGCTGCGGCAATGACTTCAAAACCGAGCGCCCGATGGCGCGGCGATTGATTCTCGACAGCGTTGAATACTGGATGCGCGAGTATCATATCGACGGCTTCCGCTTCGATCTCGCGGCAATGATCGATTGGGAAACCTGCGACGCGATTTTAAAGCGCGCGCGAGAAATCAATCCGCACGCCATTATCATTGCCGAGCCGTGGGGCGGAGGCGGCTACTCGCCGGCGGAGCATTCGCTGCATGGCTGGGCCGCGTGGAACGATCAGATTCGCAACGGCGTGAAAGGCTGGCGGCCCACCGGCGAGGGCGATCAGGGTTTTATTTTCGGCAAATGGAAAAGCAAAACGACGATGGCGCATTTGCGAAGCTACGTCACCGGCACGCTCAAAGAGGACGGCGGCCTTTTTCAGCACAAGTCACACGCGATCAATTATCTCGAATCGCACGATGATCACACGCTCGGCGATTTCATTCGCATTGCCAGCGGCGAAGTGGGGGAGGAGCAGCGCATTGCCGATGTTGACGCCAACGCGCGGCTTTCGCCGGCGCAATTGCGGATGAACAAGTTGGCAGCGCTTTTTCTTTTGACCAGCCAGGGCGCGACGATGATTCACGCCGGCCAGGAATTTGCCCGCAGCAAGGTGATTGCAAAAACCAACGCTGCCGATCCGCACGCCGGCCAGATTGATCATAATAGCTACAATAAAGATAATGAAACGAATTGGCTGAACTTCCAACATGCGGCAATGAATCGCGAGCTGGTGGATTACTATCGCGGCCTGATCGCGTTGCGCCGCGGCCATCGCGCCTTTCGCTGGAGCGAGAAGAGTGATGTTGAACTGATAACGAGCGAAGGCGAGTGGTCTCTTGGTTATTACGTTCATCGCCACTCGAGCGGCGACACGCATGATTTTGTCGTGTTGATGAATGGCGATACGGCTGAATTGGCGAAATTCAAAGTGCCAACCGGCAATTGGGAGATCGTGGTGAATGAGCAAAAAGCGGGTGATTCGGCATTGGGAAAATTTACCGGAGGGAATTTCATTTTGCAGCCGACGAGCGGCGTGGTGATGCGGAAACACGCGGCTGTGAAAAAATAATTTGAAATGAAGCCGCCAATTGTTATATTGTCAGATGATTTCCGATGTTCTGGAAATCAAATTTGGGGTGTCCGGACTAAGCCTGTTCAATCCTGTTGAGCAGATCATCGACCTCGAAGCTCTACGAAGAATTCGAATCGGTTTGAAGCAAGCGCGATCCTTCGAGGAGGCCGAGACGCTGATTCGCACTTATGTCAAAGCGCGACCAGAGAACGGACGGAACGACTAAGGAAAGTTCTGGTGAAGGAGGTTTTTATTCGCAAGCTTTCTTTGGCCAACAAACAGAGCGGTGATGCGAGAAGCGGGTCTGTAAGGAATAATCGGGCTATTTGGCATGAAATATAAAGTGCATCGCTTGCCGTTCGGATTGACCGTGGCCATGCTGTGCGTTCTATCGGGCTGTGCTCGCGAGGCGCAGCCACCGCGCGCCAGCAAAGGCGTTCTTGATCTGTCGGGATGGGATTTTGCTCGTGAAGGGCCGATTGACCTCAATGGCGAGTATGAGTTTTACTGGGGGCAACTCATCACGCCGGAAGACTTTTCCCGCCTCAAACCATCACCTCGGAATTTCATGCCCGTGCCGGATTCATGGAAAGGCCGCAACCTTGATGGCCATAAGCTTCCCGGAATCGGTTACGCGACATACCGGCTGACGATTTTGCTGAATCGATCCGCGCCGCGGCTGGCGCTGAAATTTTTGGATATGGGCACGGCCTACAAAGTGTTTGCCAACGGCCAGCCTGTTCTCGCCGTTGGCGTGGTCGGCCAAACGCCGGCGACCAGCGTGCCGCGCTATTTGCCGCAGATCGTCGAGGTTCCCGTCGACTCCAACCGCCTCGAGTTGATTTATCTCGTTTCGAATTTTCATCATAATCGCGGCGGCGCCTGGGAGTTGATCCGCCTCGGCACGCGCGAGCAGCTCACCGCCATCCGCGACCGCCGGCTGACGCTGGATCTGATCATCTTTGGCAGCATCTTGAGTCTGGGGCTTTATCACCTCACGCTTTACGGCCTCCGCAAAAACGATCGCGCCTCGCTGTTGTTCGGTTTATACTGTCTGTTCATCGCCGTGCGGCTGCTGACCACAGTGGAAAGGTCTCTCTTGCACGCCTTTCCGGAAATGAGTTGGGAGCTGTTCGTCAAAATTGAATACCTGTCGTTCTATCCGGCCGTGGCGATTTTCGCGCTGTTTATTCACCGGTTGTTTCCGCAGGATGTTCATAAACCCGCGCTCACAACTATTCTGGCAATCAGTTTCGCCGCAACCGTAATCGTTGGGCTGACGCCGGCCAGAATTTTTACACAGACACTTTTTGCCTTTCAAATATTTACTGTTGCCGTTCTCGTTTACGGTGTAACAATACTTGTTGTCTGCGCTCGGCGAAAACGGGAAGGCGCGGCGATCATCTTGTTCGGCTTTATTTTTTTGGCGGCGGCCGTTGTCAACGATATTTTGAACGCGAACGAGATTATTCAAACCGGCCATCTCGTGCATTTGGGCCTGTTTGTTTTTATTTTTTCTCACGCCTTTATTCTGTCGTCGCGTTATGCCCGTGCATTCAAAACCATCGACCGCCAGCGCGGTGAGCTTGTCCAAACGAACGCACAATTGCAGTCTGAAATTGCCGATCGCCGGCAAGCGGAAGCGGCGCTGCAACTGAGCGAGGCGCGATATCGCGCGCTCTACGACAATAACCCTTCTATGTATTTCACGCTGGATGCGCAGGGAAAAATTCTTGCCGTCAATCATTTTGGCGCCGAACAGCTTGGGTATGCCGTAGACGAGCTCGTGGGCCGCCCGGTGTTCGATATTTTCCACTCCGAAGATCAGCCGGAAGTTTTGCGGCAGCTTCAGCTCTGCCTGCAGAACCCGGCGGAAGTTTATCACTGGGAATTTCGCAAGGTTCGCAAAAACGGCTCGATGCTGTGGGTGAAGGAGCACGGTCGAGTGATTAAAAATTTTCAGGGCGCCGTGGTGGTGCTTGTTGTTTGCGAGGACATTACCGAGCACAAAGCTGCGGAGCAGACTTTGCGCGAAAATGAAAAGCTTGCCGCCACCAACCGCATGGCGGCTCGCATTGCGCATGAGATCAACAATCCCCTGGCGGCCATTAAAACGGCCTTCCATCTCATCGGCCGCGAGCTGCCGCCGGAGAATCGTTACTATCATTACCTCGGCAAAATCGACAAAGACGTCACTCGCATCGCCGGTATCGTTTACCAGATGCTGGAATTATACAGCCCGGAACAGAATCGTTCCAACGCTTTTCACCTCGAGGCGTTTCTGCGGGAAATAATTGCAACGCTGCGAGTCCGGCAACAGATCGAGATCAATCTGGATAACGCCAATGCCGACGGCATGGTGTACTTGCCTGAAAGCCGTTTGCGCCACATTCTGACCACGCTCATCCGGAACGCCATCGAGGTTTCTCCACCGGAGGGCAAGGTTTTTATCAACGCGGCGATTGATAAACATCGGCTCAAGATATCTGTCATTGATCAGGGCCGCGGCATTGCGGCGGAAGACCGCGCGCATATCTTTGAGCCTTTTTATACCACAAAAGACGGCTCCGCCAACGGCAGCAGGCTTGGCCTGGGGCTTTCGGTTTGTAAAAGCCTGGTGGAGGCGATGAACGGCGCGATTGATTTTGAAAGCAAGCCCGGTGAGGGGACGGAGTTCCGTATTGTCATCCCCTTTGAGCAAAATATTTGCAATGAGACGGATGATATCGTCGCGACGTAGAATTTTTTTGCCGCTGCGAATTTTAGCTGAGTTTATCTTTGTCTTGTTTTTGACACGAAGATTTTTTATATTCATCCGAGTCGGTTTAAATGAACGGAAGCGGGATTCTGTCACACATGGGCCGCCGATGAGACAAGACAGCTCGTGGAGAAAGATTCTCGATAAGCTTCTGCCGGAGTTTCTGGCGTTCTTTTTTCGCCAGTTCATCTGCAAGCGTACGGATACTTTTGATTGTCCACAGGAGTGGCGACTCAGGGTCTCCGTGTGTGGAATCAGCCACTAAAGCGTGCAAGGCTTGCAGAAGGCTTTTGTCGGTATCGTTAACTCTTTTGCGTCCACCACCGGGCTGTCTGCTTCTGTCGGAGGGCAGAGAAATTTCGGCATTTATTTCTTCGATGCCCTTATTGTAAAGTTTATTTTTTTACAGCCCCTAACGTGGGAAGAATGGCGCAAGAAGTCCAGAAGTTCCCTGGCGGCGCAGATTTCAGGATTTTTTAAAACTTCTTTCAACCTTTACCGAAGTCACCGAGGGCCGCCAATAAAATTCTTTTCGGCGAGTCTCGGTTATTCGGCGTTTATTGGCGGGTGGATTTTGCCTCAGTTGCATTAAATTAGCGCGAAAACTTTTATGCAGCTCTCACTTCCTCAAGCCATCGAAATTCTCTCCAAAACGCCGGCAACTTTAAACACGCTGCTGGCGGGTCTTTCCGAGCCGTGGATCAAAAACAACGAAGGGCCGGAAACGTGGAGTCCTTATGACGTTGTCGGCCATCTCATTCACGGTGAGCGCACGGATTGGATTCCGCGCTTGAAGATCATTCTCGAGCTGGGCGAGTCCCGCCCGTTCGATCCCTTCGACCGCTTCGCGCAATTCGAGGCGAGCCAGGGCAAATCACTCAGCGAGCTGCTCGAAACCTTTGCGGCGTTGCGCCGGCAAAATCTCGCCACGCTGAAACAATTGAATCTTACCGAAGAGCATTTCAAGCTAAAAGGCACACATCCGGATTTCGGATCGGTGACTTTGGGCCAACTTCTGGCGACGTGGGTTGTTCACGATCTCGACCAT
>Ga0187893_10012065_pt1 | contig 12364 bp, 9 predicted proteins | sample MA1701074metaG_FD_139574 | JGI IMG/M metagenome (GOLD analysis project Ga0187893, IMG submission 139574) | White microbial mat communities from a basaltic lava cave in the Kipuka Kanohina Cave System on the Island of Hawaii, USA - MA170107-4 metaG ... | reverse complement strand
GACGCGTCCTTCGCGGGCCAGCAGGATACGCTTCTAAATGTGCGCGGTGAGGAGCAACTTATTGATGCTTGTCACCGTTGTTTTGCCTCTCTCTGGACCGACCGGGCAATTTCTTATCGTGCCGCTCGTGGCTTTGATCATTTTGAGGTAGCCCTCTCAATCGGAGTCCAGCCAATGGTTCGCTCCGACCAGGCTTGTTCGGGTGTGATGTTTACACTTGATACGGAATCTGGTTTTCGAGATGCGGTGGTAATAAACGGCGCCTGGGGATTAGGCGAGGCAATCGTGCAAGGCATGGCCACACCTGATGAGTGGGTAGTCTTTAAACCCACTCTGCGCAAGGGCTACCGGCCAATTGTCAGCCGGCGGTTGGGCAGCAAAGAAGTGAAGATGGTTTATGGTCTTGATGGGCGAGGCACCCGAACCAGGGATGTGGTCGAAGCCCAGCGAAAGCGCTACTGCCTGGGAGACTACGAAGTTCTGGAGCTGGCCCGCTGGGCCGGCTTGATTGAGGAACACTACTCTGAACTTGCCGGACGGCCAACACCAATGGATATTGAATGGGCCAAGGACGGCCACACCGGCGAACTTTTCATCCTGCAAGCTCGGCCCGAAACCGTTCACTCAGCCAACCATCAAACCTATATTGAAACTTACAAGCTTACCGGAGAACACTCCGAGCCTTTGGTGTCAGGAACGGCGGTTGGCGAGAAGATCAGCCAGGGTCGGGTGCATGTTTTGGCAGATCCCGATCACCTGGCAGAGTTTCAAGCGGGCGATGTTTTGGTAACCTCGATGACCGATCCGGCCTGGGAGCCGATCATGAAAAAAGCTGCGGCGATCGTTACAGATCGCGGTGGCCGTACCTGTCACAGCGCGATCATCAGCCGGGAGCTTGGTCTGCCGTGCATAGTGGGAACAGGGACTGCGACTCAGGTCTTGCAGACCGGAACCGACGTGACGGTCTCGTGCGCTGAGGGAGCACGGGGGAACATTTACGATGGGTTGATCGAATTCGCTGTTGACCGTCTGGTGGTTGGAGACGAGGAGCGACCAAAGACCCAGGTAATGATGAACGTTGGAGATCCCGATCATGCTTTCGCAGTCGCTTCCCTGCCAAACGACGGTGTGGGTTTGGCTCGGCTGGAGTTCATTATCAACAATCACATTGGTATTCACCCGATGGCGCTCGTCCGCTATCCACATTTGCAGGACCAGGAGGTTGTGAAAGAGATTGCGCACCGGGTGGGAGAAGAGGAACCGCGTGATTTCTTTATTAGACGTCTATCTGAAGGCATCGGTCGGATCGCAGCCGCTTTCTATCCCAAACCGGTAATCGTGAGGATGTCTGACTTCAAATCAAACGAATACGCAATGTTGATTGGTGGTCAGGAATTCGAGCCCACCGAGGAAAACCCAATGCTCGGCTTCAGAGGTGCCTCGCGCTATTACGACGACCGGTATCGAGAGGGTTTTGAATTGGAATGCCAGGCCCTTTTGCGGGTACGCGAGGAGATGGGGCTGGTGAATGTCAAAGCAATGATCCCTTTTTGCCGCACAGTCGTCGAAGGCGAGCGCGTAGTCAAACTCATGGCGGAGTTTGGACTGCGCCAGGGTCATAATGGTCTGGAAATTTACGCCATGTGCGAGCTGCCGGCTAATGTCATCTATGCTGACGAGTTTTTGCGGATCTTCGATGGCTACTCGATCGGCTCGAACGATTTGACGCAGCTAACACTCGGTCTTGACAGAGATTCAGAGATGGTTGCCCACTTGTTTGACGAACGTGATGGGGCTGTTGAGCGAATGGTCACACTGGCAATTGAGGCCGCAAAACGTGCCGGCAAGAAGATTGGTATTTGCGGGCAGGCGCCTTCTGACTACCCAGAGTTTGCTAGTTTTTTGGTCGAGAAAGGAATCTCCTCGATCTCCCTCAACCCGGACACCGTCGTGCAAACCACGCATCTAATTCTGGAAGCGGAAGCGAACCTCAAAGCAAACAGCAACCAGATGCACGCCCATGCGTCCGTCCCTCCCAGCGTGGCAAGTTTGGGTTATATCGACCAGCCTAACGATTAACGCGGCCCAAAGGAGAACACCCTCAAGGGTCATGCAAGAACTGCTGCGCCGCGCTACTCTGAAACTCACAATGCATACTTACGTCTGGGTTGTGTCAGCTTGATTGTCGAGTCACTCTAAATGCGGAGACAACGCAACAGATATTCGATAAGGTAGAAACGTACGGGCGGGTGACTCTTGTTGACGAGCGGGAACTTGAGGCTGAGTCCCCGCGTCCCGGCAAACAAGTTATTAGCAGGCTCAGCATTGTGATCATCTAGCGTCATATTTAGGTTTATCGATCGCTCAAGACCTGCCGTATCATAAAGCGCCACGTTACGGAAGGTTATCGTGGATTCACGAGCGATCTGGGTGAGTAGCGCAGTCAGATTTTCAAAGACTCTCCCATCCTCGTCTATATATCGATCGCGAACGTTGCCGTGGAGCAATACGACCGGTTTATCGATTAGTGACCGCAAATTGTAAATCCACTTAGACATCGATCATGCAGACCTGAAACAATGTGGTTAATTGGTTTTGGACAGGAATCCCGAAGCTCAAGGGAATTCCTCATCGAATCATGTCAAAGCATCTTGCAGTGCGTCTTCTTAGCGGTTACACCGAGGCAAAAAATATCCTGTAACCTGAGGAATCAATATTGAGACACTGGCAACCTCCACGTTGCCTCTTCTGTTTGGTAGCGCAGTGGTCGGGTGGTTACCATCAATCTTTTTTTCGTTTAGTTTCGGAAGAGTTCGTGCAATGGGTCTCTCTTCTACTCGAACGAACGATCCTCGAAATCACGGGAAAAAACACGAACATCGCGCTTGGAGCCTCGGGCTGAGCACAATTGAAAGGTAGGCTGACGGTGGCGCGGACCGACGCCTTAGAGCGGCGAAGCCGGCCTCGACAGCGGCAGCGGGAATTATGGTACTGTTCTAAGTCGTGTGGACCACCAGAAAAATGGTGTCTGCCTCAAACATCAAATGACCGACAGGATAGGTTGGGATTTACTGGCAGTTACCGCCAGCAAGTTTTGCAGCACTCATTGCAAGATTCACCCTTCTGAGGGCGTGCTTGGTTTGGAGTCATGGTCCTCGTCAGGCCAGGATGAGCAATTTCTGCAAAAGTGCCACGTATCACCATCCTTGCGTCGACGATAAAGCCTCGGTCCTATGTATTCCGCGACTGGAACCATGCCTCCTTCTCCAAAATGATCGCGGCCAGGCCGCTGTTTGCGTTTCGTATTAGGAACGAGTACAGCCGACCTTTTGCCGTTCCGCTCGCTGTACCTGGTGGACCGAAAGATGTCAGCGGTTAAGACTGCAACGCAATCTGTTTTGTTCTTCGGCAAAACCACGGCAGCCTTTTTTGGAACACCCTTTTTAGGGTGCCAACGTTAATTACGCAATAGAGGGTGCAACCCTATCATTGCCGTTTAAGAACACCAACAGATTGAACCCGCTTCCATGGCTAAAGGGCACAAAGCTTATAAGGTCAGTATAGGCTTAATCAGATGAACTTCTTGCCAACCGCGTACGCTGTTGATAAACCATATCGCGGCTGCGGTTAATAGCTCGTCTTTGAGAACTACTCGCTCGACAATCTCGCCAGATTCGAGCAGCTCAGCCCGCAGCGTTCCGGGCAAGAGTCCGCAGTTGACTGGCGGAGTCCAAAGCCGCCCGTCTTGCTCGACTACCAAGTTGCCTCGGGTAAATTCGGTCAACTCCCCTCGTTCATTCCAAAGCAAGGTGTCAAAAGTATCTGACCGACCTACTCGATGCGCTTCGTAAATTTCCCTATGCGTCGTCTTGTGATAGAGCATTCTGTCGGACGAACAGTTCGGTTTATCAGCTAACTTAACCGGCAGCGACCCATCAGGAAGTTCGTACAATGGCTTGCTCTGAATTTCTACTCCTCCTGCCTGCGAGACCAGTAGTCGCACCCGTCTTGGTTCAGTGGAATAGTTGTTCGCATATTCCTGTAGCGCATGTTTAACCGCAGTTAGCGAAAATGGGATTTCAAAGTAGCGAGCTGAATCGGTTAGCCGTTGTAGATGTCTTCCAAGCAGAGTGTAGGAACCACTTTCCAGCTTCATTGTTTCCAACAACTTAAAAACCGGCCATTGTTCTGTAAGGATTTTTGCCTTCGCTAGGGCCTCTTCGTATTCACTCAGTGGGGTTGAGCCCCATGTAATGCCGCCACCTATTCCGTATACGGCAGTTCCTGTGAGGCTGTCGATAACGAGAGTGCGAATTGCGACATTGAATACGCAGTCACCCCCAGGCTTTAGCAATCCAATCGTACCGCAATATATTTCTCTTGGTGAATCTTCCAACTGCGCAATGAGTTTCATTGTACTGACCTTTGGAGCTCCAGTGACCGAACCGCAAGGAAACAGGGCTGCGAAGATCTCTTCCAGAGTTGTTCCTTTTTTCAGATCAGCTTCAACGGTGGAGGTCATCTGAAGAACGGTGGGGTATTTTTCAATCTTAAACAGTCTTGATACCTCGACTGTTCCAGTTTCTGCAATTCGTCCAAGATCGTTCCGAATAAGATCCACAATCATCACATTTTCAGCCTGCTCTTTTTCAGAAGTTCTTAGGCGAGCCTGCAGAACATCGTCCTCAGCAGTATAGCGGCCGCGTTGCTCGGTGCCCTTCATCGGACGAGTGACGATTCGACTGCCCGATCTGCGAAAAAATAATTCTGGCGACACTGAAAGGATTTGATGTCTGCCGATATCAAGATAGGCACAATACCGTCCGCGCTGGGCTGAGCGAAGATGTTCATAAAAGGTAACCGGATCGCCTCCAAACTTTGTTCGTAGTCGCATTGAGTAGTTAACTTGATAAGTCTCGCCGCGGACAATTGCTTCGAAGATTGCCGCGACGTTATTGCAGTAAGCGGCTTGACTTATTGAGGACTGCCATTCAGGAGTGGGGAATTGTTGCTCAGTTTTTGTTGGCGGCAATGCGTTTTCAGAACTTATGTTACTTACTTCCCCGAAGACTGCAAACCAGGCCAGGGGCAATCGGGTGCCATCGCGCACGGCCAGGGCTGGATCGAGAGCCGGAGCTGCTTCGTAACTTACAAAACCAGCGACATAAAATCCCTCCTGGGCGGCGCGTTCGGCAGCACCAAGGACGGATCTAACCCGGGATACGGAATCGGCAACGAATATCTGCTTCGGATTAGCGAAACATAAACGTCGTGGCCGATCTCCTTCGTCATGGAAATCGAAAAGGAGTAGCAGATATTTTTCTGAGAAGATCATGGGCGCGGAAACATCTATATTAGCCTTTCTTGCCCCTGTAGCTTTAGGCCTCGGTGAAACTGCTTAACACGCAATAAATATAATTAAATTGCAACCGGCTGAACCGGCATGATATCAATCGTGCCGGAAGCGGGAGAGATTGTAGAAGAGATGTTAAGAGGAATATTAAGTGAATGCACGTAGCACGGCGTTGGTGCGGGCGGACGAACTCATTCGCATGCACCTAAACTGTCGATCTGTTGGGAATCTTTGACATCGATTGGTCGTGGCGATTTAAGGCGACTTGCTCCACGTAAAAAACTGGTAAAGAGCTAGTGGAATGTTCAAGGCTGTCAAGGAAACCCCGCGCACTCTGAGGCGCGGGGTTTTTGTTTTATCCCACAGATTGAAAAACTTCAAGTCCTTATCCCCTCGGTAAGCCAGTGCGGTTTTAAGTGAGTTGCGTCCCGAAATCCCCCAGTTTGTGCGTGTGTTCTGGCATGCTTTCGGCGCTGATCTGGAGCACGCTCTGAATTGTGTCTAATGACAAGACTGAATGATTCATGAAGTTCTAGGGCTTCGTCCCTGTTGTAAGACCTTTGTGGATAAACTCTCAGGTGCAAGGTTGCGGCTCTGCCGTCTTCCGTGCGGAAAGCCTATGGTTTTCCGTTAGACTTCTGGCGGGATGGTGATTAGCGTGAAGGATCGCCCGGGACCGCGTGTTGGACATTCGTTTCCCAGCACTAGGACATAACACAATCCGTGGCAAGGCTGGAGCAACCATACTTACTGCCGAGATGCTAATAGCTAAATGTTATCTGTAGGAGCGGCCCTTCCGTGGCCGCCCGAGGGTGGGATTCACCGAGGTAGCAATGTTATAGTGACCCACACATGGGCTCTGTGGGGATCCGACGGACTTTGCTCTGGTGACTCGAGCGGCCGCGCAGTGTCGCCCCTACAGTACTTGACGATGATGATCGCACCACACAGACGAACTGGCTATGCCCAGTCAACGGGATTGTTGGAGACAAAAGGAGCAAAAGCTAATCATGCTACTGAACTCGGGGCGACTACTCGGCCGGGCGAGGTGATTATCCCTAGTGGCGACTCTGAAGCCGCCGATCTAGTGCTAACTACTTTGGTCAATCCATGTGGAGAAGTTTTGCTACCAGTGCCGGGCTATCCTCTTTATCCGGCCATTATAAATAAACTCGGCGCCGATGCCCGTTACTACAATTTGGATGACCCGTTCGGCTGGCAGCAGTCAGTCGACGAGGGGTGTTCATTACTTGAAGCCCAAGATCGCTCGCGCTCGTGTACCACTCAGCAATTGCCCGCGATTGTCAGGGAAAGGCACTTCGGCCCAACATTCATCTGCTACCTTCTTTGCGACAAACAAGGCGCTCGAAGCACTGGAGTTGGCTGGATGGACGTATGCTGAACCCGTCCTCACCAACCTCGTCTCGAACTACTCAACTGCTGAGCGAATGGGACTGTACACGTTGCGGCCGGGTGGCGGGTTTCGACCACAACCATCGCTAATGAGGTTGGGGATGTCAAATGAGCAATAAACCAAACTGTAGGTCTAACCCAACTGTTTCTAGCTATTGGAAATTATGCTGAAGCGTTCAATGGGCCGAGAAAGGTCAGCCATTGCATCGGACTTCGGTTATGCAGCAATGGAATCATATCTCTACTCACTGGCTGAGGAAGCTCGTCGCTGTCTCAGCGCTCGCAGCACCGGTTAACTCAACTCAAGGTGACAGCGGGCCATTACACTGATTGCCCCAAACCATCTCTGGCAGCAACTGCGGGCACGACTAATATTATCGAGCTGTTGTTTTGTCGAAGTACCCGACGGCCAAGGCGGATGATTTAGACGTGCGAAGCGTAGACCGCATTACTTATTCCATCTTCCATTGCCATAGCTGAAATGAAAAACGCGCACCCCTCGAAGCTTTTTTCACCAGTCATTGATGTCACCATAGTTGGAATTATTGACTCGTTTAAGCAGTTCTTATGTGCTCCGGACACCTCGCATATTCTAAGTTTGGTTATTCTGATTTGGTTCCGATCGAGGGGCATCATCGATCAAGAGTGTGACTCCGAGACGTTACACAGGTGCCGTAGCAATAGTTCTTCTAAGCGAAATCTTATGAGCGATTTAGTGATTCAAAATGGTGGCAGTTTAGCCCTAGCGCATCGGTTGTAGATCGGACCCAAGAGCGACGCATCGACAGCCTGCTGGCGGCGTATGAGGAGGTGTGCAATAGTAGCGATCGACGAGTTCCAAACTAAACTGCTCGGTATCCTTCCAATTGCGTCGCCCGCGGGCATACTAATGCTGGGTAAGGACAATCTCTTTCAGGGGGATGTCTCCTCTAAGAGGCTTATTGTCTTCGCGAGTTTCTTTGCGGCAGCATTCACGCTTTCATTATTTCTCTTTGAGATCCGTGGCATTATTCGCCGTCATCATCTGATTAAGCGCGGTGCTAAACTGGAGGAGTACTTAAATGTTAAAGGACAGTTTATTGTGTGTTCTGATCAGCATACTGAGGCAGCCACATCAATGGTTTAATGCCAAGGTTGCCTCAAGTGCTATCTACTCCCTGGTGTTCGCCGCCTGGTTCTTCCTGGGACTTAGGGGTCACCTTTGGATTTCACCGTGTTGGTTGTGGACTAACAGCAAACGATTATAGGTTGAGCACTGGGAGCAGTGAGGGTCAAGAAAAAAAGCATAAGTCACCTTAATACAGTTTCGGACTAAGAGATCCGCTTTTATAACCTTCTTCACACCTTGAAATTCATTGCGAACTTCGGAAATGGTTCGTGACCGAAGTAACTTGTAAATCTCCCCTCATCTTCAACCGTAGAAAACTGAACCCTGGTTGATTCAAGTCCGCCCAAAAAGAACGCAACGCTTTTTCATGGATTTTGTAAACTGATGAAAAGAAATACGTTATGAGCGAGTGTTAAATTGCTGAGCCAAGCGGGCAATCCTTTACGGTAAACCTAATATAAACAACAAGTTGCTTTATTTTCAAGCTCAGGAGGGTCGCGAACTATGGCTCCTATGTCTCGCATTTCCCTCTTGTATCTGAAAAGAGCCCAAGAAAAGCACTTGCATTGTTCACTCGGTATGCCTTTGATTGTGTTGCCGCATTACCGCGATTTCATGAGTACTCGTTTGTTCCATCGGTAGTGAAATTTCTTAATTACAGATAGGAATACTGCAAGAGACAGAACTAGCCGTTGATTTAACAACTTAACCTGGGCGATATTAGTCGCGAGACATTCACCTTCCCCCATGATGGTTGATTCTTACCATGGAGATGACGGTGCGGCTTGGGAGCGACGCGTTAAGTCGTGGCTTCGCTTGAGATATCCCGGTGGTGTCTTCGAAGAGGTACCCGCCGATCATCGTGGCGACTGGGGAATCGAAGGTTTTTCCCGGGATGGTATTGCTTACCAATGTTACGCGCCTAAAGGACGACTTAAAACGCGGGACTTATATGAGAATCAGAGAAATAAGATAAATGAAGATATTAAGAAGTTCATTGAGAACCAAGCTGATTTCGAGAAACTCTTCGGTCCTATAAAAATTCACAGTTGGTGGTTGGTAGTACCGGAACACAAAAGCTCGAAACTAGTACAGTACGCATCAAAGAAAGCATCCTTCGTCCTCAGCAAGAATCTGCCCTACGTTGCCGACGACTTTCACATTCATATTGCTACCGCAGCTGATTTTGAGGTCGAGCGCCAAGCCGCCATTCGAAAGGGTGTCGAGGCGCTGGATCTGGATCAGACTGACGTGGCCGACAGTGAGGTTCAGGATTGGGCCGATAAGAATAATGCATTCGTCAAAACGCTAGATAGGAAAATTCGTGCTTACAGTGGCGAGACTCGCACTGCGAAAATAGAAGAGCTTCGCGAAAGCTGGATTGAGAGTTTCATCGCCGCTGAGAATACTCTGAAGAATATGCAGATTAAGTATGCCGATATATGGGAAGAATTTCGCTCGCTCAAAAAACGGAGAGAAAAGGGGTTGTTTGCTCGGTATTCCACGCACGCGGCGGCTCACGAAGTACTAGCTGCTACGATCGATGAGTTGCGTCGCGAAATTGAGAATAGAGTACCAAATCTTTCCAGCGACAAAGTGGAAGAGTTATCGCTGGGAACTGTTGCTGAGTGGCTTCACCAATGCCCATTAGATTTTCCGAATGTCTAGGAGAAAACGCGAAGATTTAATCAAAAGTATTCGAGCGGATTTCGTTTTCCGTTCGCAACCCTCGCCCGTTCCGCCAGACTTACGTCCAGTTTGGAGAATTGCTGTTTTAGTATTGTCACTAAGCAAATGTGGCCGAGCGGGCAAAATGAGTTTAACCAAAGCGCATGTGTTAAATTGGGCGGTCCGCGACGGCAGCAGCCGTGAAATGTTTTTGCGAATGGAGAAAGGCGATCGCCAATTAGAGGATGTGCCGGTTCGATTCGACCCGCCATTTAATCGTGCTGTGGATTTCGCAGCGGCAGAGGGACTCGTTTTTCTGGACAAGAAGACAACGGGCCTAATTGTGGCGTTGACAACAGCCGGTTGGAAGCTAGCTCGAGAGTTGGAAGAACACGAAGATTCTCTACGTACGGAACGCGCGTTTTTTGAACAAGTCCGTCGTATTCCGGAACGTAAGATTCAAGAGCTCTTAAGTTGGGAGACGGATCTATGGCTTTAAGAATAAGACGGCTAAAACTAGTGGTTATCACAGAAGCTGCGAATTATGGTGCCGACATCGAATTCTCGAATGGCCTCATCTTGCTGCGTGCTGACAACACAAGAGGAAAATCAACATGTCTCAAAGCAATTGTGTATGCGCTTGGCCTTGAACGCATGTTTGGTCCAGCTAACCAGCCGCCGCTGACTCCAGCAATGAGATCTCTTATTAAAGATGGGGAAGTTGAACTACCTGTACTTGAGTCACAAGTAGTCTTAGAGGTCGAAAATGCGGCAGGTGAGTTCCTGACCGTTCAAAGACAGGTTGTCGGTGCGCCTGATCGCGATTGGAGACTTGTAAATGTATGGCAGAGCCGCATGGCGGATCTTGTTAAACCAACGAGGAGTTCGTCTTACTATGTGAGAGATCCAGGAACCGCAACGCGGGAGAGGGGCTTTCACACGCGGTTAGCAGAGTTTATCGGCTGGGACTTGCCTGAAGTTCTGAAGTATGACGGAACAGTGGTTCCGCTGTACATAGAGTGCTTATTGCCCTTATTTTACGTTGAACAGACGCACGGCTGGTCAAACATTCAGGCAACGACGCCTAGATTCTTCCAAATTAGAGATGTTGAGAGGAAAGCGCTTGAATTCATATTAAATCTTGACGCATGTACTCGAGACGTAAAGCGCCAGAAACTGGAACAGGAAGAATCCGAAATCAGGAAAAATTGGCTCTTACAACGACAGGAGACAGAGCTAATCGCTAATTCCTCCGGCGGAACAACTCGCAACATACCACGAAGTCCTGTACCGACTTGGCCGCCAGAGCCACCGCCTTTCATCGAGGTTTACCGCGATGAGCAAGCGATCTCTTTAGAAACCGCCCTTGAGGAAAATACGGTTGCGCTCAAGACACTGGAAGAGGAAGAAATCCCAACGGTACAACAAACCGTTAGCGAAGCGACGGCTGAATTGAATGCCTCCTATGAACGTTTGAATGATCTAGAGTTGTTGGCAGAAGAGGTCACGGATGACTTAACTCTCGAATCCACGGAAGAAGCCGCGCTGCAAGCTCGAATCGCTGCTCTTAAAGAAGATCTGAAGAAGAATCTGGACGCTGTTCGCCTACGTAGCTACGGAGCTACCGAGCATTTACATGTCGCAACAGGGGAGTGTCCCACGTGTCATCAGAGCATCTCGGATGTATTGCTTGATCAGCGTCAAGCAGAAGTCGTCATGACAATAGATGAAAACATCGAATACATCAAAAACCAAATTCAGACGTTCGTGCGTCTGCAGGGGAGGATGACAGGTAGCCTGAAAGCTAAACAAAGAAAGCTTGAATCAATTCAGAACAAAATCGCTGATGTCAGGGGAGAAGTACGCGCGCTCAAAAGAACTCTGATTGCCGATGGTCGATTACCATCGCTCGCAGCCTTAAGAGAACGGATAGTGTTGGAAGAAGAAAGCCAGCGCTTTGTTGAGGCGAAAGAGCAGTTTATAGGCCAATTGGGTGCGTTTGAGACTCTTGCACAAAAATGGCGCTCGGTGATGGCGCGCAAACGACGTTTATCCGGCGACTCTCTGACAGATGCTGATAAAGAAAAACTATCCGTTCTCGAAACTCGATTCCGAGAGTTAGAGTTTGCATTTGGGTTTAATAGCTTTCCAATATCCGCGCTCTCTCTGTCTCCAGTGAACTACAGACCTACGCGCGAAGGCTTTGATCTAGTCTACGATGTCTCAGCTAGCGATAATATTAGGACGATATGTGCGTATCTGTTAGGTGTCCTCGAGATGTTCCGTCTTTATACGACGAATCACCCAGGTTTGCTAATACTCGATGAACCACGTCAACAGAACGTCAAGTGGTCGGATCTTACTGAAGTATTGGCTCTCGCCTCCGAATCAAGAAAGTTCGACCAACAAGTCATCGTCGCGACTAGCGATCCGGAACCAAGAGTAGAGGAAATCTGTGAGAAAACCGATTGCCAGTTGATCTCCTTTTCTGGTCATATTCTGTCCCGCGTGATGACGTAATAAGTACTCAGAGGGTTGTTCTAAGACGGCCAAACCCCAAGGAATGTAGCCTATAATTCTTTGCACCTTCCCGCATCGTTGACCTTAGAAGCGAGACCACCCAAGCAGACCAGTCATTCCCATAGATGAGTCGCGGACGGTTTATCCAAGCGCCTGCCTGCGGATTCCGGGGCAAACCGGGCCAGGAATTCCATTTTGAAACCGGCCACTGATTCCGGAGCAAACCGGCCACCCATTCCAGAGCCAAACCGGCCACCTTTTGTTGGCCGGCCGGAATGGGTGGCCGGTTTCCCGGAATCAGT
>Ga0187893_10012064_pt1 | contig 12364 bp, 10 predicted proteins | sample MA1701074metaG_FD_139574 | JGI IMG/M metagenome (GOLD analysis project Ga0187893, IMG submission 139574) | White microbial mat communities from a basaltic lava cave in the Kipuka Kanohina Cave System on the Island of Hawaii, USA - MA170107-4 metaG ... | reverse complement strand
CCTGATCGGCGGCGACCCCGGCATCGGCAAGTCGACGCTCATCCTGCAGTTCTGCCACAGGATCGCCTCGCAGGGCCGGCGCGTCCTTTACGTGTCGAGCGAGGAGTCGGTGATGCAGACGAAGCTGCGCGCCGAGCGGCTCGGCGTGGCGCACGACGAGCTGTTCATCGTGAGCGAGACGAACCTCGACGTGATCCGCCGCCACCTCGACGACGTGAAGCCCGCGCTCGCGGTCGTCGACTCGATCCAGATGATCTACCGGCCGGAGATCCCGAGCGCGCCCGGGTCGGTCGGCCAGGTCCGCGAGTGCGCGAGCGACCTCACGTTCGCGGCGAAGCGCAGCGGCATGTCGCTCTTCATCGTCGGGCACGTGACGAAGGACGGGTCGATCGCCGGTCCGCGCACGCTGGAGCACCTCGTCGACGCGGTCTTCTATTTCGAGGGCGACCGCTTCCAGTCGTTCCGCGTGCTGCGCGGCGTGAAGAACAGGTTCGGTTCGACGAACGAGATCGGGATTTTCGAGATGCTCGGGAGCGGGCTGCGCGAGGTCGCGAACCCGAGCGAGCTGTTCATGTCGCAGGACCGGAAGGGCCGGCAGGGATCGGTCGTGGTGCCGAGCTTCGTGGGAACGCGGACGCTGCTCGTCGAGATGCAGGCGCTCACGACGCGCTCGTCGTACGGGATGCCGACGCGGCGCGTCACGGGGTTCGACCTCAACCGCGTCGCGATCCTGATCGCGGTGCTGGAGCGGCGGTGCGGGCTGTCGCTGGGCGGGCAGGACATCTTCGTCAACGCGGTGGGCGGCGTGCAGATCGAGGAGCCCGCGGCGGACCTGGGGGTGGCGGTGGCGATCGCGTCGAGCTTCAAGGGAAAGGCGGTCGACACGAAGACGTTCGTGGTGGGCGAGGTGGGGCTGGCGGGGGAGATCCGCGGCGTGACGCAGGCGACGTCGCGCGTGATCGAGGGGAAGCGGCTCGGGTTCGAGCGGGCGATCGTCCCCGCGGACAACGCGCGCGGGGTGGAGGCGCCGGAGGGGCTGACGGTCGTGCCGGTCGCGAACCTGAAGGAGGCGCTGGACGAGGCCGGGGTGTTCTAGCGAGCCGCGAGTCGCGCGCCCGGCGGCTCGCGGGTTCAGGCGGCTATGATGCTCCGGTGGGGCGCGTCGAGTGTCCTGACTGCGGACGAGCGGTCGCCAAGGATGCGGAGGCGTGCCGGCATTGCGGGGCCGAGCGAGCGAGTCCGGCGTCGGCCATCGACACCCAGCTCGAGGAGATGCGCGCGTGGGAGGCGCGAAGCCGGCCGTTGCCGGCCGCCATGAGCCCGGGCGATGCGGTGTTGTACGTCGTGATCGCCGTCGTGGTGCTTCTGTTCTCCGTGACTCTCGCCGTCGCTGGTGTGGCGACGGGAGGCACGCGGGCGATTCCCGCCGTCGTCGCGGCGGTCGTGTTCACGGCGATACCCGTGGCGATGCTCCATTCGAAGTGGCGGCGCCTGCGGGAGCTCCGCGAACGGCGGACGCCGGAAGCGTGCGTGGAGTGGTTCTGCGCCGCGCTGACGGACCGGCGCACCGACGCGGCGACGGCCGGCCTCGCGGACTACCCGTCCGCGGCGCGGACGGCGCGCGCGATCGGGCTGTGGTCGTCGCTCAATCCGTCCGCCGAGGCGTCATGGCGGCATGCCGACGGTCCCGCCGAGTTCATCGACGACGACCACGCGCTCGTGCCGCTCACGATGAGCGCGCGGCAGCGCACGGGCGGCGTCTGGGTGCCGGGGGTCGTCCGCGTGCGCACCTACACCGACACGCACCGCACGCTGCGGAAGCTCGTGATCCGGCGGCGCGGCCGCTGGTACTTGGTCAACGCGCGGCCGGCGGATGCGATCGATCTTGCGCTGGCGCGGAGGCTGGCCGAGTCGCGGGGACGCTGAGCCTCACTCCACCGCCGGCAGCACGGCGACGTCGGGCACGTCGGGCACGCGCCGCCAGTCGTGGTGAGTGCTGTCGAGCAGCCACGCGCCGCCGTGCGCGGGGAAGGCGACGCGATACGACTGCGGGTTCGCCGACCAGTACGAGAAGCCGCGGCCGAGGCCGCCCGGGAGCTGCGACAGCCGCTCCGGGTAGCGACCGTGCGCCGCGCGCCACCGTTCGAGCTCCGCGCCGAGCTGGTTGCCGCGGCGGAGGATAAGCTCCTCCTCCTGAACCGCGAGTGAGGCGCCCGCGACGAGCCCGAGCACCACAAGCGACCACGCCCACACGAGCGGACGCGCGCGATCATAGTGCGCGCTCGTCCGGAAGCGCGGCACGAGCGCCAGCAGCGCCGCCGGCACATAGACGATCCCGAGCGCCAGCGCGAGCGGCCCCGCGTCCGCGCGGGTCAAGCGGACCGCAAGAAGCGCCGCCACGCCGAGCCCGGCGCCGATGACCGTCGCGACAGCCATCCGGCGATACGACAGAGGCCGATGCGACGGCGCGTACGCGAGCATGACCGCGGCGACGAGCGCGCAGACGACCGTCACCCCCAGCATGAACGTATGACGGGCAGGGCGCGGGGCGCGTGGGTTAACATCTCCCGCGTGGAGATCGACCTTGCGGGAGAGACCGTTCTCGTCACGGGCGCCGCGAAGGGGATCGGGCGCGGCATCGCCGACCTCTTCGAGCGCGCGGGAGCGACGGTCCTCCGCCACACGCGGGCGGACGCCGACCTCGAGGACGAGCGGGCGATCCGCGCGTTCGTCGGGCGGCTCGCGACGCCGCCCACGATCCTCGTCAACAACGCGGGCATCTGGGAGGACAACCCGATCGGCGCGCCGGAATCCTGGACGCGCTACCGGCGGCTCATGCGCATCAACTGCGACGCCGCGTACCTCCTCTGCGACCTCGTCGCGCCCGCCATGAAGCGCGCGCGGCGCGGAGCGATCGTGAACATCTCGTCGCGCGCGGGGAAGCGCGGCGAGCCGCAGGCGGCGCACTACGCGATGTCGAAGGGCGCGATGCACGCGATGACCGTGTCGCTCGCGCGCGAGCTGGCGTCGTCCGGCGTGCGCGTCAACGGCGTCGCGCCCGGCTGGGTCGCCACGCCGATGACGGAATCGCACCTCGCGGAGCCGGCCACGCGCGAATCGGTCGAGAGGCAGACGCTGCTCGGCCGCGTTGCCGCGCCGGAGGAGATCGCGAGCGTCGTGCTCTGGCTCGCGTCACCGATGGCGGGCTACGTCACCGGCCAGATCGTGCACGTCAACGGCGGGTCGTACCTGAATACGTGAGGGCCGTCGCGGGCCACCACTCCTGCGTCGCGCTGTCGTAGACCCACGTGCCGTTGCCGGAGCGGAAGGCCAGCCGGTACCCGCCGTCGCGGACCGCGTACTCGAACGGGACGCTCCGCCACCCCATCCTCGCGCGCGGCACCTCCTCGAGCTGCGCGGGCACGAGGTCCTCGAGGCGCGCCGGATAGCGCCCGTGCGCCGTGTAGTGCGCCTCCAGCCCCTGCCGCACGAGCTGCGACCGCCAGCGCGTGATCTCGTAGTCGCGCATCTGCTGCGCCACGCCCGCCACCGCCCCGCCCATCGCGAGCGCCAGCGCCCACGCCGCCAGCCGCGCTCGCGGAAACGGCGCGCTCCGCCGGAACGACGGCACGCACGCGACGATCGCCAGCGCGACGAGGGACGCCGCGATGGCGATCGGCACGGGGCTCAGGAGGCCGCGATCGAACGACCGACCCGCCCAGTCCTCGCGCGGCGCGCGGAGCCAGAGCATCGCGCCGAGCGCCAGCAGCGATCCCGCCAGCAGCGCCCAGAGCAGCGGGCGCCGCGGCGGCAGCCCGTACGCCAGGAGCGGCGCCGCGATGATCGCCGACACAATCGCGACCGTCAGCATCTCCCCCAAGCATACGCCGTGGTAGAGTCACTGTGTCGTGTACCCGATCCTGGCGAAGATCCTGCCGTGGCTGCTGGCCCCGATCCTTCACAGGGTCGCGCGCAAGGTCTTCTTCGTCATCCTCCTGCTCCTCGGGCTCGTCGCGGGCGCGCTCCACCTCTGGGGCGGACCCATCCTGCTGACGATCCTCAAGTGGAAGGTGAACGAGAAGACGGGCGCGGACCTCCAGGTCGGCAAGTCGGAGGTCGCCTTCTGGAGCGGGCGCGCCGTGCTCGACGACTTCGCGATCGAGCGCGCGGACCGCATCAGCGTGAAGATTCCGCGCGTGTCCATCGTCTCCGGCCCGTGGCGCCACCTCGCCGGCCGCAAGCACATCGAGACGATCACGCTGGAGCGCCCGTCCGTCCGCGTCGTCGACGACGACAAGGAGAAGGAGCGCGACCAGGCTTACGTCGGCATCTCCGACCTCACGATCACGGGGGCGGAGATCGTCGTCGTCGATCCGGCGCGTGCGGAGGCGCTCCGCGAGATCCGGCTGTCGAAGCTCACGATCGAGCACGCGCGGTTCAACAACCTCGACCACGTGAGCGTGCTCCGCACCGCGAAGAAGATCGAGGGCGAGCTCGTGCTCGCCGGCTCGACCGGTCGCCTCTTCATCGGCGACCGCGACGGCAAGCGGGTGTGGGAGTTCGGCGACGTCGACTTGAAGGCGGTCGAGGCGCTCTGGCCGGGCGCGTCGAAGCTGCCGTTCAGCGCGGGCCGCGCGGACGCGACCGTGACGTTCGCCGGCGGCCAGGCGACGATGAAGGTCGTGCTGCGCGGCGCGAAGCCGGACAAGTCGAAGGTGTCCCTCACCGGTCTCCTCCTGACGGGCCTCTCCGCGGCGATGGGGTCCGCGACGTACGAGTTCCCGATCGACTACGACCCGGAGCAGATCCGCGGGTCGATCGGTGACGCGCTGCGCAAGCTCTGGGTCGCGATGGGGGAGGGAGTGCTCAGCGACATCCTGAGGAGAATCCGATGAGCGGATCACGGAGCACGAAAGAGCCGTCCACCGTGATCCGTGTTCCGTGTTCCGTGCTCCGGTCACACTCGCGCCTCGCCGCCGTCTAAACCCCATCGTGCGTCACCTGCTTTACCTGCGGCGGAGCGCGCTCGGGCCCGGGGCGGACGCACTCGCGGCCGCGTGCGGGGTCAGCCGCGCCGACGCCGACCGCGTGCTCAAGTCGAAGACGCCGCAGGCGATCCGCGTCGAAGAGTCCCCGGAAGCGGCGGAGGCCGCCGTCGCGTCGCTGCGCGAGAGGGGTATCGACGCGTTCGCGGTGTCGCGGGACGAGCTCCGCGCGTTCCGCCCGCGCGCCGTCGAAGTGGTGCGTCCGCCGACGACGCTCTACGAGAAGGGGACCGCGATCGACGTGCCGGACGTCCGCACGATCGTGACGGGTCGCATCCTGAGCGAGCGGAAGATGACGACACGCACCGATACGGGCGCGGGCGCGATGGTGGGCGCGGGCCTGATCGCGGGCGCCCCCGGCATCATGGCGCGCGTCGTGTCGGGCGAGAGCTCGCTGTCGAGCCGCGACGAGGAGTCGTTCGCCTGCCTCTTCCGCGAGTCGGGGGAAGCGTTCGTCGTCATGGAAGCCTCCTTCAACTACCGCGGGACGCTCGACAGGATCGAGCCGGTGCGCGAGCGGAGCTTCCTGCGCGTCGTGGAGATCGCGCGGGCGGCGTGGCCGGCGGCGCGGTTCGACGACCGTCTCTACCGCTGGCCTCCCGCCGCGCGCACGTCGCGAGAAACGCGGGCGAGCGCCGGGTTCCTCGTCGACACGACGCACCAGATCGACGCGGGTTCGAACGCGGAGCGCGCGATGGCGATGGCGCTGGTGATCCACCGCGGCGGGTAGCCCCCTTCGCGTTTCCCCGGTTCTCTGCGCCGCGAACTCCGTCACACCCGGCCTGCGTTCAAGGCGCCCTCCGCGCTATAATGGGCGTTGACCGTTCATGCGCAACGTCCACCTCGCGTTCCTGTGGCACCTGCACCAGCCGGCGTACCTCGACCGCGCGACGAACCGGCTCGTGATGCAGTGGGTGCGCCTCCACGGGATCAAGGACTACACGGGGATGGCGCTGCTCCTCGAGGAGTTCCCGTCGATCCGCTGCACCGTGAACTTCAGCCCCGTGCTGCTCGACCAGCTCGTCGCGTACAGCGAGGGCGTCGAGGACGCGGTGCTCTCGGCCTGCCGCCGGCCGCCGTCGGACCTGACGGAGGACGAGCGGCGCTACCTCCGGCGCCAGCTCTTCTACTGCCACCCGCAGATCGTGCGCTGGTTTCCGCGCTTCCAGGAGCTCCAGGAGAGCGTGCAGTCGGGCGCGTCGCTGTCGGTTCAGGACTGGCTCGACCTCGAGACGCTCGCGAACCTCGCGTGGTTCCACCCGCTGCTGCTGGAGCGCGACTCGGAGCTCGGGGCCCTGCGCTCGCGCGAGCGGCTCTTCACGATGGCGGACCGCGACAAGGTGCTCGACCGTCAGCGCGAGGCGCTCGGCGACGTGATTCTCCGCTGGCGCGCGCTCGCGGAGCGCGGGCAGGCGGAGCTCAGCGTGAGCCCGTACTACCACCCGATCGTGCCCCTGCTGTGCGACGCGGCGGCGATCTCCGACGCGATGCCGGGCGCGGTGCTCCCTCCGCACGGGACCGAGCTCGCGGCCGACGCCGAGGTGCACGTGAAACGCGCGGTCGAGCGCGGCGCGCAGGTGTTCGGCCGCACGCCGAGGGGCATGTGGCCGAGCGAAGGGTCCGTCAGCCCGGCCGCGTGCTCCGTCATGGGGCGGCACGGCATCGCGTGGGTCGCGACGGACGAGGCGATCCTCTCGCGCTCGACCGGCGTTCCGTTCGGGCGCGACGCGCGCGGTCGCGTGGAGCGCCCCGACCTGCTCTATCGCCCGCACCAGCTGGCGGACGGACCGCGGATCGTCTTCCGCGACACGGTGCTCTCGAACCTCGTCAGCTTCACCTACAAGACGTGGGACGCGAACGATGCCGCGGCCGACTTCGTCGCGCGCGTCGAGGCGGCGCCCGACGGTTCGCTCGTGGTCGTCGCGCTCGACGGCGAGAATCCGTGGGAGCACTACGGGGGGAACGGCGTCCCGTTCCTGCGGGCGCTCTACCGCCGCCTCTCCGATCATCCGCGCATCCGCACGGCCACGCTCGACGAGGGCGTGGGGAAGGTCGAGGCGCGGCCGCTCGAACGGCTCTTCTCCGGATCGTGGATCAACCACAGCTTCTCGGTGTGGGCCGGCCACGAGGAGGACCGTCGCGCGTGGGACCTCGTGTCGCGCGTGCGCCGCGCGATGGTGGGCGCGAACGCGCCGCCGGAGGCGTGGGAGTCGCTCTACGCGGCCGAGGGGAGCGACTGGTACTGGTGGTTCGGCGACGACTACTCGAGCCCGCAGGATCCCGAGTTCGACGCGCTCTTCCGCCGCCACCTGTCGAACGCCTGCGCCGCCGCGGGTCTGCGTCCGCCCGACGAGCTCGGCCGCCCGATCAAGCAGCGCCGCCGCGAGGACGTCTATCGCCGCCCGTGGGCGATCCTCCACGTGCAGGTGGACGGCCGACGCAGCGACTACTTCGAGTGGATCGCGGCGGGGCACTACGACCTCGCGCGCGAGTTCGGCGCGATGGCCGGCGACGCCGCGTTCCTCGCGGACCTCTTCTTCGGCTTCTCCGAGACCGACCTCGTGCTGCGGCTCGACTTCCGGCCGGGCGTGCCTCCGGAGGACGTGCTGCGCGAATCGGAGGTGCGCGTCGTCGCCGTGCGGCCGATCCATCGCACGGTGAAGATCTTCCCGCCGGACCCGTCGGTGCGGACGGCCTTCGCGGAGATCCTGGAGGCGGCGATCCCGTTCGACCTGCTCGACGCGGGCCCGAACACCGAGCTCGAGTTCACGATCGAGATCGAGCGCCCCGGCCGCGTGCCGGTGCGCCTGCCGTCGCTGACGACGCTGCGCTTCTCCGTTCCGACGAAGGACTTCGAGCGGGTGAACTGGCATGTGTGAGCGGTTCTCAGTGATCAGTTTTCAGTTGTCGGCCGGAACCGAAAACGGATAACGGACAACTCCCGATGCCTGAACTCCGTCGCGATCCGGTCTCCGGCAAGTGGGTCATCATCGCCGTCGAGCGCGCGCAGCGGCCCGAGGAGTTCCAGCCCGACGTCGCCGCACGCAAGCCGGGCGCGTGTCCGTTCTGTCGCGGCGCCGAGGCCGCCACCCCGGCGGAGATCCAGTCGATCCGCGACGCCGCCGGATGGCGCGTGCGCGTCATCCCGAACAAGTATCCCGCGCTCAAGGTGGAGGGCGATCTCGACAAGCGCGGCGAGGGCCTCTACGACGTCATGAACGGCATCGGCGCGCACGAGGTGATCATCGAGTCGCCGGAGCACGTCCACAACCTGACGGCGCTGGACGACGCGGGCGTGAGCGGCGTGCTCTGGATGTACAAGCAGCGGCTCGTCGACCTGAAGCGCGACTTCCGGCTCGTCTACGGCCTCGTCTTCAAGAACGTCGGCGCGCGGGCGGGGGCGACGCTGGAGCACTCGCACTCGCAGCTCATCGCGACGCCGATGGTACCGGTGCGCGTGCAGGACGAGATCGACCGGGCGCACGCGTACTTCGACTTCCGCGGGCGCTGCCTCTTCTGCGACATCGTGCGGCAGGAGCTCGCGACGCAGGCGCGCATCGTGACGGAGTCGGCGAACTTCGTCGCGTTCGAGCCGTTCGCGCCGTGCTCGCCGTTCGAGACGCAGGTGCTGCCGAAGCGCCACCTGTCGCACTACGAGGCGACGGACGACGCGCTGCTGCGCGAGCTGGCGGGGCTGCTGCGGGCGACGCTCCTCAAGATCGACCGCGCGATCGGCACGCCCGCGTACAACTACCTGATCCACACGGCCCCGCTCAACGCGGCGCCGCTGGACCACTACCACTGGCACTTCGAGATCATCCCGCGCGTGACGAAGGTCGCCGGGTTCGAGTGGGGGACGGGGTTCTTCATCAACCCGGTGCCGCCCGAACACGCCGCCAAGTACCTGAGGGAGATCAGGCTCTCGTGAGAGCACGTCCCTCGTCCCTCGTGTCTCGTCTCCCGTCGCCACGACGCAACGGCCGACGGGAGACCCGAGACGAGAGACGGGGGACGGCGGCATGAGAATCGCCCTCGTCACATCCGAAGTGGCCCCGTTTTCCAAGACGGGAGGCCTGGCGGACGTTTGCGGGTCGCTGCCGGCGGAACTCGAGAAGCTCGGCCATGAGGTCGTCGTGATCAGCCCGCTCTATCGCGGCGTGCGCGCGCACGGGCCGGAGCGCGCGCCGTTCCGCCTGCGCGTGCCCGTCGGTCGCGTCGTCGACGCGGGCGTCGCGCGGCTCGGCCGCCACTGGTTCATCGACCACGAGCCGTTCTACGACCGCGAGGGGCTCTACGGATCGCCGGAGGGCGACTACGAGGACAACGCGGCGCGGTTCACGCTGCTGGCGCGCGGCGCGATGGAGCTGCTCGGCGCGATCGGGTTCGAGCCGGATCTCGTGCAGGCCCACGACTGGCAGGCGGGTCTCGTGCCGGTCTACCTGCGCACGATCTACGCCGACGAGTTCGCGAAGGCGAAGTCGGTGATGACGATCCACAACCTCGGCTACCAGGGCGTCTTCTGGCACCTCGACCTGCCGATCTTCGGGCTCGACTGGTCGCTCTACAACTGGCGGCAGCTCGAGTTCTACGGCAAGGTCAACCTGCTCAAGGGCGGCATCGTCTTCGCCGACGCGATCACGACGGTGAGTCCGACGTACGCGAAGGAGATCCAGACGAAGGCGTTCGGCTGCGGGCTCGAGGGCGTGCTCGCGGAGCGCGCGGAAAAGCTCACCGGCATCCTGAACGGGATCGACATGGCCGAGTGGGACCCGTCCGCCGACGCGCACCTGCCGGCGACGTTCTCGTGGAAGGACCCCGCGGGGAAGGCGGCGTGCAAGAGAGCGCTGCAGGAGCGGATGAAGCTGCCGCGGCGCGACGAGGTGCCGGTCATCGGATTCGTGGGCCGGCTGGTCGAGCAGAAGGGGGTCGAGCTCCTCGTGCGGGCCGCGGAGTTCCTCGCGCAGCTCGACGTGCAGGTGGCGATCCTGGGCTCGGGCGAGGCGCGCTTCCAGGGGCCGCTCCAGCGGCTGGGGGCGCTCTACGGCGAGAGGCTCTCGGTGGAGATCGCCTTCGACGCGGCGCTGGCGCACCTGATCGAGGCCGGCTCGGACTTCTTCGTGATGCCCTCGCGCTACGAGCCGTGCGGGCTGACGCAGATGCACAGCCTCCGTTACGGCGCGGTGCCGATCGTGCGGAAGACGGGCGGGCTGGCGGACACGGTGGAGGACGGGCGGACGGGGATCGTCTTCGAGAGCTACAGCTCGGACGCGCTGGTGGAGGCGGTGGAGCGGGCGCTGGCGCTCTGGGCGAAGCCGAAGGAGTACGCGCGGGTGCAGCGCGCGGGGATGAAGCTGGATTTTGGATGGCCGCAGCGCGCCGCGGAGTACGTGGAGGTCTTCCAGGGAATCTCGGGGTCCGCCTCGCGTCGGCGCAGAAAGCGGGACTGAAGCTCAGCGCGTTCGGGGAGGTGGAGATTCGGAGAGACCCGATCGCCCGATCGTGACATCCGGGTTACACGGGATGATGCCGGAGCAGGATTTCGTCCTCCCCTACGATCGGCTCGCCAGCATCTTCTCGAAGAGCTCCGCCTGGTGGAGCGCGTCGTCGAGCGCGTTGTGCGAGTGGGGCCGCTCCGTGGGGAACTCGCGCGCGACGGCCTGCTTCGTCGTGTTCGTCCACTCCTCGTTCGTCAGTCCCATGAAGTAGCTCTTGATGTCGAGCGCGCTTTCGCCGAACGGGTTGGACTCGGTGAAGCGGATGAGGTACCAGTTCACGAAGCTCCAGTCGAACGCCGCGTTGAAGCCGACGAACACCGGGCGGTGCGTCGTGCCCGTGACGCCGCGCACCCAGTCGGCGAAGCGGCGCATCGCCTCATGCGGGTCCTGGCCCTTCTCGAGGAGGTGCGACATCGTGAGTCCGTTCGCCTTGACGGCGTCCGGGTCCTCGAGATCCGAGATCGGCTTCAACTCGGCGTAGTACACGAGGGCCGGCCGTCCGACGACCGCGCATCCGAGTGACGCCAGGCTGTACTCGCCGGGGATCGGGCCGTTCGCCCGGACGTCGACGGAGAAGTACATCTCCGGGAGCGGCATGAGGGCATTATACGCATTATACGCCGGGGCGTCCGAGATCGCGGAGACCGAGCCTAGCCGACGGAGACAGGATCGACGGTTGCGCGGAGGGGCGGAGCCCCGCCCTCGCCCGCTTCGACGACGGGCACGGTCGCGTCCCGGCCCGCCGCACTGTTTGTCTCCGGAATCCCCTTCCGCTACGATGTCGCCCCATGCCCGCGACGGTCAACTTCGTCTTCTGCCTGCACAACCACCAGCCGGTCGACAACTTCGACCACGTGCTCCAGCAGGCGACGCGCGACGCCTACGAGCCGTTCCTCGAGCTCGTCGAGCGCCATCCGCGCATCCGGTTCTGCGCGCACTACAGCGGGCCGCTCCTGGAGTGGCTCGAGAGGAACCGCCTCGACTTCTTCATCCGACTGCGCAAGCTCGTCGAGGCGGACCGCCTCGAACTCGTCGGCGGCGGGTTCTACGAGCCGATCTTCTCCATGCTGCCGGACCGCGACGCGATCGGCCAGATCGAGATGATGCGCGCGTACCTCAAGCGCAACTTCGGCACCGACGTCGAAGGCCTCTGGGTGCCCGAACGCGTGTGGGAGCCGTCGCTGGCGACGACGTTCGCGCAGGCGGGCGCGCGATACGCGGTGCTCGACGACTTCCACTTCCGCGCGACGGGGCTGCCCGACGCGGAGCTCGACGGCCACTTCCTCACCGAGGATCGTGGATCGCTCCTCCGGGTCTTCCCGCTGCGCGAGGAGCTCCGCTACGCGATTCCGTACAAGGACCCGCAGGCGACGGTCGACTACCTGCTCGCGCGCGCGACGGAGGCGGGCGACCGCGTGGTCGTCTACGCGGACGACGGCGAGAAGTTCGGCGTCTGGCCGCGCACGAAGGAGCACGTCTACGGGAGCGGGTGGCTCGACCGGTTCCTCTCGGCGCTCGAACAGAACGCGGACCGGATCCGGATGATCACGTTCTCGGAGGCGGCGAAGCTCCCGCCCCGCGGGCGCATCTACCTGCCGACCTGCTCGTACCGCGAGATGGGCGAGTGGTCGCTCCTCAACGGGAGCCGCCGCGAGTACGACGACGCGCACCGGCACCTTGCGCACGCTCAGCACCTGATGCCCGGCGGCCTCTGGCGCAACTTCCGCGTGAAGTACCCCGAGGCGAACCTGATGTACGGGCGCATGCTGTCCGTCTCGCGCCGGGTGGCGGACGCGCCCAACGCCCAGGCCCGCCGACGCGCGG
>Ga0187893_10012062_pt1 | contig 12365 bp, 6 predicted proteins | sample MA1701074metaG_FD_139574 | JGI IMG/M metagenome (GOLD analysis project Ga0187893, IMG submission 139574) | White microbial mat communities from a basaltic lava cave in the Kipuka Kanohina Cave System on the Island of Hawaii, USA - MA170107-4 metaG ... | reverse complement strand
TCCACCATCTTTCGCCCGGCCACCTTTATCGAAACCGCGCTCGACAATCTGACCGAGGCCATGGCGCTGGGTTGCATCATCGTTGCCGTTGTGCTGTTCCTCTTCCTGTTCAACTGGCGAACGGCGCTGATCAGCCTTGTGGCCATTCCACTGTCGCTACTCGGAGCAGCGATCGTTCTCTACATGCGCGGCGCGACCATCAACGTCATGACGCTGGCGGGGCTTGTGATAGCTGTAGGAGTCGTCGTCGATGATGCCATCATTGACGTGGAGAACATCGCTCGACGATTGCGGCTTAACCAAGCCGCCGGGAATCCTCGCAGCGCCTTCAGCGTGGTCCTGGATGCCTCGATGGAGGTGCGCAGCGCTGTCGTATACGCCAGCTTCATCGTCATTCTTGTTTTCCTTCCGATCTTTTCGCTGCACGGATTGTCGGGCTCGTTCTTTCGTCCCCTTGGCCTCTCGTATGTGTTGGCAGTGCTCGCGTCTCTCGTCGTGGCACTCACTGTAACGCCGGCGATGGCGCTCCTGCTTCTTCCGAACTCTCATGCACGCCACGAAGATGCACCGTTTTCCGCGTGGATGAAACGTGCATACGCGAGACTCCTGCCCCCGCTTCTTGCGCGGCCGCGCACCATCGTTGTGGCTGTGCTTATTGGGCTCGTCTTGACCGCTGCGGCGGTCCCCATGCTGCGCGAGGAGTTTCTTCCGAGTTTCCAGGAGACCGATTTCCTCATGCACTGGGTCGAGAAGCCGGGCACGTCGCTCGATGCCATGCGCCGCATTACGATTCAAGCCAGCAAGGAGCTGCGCTCCATTCCCGGAGTGCGGAATTTCGGAGCCCACATCGGTCGTGCTGAAGTGGCTGACGAAGTCGTCGGACCGAACTTCACCGAACTTTGGATCAGCATCGATCCGGACGTGGACTATCAGGCGACGCTTGTGCGCATCCAGGGTGTTGTCGACGGATACCCTGGTCTGTATCGTGACGTGCTCACGTACTTGAAAGAGCGAATCAAAGAGGTATTGACCGGCGCAAGTGCCACAATTGTCGTCCGCGTGTACGGGCCCGACATTGAGGTTCTTCGTGAAAAGGCAGCAGAGATCGGCAAGGTGGCCACTACCGTTCAGGGCATCGCCGATCTAAAGGTCGAACCTCAAATCGTGGTTCCGCAGATTGCCATTGAGATTCGCCCGGAGATGGCTTCCGTGTTCGGGCTAACCGCCGCAGATATCCGTACCGCCGCGGCCACTCTCATCAAGGGTACGAAAGTCGGCGAAGTGTACGAACGGCAGAGAGTCTACGAGGTGGTTGTCTGGGGAAACGAGACATTGCGCACGGACCTCGATTCACTTCGGATGGTTCCCATCGAAATTCCAGGCGGAGGCCACGTACCGCTCGGCGACGTGGCCGACATCGCCATCGTCCCGGCGCCCAACGAGATCAAGCGAGAGGGGGCTTCGCGCAGGATCGACATTACCTGCAATGTACGAGATCGGGACCTGGGCACCGTCGCACGCGAGATTGAGCAAAAAGTCAAGGGCCTTTCCTTCGATCGCGGATATCATCCTGAGTTTCTTGGCGAATACGCCGCGCGTAGCGAGTCGCGGAACCGCCTCTTCGCTTTCTCGGCCGTGGCGCTGGTCGGAATCCTTCTCTTGCTCCACGCCGATTTCCGTTCTTTCCGCCTAGCGATATTGGTTTTTCTCACGCTTCCGTTCGCCTTGATAGGCGGCGTGATCGCTGCGTTTCTCACGGGCGGAACGCTTTCCTTAGGATCGCTCGTAGGATTCGTCACCGTTTTGGGCATTGCCGCCCGTAACGGAATCATGCTCGTCAGTCACTATCAACATCTTGAAAAGGAGGGAATGCAGGGTGGAATGGAACTGTTCATGCAGGGCGCTCAAGAACGTCTCGTACCAATCCTCATGACTGCATTATGTGCGGGTTTGGGCCTGCTGCCGCTGGTCGTCGGCGGCAATCGTCCCGGTCACGAGATCGAATACCCCATGGCCGTTGTCATCCTCGGTGGCCTCGTCACGTCGACTATCCTCAACCTGCTTTTCGTACCAGGACTATACGCGCGTTTCCGACCTCCCGTTGTCGCCCCGACCGCTTCTGCGTGAACCACAGCCCGTCGAAAGTCGCTGCAACTTACGGGCTCTCGACGCTGACAAGGTCGATGACCTCGTCTCCGCCGACCACCTCTTCTCGGACCACTCCGATACCCGATGCGTAGTACTTGTACTCGTTCACGTCAGGTTCCAGCGGCGTGAAATCACGAGTTTGCAGAGTCGAGTATTCTGTGCCGTCGATCGTCAGGGCCACATCCAAAGCCACGATCTCAGCCATGTCCTCGGCCTCGCCGGCGTAGTATTCCTGGTGATATACGCTCCCGGTGGTGGGCATGGCCTTCATCACGTGTCCGGGCAGCGCCACAACGCCGAGTCCGGCAACGTCCATCCCCGCTTCCCACGCCCCTTCGTGCGTAATGTCGATGAGGTTGTCGTCCTCGTCGTAGTTGTAATTGTCCACCTCTTCGCCCATGTACCACACGTTGCTCGCGTCGTCCTGCGCATACCAGTCCCGCGTATCCTCGATGAGCACACCATCAAGGTACACTCGATCCCGTACCACGCGCACGGCGATGCCCATTACGTCTTTCTCGTCATCGAGTACATCGATGACGATTTCTTCGGTGCCGTTCTCTGTTTCCCCGCGGTAGGTTCGCTTTACGCCCACGGGCTGCGGAAAATAAACATTGTCGATGGTCGTTGGATCGCTGAACGTGGCGGTGTTGAAATCGGGAACGGTGTCCGGGATCGTGTCTCCTGTTGGCGGCGCGAACAGATTGCACCCCAAGACAAGTAGACTGAGTGTTGTGCCGAAGCCCCCGTGGCAAATAAGGAATGAAGCCCGCATTTTCGAACTCCTTGATATCTCTTGTCAAGCGAGCCGATCGATACGTGTCGAATCGCCTCCTTGGTCAAGCAAGTTTTCTATCTGCCAACGAATCTGTATCCGTTGCTAATTGTCGTCTCCAGGGTAGCGCGCCGCCGCACGTGGGTTTCTTGTGCCAGCCGACTCGCTACTTTTGCTCTTCGTCCTCGTCCCGATCTTGGCCGTTGCCACCCTCCTCATGCACGTGTCGGCCGTCGGGAGTCAGAATCATTTCTCGCCCTTTGCCGTCTTTCTTGAAGTGTACTTCGTATAGGACTACGGTTTTCTTCTCCCACATCAACTTCGTTCCCTTGCCAGCCTCCTTCTCCGCCTCCGTGCGGGTCGGAGCAGGCACTTTGTCGGCGGGGACTTCTTCTTCGATCTCAACCAGATCGCCCCCGTCCGTCACGAGCGCATCTACGTTCCCATCGGCACCCTTCCACGATCCTTCATAGAACGTGTGCCCATGCTCGATCTCCTCCGCGAACTCTGTGAATGCCGCGCCGCCGGCGAGCTTCTTGAGCGCCGCCATCGCCTTGGCCGGCATTTCGGATTCCTTGACTGCGCGTTCTTGCTCAGCGGCCTTCGGCTTTTCCTGGCCCATTACGAAAGCCCCGGTGATCAAAACCAAGCCGACAACGCTCCCAGTTGCGATTGCTCTTCGTATCATTGCTTTCCTCCTAAGATCTTGTTCCAATCACCCATCGCGATGTACCAACGCCCGATTACTGAGGATTATACCGGCGGCATCCACCATCAACAGAATGTCATCGTCCGGCATAACGCGTAGGGTGAGGTGGAGCGCTCCTATCGTCGCTCACGCCCAAGGCCCGCGTCCGCAGCCGAACGATTACTGGCGTTAGCCCTGCAAGAGTCGACACCCAGGCACGAACCTGAGAACACTGCGGGCGGGGGTGAACCTGTCGCCCGCCCCGCAGGCGCAACTGTTTTAGCGAAAAGGACTTACGAATGCCCAACACAACAGTATCGGGTAGCTATCTGGTACTGAGGGCCGGGGGTTTGCATCCCCCCGCTCGGCTCGATCTGCGGGCGGTTTATGAAACCGCCGTCGAATTTCGGCAACTCCATGCCGCTACGCGCTTTACGGGCACTACAAGAAACGTTTTGGGAGCGCTTACCGCGAGAGTCTGCGGCTTCTTGGGACCGTGGGTGATTCTGGCTCTCGTCCTAGCCACAAGAATCCGCTTCCCGAGCCATTTCCGGCCCGCAGGCGGACCATGATGGGGTACTTGCCCGAACAGTCATCGAAACATCTGTCACCCGTACTGACCCAGGAGTGAACGGGGGTCTCGGCTTCATCTCGGCGTCTTGCGGAGCCCGTGCGGAACAACAAGAAAGCAGCTAGGGCTTGCGATGGGGGGAAGCGATGTCGGGTTATGCTCCCGTCCAAGTGCGATTCCGCATCGCTTCGATGACCGCCCGTGGCGCAAGGTGGTCGAGGTAGCGAGCGGTGGTGGTGATGGAGGCGTGGCCGAGCTGCTTGGAGATGATGCCGATGGACCCAGAGCTTCGAAATGCGGCTGTCACCTTCCAGTTCGTGCTCGCGCTGATCGGCGTGCTCAGGGAACACCAGGGCTTCGAAGCGGTGCCCGCCCATCGTGCCCTTCACCCAGGACCCGCCGCCGACGTCGCGGGGGCAAATTCGGGTGATCGTCAGCGTCTCCAGCAGGTCGCTGGCAACAATGTCTTGGTTGGTCATCATGGGTCCGTTGGTCGTCACAACCTTCTCCTTCGCATTCGGTACGCCCCATGCGTACACCCCCATGAGGGCAAGTTCGGCGAAGCAATGCAAGCGAAAAACCTCTGGAATTCTTGGTATTCTCGCATCTTTCGCGGACATTCGGTGACACCGGACGGAGCGCGGCATGACCGAAACCTTGCATGAATCAAGGCCGAATGGAATGAAGAGGGAACGCATAGAGACAGTTACTACCCGGGAGGCCGAAGTGTCGCGCAGCGACTGCACGGGAGAGCCAATTTGCCCACCCATGGCGTCAGCGGCCGTTTGCCGTTGGGCACGATGGATCGGCATCCTGCGGAGACGTTCGACGGGATTTAATTGGGGAACGGCAGAAGGACTCCCTTCGGTGAATGGCGACCAGGGCTTCTTGGTAACTCAGGGCTGCTTGAGGGCGTACATCAGGTAGGAAACCGCCACGTCGACATCAAACATTGCGGTCTCGGGTTGGCGATTGACCAGATTGATCGCTGATATCATCAGCGTCGGATCGTTGTCTCCCAAGGCACAACCAAACGCAATCAATTGGCGGAGACCCAGATTCTCGAAATAAAGACGCGTGGTGACCTTCTGGTAGTCGTTCTGGGGGACCCTTTTGGGCGGCTGAGGGACGCTGTCCTGTCAATACCAGAGCGCTTCGAAGCGTTTCGGAGATTAGCCTCGCAGACTGCTCGGATTGCCATGGAATCAGTGACACTGAAGGCGATCGGGCAAGTCCGTCTTGTGGCGATTATGAAGTTTGTAATTGTGGACGGGTTCCTTCGCAAGTCGTGCCCCCCCTGAGGCTGGCGGGCCTCCTGGATACGATCTGGTGGTCGAAAGATTGGGTTTTATAGATGGTGGAGATCAAGCAGCCGACCACGATGGCTCCGGTCCCACACGCTGGCGCAGTGGGGGGGAAGGCGACAGGGGCTGTTGCGGGCCTCACTCCGATGGCCACCGACTCAGTCCTGGCTTGGCTAGGTTGGCGTGCAGCGGTAACAATAAGGATTACTTGCAATCGGCGTACACGGGCATAGCATAACTTCCATAAGCCTTTCCGAGGCCCAACCATGTTGCCTGGGCCATCGTTGGAGAACGGGAAAATGAGGTACAGTCGGATGCTCGATCGGCACCGGTCGCATTTGCCCGGTACACTCCTGTCTTTAAGCAGTCTCTCACATCGTGTTCTATCTGTTCAGTATTCAGGAGTTGAAACCATGAAGCGATCAATCCTCGGATTCATTACGTTGTGCTTGCCCACGGCGCTGGGCTTTGACGGAGAACAGGGACGCACCAGTCAGGGGCGAGGCAAACCGCCCGTTTCGGAAGTCCAGTTGCTTCCTTCGGTGGAGGCAATCGACTTGCGTGCATTCACTGAAGAGGTCGAGGATATTGAGCGGGAACTTGCCGAGGCAATCGGTTTCAGCCGCGACGATCTGCTGGCGATGTACGGCCGGTCGTCCGCGGCTTCGGGGCGGTTCGACGTAGCGGCGACGGCCTACGCAATGTTCCTCCGCGAGTTCGGCACGAATCATCCGAACTCGGGGAACGTCGCCGGGAGGTTGGCCGATTGCCTATTCCCATTCAAGTACGATGAGATCAACGTCGTACACACCCCGTCCGGCCCCCGGCTTGATCCAACATGGCGGATGGGCTATACGCCTCGACCGCAGCATCTTCGACAAGCCGATCCCGCCTTTGAACTGGCTGCCTTTCTCGCCCACGATCAGCACGTCAAGGGATCGACGTTACTCAAGCTCGGTTGGCTTCATCGGGTGCTTGGTGATTGGGATGCCTCGACCGCCGCGTGGGATCGCTGTGCCAATGAGGCGGCACGAACCAAGTCCGGTGCGGATGCCCTCTGGCTGGCCGCAGAGAATCTGGAATGGACCAACCATCCCGCTGAGGCCGCCGAGCGCCTGGGGCGCATTCCAATAGAGAATCCCGATGACGCTCGGACTCCGGCAGCGGTAGACCGAATCGAGAATCTGCAAGCGGAGGCACGTCGGTCGCCAGAGTGGCTGTCCGATCCGGTGAACTCGCTGGTTGCGGAGAACGAGAGTCGTGCTGCCACTCGCTCACCGTTCGAGGTCTACCGATCGGTGGTCCAATGGCTTCAACGGCGTGCCGAACACGAAGCCTTGATCGCGGTCAGTCGATGGGCAGCAACACAGGATGGTTGGCCAATCATGGATCGAGTACATGCCCTGCTCAACTTAGTGGACGCACTGCTGAGAGAAGGTTCGCCGAGTGACGCCGCCCGGTACGAGGCTGCGGAGGCGTTGCGGCATGTTGCTGAGACGGCCCCGGATGACGCTTGGGCGGTGCCCGCCGCGATGTGCAACTATCGGCTGCTCATTGAGCTTAAGCAGTACCAAGAAGCCGATCGTTTCATCTTCGAGTTTGGACAGGGACGCATCTCCACGCAGCCTTGGGGGCCAGTATTACTCATCATTCAGATTGAAAGCTTGGCAGCGCGCGGGGAACAAAATCGTGCCGAACTAACGTTGCTGCGGTTACGGACTTTGCACCCAGATTATGATCTGACGGGGCTCGATTGGCTGCGCGTTGCCGGAACGAAAGAGGGAGAACAAGAATGACCACTTCATCGCTACGCCGGAGCTTGGCTGCGTTCGCTGTTTTTTGGGCGTTGACTGGAGCGGTCCGTGGTCAGATCACGTCGAATGCTGGCGACGGGTTTCTGAATGCCCCGTATCGCGGGACAATTACATCGTTACGCGAAGCTTGTGAGGACATTCCCTACGGAGAGGTACGACCACACTGCGAGCCTTTTTCAGGAGCGGGCCTTCTCAGCAGCTCAATGATAACGGTTGAATCGGTCGGCATGCTCGGCTGGGATCGGAGCGTAATTCGACTCTTTGAAGGAATTGACGCATCTGGCCCCGAAGTGGACTTAAGTACCGGTCCCAAGTCGATCTCCGTTTTGGGTCAGAACTTCAAGCGGTTCTCGGTTAAGGCCATCGGGACGAAGACACTTACCCCTCAGAAATTCCAAGTTCGCTTCAGCTACTCGACGACGACTGGCGGTCCGACAACCGATACCCAAACCTGGTTTGTTGCACCCTTTACGAATTCGTTCCTACCTAGCATAGGTCAATCTGAAGCATTTCTATTTGGCACACCGATCCTGAGCATAAGCGCTGGCGCTGCAACACTCGTGGTGCGCACAGGACAGACAGCGGTGATGATCGGCGCCACTTTCGAGGTGAGAGATTCGCCTCTCGGTCCGTCCGGCGTGGACGGCTCGACGATGGCGACAGCGGATGTAGTGTTTCCAGGCTCGGCGGAGTCCGTGTTCCTGCCAAACATCGTGCAGTTCCGACTCAACGAATCGTCGTACGCCAAGGCGGCATGGGGTACGCCGTGGCCGGGTCACTTAATCGGATTTTACAATTCAGGCAGTTCCTTTGGTCCTGATGGCACTTCTCTCCGTATCCGAGCAGGCTCGCCGGCCAATGGCGTTCGCCATTATGATCAACTGCGCCCCAGAGGGCTTGCCGGGATACAGGCAATAGTGAACTTCAGTAATGTGGGGAACCTGACGCTCATATGCGATCAAGCAACTCCGACAAACCACTGCATTACGCTGACTCGCACCGCCGGAGCGGTGACTGGCATTACGACATCTGACGGGCGTGGTTGGAACATTGTGCCCGACGGGAACGGATGGATCACGGTGATCAATCCCGTTAGTGGCAATGGGAAACGGTCGTTCACCTACAACTCTCAGGGCCGTGTTACGAGAGTGAGCGACGATCCGAATCCCCTTGTCCCACCAATGTATGAGTTCATTTATGCGATCGACGATGACGGCAACCCCACGATCCTGAAGGAAGAGAAACGCTTCGTGGACAACGCCATGCAGACCGTGGTGCGCCACTGCGTCAAGCTCCCCGCTGGTTCCCCTCCCGATCCTAACTGCCCTACCGTGACTGATAGCCTGGAATATCGGAGGGAATACACGGGCAACGGCGCAGAGTATCGTCAATTCGATTTCCATTACGACTCGGCCAACAACTTGGAGCACCGGCTGGTAAGCATCACGTCTTACGACGATGTAAACGCGGGCGGGACACCCCATACGACGACCTACACCCATGACGAGAACAACGCTTCCGGTTCGATGGCCATCACTCGCGTGGACCTCCCGGACGGAACGAGGATCGAACATGAGTATGATTCCCACATCTGTACCCAGCCGGTGAGTCCCTCCTGCCCTGACGAAGCGGCTTTGGACTTCGGTTTCCGCACGAAGTCGACGCGGTCCAGACCAGGCGCGAATCCGCCCAATATCCTCACCACTCTTGATGTAGACTATGAGTTCTTTTACACAGGATCGGGACAGATACGGTTGTTCTACCAGCCAAGGATCGTCAAGCAGCGCGACGGACGCGGTCCTTTGTCCGAAGTGACGTTTGATTATGAGAACGGTTTCAACGATGAGAACCTTGACGATTGCGAGGGACAAGTCTGCAACCAGTTGTTAAAGCGGACGGGGCCGACGATCGCATTGGGCACATCGGGCATTCGAATGCTCGAAACAAGGTTCACTTACGACGGCAACCGGATGCTCATGCGTGAGGAAATGGACTTCGCATCCGGGATGCACCGGGCTACCGAGCTTGGATATGACAGCATTCTGCGATTGACCACGCAAACCGCCGATCCGAGCGGCGAGAATATCCTGACGCGATTTCTCTACTGCGACACGGCGGCCACACAGGATCGCATCACCGTGGACCCGGACGGGTATTGGTCGCGGACCCGCTTTGACAATGATGGACGTGTTACATCCACGGAGCAATTCCTAGTGGCCCGCGTCGGGGACCCTGGCGCGTTCAACGCGGGCTGCACGCAGCCACTGGATTCCCCACCCCCGGCAGTATACAAAACCACAAACAGCTACAACACCCATGGGTTCCTCGAGCAACAGATCATCGAAAACAAGGATCAGGATGGAAATTCGCTGGCACCGGACATCACGACCACATTCAGCCCCGATCGCTTGGGTCGCGTCACCTTGCAAACCGTCGATTCCGGCGGCATCGGTCAGGAGTTCAACTTCAATTACAACTGGCTCGGCGAGATCGAGCGCCAGTTCGATACCTTGGGTCGGGGAACGAAACATACGTATGACGGGCGGGGCCTGGTCATATCCGAAATCCCGCTTGCCGAAGTCGAAGTGCCGGTCACGAATCTGATCACGACCTTCACCTACGACGCGATGGGGAATTTGCAGTTAACCAATCCTCCGACTCGCCCGGCGGGTTCGCAGGAGGAACGTACATACGATCACTTTAATCGGCTTGAAAAGATCATTCGCCATCCCGGAACTGACGGCGGGAACACCATCACGACAACCTTCACTTACGATGCCGCCAACAACATAACGCGGACAGTCGTAGAAGAAGGCACTCCGACCGTCGTACTGTCCGATTCCACGGCTCAGTTCGATGAAGGCAGCTTCAATTTCCGGTCACGTCAGCGTGCGGCTTCTGGTGTGGATGATGATACCAAAGACGCGGTTACCGAGCGAAAGTTCGACTGGGCCGGGAACGTCACCGAGGAGAAATCGCTCGGTGACGCCACCGTAGCTGATCGAATCATCACCACCGTGTACGACGGAGCGAATCGCGTCGGCGAGGTTTCGGACAATCTGGGCAGTGAGACCATCTTCACTCGCGATGACCGCGGCAACGTCACTGAACAGTCGGTCAAGATCGACGAGAGCAATTCCGCCGTCACCAGCACGGTCTACGACGCCCTGAGCCGTGCCATTCAGATTACCTCGCCGGAGGATGGGATCGGCGGTAGGCCGGATCGGATCCGGCGGTATGACTCTCGCGGGAATCTACTCCACGAATCGTTGAGAGACGCTGTTGGCGCGGCGAAATTGACCACGGTTTTTGCTTACGACAACGCTGGACGACAAACACGGCAGGCAATCTTGGCGAATGCAGGGGCTCCGACGACCGCGGCTGACGCCAGCAAAGCAACCGACCGCGTTGTGGACTCCGAGTACGACGCCGACGGTCGCTTGCGTTTTCGACACACCTACAACAATGGTACCTCCGCCCAACTCACTACCGAGACCACATACGATGACCTCGGCCGCATTGACCGGGTGACCGATCCGTCGGGCAGCTATACGGACGAGGACTACACAACCAACGGACGGTTGTCGCAGCGGGTCATCTCCGATGGGGTGGGCACCCGGACCTTCACCTTCGGCTACGACGGCCACGATCGGGTCAAAGAGCAAACTGCACTCGGCTCGCCCAATCTGGTCACCATGTTCACGCTGGACGGCCTGGACCAACAGACCCGGATCACAGACCCCAGAGGCATCGTCACGCGGACAGAGTTCGATTTGGTGGGCCGACGGAAAGCGTTGGTCGAAGATGACAGTGGTGATCTCCAACGGCAGACCGATTTCGGCTACAACCGCCTGAGTCAACTCATCACCCAGACGGCGAAAAACAAAACCAGTACAGGGACGCCACTAGCCGACCAGCTAACGACGTATCGGTACGACAGCCTAGGGCGGCAGACCCGGATCGTCTATCCCGATGCTCTGCCCGCCCAGCACGACGATCCGACCAACTGCACCGATTGCGTACGTCAAACGTTTGACCTGGCCGGTCGGATGACGCAGCGACTCGACCAGCTCGCCGTTCATACCACGAATCTCACCTATGACGATCGTGGCCTGGTTCTCAGTCGAACCACCGGAACGGATCAGGACACATTCGAGTACGACGCCGTAGGGCGGCTGACGAAAGCCGATCGTGGCACGACTTCTGATCTCGACGCCGTTTCGCACTCGGAAATGGCGTACACCGATCTGGGGGACCTCGGTTCCGAGATCCAGGCCATTCCTGGGAATTCGCCGACCCCGCGTACCGTTGCCTATCTTTACGACCAAGCCGGGAATCGCAAGCAGTTGACCTTTCCCGGCGGTGAGGTGCTGGCCTACACGCCGACGAGCCTCAATCAGGTGGATACGGTCAGTCTGAATGGTGATTCATTCATCGACTACGACTATAAGGGTCGTCTACTCGATAAACGGCGTACGATCACGACACCCGGCGGGACAACGGCCTATGAGTATGACGTGGGCTACGACTCTTACGGGCGGATCAATTCGATTGCCAACAGCTTCCAGCCCAGCGGCGGAAATCCACAGACAGTGGTAGCCTACGCCTTCACCCACGACAAAAACGGTAATCCGCGCACCCAGACGGCGACGGTAGGCCTGGCGGACTTCGTCGCGGACGACCGCGAATTCATCGTCGATCGCCTGAACCGCCTGACGGGGACGGAGTATTTCGAGAACGGGCAGGTCGAATCGACGATCTTCGATCTGGTCGGCAACCGCGAATCGCACACGAACCGCGCCGGAATGGTGACGGCCTATGAGACGGTCAACGAGGCCAACGAATATGCGACGATCCAAACGCCTCCTGCACTACCTGTACCGGTGACCTACGATACCGCCGGGAATCTTAAAGTGGATCAGGCTGGACGGCAGTACTTTTACGACGAGCACAATCGGCTGAAACAGATCAAGAATTCCGGAAACGACGTTCTCGCCGACTACACGTATGACGCCTTGGGCCGCCGGATTGTCAGCACGATTGGGGGCGCCACGACGCGGTACTA
>Ga0187893_10012061_pt1 | contig 12366 bp, 15 predicted proteins | sample MA1701074metaG_FD_139574 | JGI IMG/M metagenome (GOLD analysis project Ga0187893, IMG submission 139574) | White microbial mat communities from a basaltic lava cave in the Kipuka Kanohina Cave System on the Island of Hawaii, USA - MA170107-4 metaG ... | reverse complement strand
TTTGACACAGCTAAATACCAAAATAAGGGCGGTAAAAGTTTTGCATAGAGCAAGCTATTGTATTTTAAGGCGCCAAAACGGGGTGAGTCAAAAAAAACTCCAGGCGAGATACTGGATTGCGACTTCTGGTTTTTTTCGACTGGCACCCCCGACGAAATCAATTGAGTGTCAAAAAAAACTCCAGGCGAGATACTGGATTGCGACCCGAGGTCCCAGTCGAGTAACCAGCCGTAATTGGTCGGAGTCACGTCAAAAAAAACTCCAGGCGAGATACTGGATTGCGACTTTTTTTCGACTGGCACCCCCGAAATCAATTGAGTCATCGCAAGTCAAAAAAAACTCCAGGCGAGATACTGGATTGCGACCCCAGCAGACTCACTTGATGCCCACGAGGTTGTTTCCTCGTGGTCAAAAAAAACTCCAGGCGAGATACTGGATTGCGACAAACTTTCTCATCGTTTTACCCGGCGCCTTTTCAGCGCGCGGGTTCCGGTCAAAAAAAACTCCAGGCGAGATACTGGATTGCGACGCCTTATGGGTGTTTGTGTGACCGTGGCAATGCGAACGTCGTCAAAAAAAACTCCAGGCGAGATACTGGATTGCGACCACTTTGCGAAAATCCGTGCGTCCGCCGTCGTCAATGCCCAGTCAAAAAAAACTCCAGGCGAGATACTGGATTGCGACCCGTTTCCGTAAGCTCAGCTTCGGTTTCCAACTTGATGTCAAAAAAAACTCCAGGCGAGATACTGGATTGCGACCGTTTAAATTTAACCCGGGGCCATCGTCTGAAAAATAAACGGGTCAAAAAAAACTCCAGGCGAGATACTGGATTGCGACCCAATCACGTAGGTCCGGTACCACGTGGAAAGTGCGCTCGCCAAGTCAAAAAAAACTCCAGGCGAGATACTGGATTGCGACGATGAAGCCGCCAACTTCATCTGGACGGTACATCAAAACCGTCAAAAAAAACTCCAGGCGAGATACTGGATTGCGACATGATACTTTGCAACTTCACCTCACCGAAGTCTCGCCACATCTGGTCAAAAAAAACTCCAGGCGAGATACTGGATTGCGACACAAGAGTATCCGGGTTCCAGCAACCCGGACAGCGGAACGGTCAAAAAAAACTCCAGGCGAGATACTGGATTGCGACTGGGCTGTTCGGCAGAGCGCTTGGCCGCGAGCGCCGTAAGTTGGAAGTCAAAAAAAACTCCAGGCGAGATACTGGATTGCGACGTAATAGTTTGCAGCGTCCGCGCAGACGAGTTGGCATTACTCTGCACCGGGTCAAAAAAAACTCCAGGCGAGATACTGGATTGCGACTTCTTGCCGCGTCATGTAAACGAAGCAATGATCGTGCATCGCGACGGTCAAAAAAAACTCCAGGCGAGATACTGGATTGCGACATTGCTCGTAATGATGGTGCTGTTGGTCACGTCCATCTCCGGGTCAAAAAAAACTCCAGGCGAGATACTGGATTGCGACAGCTCCATGCTCTACGAGATAATCCGAAGTTATGGATTGGGTCAAAAAAAACTCCAGGCGAGATACTGGATTGCGACATCGGCAATGGCCTCGCCATTCGTTGCGACAGGCGTGCCTGGCGCGTCAAAAAAAACTCCAGGCGAGATACTGGATTGCGACAGTACCACCGCCGGAATTGCTCGTCGTAAACTGATCACTGAGTCAAAAAAAACTCCAGGCGAGATACTGGATTGCGACGTTAATTGCGAACGGGTCAGAGCAAGTGCGGGGATGCCAGGGTCAAAAAAAACTCCAGGCGAGATACTGGATTGCGACAGTGCTCAAGGATTAACCTCCAATTGTTTTTGGTTATTTTGGTCAAAAAAAACTCCAGGCGAGATACTGGATTGCGACTTTTTATTTTTGTGGGTGAAGCCAGCTTTAGGCCGACTTGTCAAAAAAAACTCCAGGCGAGATACTGGATTGCGACATGGCCGGCTTCGAGGATGCCGACTCTCTTTTGGAGGTCGGTCAAAAAAAACTCCAGGCGAGATACTGGATTGCGACACTCCTGGTAAAATTTTCCGCCTTTGATAAGCAGGGCGGTAGTCAAAAAAAACTCCAGGCGAGATACTGGATTGCGACTTCCTTTTCCTGATTTATTTCGAGTGTGGTCATAAAAACCGTCAAAAAAAACTCCAGGCGAGATACTGGATTGCGACCTCTCCTGGCTTGACCGGCTCACTTTCGCGCCCGGTCTGTCAAAAAAAACTCCAGGCGAGATACTGGATTGCGACAATCCATGGCGAGTCTTTATGTAAACTTGAGTTGTAATGAGTCAAAAAAAACTCCAGGCGAGATACTGGATTGCGACACCCAGAACCACTACTGTTACCCCCAGCAGGAAGTTCAAAGTCAAAAAAAACTCCAGGCGAGATACTGGATTGCGACCGTGCGCATCGTAATAGAATTCTGCCCCCTTGGAATTTCAGGTCAAAAAAAACTCCAGGCGAGATACTGGATTGCGACATCACCGGCTAATCGGCTATCTTCAAGCCAAGTAGCCGTGTCAAAAAAAACTCCAGGCGAGATACTGGATTGCGACACGAAACCAGCCAGGCGCGGGTCATTCAAAAACCCGTCGTAGTCAAAAAAAACTCCAGGCGAGATACTGGATTGCGACGCTCAATAATTGAGTCATCCGTCAGGCCGTCGCTGAACAGGTCAAAAAAAACTCCAGGCGAGATACTGGATTGCGACATGAATTGAGAACGCGCATACCAAGGCTGCTGCCAGGTCAAAAAAAACTCCAGGCGAGATACTGGATTGCGACCTGTTTGGACAAGAACAGCATTAGCTGTATTTTTTGCCAGCGCGTCAAAAAAAACTCCAGGCGAGATACTGGATTGCGACGGGCAAGAACCATGGTACTTTTATTCCTCCGCCAATCCTGCTGTCAAAAAAAACTCCAGGCGAGATACTGGATTGCGACCCTCCTTTATTTTATTTTGTTTATTTGCATCTCGGCGGCTGCCAGTCAAAAAAAACTCCAGGCGAGATACTGGATTGCGACGGATGTTGTGAAGGTTGTGTGGCGTGCCATTCGGAATCGTCGTCAAAAAAAACTCCAGGCGAGATACTGGATTGCGACAGCGAACAACATTCTGGCCATATGCATCGGCCAGTGTGAGACCACTCAGGTCAAAAAAAACTCCAGGCGAGATACTGGATTGCGACAATATTCAAAACGAATCTCAAGGTAAATCTTGATAGCCTTGAGAAGTCAAAAAAAACTCCAGGCGAGATACTGGATTGCGACCACGAACTCCGGTTGCGGCGTAAACTCAACATCCACCGCTTCGTCAAAAAAAACTCCAGGCGAGATACTGGATTGCGACTTGTTTCCGCGAGCGGGGAAGGATTGCTTCGGTTCGAAATTTTCGTCAAAAAAAACTCCAGGCGAGATACTGGATTGCGACACTGATTGTAACCAGGTACTTCTTCCACGCTCCATGTCAAAAAAAACTCCAGGCGAGATACTGGATTGCGACAATCATATCTTTTTCGTCCATGCATATCCCAGGATTGACTGCCGTGTCAAAAAAAACTCCAGGCGAGATACTGGATTGCGACTTGGTGTGGGCATCCTTCAACATAGTAAAGTTTACCCGGTCAAAAAAAACTCCAGGCGAGATACTGGATTGCGACTCTGCGCGAGGGCCAGGGATTCGACGGACCATTCTTTGATGGTCAAAAAAAACTCCAGGCGAGATACTGGATTGCGACAAGCCCTGCCTTTGCACCAGCCCGGTGTACGTCCCCACCGGAAGTCAAAAAAAACTCCAGGCGAGATACTGGATTGCGACACTGCGCTTTGACGATTTGCAGGCGACTGGCGTAGTTGGCGGTCAAAAAAAACTCCAGGCGAGATACTGGATTGCGACCACATAGCCGGAGTCTGGGGTGAAGAAGGCCTCAACATCGAGGGTCAAAAAAAACTCCAGGCGAGATACTGGATTGCGACAAAAAAAGTGCCATGAAAGCTATGATTTGGCCAACCACGTCAAAAAAAACTCCAGGCGAGATACTGGATTGCGACAGTTCTTTAACCCTTGCAACCGCATTGTTTCGTCGATTCGGCGTCAAAAAAAACTCCAGGCGAGATACTGGATTGCGACCGGCGCGACAGGATAAACCAGAAGACGAAAAGGAATGCTGGTCAAAAAAAACTCCAGGCGAGATACTGGATTGCGACAATTTGTCCCTTCTTTTTTCGGTCGGCTTCCGGATAAGTCAAAAAAAACTCCAGGCGAGATACTGGATTGCGACGTTCAAAGTTTAGTTTCAATGAAACGAAATGAAAACGTCTTGTCAAAAAAAACTCCAGGCGAGATACTGGATTGCGACATGATCAAGATAAGCACATTAGAGGGATCCTTTACAACGTGTCAAAAAAAACTCCAGGCGAGATACTGGATTGCGACATTGAAAATCAATCTTCAAACTGTCCTGAATAAAACTTTGAATCGTCAAAAAAAACTCCAGGCGAGATACTGGATTGCGACCCGATACAATCTCGATCCAAAAAAGCAGGATCAACGAAAAGTCAAAAAAAACTCCAGGCGAGATACTGGATTGCGACACATTGCGTGGGCATTTTAGGGGACCACCATGACCATTGTCAAAAAAAACTCCAGGCGAGATACTGGATTGCGACATTTCATTACGGAGGTCGCGCGGTGGTTCTGCCGTGATCGGTCAAAAAAAACTCCAGGCGAGATACTGGATTGCGACTTTTCGAGCGGTAATCTTCCGGCGTAATTTCAAGCGAGAAAGTCAAAAAAAACTCCAGGCGAGATACTGGATTGCGACATTAAATGTCGCGTTTTTTGCTTTGAACGCAACACTGATGTCGGGAAGTCAAAAAAAACTCCAGGCGAGATACTGGATTGCGACCGGCTTTGGCGAATGAGCTGTCAATCGCCATCAACTTGGCGTCAAAAAAAACTCCAGGCGAGATACTGGATTGCGACAGTGCTACGGCTTAGGATCGATACCGAGGAGCCGGAGGACTTCGGTCAAAAAAAACTCCAGGCGAGATACTGGATTGCGACGTCGTCGGGACCAGTGGGGGGTCCCTTAGAACACCCAAGCCGTCAAAAAAAACTCCAGGCGAGATACTGGATTGCGACATTATGACATCCCGCCTCAGGATGAGGTGGGACGAGTCAAAAAAAACTCCAGGCGAGATACTGGATTGCGACAATGACCGACTCGCTTTCTTCGCACAATTGCACCAAAAAACGTCAAAAAAAACTCCAGGCGAGATACTGGATTGCGACCATTCGAATGGTCCGGCATTCTCGGATTTGTGGAGAAACGAAGTCAAAAAAAACTCCAGGCGAGATACTGGATTGCGACTTTGCCAGCCTGTCGACAAACGACAGTCGACCAGGCGACGTCAAAAAAAACTCCAGGCGAGATACTGGATTGCGACATTCGGTGACCATCCCAGAATATAGTCGACCTCCTTACCACCAGTCAAAAAAAACTCCAGGCGAGATACTGGATTGCGACAAAATTGCTGCCTGCGTTGAGTTTCTTTTCACATCACGCAGGTCAAAAAAAACTCCAGGCGAGATACTGGATTGCGACAATAGGGGATGAGTTGGGTGGGGAGTCCAACCGTTCCGTCAAAAAAAACTCCAGGCGAGATACTGGATTGCGACAGTCCTGGACGAAGGTTCGTCTCAGGATTCTCTCGGCCTTGTCAAAAAAAACTCCAGGCGAGATACTGGATTGCGACACTTCAATTGCTGTGCTGTCCTGTGAAATCATGAGTAAAGTGTCAAAAAAAACTCCAGGCGAGATACTGGATTGCGACAAAAAAGCAGGACCAACGAGAACAACGCAAAAAACTTATGCGTCAAAAAAAACTCCAGGCGAGATACTGGATTGCGACTCGTTAATGGTGGTTGTGCCATCCAACGTGCCGCCGCCAGGTCAAAAAAAACTCCAGGCGAGATACTGGATTGCGACACACTTTGTTGCCGTTGCGCATCAGTTTCACGTTATTTTGTCAAAAAAAACTCCAGGCGAGATACTGGATTGCGACGAACTTTCTCAAGTCGTTTGAGTCCAATGGTTTATCAATCTGTCAAAAAAACCTCCAGGCGAGATACTGGATTGCGACAGTTATTCGTCTCACCATCATCCCAACAGGACCTTTTGCCTGTCAAAAAAAACTCCAGGCGAGATACTGGATTGCGACCCTATTTTAGCGAGGTACGCCGCTCTTTCTTGTGTTATGTCAAAAAAAACTCCAGGCGAGATACTGGATTGCGACCTTTCATAGGTCGTATCGGAATATTCAAACCTCGCCATCAAGTCAAAAAAAACTCCAGGCGAGATACTGGATTGCGACACGGCCTCGTTGAGAGCGTCGGTTTTGGGAGTGTTGCCATTGTCAAAAAAAACTCCAGGCGAGATACTGGATTGCGACAACGACTGTCCCCTCACCTGTGGGTATCCCATCCGGTCAAAAAAAACTCCAGGCGAGATACTGGATTGCGACCAATAATGTGGGGATAGTTCGAGTGTGGTAACCCCGCAAGGTCAAAAAAAACTCCAGGCGAGATACTGGATTGCGACACTGCCCAACGGCCGTCAGAAAAAAGACAGCTACGAGTGCGGTCAAAAAAAACTCCAGGCGAGATACTGGATTGCGACAATGGACTGTGCCTGCCCTTCGGCTTCTGCGATCTTTTGTCAAAAAAAACTCCAGGCGAGATACTGGATTGCGACAGCATCCGTCTTTTAGCCTCTTCGTTCTCGCCGCACCCACAACGTCAAAAAAAACTCCAGGCGAGATACTGGATTGCGACACCGACCGGAAGTTTAAGAGGTAAACCGACACCGCCGGTGTCAAAAAAAACTCCAGGCGAGATACTGGATTGCGACACCGATTTCACTTTTGTAGTGTCGATTGTTGATTGATTTAAAACGTCAAAAAAAACTCCAGGCGAGATACTGGATTGCGACACGTGATAGCGAGGCTATCTGCATGTTCAATAAAAAACGCGGTCAAAAAAAACTCCAGGCGAGATACTGGATTGCGACAAAAGTAATACTGTGTAGATTGAATATATCCGCTACCCAGAAGTCAAAAAAAACTCCAGGCGAGATACTGGATTGCGACACTTTTTGCCACTGTCGTGATAAGTAAGAAACCCCGTCAAAAAAAACTCCAGGCGAGATACTGGATTGCGACACGCTAAGCACGTAGCCGTTAAGCAACGAGCTTAACACAGTCAAAAAAAAATCCAGGCGAGATACTGGATTGCGACGTTTCTCGCGAAGCTCGGAGTCCGTTGACAACGGTCCTTCAGTCAAAAAAAACTCCAGGCGAGATACTGGATTGCGACACCAACCACCCTTGGTCCGGATATCGATCCGGAATCCAAGGTCAAAAAAAACTCCAGGCGAGATACTGGATTGCGACCCTTGTATGCAGCAACCATCTCGGCTGGCACATGGGGTGGTCAAAAAAAACTCCAGGCGAGATACTGGATTGCGACGATCTGCTCTCATCCTGATACGCACAAACCACCATCCCCGTCAAAAAAAACTCCAGGCGAGATACTGGATTGCGACCTTCATTACTTTTTCTCGCCCTTTCTCGCTGACAAGATCAGAGTCAAAAAAAACTCCAGGCGAGATACTGGATTGCGACATCGAACTGATGACTGCAGCGGCCACCCATCGTCTGTTGCCTTGTCAAAAAAAACTCCAGGCGAGATACTGGATTGCGACAAGCATGTAACTGGTCGGGATCAGAGTTTCTTCCTCTTCGTCAAAAAAAACTCCAGGCGAGATACTGGATTGCGACACCTACAACCCCAATAACAATACCCAACAATGCGAAGAGTCAAAAAAAACTCCAGGCGAGATACTGGATTGCGACATGAGCGTCGTTGGTGAAACGGAGAGTACGGGATTGCTGGGAGGAGGTCAAAAAAAACTCCAGGCGAGATACTGGATTGCGACGGGACAAAATTCAAGATTTTCTCGCCCCAAACAACCTTCACGTCAAAAAAAACTCCAGGCGAGATACTGGATTGCGACACTTGGGTCGACCGGGTAAGGTAGATCCCGGTCGCCATATTGTCAAAAAAAACTCCAGGCGAGATACTGGATTGCGACATCCATGCCAGTGGATTGCCTTTTCCTTAGGTCACGCGGGAGGGTCAAAAAAAACTCCAGGCGAGATACTGGATTGCGACTATTGAGATCACCCCGCAGGGCAGCGACCAAACACGAAGTCAAAAAAAACTCCAGGCGAGATACTGGATTGCGACAAACTTCTCTGAGAAAACATGGTAAAGACTCCTTTCAAAGTCAAAAAAAACTCCAGGCGAGATACTGGATTGCGACATTCAAGTCCTGTAATCGTGGCGCCTTTCGTGTTGGGTCAAAAAAAACTCCAGGCGAGATACTGGATTGCGACACTTTCCGTCATCGGGCATGGGGAAGTCTTGCAGTCCGCCGTGTCAAAAAAAACTCCAGGCGAGATACTGGATTGCGACATTCTTGGTTTTCCCGGTCTGTCGTTTTTGTCAAAGTTCGAGTCAAAAAAAACTCCAGGCGAGATACTGGATTGCGACACTGCGTTCGGTTTTTGATTGGTCGACGTGATGCGCACTGCCACGTCAAAAAAAACTCCAGGCGAGATACTGGATTGCGACATTCTTTGAAATTCTATAAAGCATTAGGACTTAGGCGACAGTTCGCGTCAAAAAAAAACTCCAGGCGAGATACTGGATTGCGACACCTCAGTGTGACGGTCTTCGTTTGGGGCGCTCCTGGTTGTCAAAAAAAACTCCAGGCGAGATACTGGATTGCGACCGTCAGAGGGTCTATATTTCTTTTCTGGTACCACCACTGAGTCAAAAAAAACTCCAGGCGAGATACTGGATTGCGACCAGAGCTTACTGGCGCGTTGAGTGGCATTGGTGAGGGTCAAAAAAAACTCCAGGCGAGATACTGGATTGCGACCCTGATATTGCTGCTGGACTTGCGTTTCCGCACCGGTAAAGTCAAAAAAAACTCCAGGCGAGATACTGGATTGCGACGTCAAAATGGGCTCACGCCGTGCCTATTCGTCATCATCCCGTCAAAAAAAACTCCAGGCGAGATACTGGATTGCGACACGGCGACCATCCCCGTGGTGGCGGTGGAACCAGAAAAGCCTGTCAAAAAAAACTCCAGGCGAGATACTGGATTGCGACTTTATGCGTAAGTGTTTGAATCTTTCGTGGATAATTGAGTCAAAAAAAACTCCAGGCGAGATACTGGATTGCGACTCCTTGAAGGCAAATAAAAGTTCACGGCTCACGTTTTCCCGTCAAAAAAAACTCCAGGCGAGATACTGGATTGCGACCGAATATCCTGCAAGAAAATTTCGAATGACTCCTCTTCCTGGTCAAAAAAAACTCCAGGCGAGATACTGGATTGCGACACCCGCAGAGAGTCTTGTACGAACTTTCTTCGTACGACGTCAAAAAAAAACTCCAGGCGAGATACTGGATTGCGACATTGGATCCGCCGGCGTCCTCGCCGACGAGTTATTGTCTTGTCAAAAAAAACTCCAGGCGAGATACTGGATTGCGACGTGGCGCTGGCCATCCTGATCGCCATAGTGGGGGGGATCAAGTCAAAAAAAACTCCAGGCGAGATACTGGATTGCGACAAGTATGGAAAGAAAAACGCCACTCACCTTTACCAGCGGTCAAAAAAAACTCCAGGCGAGATACTGGATTGCGACCCACACATGGCGCACTCAGTGTTCTTGTCGTTATTGGCTGTGTCAAAAAAAACTCCAGGCGAGATACTGGATTGCGACAATACTTCTCCACCGCCTGGGTGAACCAGTCCTCGCCAATTGTCAAAAAAAACTCCAGGCGAGATACTGGATTGCGACACTTTTCTTTCTTCTGTAGCAATTCGTCCTTTCTCTCCTTCCGTCAAAAAAACTCCAGGCGAGATACTGGATTGCGACGCCGAGAAATTCGGTGGCTTGATCGCTGGTGAGGAGCCCGTAGTCAAAAAAAACTCCAGGCGAGATACTGGATTGCGACCAAAAAATACTACTGGTCTCTTTTGTACAACACCTAGCAAGCGGTCAAAAAAAACTCCAGGCGAGATACTGGATTGCGACAGCGCTAGGCTGGCATCTCTCCGTCAAGCATTCCTGCTTAACGGTCAAAAAAAACTCCAGGCGAGATACTGGATTGCGACATGCGTTTTGTGCGCATGGTGAAACCTCCTTGAAAGTCAAAAAAAACTCCAGGCGAGATACTGGATTGCGACCGGGAGGGAAGGGGGAGGGGGAGGTGACGCGGAGAAGCGTCAAAAAAAACTCCAGGCGAGATACTGGATTGCGACACACCCACTCAGCCTCCGGACTTGTTGCGAGCGGCCACCAGGTCAAAAAAAACTCCAGGCGAGATACTGGATTGCGACCCAACAAGCTCCTTTACGTTGGGGTTTTGACCCCAACGTCAAAAAAAACTCCAGGCGAGATACTGGATTGCGACCGTCGAATCCTGCCTCCGCAGGATGGTTGTGGTCCGAACTGTCAAAAAAAACTCCAGGCGAGATACTGGATTGCGACGAGACAATATTTTTCCTCTGAACCGGGGTCTCATCGGTCAAAAAAAACTCCAGGCGAGATACTGGATTGCGACATCTGTAGTAAGGACCATCATTGCCATCCTGTGGCGAACCAGTCAAAAAAAACTCCAGGCGAGATACTGGATTGCGACGAGCGTCAATGTTGCTGGTTGGAGATCGAGCTTGGGTTTGCCTGTCAAAAAAAACTCCAGGCGAGATACTGGATTGCGACACCCGTCCTCTGCCGCAGGAATATGGTTCGGAGATCCTCGTCAAAAAAAACTCCAGGCGAGATACTGGATTGCGACATTCTTTGGTTTGAGATCCCATATGACGAAGCCCGATTAGGTCAAAAAAAACTCCAGGCGAGATACTGGATTGCGACACGGTATCGGCGGGTCCGGCGACAAACTTCGCCACCGGGTCAAAAAAAACTCCAGGCGAGATACTGGATTGCGACAGTTCCGTATTGCTGGCCACCCGTCTTCGGCCCTGAACCGCATGTGTCAAAAAAAACTCCAGGCGAGATACTGGATTGCGACGGCTCTTTCCAGTCCACTGACTTCCATCTTTCCGGCACGTTGTCAAAAAAAACTCCAGGCGAGATACTGGATTGCGACGAATCGGGTACGACTGAAAGCACCGTCAGACACTCGAGTCAAAAAAAACTCCAGGCGAGATACTGGATTGCGACCTTTTCTCCTAAATTAAGTTTTGAATGTGAACTGTGAACGTCAAAAAAAACTCCAGGCGAGATACTGGATTGCGACCGTAAAGACCACACCTTTCCCCCTCAACGACTCTGGGTCGTCAAAAAAAACTCCAGGCGAGATACTGGATTGCGACTTTTGTCGTCTCCGGTTCTAAGCGGGTAGACGCGGATAGTTACTGTCAAAAAAAACTCCAGGCGAGATACTGGATTGCGACGAAGGGTCCGAACGATCGCGACGGTTTTACCCGTCAGTCAAAAAAAACTCCAGGCGAGATACTGGATTGCGACTGGTTGAGGGACATTGCAGCCGTCCATGAAAGCCGCAGTCAAAAAAAACTCCAGGCGAGATACTGGATTGCGACAAACTCAGGTCGATTTTCTGTTTGGACTTCTTGGTAAACAGTCAAAAAAAACTCCAGGCGAGATACTGGATTGCGACGAACAACTTGCGATTTATTCCAATAACGACAAACCGCTCTTAGGTCAAAAAAAACTCCAGGCGAGATACTGGATTGCGACGCTCCGTCAGCACCGATGGATCGCTGCCGGAAAAAATGTCAAAAAAAACTCCAGGCGAGATACTGGATTGCGACACCAGCGAATTGTAATCGCCAAGGCGGATGAAATTTTTGTCAAAAAAACTCCAGGCGAGATACTGGATTGCGACGATACCGCAAGGCGGCTTTGAAACAGGACTCCGCGTCGTCAAAAAAAACTCCAGGCGAGATACTGGATTGCGACTTTTTCGCCGGGCATAGCGTACAAAGCCATGCTTTTTTGGTTTGTCAAAAAAAACTCCAGGCGAGATACTGGATTGCGACTCCCTGTCATACGGGACAACATGCATGTCCCGCTCATGTCAAAATAAACTCCAGGCGAGATACTGGATTGCGACGGGGGGGAAAGGCAAAAAGAAAAAAGCAAAAAGCAAGAAAAGCGCGGCTAGATTTTATAGCGGCGGTGAGCGAGCTGAAAGATCAAAAGTTGTTTTTTGCCATTTACTTTTTGCCTTTTGTTTT
>Ga0187893_10012059_pt1 | contig 12367 bp, 11 predicted proteins | sample MA1701074metaG_FD_139574 | JGI IMG/M metagenome (GOLD analysis project Ga0187893, IMG submission 139574) | White microbial mat communities from a basaltic lava cave in the Kipuka Kanohina Cave System on the Island of Hawaii, USA - MA170107-4 metaG ... | reverse complement strand
GTCGGGTCGATCGACGGGGCTCCGTAGACCTGCTCGAACGGGATCAGCTCGGGAATGAGGAACACGTGTGGCGGGCCTTCGAGCGGCCGCCCGGTCAGCGTCGCGATCCGCCCGCTCGCGCCGGGTCCGACCAGGGGGGCCGGCCAGGCGGCTTCCGCGATCAGGAGCGGGATCGAGTCGCCCAAGGCGTCACTCGTGATCGAGCTGATGTCGATCGCCGGGTTCGACACGTCGATCGCGAGCGACTCGATGTACGCGGGATTCGCGTTCACGAACGCGTACAGGCGCGAGACCTGCACGTCGCTCGTGGTCCGCAGCCAGAGCCCCCATACGTCGCGGTCTCCGGCCTCGAGCGCCTGGTGCTCGACCACGAAATCCAGCGCGACCGCGGCCGCGGATACGGATCGGCTTCCCGCGACGGCGGCGAGCAGGGCGAGGCCGAGGGCGATCGCACGCATGGGTCACGACCCTACGCCCGGCCGACGCGCGCTGTCCACAACAGAATTCCGTGTCAGCTCGTGCCCTCGTCGATGAACACGATCTCCTTGGCCGCGAAGAGCGTCGAGCGCGTGAAGTCGATGAAGCGCTTCTCGTCCTCGAGGAAGAGCGCGAAGCCGCGCGCGCCCTCGCTCTCCGGGTCGCCGAGGATCTTCACCAGGTCGTAGCGGTCGAACCAGGCTTCGGTGAGCCCGGCGTAGGCCGGAGGCGCGAGCCGCGACTGGCGCAGGGCGTCGTTCAGCTCGTCGTCCAGCGTGTGGGTCTGGATGTAGCGCGCGAAGCGGGTGGCCTGACTGTGGCGCCGGAGCAGGTAGCCGTGCTCCATGTTCCAGGTCTTGTGACAGGCGGCCTGACTCATGCCGGCCTTGGGCTGCAGCAGGTAGCAGAACTTGATCCACGAGCTCGACGGCGCGGCGATGATCGAGTTCTCGCCCATCGGGTTGATCTGCGCGATCTCCTGCCCGACGAAGAGCGGCGAGCGCGGCAGGTCGATGAACTTGCGCTCGTCCTCGAGCAAGGCCGCGCCGGCGCGGCGCGCGGCCTCCTCGCTCATGCCCGCGAGCAGGTCCTCGCGCGAGTCCCACCAGAGGCTCGCGATGCCGTCGAACGGCTCGTGCATGCCCGTGCGCGCGCTGCGCAGGCCGTCGTAGAGCGGGTCGTCGGTGGTGTGCGACTGCACGTAGCGGCGGATGCGCAGGGTGCGCGCGAAGCTCGCGACCAGCGGGCCGTGCTGCTCGCGCCAGTAGCGCTGGAAGTCCGCGCGCGAGAGGTGCGCCAGCTTGCGGAGGGGGAAGTTCAGACGGATCATGCGCGCAGTCTACGCCATCGCGTACCATCGCAGCATGAGCCAGATCCGCCGCGCGACGCCGGCCGATGCCGCCGCGATCGCGGCCATCTACAACTGGTACGTCGAGAACACGGTGGTCACGTTCGAGGTCGACCCGGTGTCCGACGAGGAGATGGCGCGCCGCATCGCGTCGACGCTCGAGAAGTACGAGTGGCTGGTGAGCGAGCGCGGCGGCGAGCTGCTCGGCTACGCCTACGCCGGGCGCTTCCGCGAGCGCGCCGCGTACCGGTTCATCACCGAGTCCACCATCTACCTGCGCAACGGACTGCAGGGCCAGGGCCTGGGCAAGCCGCTCTACCGCGCGACGATCGAGCGTACCTTCGCGCTCGGCTACACCGCCCTGATCGGCGCGATCGCGCTCCCGAACGAGGCCAGCGTGCGCCTGCACGAGTCGCTCGGCTTCGAGAAGGTCGGCCACCTGCGCCGCGTCGGCTGGAAGCACGAGCAGTGGATCGACGTGGGCTCGTGGCAGCTCGAGAAGTCGGCGGGCTAGGAGTCTGACCCGCAACTCGAGACGCCGGGGCGCGGCCCGCGGCCGACCCGGGGCGCGGCCCGCGGCCGACCCGGGGCGCGGCCCGCGGCCGACCCGGGGCGCGGCCCGCGGCCGACCCGGGGCGCGGTCCGCGGCCGCCCGCGGCCGCGCCCGCAAGCGCCACGCAGTGGCTCGCGCAGCGAGCCGCAGGCGAGCGTAGTCAACTAGTCACGGCTTGCGGAAGCGCAGCACGAACCGATCGGCGGTGCCGCGCTTCTCGCCGGCCGCGGTCGGCGAGGCGTTCCAGTCGCGCGGATCGGCGGGGCTGCGCATGAAGTCGGCCGCGGCCTCGAGCACGAAGCCGGCCTGCTCGATCTCCTCGCGCACGACGCTCTCCTCGATCCGGTGCAGGGTGCGCACGTCGGCCACGCCGGTGCCCGGCTTCGCGCTGTGGTCGATCACGCCGTAGATCCCGCCCTTCTTCAGGGCCTTGAACACGTTCGCGTTCATGCGCGCGCGGTCGGTCTCGAGCCAGACCGTGTCGTGGTAGAAGAGCACGATCAGCACCGCGTCGAGCTCGGTCGCGGCGGGCGGCAGCGGGTCGTCGAACTCGCGGTCGACGCGCACGACCTGCGCGTTCACGGGCTTGGCGAGCCGCTCGCTCCACGGCTTCTCGGCGAAGCGCTCGAGCAGGAGCTTCGGGTTCTGGCCGTAGACGCGCCCGGTCGGGCCGACCACGCGCGCCAGCAGCTCCGCGGTGTAACCCCCGCCCGCGCCGAGTTCGGCCACGCGCATGCCGGGCCGGATCTCGAAGAACGCGAGCGTCTCGGCGGGGAAGCGCCCCTGGTCGAGCGCGCGATCGGCGTCGCTGCGGTCGGGCGCGGCCACGGCCTGCGTGACGGCGTCCGCGGCGAAGACGGGAGACGAGAGCGCGAGGCACAGGGCGAGCGCGAGCGACTTCATGAGCGCGAGCTTCGCACACGACGCGCGCGGCTGCCCGCGACGCGCACGCCCTAGACGCCGCAGCGCGCGACGCAGCGGATCCGCATCCTGCGCTTGCCCCACTCGAGCGCGCGCTTCACGTCCCTGCCCATGAACAGGTCGACGCGGCGCGTCCAGCGCTTGTGCGTCTTGTCCAGCACCACGTATTCGCCGGGCAGCCCGTCGATCTTCACGCGCGCGCCGTTGCGCAAGCCCAGCGCGAGCAGATCGCGCGACACCGCCACGGCCTTCATCCCGGGCCGAAGCCGGTTGTTCCACGCAGCCACCCACGGGTCGCTGTCGGTCTGGGCGGGCGTCGCGTTGTACGCCGTCACCACCACCTCGAGCCAGCGCCCGCGTTCGGAACGCGCGAACGCGGGCGCGGCCAGCAGCGCGGCGCCGAGCAGCGCGAGCAGCAGCGTGCGCAGGAAGGTCATGGACGGATCCAGGCCGGAGCGCGGCGAGGGTGCTCAACCCTCGCCGCCGAGCATGCGATGCTCCTCGTCGTCGCGGGGCTCGTCGCGGTCGTCGTGGTCCCGATTCCGCTCGCGCTCGTGGCGCTGGTCGCGCTCGTGATCGCGGTGCTTCTTCTTCTTGACCTCGGGATCGATCGGCTGCTGTGGATTTCGCTTGGGCTCGTACTGCGGTGCACTCATCGCGTTGCCTCCATTCGGATTGCAGTCATCTGCAACGCCGAAGAGGTCGAGCAACGGCCGTGCCACGGGCGGGACGCCGCTGCGCCGGCGGGAGAGCGCTGCGAGCGGCGTTTGTACGCTTGGGACTTCCGCGTTGACCGGCGTGAGCCGGATCACCCCTCGCCGGCGGCCAGCCGTTCCAGCGCCTCGCGCGAGTAGGCGTCGTCGGGGTTGCGCTCCAGCGCCTTGCGGTAGAACTCGCGCGCGTGCGCGGCGTCGTTGCTGCGCTCGTACTGCCACGCCAGGCTCGAGTAGTAGTCGGGACCGAGACCCGCGACCGCTTCGCGAACGTGATCACGATCTTCGCGTCGCGCGGCGCGAGCCGCGCGGCCTCGGCGTAGAGCGGGATCGCCTCGGCCGAGACGAAGCAGTTGCGCATCAGGAGCTCCGCGAGCACGAAGCGGCCGCGCAGCTCGAGCGGCGAGAGGTCCTCCGAGCGCCGCACCGCGGCGGTGGTGAAGCCCGCGTAGGGCGAGGCCAGGTTCACCAGTCCGAACGCTCCCTCGCCGTCGAAGAGGAAGCTCTTGAAGGTCTCGACCAGGTCGACGCGCCCCAGCCCATGCTCGCGCACCAAGAGGATCGGCACGAAGCCCCGCGCGGGCCGTTTCCTCGCGCAGATCGACGCACTGGCTCTCGACGATGATCGCGAACGGCGCGAGCAGCTGCGCGGCGTCGTCCAGCGGAAGAGCGGCCGAGGACACGGCCGGCGCCGGCAGCAGATCGACGCTGCCGCGCAGCGCGAAGCCGAACACCGCCACCAGACCCGCGCAGGTCAGCCAGACCGCGATCCTGCCGACGCGCTGCATGCGCCCTCATCGGCAGCGCGCGGTGCGACCTTCTGCCCGCTAGGCCAGGCGGAAGTGGAAGCTCTTGGGGCGAGTCAGTTGGGCATAGCCGAGCTTCGAGAGAGTGCAGCCGCGGCCCGAGTCTTTGACTCCCACCCAGGGCAGCTCCGGGTCGAGATAGTCGCAGCGGTTCATGAAGCAGGTGCCGGTCTCGAGCTCGCCCGCGATGCGCAGCGCGGCCTCGGTGTCGCGGGTCCAGATCGAGGCCGTGAGACCGAACGCGCTGTCGTTCATGCGCGCGACCGCGTCCTCGTCACTCGCGACGCGGTTGATGCACGCGACCGGGCCGAAGGTCTCTTCGCGCACGATGCGCATGTCGCGCTCGAGATCCACCAGCACCTGCGGGGCGAGATACGCCGTGCCGGGGCGCGAGAGCGGGAACTCGCGCTCGTCGACGAGCGCGCGCGCGCCGCGCGCGACCGCATCGGCGATCCGCTCGCGCACCGCGGCGGCGTTGCCGGCGCGCGCGAGGGGGCCGAGCGTGGTGGCGGGATCGAGCGGGCTGCCCAGCGTGTACTTGCGCACCAGCGCGACCGCGGCCTCGACGAAGCGGTCGTAGACCGAGGCGTGCACGTAGATGCGCTCCACCGCGCAGCACGACTGGCCGGCGTTGTACATGGCGCCGTCGATCGTGTTCTCGAGCGCGGAGTCGAAGTCGGCGTCGGCGCGCACGTAGGCCGGGTCCTTGCCGCCGAGCTCGAGCCCGACCGGCACGAAGCGCTCGCTCGCCGCGCGCATCACGGCGTGGCCCCCGGCGGTCGAGCCGGTGAACAGCACGAGCTGTACGCGCGGATCCTGCACCAGGCGCGCGACGTCGTCGTGCGTGCAGACGACGTGCGAGAGCACCCCGTCCGGCAGACCCGCAGCGGCGGCCGCCTGCGCGTAGTGCTCCGCGCACAGCGGCGTCTGATCCGAGTGCTTCTGCACGACCGCGTTGCCGGCCAGCAACGCGGGGATCACCGCGTTCACGGACGTCAGGTACGGGTAGTTCCAGGGCGCGAGCACGAGCACCACGCCGAGCGGCTCGCGCCGGACGAAGCGCACGAAGCCGGGCTTCGCGCTCGCCGGGTCGTCGGCCAGCGCCGCGGGCGCCAGCTCGATCATGGTGCGCGCGCGCTCCGCGAAGCCGCGCAGGAGCTCGTTCGGCGTGTCCCGGATCGGCCGGCCCATCTGGCGCGTGAGCTGCTCGCCGAGCCCGGAAGCGCGCTCGACCATGTGCTGCACGAGTCGCTCGCACAGCGCCGCGCGCTGGGCGAGCGGAACCCGGCGCCACTCGCGCGCCGCGCGGGCGGCGCGGGCCAGCGTGGCGTCGAGCAGCGCTGGGCTCGCGAGCTCGCGTTCGACGAACACCGAGCCGTCGATCGGCGAGATCGTGCGCTGCAACGCCATGCGCGCAGGTTAGCCGAGAGCGGCGCGCTCCGCGGCCCGACATCGGCCCGCGGGCCGATGTCCCGCGGGGGCGGCCGCGCCGGCAAGCGCCGCAGGCGCGCGCAGCGAGCCGCAGGCGAGCGAAGTCGACTAGTGCTGCTTCCGGTGGTTCCGGTGGCTGCACCAGCGGTGGTGCCGGTCGTGCCGCTTGCCGCAGGTCGAGCGCGCCGCATCGGTGATCGCGCGGCTCCATTCGCGGTGCGTGATCACGCCCAGGCGGTGCTGCTCGCTCGCGGACTTCACCACGCACCACAGGTAGTGGCTGTGGCTCTGCCACGCCTTGGTCTGGCCGGCCGGGCCGCTGCACGGGCAGCGCGCCAGGAACGAGCAGCCGTCCGCGCCGACCACCTCGTCGAGCTCGGTGAGCGCGCACTTGTCGCGTTCGTTCGGCACGCCGTCGCCGTCGATGTCCGCGTCGCACAGGTCGCCCGCGCCGTCGCCGTCGAAGTCGAGCTGCGCCGCGTTCATGGTGAGCGGACAGTTGTCGGCCAGGTCCGGGACCGCGTCGCCGTCGTCGTCCGGATCGCACACGTCGCCCAGGCCGTCGCCCTCGGCGTCCGCCTGATCCGGGTTGGGGTGGTGGACGCAGTTGTCGACCGCGTTGTCGCGCGCGTCGCCATCGATGTCGGCGTCGCAGACGTCACCCAGACCGTCCTGGTCGAGATCGGCCTGGTCCGGGTTCGCGCCCAGCGCACAGTTGTCGGCCGCGTTCTCGACGCCGTCGCCGTCGATGTCGGCATCGCAGGCGTCGCCGCGCCCGTCGCCGTCGAAGTCGGCCTGGTCGGGGTTCGCGAGCACCGGACAGTTGTCGGCCGCGTCGAGCGCGCCGTCGTTGTCGTCGTCCAGGTCGCAGGCGTCGCCGAAGCCGTCGCCTTCCGCATCGGCCTGGTCCGCGTTCGCGAGCCAGGTGCAGTTGTCGACCGCGTCGTCCACGCCGTCGCCGTCGTCGTCCGAGTCGCACGCGTCGCCGGCCGCGTCGCCGTCGAAGTCGGCCTGGTCGCCGTTCGCGGTCTCGGGGCAGTTGTCGACCGCGTCGTCCACGCCGTCGCCGTCGTCGTCGAGATCACAGGCATCGCCCTCGCCGTCGGCGTCGAGATCGCCCTGCTCGGGATCGGCCACGTCGGGGCAGACGTCTTCCTCGTCGACGATGCCGTCGCCGTCGCTGTCGACCACGTCGTCGTCCAGCCGCGCGAGCCAGGCCTCGATCCGGCCTTGCGGGTTCACGCCGCTGCCCACCACGAAGCGGCCGTCGGCCGAGATGCCCGTGGCGTCGGTCAGGCGCCAGCCGCCCAGGTCGAGCCCGCGCTGCTCGAGCACGGACTCGATCGAACGCATGCCGGTCGACTCCTCCCAGACGAACGCCTCGTTGCCGCTCGCGCCGGTGCCGACGCCCACCACGACCGCGCCGTCGCGGGAGGCGGCGCGCGCGCGGCTCAGGAACGTGCCGCCGGGCAGGTCGCCGAGCGCGAGCATCGCGCCCGCGTGCGCGCGAAACGCCTGGATGCCCGAGCTCGACTGGCTGTGGCCGACGGCGAACGCGCCGTCGGGCGAGACGCCGAGCCCTTCGCTGACCACGCCGCCGCCCGGCAGGTCGCCGAGCGGGGTGATCGAGCCGTCGAGCGCGAAGCGCACCGCGGCCAGGCCGGACGCGGCGCGCCCCGTGCCGACCACCACCGTGCCGTCTTCGGAGACCGCCGTGGCCTCGCTCTGGAACGTGCCGCCCGGAACGTCACCGAGCGGTGTCATGCCGGCGGGGAGCGTCCAGCGGAACGCCTCGAGACCCGAAGTCGAGCGGCTCACGCCGACCACGGTCGAGCCGTCGGCCGAGATCGCAGTCGCCTCGCTCATGAACACGCCGCCGGCCAGCTCGCCGAGCCCGCTCATGCCGTGCGCCATGTCGTACAGGAACGCCTCGGGCCCGCTCGCGGAGTTGCCCTTGCCGACGATCCGCTGGCCGTCCGCCGACACGCCGGTGGCTTCGCTCGCGGACACGCCGCCCGGCAGATCGCCGAGCCCGACCATTCCGTTCACGGCGTCCCAGCGGAACGCCTCGACCGGGCTACTGGACGACGCGCTGACGCCGACCACGACCGCGCCGTTCGCGGACACGGCGCGCGCGAAGCTCTGGGTCCCGCCGCCCGGCAGGTCGCCGAGCGGGGTGAAGGTCGGTTCCTCGGCCGAGACGCGCCCCGCGATCAGGATCGCGGCGCAGCAGAAAATGACGGGCAACACACGAGACGACGGTTGTGTCCGCAACTCGAGACCTCGCCAAGCTGTGACAGGAGGCCCCTCCAGTGCTCGCTGACGTCATTTCGGACATGGATCACAAATTCTTGAGCCCCGGCGACCGAGGCGCAGCGCGCGCGCAGGCACGCGCGCAACTCGCGGGAAGTGGATCGCCCGGACGCGCGCTCAGCCCGCGGGGGCTTGCATGTAGCGCCGCGTCACCGGTGAGAGGTCGTCGCGCGGCGTGATCGCCTCGACGATCGAGAACTTCGAGCTCGCGAACGCTTCTGCGAGCGCGCTGCGCAGCTCCGAGCGGGTGGTCGCGACCCGCCCGCTCCCGCCCCACGCGCGGCCGAGCTCCGCGTACGGCCAGGCCGGCACGTCCAGCAGGTCCTGCCGTTCGGTCACCGGCCGGAAGATGCCCCAGCCGGAGTTGTTCACGACCAGCACGATCGGGTTCAGGCCCAGGCGCGGCGCGTGCGCGATCTCGGGCCCGGTCATCTGGAACGCGCCGTCGCCGCAGATCACGAGCGGGCGCGTGCCCGTGCCGATCTGGGCGCCGAGCGCGGCGGGCACGCCAAAGCCCATCGAGGCGTAGAAGCCCTGCGCGAAGTACAGGCCGCCGTGCAGCCGCAGCTCGAGGCCGCCGAACAGCATGTCGCCCGACTCAGCGAACACGTGCATGCCCGGGTGCTCGGCCAGGAAGTCGTTCAGCTCGAGCAAGAGGTCGTTGTTCGAGAGCTTCGCGTCGGCGCGCGCGGCGAACGGCACGTGCTCCAGGTTGTCGGCGTAGCGCACCTTCTCGCCGAAGCGCGGCAGGTCCGCGTCGGCCAGCCCGCGCACGAACTCGTGCAGCATCACGCCGGTGTAGTGGTGGTAGGAGATCGCGACGCGCTCGGGCTCGGCCCAGATCGAGCGCTCGAGCGGCGCGAGCGAAGCGGAGCGGCCGAGGTTCATGTCGGTGTGCTGCGTGCCGAGCTCGATCACGAGCCCCGCCTCGGCCGCGCGCTGCTGCACCGCCGGCGCGCCCATCGGGCCCATGTGGATGCCGAGGTGCAGCGGGTGGTTCATCGGGAACACGCCCTTGCCGAGCATGGTCGTCGCGACCGCCGTGCCGAGCTTCTCCGCCAGGCGCAGGAAGTCCTTCTCCGCGCCCACGCGGTGCAGATCCGCGCCGCCGACCAGGAGCGGCCGCTCGGCCGCGCGCAGGCGCGCGATCGTGTCGCGCAGCGCCTCGTCGAGGCGCCCGCGGTCGGACGAGAGCCGCGGCAGCGATCCGTCCCAGGCGCGGATCGACTCCGGCACGGGGATCTCCATGTCGACCTGGTCGCGGTGGATCTCCAGATAGGCCGGACGCAGCTCGCGGCGCGCGCTCGAGACCAGCTCGTGGATCTGCTCGGCGGCGAGCTCGGGCCGGCCCAGGATGCGCGCGTCGCAGGTCACCTCCGCGAACACCCGCTGCTGCGTCTCGACGCTCTTCACCTGATGGTGCACGCGGAACATGCGCGACTCGTCGCTGCCGGGCCCGCCCGAGATCACGAGCAGCGGCACGCGCTCCGCGTACGCGCCCGCCACCGGGTTCAGCACGTTGCAGCCGCCCGCGCCGTAGGTCACGCACAGCACGCCGAGCCTGCGCGTGGCGCGCGCGTAGCCGTCGGCCGCGAATCCCACTCCCGGCTCGTGCGAGAGCGTCACGATCTCCAGCCCGTTGTCGCGGCCGAGGCTCTGGAACAGGCCGAGCACCATGTCGCCGGGCAGGCCGAAGATGTGCTCCACGCCGACCCGCCGCAGGTAGGCGACGAGGAACTCGGACAGGCGCATCACCGGCTTCAACGCCCTAGCTCCACAGCCGCACGATCTTCTCGCAGCGCTCGATCCGGCCGGCGTCGCCTTCCTGCACGCGCGCGGCGTGCGCCTCGAGCTCGAGCATCTTGGTGTAGACCCAGCGGGCGGCGAGCTCGGTGCGCTCGGGCGCGACGTCGGCCTGGCGCAACAGCTCGGTCGCGACGATCACCGCGATCACCATCTCGGCCACGGCCTGCGCGGAGAGAAGCGCGTAGCCGAAGTCGCGCACCAGCGCGACCGCCGACGCCTCGATGCGCGCGATGCCCTCGAGCACCTTCTGCGCGAACGGCTGCAGCACCGGCTGCTGCAGCGCGCCGAGCTCCTTGCGCAGCTCGTCGAACACGATCGTGAGCGCGCCCTTGCCGATCTCCTTCAGCGCGAAGCTGACCTGGATCTCGCTCGTGCCCTCGTAGATCGTGGTGATGATGCCGTCGAGGTGGAGCTTGCCGACCGTGGTCTCGGCCATGAAGCCGATCCCGCCGTGAACCTGGATCGCGGCGCGCGTGATCGCGTCGCAGCTCTCGGTGGCCAGGTACTTGGCGAGCGGCGTGAGCAGGCGGATGCGCGTCTGGTTGCGCTCGTGGATGCGGCCGAGCTCGGCGCGCTCGCCTTCCGACATGTCCTTCTCGCGCGCGAGCGCCTCCTTGATCGAGGCGTTGCGGTCGATCAGCCCCGACACGCGGTAGAGCAGCGCGCGGCTGCCCTCGAGCGAGACCACCATGCGCGAGAGCAGGTTCTTCATCAGCGGCTGGTCGCCGATCGGCATGCCGAACTGCTTGCGCTCGCGCGAGTAGCGGATCGCCTCGACCACCGCGGACTCGGCGATGCCCACGCCCTGCGCGGCGACGCCGAGCCGCGCGTTGTTCATCAGGTCGAGCATGGCCTTGAAGCCGTCGCCGCGCGTGCCGATCCGCCAGGCCTCGGCGCGCGTGAAGCGCACGACCGCGGTCGGTGAGCCGTGGATGCCGAGCTTGTGCTCGAGCCGCTCGATCGCGACGCCGTTCGGCTTTCCGTCGGGCAAGGTGCGCGGACACAGGAAGAGCGACAAGCCCTTGGTCGTGCCCTTCGAGAGCTCGAAGGTGTCGGCGTCGCGCGCCAGCACCAGGTGGACCTCGGCCCCGCCGTTGGTGATGAAGATCTTCTGGCCGTCGAGGAACACGCGGCCGTTCTCCTCGACCGCGCGGGTCTGGATCGCGCCCAGGTCCGAGCCGGCCTGCGGCTCGGTCAGGTCCATCGCGCCCTGGACCTCGCCCGAGACGAAGCGCGGCAGGTACTGCTGCGCGAGCTCGTCGGGCGCGTAGCGCTGGATGTCCTCGGCCACGCCGGCCTGCAGCCCCATCACCGTCATCAGCCCGGCGTCGGCGCGCGAGACCATCTGCAGGATCACGTTCGCGATCGTCGCCGGCAGCTCGAAGCCGCCGAAGCGCTCGGCCACGCCGAAGCTCACCAGCCCCGCCTCGCGCAGCTTCTCGTAGCCGTTCTTGACGTGGTCGGGCTGGACGACCTCGCCGTTCTCGAGCTTCGCGGCCTCGTACCAGCCGGCGCGCGCTTCGGGCTCGATCGAGCTGCAGATCTCGGCGCAGGTCTCGAGCACGCCGCGGAGCGCCGAGCGCTCGGCCTCGAGGTCGGTGGCCTCGCCTTTGCGCAGCCGGAAGTACTCGTCCCAGTCGAAGAGACGGTCGAGGTAGAGGGTGATCCCGTCGTGAAGGTAGTCAGCCATGAATCCTCCGACCGGGGCGCGCGCGACGGCGCCCCCGGCTATGATCGACTCCCTCCGCACAAGGAGCCTAGCGCATGTACGTGGGTCGGATCGTGGCCATCGGTCGCACGCGCGCGGGCGCGAACGCCGCGCTGTACCGCGTGTCGTCGCGCTCGTTCCCCAACCGGATGGCGGTCGAGGTCGACGGCCGGCTCGCGATCGTGCCGCGCCCGGGCCACGAGGGCGACCTGCACAAGAACCCGTACATCGCCTACAACGCGGTGCGCATCGCGGGCGAGTTCGCGGTGGCGACGAACGGCAGCCAGACCGATCCGATCGCGGAGAAGATCGCGCTCGGTGTTCCGCCGCGCGACGCGCTGGCCTCCGCGCTGCTCGCGCTCGACTACGAGAAGGACTCGCTCAACACGCCGCGCATCGCGGGCATCGTGCCGCTCGAGGGCGACACCGGCTGGCTCGCGATCGTGCGCCACGACGCTCTGGTGGTGAAGGCCGTGCCGCTCGCGCCCGGGCGCGCCTGGTACGTGGCGACCTACGAGCACGACGACGTGCGCGACTCGCAGGCGGTCGCCTTCGACGCCTCCGACGCGGCTGGCGCGGCGCGCTTCGCGGTCGATGGCGGCGCCTTCGCCGCGCTCGAGAAGCCGGTCACGGCGGCGGCGGCGCTGGCCTTCGGGCGCGGCTTCCGTCTGGGGACGTTTCTCGTCAATTCCGCGTGAGATCGCGCCGATCTGGAGGGAAGATGCGTCTTCCTGAAAGTCTTCGCGTCTATGCGAGCTCGCGAATGCTGGCGATCCTGGCCATGGGCTTCGC
>Ga0187893_10012057_pt1 | contig 12371 bp, 9 predicted proteins | sample MA1701074metaG_FD_139574 | JGI IMG/M metagenome (GOLD analysis project Ga0187893, IMG submission 139574) | White microbial mat communities from a basaltic lava cave in the Kipuka Kanohina Cave System on the Island of Hawaii, USA - MA170107-4 metaG ... | reverse complement strand
GCTTTTGCTTGATCATTTCCTGTACCACTCGGTGGCAGCAGAGGAAGACGCCTTTGAGGTTGACATTCAACACTTTGTCCCAATCGGTTTCAGTTTGCTCGGTGATGGATTTGATCACTACAACGCCCGCGTTATTGACGAGAATATCAATCTTGCCAAAGCGAGCTAGCGTTTCCTGAACTAGGCGCTCAACTTCCGGGGCCTGAGCAACATTCGCTTGTACGCCAAACGCTTGTACTCCTAGGGCTTCAATATCGGCCACAGCCTTCGCGATACGTTCTTGGGCTGTGTCATTAACCACAACATGCGCACCGGCGCGAGCCAGGCACGTAGCCACACCATAGCCGATTCCCTGTCCTGCACCGGTAACAAGTGCTACTCGTCCATCGAGTCTAGTCATAAATTTCTCCTTAGAAACCAAAGAAAATCCAACGCGAACCACCAGCTACCGGGGTACAGAAGGAGAACGCGCGCCTGGGTGGAACGCTGTGGAGGTGCTGGAGGTGGTCGAGAAAGAGCGTTTGGTCGGTAAACCCCAGTCCATGAGGAAAACAGAAGAAGGGAGAATTGATCACTACTGTAGGCGGGTGAGGAGAAGGAAACGGGGTCGGACCAGGAGCGCCAAGCGGAGGGGGGCCAGGTGCCCCAAGTGGAGGAGTCCCGGCAGGGCCGACCCAGGTTCTGGAAGAAAAACTACCGCCCGAGAAACCGAAGGAGCGGAAGCCGAATCCCCAAGGAGTGCCGAAGGAGTGAAAGCTAAACCCACCATGTCCAAGATGGTGGTGCGGGCCGAAGAATCGTTCATGCCGAAAGTGACCAAAGTGGCCGGAACCGTGATGGCGAAAGTGAGGAGTGCCGAGCCCCCGGTGTGAGTGCGAGCCAAAGCCGCCCCGAAAGGCGCCGGGGTGGCTCAAGCCTCTGGAAAAATGACCGCCCCCGAAATGGCCGAAGCGGCCGCCGTGAAATCCTCCTCTGCCATGCGCACAGACCGGTGCGGCAAAGTATACGGGGACGGAAAGGACGAACAGTGCTACGGCGAGCTTTTTCATCTCTTGCCCTCCTCTGTATTCGCGGTCGACGAGGGATCGTATCTTGGGAGACAGCAAATTGTCCCCCTCTTGGGACCGAGTTGTCAAGAGTTGTTGCTGAGTTGAAGTACGAAATGTCGGGTGGTAGGGTGCCGTTTGGCAGGAGCGTTCGTCGAGTGATATACCAACTCCAGAGAAAAGGACATGAATACTTACCTTCACGAAGTCGCGAGCCGCCTCATCGCCTTTGATACGGTCAGCAGCAAGAGCAATGTGGAGGCCGTGCAATACCTCGGTTCCCATTTGGACAGCCACGGATTCCGGGTATCCTTCCAGCGGGCAGAAATTGCCGGCGTGCCCAAGGTCAACCTCTTTGCCTGTGCCGGTCCGGCGGAGCCGGACGGTCTCGTCATCTCTGGTCATGTCGATACCGTCCCGTTCACCGGGCAACCTGGGTGGACGCGGGACCCGCTACGGTTAGAGATCGAAGACACGCGCGTGTATGGTCGCGGCACGTCTGACATGAAAGTGTTCCTCGCCCAGTGTGTAGATGCAGCCGCCCAACTTGATCTGGCCACGCTCAAACGGCCGCTGGTTTTTCTGTTCACTGCTGATGAAGAACTCGGGTGCCTGGGGGCGGAGCGAATGCTCCCAGCTCTACCTGAACTGCTAGGAGATGTCCCACAACCACGCCTGGCGTGGATTGGCGAGCCGACTTCGTACCAGGTTTTTCATGCCCATAAGGGGGTGGCCCTTTTCACCGTTACCGTGCGGGGCTTGGGTGGCCATAGTAGCCTCCCTGAACAGGGTGTGAACGCCATTGCCGTAGCGGGAAAAGTCATCGACACCATTGGCCGCTATCAGACCGAGTTGCGTGCGCAGCATTCGACGGCGTTTGCCGACCTCTTTCCCGAATCTCCGTACACCACGCTGAATTTTGGCAACATTCGCGGTGGCACGGCCGCAAACATGATTGCCGAAGAGTGTACGCTGCAAGTCAGTTATCGTCCATTGCCGCAAACTGATCCTCTGGAGGGCTACCACGAGATTGGTAGACGCTTACGAGCGATCGATACCCATGATTATGGCTCTCCACATCACCAGGCAACCATCGAATTGGGTGAGCCCCTTGTTGTTCCTCCCCTCTTGTCCCCACGTGAGACGCCGCTCGAAGGCGTATTGTTTCGTATTCTCGATCGCCACACTAGCGGTGGCGCACCCTTTGCCACTGATGGCTGTCAGTTTGCACGGGCGGGGATCGCCTCGTTGATCTGCGGGCCTGGCGATCTGGAACAAGCCCATCAGCCGAACGAGAGCATTCGACGTGAGGCGTTCGAGAATGGAACCGAGGTGATTCTCTCAGTAGTGAACACCATGTGTGGGGCCAGTACACGGCGATAAAGAAACGACCCCGGCAGCTTCCATAAACTCTTGCAGGAGAAGACCGTGAGTATCTAGCTCAGGGTCTTTCTTCTTTCTCGCTGCTCTTGCTCTCCGTAAACTGTGGCACGTAGCGAAACGGAGGATTGCTCGTTGCTGACTCGACCGTCCAGGCCGGAGTAAAACGAAACTTGGCAGCGCGAACAGGGCAATCCGGCATCCGACAGAACGGACAGTGATGAGATGTGCAGGGATCGAGATGGAGCAGCACTTCGCCCTGTCCACCCAGATGCTCGACGAGCCATTCTTCTACGAAGGTTGCCGCTTCGTGGCACTGTTCCAGGTCCCAATAACGGGGCAGAGTCAGATGGAAGTCAATGTGATGACGGTTGCCGGAGCGCCAGGAGCGTAAATGGTGGAGATCGATCCACTCCGGGCGTCGAATGCTTTGCAGAGTCTCAATGATACTGCGCAGCACCGTTTCATCGGCTTCGTCCATTAAATGGCTGACAGACTGACGTAACAGGCCAGCTCCGGAAAGGAGGATATTAATCGCTACCGCACAAGCAGTCAGTGCATCGAGGATCATCCAACCGGTGAATCGTGCGAGTGTCAGACCGACGACGACGCCTACGCTGGTGTAGACATCGGTAAGAAGGTGTTTCCCATCGGCACTAAGGGCAAGAGAGCGCGTGCGGGTGCCAATTCGGAGCAGAAACAGGCCAAGGCCGGCATTCACTCCTGCAGTTCCCAGGATCAAGGCAATACCGAGGTCGAGCTGCACAAGAGGTCGTGAGACGAAAATGCCAGGAACTGCCTCCCAGAGAATCGCTGCTGCTGCCAAGATGATCAGTGCGCCTTCGAAGCCGGCGGAAAACGGCTCAATCCTACCGTGTCCGTACGGGTGTGAACGGTCAGGCGGATGGGCGCTCAGCATGATGCTGTAGTAGGCGAATCCGCTGGCCACGACATTGATGATCGATTCCAGAGCATCTGAAAGGATTGCCGCCGAGCCCGTCAGATGAGCAGCTAGGAACTTGACCATGAGCAGCGTGATGCCAACGAGTACCGAGGCGAGAATGGCCCGACGCCGGAGACGAAGTTCATCAGTGAGGAGAAGAAATGAGGAAGACATCGCCTTTCCAATGTAGACGAAGAGGCCTGCAGAGACGAGAGGTCTTTCTCGCGTAGACTAATAGGAGGTGCCACTGGCGGCTTTGTCCGCCAGTGTTCAAGGCTACGCGTGGGCAGGCCAGCTGCCCGTGGCACCACAAACCGACGTCAGTTCACATTTTTAAGATAGATGCACCTTACGCGGCCGGCTGGCGTACGCTTTCCTTCAGCGGGAGCTGACTTGCTTTCTTCCGGTCTAGGACTCGGCTCGTCAGTTGATTGACGTATCGCTCTAGCGGGATTGCCGCCGCGGTCAACACTGCGATAATCGCGCACGCGAGCACGGTGAACACCGGCAAGCTGAGGTCTCGCATCCGCTCGCCGAAGTAGAGGACATAGGGTTGGTGCAGCAAGTACAGACCATACGAGTAAGTGCCGACGTAGACCAGAATTCCTCCGAGACGTGGCAAGAGGCCACTCCAGAGGGCAAGGTGGGCGAGGATAATGAACAAGCCTGTGCCGATAAAAGCATCGGTCACGATGTACGACAGTGTTGTCGCGTAACTGTACAAGCCCAAAATGTAGATCCCGACCCCAACGAAGAATGTTGGCCCGGTAAACAATCGTTCCTCGACGACGACCTGCTGTCGGCGATAGTGTAAGCCTAAGGCCATCCCTGCTGCAAACTCCCACAAGCGACAACCGAAGAACGCACCTTGCACGTAGTAGCCGTGCACTGGGAATACAGTGAGGAGCAAGTAGCGGCTGGCGAGCGTTACCGCACCGCACAGGACCAAAAACCACACCGTCCCGAGTTTTTGCAAGAGGCGGAACAGAAGCGGGAACACGAGATACAGTTCGAGTAAGAGACCAAAGTACCACCACGCGGGATTGATGTAGTAGAAGAGCGAATAGACTGGATAGACCCGGTCGCCGAGAAAGCTCAGGATGAAGCGATAATCGAGGGGCTCTGGTCGTGCAACAAACGGTGAGACGAGATAAATGAAGTGGGCCAGCCAGTACATAGGAAACAGGCGCAGCAGACGATCGCGGTACCACCCGAGCCAGCCGCCTGCGGGATTGTCTGTTTTCGCCAGAGAATACGCCAGCCCGAATCCGCTCAAGACCAAGAAGACCGCAACCGCGTGAAAACCAACCGAAGAGACGGCGACAAAACATCCTTTGGCAATACAGCCCACAGTGCCGAGGGCGGAAGACGGGGCGCACTGGGAAACAAAAGAGGAGAAGTAATGGGGACCGAGAGCGTCGGGATAGCGATGGTTGGCGTAGGTGCCGAAGAAATGGAAGAAGGCGATCCACAAGATAGAGATTCCCTTCATGCCATCGAGCCACGTCAGTCGGGCGCTTGTGGGGGCAGCGGGTGTGGCGCTAGCCATGCACTCCTCCTTTCCCGGCTTTAGCCGACCTGCCATCAGTGTCAGTTGTCAAGGTAAGACTCCGCGCTGCTTAATGTCCCACACCAATCTGCGCCTCTACTTTTCCTTTATCAGCCTCGGTCGCCAGCCCGGTAATCTTGATCGGATCAGTGGATACGAACAGGGTGAAAATGAAGCTGCTGACGACGCCGCATGCGGCAGCGACATAGAAAAGCATCACCCAACTGCCGGTCTGCTGGACGATGAAGCCGGCGACCATCGGGCCAAAGATGCCAGCGCAATTGCCAGTGGTATTCATCACCCCGCCAACCGCACCAACGGCACGCGGGGCCAACTCCAGTGGCAGTGTCCAGTAGCCAGACACTGCGAGTGAGAAGGTAAAGTAGAACAGCACGAACAGTACAACTGACAAGGTTGCTGAGGGGACGAGTACGGCTGCGAGCAGCATGGGCATCGCTAGCCCTACGCACACCCCAGGGAAGCGAGCGCGGGCGACCCGTGCACCAAATCCGCGCCGTAGGAGCCAGTCGGAGATCGTCCCGCCAGTAATCATGCCGAGAAACCCCCCGAAGGTCGGCAGCATACCAATCCCTCCCATGACTAGGCGAGAAAAGCCCCGCACCTCAACCAAGTAGGTAGGGAACCAGAGAATAAAAATCCAGGCGATGAACGCATAGAGCATATAGGTGCTGCATAAGATCAGCACGGCAGGCGCAGTCAGAATCGACCAGAATGATAAGAGCTGCTGATTGGCGGGCGGCATCGCATGAGATTCGATGTGTGCGAGTTCCGCTGTACTGATCTGCGGATGCTCGCGCGGCGTGTCGGTTGTGTGCCAGAGCCAAACAGCCATCCACAGAAACCCAACCGTCGCGTTGAAGTAGAACACCATCGGCCAGGAGAACGCTTCGATGAGCCAGGTGGTGGTCGGGTAAGCGAACATCTGACCAATCGCGGTGCCGGAGATGCTGACCGTCTGTGCCCTGCCGAACTCCTGGCGTGGTACCCAACGTGAGTTGAACGAGGCCAAAGCTGGGATGCTAATCGATTCACAAGCACCAACCAGGAAACGCAGGAACAGCATCATTGCGAACCCGAGCTGTCCCAAAGGGGTCAGCGCCGTAAACAGGGAGAAGCCCAGGCACGACAACGCCAGCACTTTGCGCGCGCTCCAGCGGTCGGCAATCTGCCCGCCGGGAAACTGAAATAGCGCATACCCGAGGAGGAACGCCGATAACACCAAGCCGAACTGCGCTTTGTTCCAGCCGGTCTGGCGCATGATATCTGGCGCGGCCACCGAGATGTTGACTCGATCGGCATAATTGATGATGGTGCTCAGCATGAGCAACCCGACGACTTTATAGCGGACCGGCCAGGCCATGAGTTCCCCCCTCAAGAAGCTTTCAGCGATCAGCTCTTAGCTTTCAGCAGAGCTGATTTTTTGGCTGATTGCTGACCACTGACTGCTGCGAGCTATACGCCTTCTTCCGTAAACACTTCCTTCGCCAGTTGAAAAGCGTTCACTGCTGTCGGGACGCCCGCGTAGAACGCGATATGGGTCAGAATCTCGATAATTTCTTGCTTGGTCAGCCCGGCGTTCAGGCCGTTAGCAATGTGGGTTTTCAACTGTGGGAGGCGTTGCAACGACATGAGCGAAGCGATGGTAATCGCGCTCCGCATTTTCAGTTCCAGTCCTGGTCGGCCCCACACGCGGCCAAAGACCACCTCATTGAGCATTTCCTCCAGATCCGGCGCCAGTTCCGCAAGCGCGCTACTCGCTTTCCCGAATCGTCTGCCGCTCAGTTTCTTGCGAATCTCCACGCCCTTTTCGTACGCTGCTTTATCAGCCATAAATGCCCCTCCTTTTGGATGTAGGTGTTCGGCTCCGGACTATACCCCAAGTCTGCACACTACAGTAGGGGCGAAGCCTGCGCGAGCGGAAAACAACATTTTCAACCTTGTGTTGCAGAAGACTTCGCCCCTACGGCTTGACAGATAAGGCACAGGCGTGTTCAAAAAAGATTGTGGTCACTGCAAGCCGGTTGATCCAGTGGACAAGAGCAGAGCCAACAAGGAGGAAATCTGTGAAATTTGGTCTTTTCTATCAAATGCCGTGTGCGGACACCCAGTCTGAGCCGGTTCGTTACCGAGAAACCATCGAGCAAATTATTCACGGTGACGCTTTAGGCTTCGACTGTGCGTGGTTAGCCGAGTTGCATTTTTTTAAGGCGTTCTCGATCATGGCGTCACCGCTGATCGTGGCTACCGCTGTAGCCCAGCGCACGAAAAACATTCGCCTCGGTATTGCGGTCAATCTTCTCCCCCTCTATCACCCGTTGCGAAGCGCTGAAGATGGCGCAACCGTCGATATTCTGAGCAACGGACGACTGGAGTTTGGCGTCGGTCGTGGTGCCATTCCGGTCCACTTTGCCGGCTTCAACGTGGCGCGCGAAGAAAGTCGCGATCGCTTTGTGGAATCACTTGAGGTCATCCGAAAAGCTTGGACGACCGAGTCGTTCTCGCATGACGGAAAGTACTATCAGATCCCTGAGACTAACGTTGTGCCCAAGCCGCTGCAAAAACCGCACCCCCCGATCCGTATCGCGGCGAACAGTCCTGATACTGCCGTGTTCGCCGGTAAAACACATTATCCAATCTTCGTCGCTTCGGTGACCAATCCGCTACCGCGCATGTTTGATCAGGTTGCAGGTTACCGCCGAGCCTGGACCGAGAGCCCAGCGCCGACTGATCAGCGAGCATCCGCGGACCCCGACGTTTCCACCATGTTCTTTTTCTATCCGGGGGAGAACCTTGCTCAGGTACGGCGCGATATTGAACCCAGCCTTGATAACTATTTCCATAGTGTTTCAGCCATGGTCCGTGCGGGGGCAAAACCCCAGGGTGTCGATGAATCGTACCGTTACCTACAGGACGTACAGAAACATGTGGAGAATGTCACGTTTGAGAAGATCACTGAAACCATGGCGATCTTCGGTTCCGCGAGAGAGTGTATTGCCAAAGTCAAAGAACTGCATAAAGAGTTAGGCATGAAGGAACTGATCTGTTGGTTCAACCCGGGCGGTATGGTGCTGCACGAGAAAGTATTGGCTGCGATGTCGCGCTTCGCAGCGGAGGTCATGCCGGAACTACGACCGTTATAAAAAGTCTAATGAAGATCACCGACCTTCAGGCAATTCCCTTGTCTGTTCCCCTGCGGCATGAAGAGCCCGAGTCTCCCTGGGCCGTAGGTCTCGGGAAACAAATAATTGTTGTCATACACACGGATGCTGGCATCTCTGGCTTAGGGGAGGCGTTTGCCTACGGAGCGCCCCTGGCGGTGTGTGCCGTCATCGAGGAACTCAAACCACTACTTCTTGGTGCTGACCCGACCCGACCGGAAGTACTCTTTGATCTTTTGAGTCAGGCAACCCTTCTGTATGGACGGCGAGGTCTAGGTTTGTTCTCGCTGAGCGGTATCGATATTGCCCTGTGGGATATTCTCGGAAAGGTCAAGAAACAGCCGCTCTACAAGCTGCTGGGGGGGACGGAAGCTAAACGGCTTCCTACCTACGTGAGTCTGTTACGCTACCGCACTCCTCCTGAGGTGGCGCAGGTTGTGGCGCGGTGTCTGGAGGCCGGCTTTCGTGCTGTCAAACTTCATCAAATCGATCTCAAGTCAGTTGAGATCGCCAGACGAGTAGCCGGAGATCGAGTGGAACTCATGCTCGATGTCAACTGTCCTTGGAACGTGGAGGAAGCGTTGGCCATGGCCCGGGCGCTTGCTTCTTATCGTCTCGCTTGGCTGGAAGAACCAGTATGGCCACCGGACGATTACCCCAGTCTTGCACGCGTGCGACGCGAAGCGGGGATCCCGATTGCTGGCGGTGAGAACGAAGGGACAGTGTACGGCTTTGCCAGTTTGCTTGCCCAAGAAGCTGCTGACATCCTGCAGCCCAGTGTCACCAAAGTAGGTGGGGTCACTGAATGGCGCCGGGTCGCTGCCCTTGCGGCTCACCACGGCAAGCAGATTGCCGCGCATTCGTTCTATTTTGGTCCTGGTTTTGCCGCCACGTTGCACCTGATGGCTGCCTTGCCGGTATGTACGTACGTAGAGGTTGCCGGTTGCGCGCTCGAAGTGCCGCTTTTGCAGGAACCGTTCGATTTCCGCGACGGTACAGTTGGCGTGCCCGAAGGGCCAGGACTGGGCGTGACGCTCAATCAAGAAGTGTTGGAAAAGTATCCTTTCTCCGCGGCGAGTAGCTTGAATGTGCGGGGATAAGACCGAGCCTCCTTGGAGTCGTAGGGTGCGCTGTGCGCACCGATCAAATGGTGCATAAATGCACCTTACGACTTGTTTCCTTGCCCCTTTCTCTTGACAATCCTAACCGTGTAGCTGATAACGGGCTGAAAGCAAGTAGAACCTCAACTATTGCAAAAGGAGGGCCTTTCTATGGGACGCATTTTCTTCCGTGGGGCAAATCTAATCGACGGCGTGCATGCGCCAAAACCTCACTCGACGGTGGTCATTGACGGTAAGCGGATCACTGCCGTCGGCACTAACGGCAACGTGCCGAAACCGACAGCGCAGGATACCGTTTACGATTTAGGCGGGAAATCCCTCATGCCGGGCATGGTCATGTGCCACTACCACGTGGCCTACGACAATGTGGTCAATATGAACGACATCGATATGAAACATCCGCCTACGTACCTGACCTTGATTGCGGCAAAGAACGCTGAACTGCTCCTCCGCTGTGGGTTTACTGGCGCAGTGGGCGCGGGCACCATGCATAATATCGATGTGACCCTCAAGAGGGCGATCAACAGTGGTATGATTCCTGGTCCGCACTTTCTCGCCTGTGGTCGTGATCTCGTCACCACGGGAGACTCCGTCGATTGTCATCCCAACTTTTGGAGGATGCAGATGGATGGATTGGCTCGTATCTGCGATGGACCAGATGACTTCCGCAAAGCGGTACGCGAAGAGATCAAACAAGGCGTCGATATCATCAAGCTCTACCCCACCGGCGGTCATGGCCTCTCCTGGCCGGCTGAAGTGATGACGATGAGTCAGGATGAACTCGACGCCGCTGCCCAGGCTGCGCACGAACGGGGCAAAAAGATCCGTGGCCATATCATCTCTAAACAAGGGATCCTGGCTGGACTAAAGGCTGGGCTGGACGTGATTGACCACGGTGATCACATGGATGAAGAGTGTATTGAGCTGTTGGTCAAACAGGGAGCCTTTGTGACCCCCAGTCTGTACTTCCCCTGGAAGGTGGTAGAAGAAAAGCGCCGCACCGGCAAAAGCGCTTGGGGTGGAGTCAATGAGATGGAGCAAGGGCTCGAGCATTCATTCCGCGTCCTCCCTATCGCGCAAAAAGCTGGCGTCAAATTCGTGATTGGTGATGACTTCGGCGTTGGCACAATGCCGCACGGCGAATATGCCAGTGAGTTACAGGCCTATGTGAAAGGCGTGGGGATCTCACCGCTTGAGGTGATTACCTGGGCGACGAAGAACGGCGCTGAACTGCTGGGTATGAAAGACGACGTGGGCACGATCGAACCAGGAAAACTTGCTGACTTATTAGTCGTGAACGGCAATCCGGCCAAGGACGTCACCGTCCTTCAGGATCGGAACAATCTCGACGTAGTCATGAAAGGTGGGCAGTTCGTCGAGTGCCAGCTCTCACCTAGCAGAGTCCGAGCGAAAGCGGCGTAGGACGCGGTGCAAAACCCTCACTCCGTAAAAGAGACAGGAGACAGAAACGAGAAAAAAGACAGAGCTAGAGATAGAGACCGCCCCACCTTCCTTACTCTGTCTCAAATCTCTGTCTGAACCTGCCTCTGTCTCCTGTCTCTGTCTTAACCCGAGGAGAGGGCTAGGGTGAGGAGTTTCCCCAACCGTTGTCAGTTCCGGAAAGATTTTCGCATCGTACACGAAGTAAACTTCATGGCATCATCCGCTTCCCTCGCCCCTGTGGTTCATAAGTTCACGCGGGACGAATACTACCGTATGGCTGAAGCCGGACTCTTTCGTGATGAACGAGTGGAGTTGCTGGATGGGGAGATCATCACAATGAGCCCGAAGCTCACTCCTCACGCGTTTGCGGTTAACCGTCTCATGTATGAACTCATCACGAAGCTGGGGACCTCAGCGTTAGTGCGAGTGCAGGATCCTATCGTATTAAACAACTGGAGTGAACCTGAACCCGATATTGCCGTCTGCCAACCTGACCCTAACCGCTATCTTCAGGAGCATCCCAGAGCCGACCAGGTGTTGCTGGTCATTGAAGTTGCAGATACAAGCCTGACCTACGACCGAACGCGCAAGGCTCGGGCATATGCTGCGAGTGGGATTCCTGAATACTGGATTGTTAATATTCCTAACCGACGGATTGAAGTCCTGACGGATCCTGATCCCGCCACGCAAAGTTATCGACAGCAACGGCATGTCTTTCCCGGCGATGTGCTTCCTTTGCCTGGAGGAAATACAATTGCGGTAGACAACATTCTTCCCTGAGCTGAAGAGGTCAAAAGGCTGGAATTCGTTGCATTCCTTCCAGCCTACGCTCTCTCAACTTTATCCTTCCCAAAACTCGGAAGTTTTCCCTACCACGTTTGACCGTTCCTGGGAAATCGACTATACCCGTACACACGACCGTTATTCTGCCGTGCTCTCAGCTAAACTCGCCAGCGTAAAGAGGTTTTACTAAACGCTTATGGAATTTGCACGCATTAAAAGGCTCCCCCCGTATTTGTTTGCCACCCTCGATAAGATGAAGCTGGAGGCGCGGCGAGCAGGGGAGGACATCATTGACTTTGGCATGGGGAATCCTGACCATGCCTCGCCCCCCCATGTCGTGGAGAAACTGATCGAAGCGGCGAGCAAATCGCAGAACCATCGCTATTCGACTTCACGTGGTATCTCTAAACTCCGCTTGGCGATCTGCAATTGGTACAAGCATCGCTTTGGGGTCGAACTCGACCCAGAAACAGAAGCAGTCGTGACAATCGGCTCAAAAGAAGGTCTGTCGCACCTAGCCTTGGCGATGCTCGGTCCTGGAGATGTGGCCATCTGCCCGAGTCCGACCTATCCGATTCATCAGTATTCTATCGTCATTGCTAACGCCGACCTGCGAGTCGTGCCCTTGCAGCACGGCGTCGATTTCTTCGCCTCGTTGCAAGAGACGGTGCGCCAGTGCTGGCCGCGTCCCAAGCTGTTACTCCTCAATTTCCCGCACAACCCCACCACCGCAACCGTGGACCTCGAGTTCTTTTATCGGGTGGTAGACTTTGCGCGTGAGAACGACCTCTTTGTCGTCCACGATTTCGCCTATGCCGACCTGTTCTTCGACGGGTATGAACCGCCGAGCTTCCTGCAAGTGCCGGGCGCGAAAGAGATCGGCGTTGAGTTCTTCACGCTCTCGAAGTCCTACGACATGCCGGGCTG
>Ga0187893_10012056_pt1 | contig 12372 bp, 11 predicted proteins | sample MA1701074metaG_FD_139574 | JGI IMG/M metagenome (GOLD analysis project Ga0187893, IMG submission 139574) | White microbial mat communities from a basaltic lava cave in the Kipuka Kanohina Cave System on the Island of Hawaii, USA - MA170107-4 metaG ... | reverse complement strand
TGCGGCCTATGCTAGCACCTGGGATTGCAATCGGCCGCGGCAGCTACTGGTGGGTCCGGTGGGGCCGGTGGTGGCCAGTGGGGACCGGGGGGTTGCCGGCGCGTCGCCCATGAGGCAGACTATGAGCTTCCGTCAGGCCGACCAAGTTTTCCTGGTACTTCAAGCAGAGGAGGAACGATGCGTCGTAATGTCCTATTGGCAGCAGCAATCCTTCTGGCATTCCCCGCGGTTTGCGCCGCGACCGTCTGGGAGATCGACTCCGCCCACTCAAGCGCCCAGTTCAAGGTGAGGCACCTCGCGGTGTCGAACGTGACGGGAGGCTTCGGCAAGGTGACGGGGACGGTCAACTACGACGAGTCGGACATCACCAAGTCGAGCGTGGAGGCGACCATCGATGCGACCACCCTCGACACGGCCCACGAAGGCCGGGACAAGCACCTCAAGAGCCCGGATTTCTTCGATGTCGCCAATCATGGAACGATCACCTTCAAGTCCAAGAAGGTGGAGAAGGCGGGCGAGGGAAAACTGAAGGTGACGGGCGACCTGACGATCCGGGGTACGACCAAGGAGGTCGTGCTGGATGTCGATGGGCCGGTGCCCGCGGTCAAGGACCCGTGGGGCAACCTCAAGAGCGGAGTCTCGGCCACGACCAAGATCAACCGCCAGGACTTCGGCGTCGCCTGGAGCAAGCTGATGGAGGGCGGCGGGCTGGTCGTCAGCAACGACGTCTGGATCACCATCGACGTGGAGCTGGTCGAGAAGAAGCCGCCGACCTCGTGACCGCGTTGCACGCCGAGGCCGGCCGAGGTCGATGGTCATGGCAGACTGCCCTCTCCTAGCAGCGCGCGGGTCGCGACGTAGCGAGCGGCTCGACCCTTTATCCGAACGCGCCCAAAGCGCTAGTCGGGCTCCTTGCTCAGGTCGCCGCCCGCGACCCAGCGCTTCAGGAACTGGGCGATGTCGGTCCCCACGTCGCGTGTATCGTCGGTGAGGAACTTGACGTAGTCCCCGCCACCGATCCCGATCCCGGAGTGGCGCCGGTGCTGGAACTCTGCCAGGACGCGGCCATCCGAGGTCAGCACCGTTCCCTCGACTGCGACGCCGCTCATACCCGCACCGAAACCGCCCCAGTATCTCTTGGCGCGACTGCCTGGATTGATCATCGTGAAGCGCCCCTCCACGACGAGAGAGTTCTCGGGCGCCGGATCCTCCGAGACCTTGACGAAGGGGAACGAGCCGGCAGGGCTGAGCCCCTCGACGATCGCTTCGGCGAGGATTCGCGGGCCTTCGCCCTGGATCATCCGGGCAGCGTCAACCCGCTTCTGGTTGTCCTTCTTCTCGGCGGTCCCGAGGTCCGCCTTGTCGGACGCAAAGCGCCGGATGATCAGCCCGGCATCCTTGGGCAGCGCGGGGGACTTCAGGACGATCCGATCCAGGGCCCCTTCCTCGATGACGGCGGGATCGCCCTTGGCCGAGACGGCGCCGTGCAGGCATGCCGCGAGCATCGGGGTGGCAGCCAGAAAGCGCAGAAGAGCGTGAAACCTCATCTTGTTCACCTCCATCAAATCATGAGGGTTTCATGGGCGTTGTCGGTTGCCCCGCCGCAGCGCGCGGGGCAACGGTTTGCTGGCGCGCGCTCCGGGCGGGGCGTAGGCTTGACAGAGCCAGGAGGTCGGTAAGGAAGATGCCAGCCATCAGAATCCCCCGAGCCTGGGAGATCCCCGAGTCCCAAGTCACCGACGAAGCATTCTACCTCGGCAGGCGGTGGTTCCTGAAAGCCGCCGGGATGGCCGGCCTCGGCGCGATCGCGGCCGCCTCGGGCTGCTCCGGCGCCGCCTCACAGCAGGGCTCGCTTCCTGCGTCCGTCGTCATCCCCGCGGCCTGGAAAGGCCTGTATCCGGCCAGGCGCAGCGACCGCCACAGGCTGGACCGACCCCTCACGGACGAGGCGGTCGCCGCCCGGTACAACAACTTCTACGAGTTCACGACGGACAAGGAGCTGGTGGGGAAGATATCCGAGAAGTTCCCGTTCCATCCGTGGCAGGTCGAGGTCACGGGGATGGTCAGGAAGCCCAAGACGTACGATATCGACGAGCTGGTGAAGGCCCTGCCTCTGGAGGAGCGCCTCTATCGTCACCGCTGTGTGGAGGCCTGGGCGATGGCCGTTCCCTGGACTGGGTTCCCCTTCAAGGTCCTCATCGATCGGGTCGAGCCGCTCTCATCGGCGAGGTATGTCAGGCTCGTCAGCTTCATGAAGCCGGAGCTGGCGCCGGGACAGGCGCTGCAGAGTTGGTATCCCTGGCCCTACTACGAGGGGCTCACCATGGCGGAGGCGACCAACGAGCTGGCGATGCTGGCGACCGGAATCTATGGCCACCCGCTGCCGATGCAGCACGGCGCGCCGATCCGGCTGGTGACTCCCTGGAAGTACGGGTTCAAGAGCATCAAGTCGATTGTGAAGATCGAGTTCGTCGACAAGCAGCCGCCCAACTTCTGGAACGACGTCGCGCCCACCGAATACGACTTCTTCGCCAACGTCAACCCCGCAATCCCGCACCCGCGATGGTCGCAGGCGACCGAGAGGCTGATCGACACCGGCGAGCGGGTCCCCACGCAGCTCTACAACGGCTACGGCGAGCAGGTCGCCCACCTCTACACCTGACATCCTCGTGGCCGCGAGACGGTGTCGGTTGGAGAGCTGGGATGAGAGAAACGTGAGTCGGTATGGCCGCCGAGCTAGTCCATGGCACTATGAGGCGCCGGCGGGACACGCGCCGGCGCGTGTCCCGGGGCCGGATATAGGCGCGCGCGCAGCCGGGTGAGCACGCGCCGTGCCGGAGGAGGACGGGCTCCTAGATCTGGGGAGTTACCGTCACCGCTTCAGCCACTGGTCCAGCCAGCCGATCACCGTCTCGTGCCACAGGATGCTGTTCCTCGCCTTGAGCACCCAGTGGTTCTCGTCGGGGAAGTGCAGGAACTTGGACGGGATCCCCCGCCGCTGGAGCGCCGTGAAGACCGCCATCCCCTCCGTGTCCACCAGACGGAAATCGAGCGCACCGTGGATCACCAGCATCGGCGTCTTCCACTTGGCGACATACCCCTCCGGGGAGAAGTGATCATATGTGGATCGCTGGAGCCACGGGGGGCCGCCCATCTCCCACTCCGGGAACCACAGCTCCTCGGTCGTGTAATAGGTGGACTTGATGTCCAGCTCGCCATCGTGGCTGACCAGGCACTTGAACCGGTCGGTGTGTCCCGCGATCCAGTTGACCATGTAGCCGCCGTACGAGGCGCCCAGCGCCCCGACCCTTCCGGCGTCGACGTAGTCGTAGGTCGAGATCACATGATCGAGCCCCTTCATCAGATCCTCGTACGGAGCGCCTCCCCAGTCCCGGTTGATCGAGTCGGTGAACGCCTGGCCGTACCCCGTGCTCCCGTGGAAATCGATCGCCACGGTCACGTAGCCGGCCCCCGCATACGCCTGCGGGTTCCAGCGGTAGTGGAAGTGGTCCTCCCACGACCCCTGGGGCCCGCCATGGATCAGAAACGCCACAGGGTACTTGCGCCCGGGCTGGAACCCCACCGGCTTCAGGATCCAGCCTCGCACCTTCTCGCCGCGGGCTCCCGCGAACCAGAACTCCTCCGGCTGGCTCATCTGCGCCGCGGCGACGCGCTCATCGTTGACGCGGGTCAGTCGGCGCAGGCCGGCCCCGTCCAGCCCGCAGGTGAAGACCTCGGCGGGTGCGGTGAGAGAGTCCTGGGCGAACACCAGCTTGCCTCCTGCCGCCACGCTCAGGCCGGTGTTGTAATGATCGGAGACCACGGGCGTGACGCGGCCCGAGGCCGCGCTCACGGAGAAGATCTTCTGCCGGCCCTCATCCCCGGCCGTGACGAACAGCGTCTTGCCGTCTCTGGACCAGGCGACCGAGCCGGCGGACCGGTCCCAGGAGTCGGTGAGGACCCGCCGGCTGCGCGCAGCCCGGTCGTACAGCACGATCGCCTGTCGGTCCGACTCGTATCCGGGGCGCGCCATCGCCAGATAGGCGATGGTCTTGCCGTCCGGCGAGTAGGCCGGCGCCGTATCCACCGCCTCGTTCTCCTCCGTGATGCAGGTGAAGCCGCTGCCGTCGGTCGAGGCGACGTAGATGTCCAGATCGGTCGAGGTGGCGGGCTGCTCCACCATCTTCGCCGTGAAGGCGATCTCCTGGCCGTCGGGCGACCAGGCGAACTCCTCCGTCCCGCCGAACGGCTTCGTGGGGGAGTCGGCGTCCACCCCCTTCATCAGATCGACGGGGCCGGCGACGCCCCGCCCCGGCCACACGAAGATGTGACTGCGCTTGCCGTCCTCCCAGGTGTCCCAGTGCCGGATCATCAGCTTGGTATAGACGCGCGCCTTGACCGGGTTCTCCTCCTTCTCCTTGTCGCGCTTCGCGGCGCACTGGAGATCCGCACAGTCGGGGTACACCTCGGCCGAGAAGGCGAACCGCGTCCCGTCGGGAGACCATTGCACGTTGTCCACGTCAACGGGGAAGTCGCTCCTGCGTATCGCCTCTCCCCCGGCCGGGTCGATGGTCCAGATCTGCGACGACCCGCCGCGGTTGGAGACAAAGGCGATCGTCCTGCCGTCCGGCGACCAGCGCGGGACGGTGTCGGACGACTTGGACGACGTGAGCCGGCGCAGCGTCTTGCCGTCGATCGAGACCATCCAGAGATTGATGCTGACCTTGTTGTCCTTCTCGTCCCATGAGCGGCGGGTGAAGACGACCCACTTGCCGTCAGGAGATGGCTGCGGGTCGGCCAGCCGCTCCATGGCGACCATGTCGTGGACGGAGAAGGGGTGCGCCCCTGACGGCGGGGCGGCGGAAGCGGGCACGGCGGCCGCGGTTGCCAGCAGCACGGCACAGGCCGCGGGACCGGCAAGCGAAAACAGCGAGGTGGATCGCATGAACCGGGTCCTCCCAATGGACAGATGATTGAGGCGGCGCGAGCGCCTTTTCTATCTTCTGGGGGCGCCGGTGTCAACTCCGGCCGGCGCCGGGAGAAGCGGGGATTCCGGGACCGGCTCGAGAGGATCCACAGAGTCAACCCATGGCTCGTATCGCCGCCCGAAGCCGAGCGTCACTCTGTAACGCGGGCCCTGGGCTTCTCCCGGAAGCCAGGTTGACTGTGGCGCTGCCGAGGCGCTGTCGCGCTGTCTCAGCTCCTCCTCCCGGATCCGATCCAGATAGGCCCGCCTCCCGCGCGGGACATGGATCTCGTCGATCAAGATCTCGGAGATGTGGCCGACCAGCTCGGGCCGGTCGGGCGGGTAGGTGTTCAGGCTCAGGCGCACGACGGCCGGGGTGAGGGCGAACCGGCTCCTGTCCGGATGCCTCTCCCGCAGACTGGCCGGGTCGTTTCCGAGATCCACGACGAACAGCCGGGACATGGTGCGCCGGGAGATCTCGAAGCCGTTCCTGGCGCTCTCGAGATCACGGGGCGTCTTCTCCTGGCGCGCAACCTCCTGCGCCATCGCCTCCAGCCTCTTCTGCTCGGCCGCGATCCATTGGGCCCATGCCGGTCCCTCCTGCTCGAGGACGGCGTAGGTCTGCCGGCGTCTCGCTTTCCGGTAGAACAACTCGGCCGAAGGGTTGGAAGGAGGGACGCTGCAGTCGAACCCCAGCTCCTCCAGCTTGGCCTTGCCGAGCCATGTCGCCTGAAGATAGAACTCAGGGGCTCCGCTCACGTTCCAGCTCAGCCTCAGAGAGATGCCCGTGTCCTCATCCCTGATCGGGCCAAGACGCAGCTCCCGCTCCGTCAGATCGAGCGTCGCATCCGCCTGGCCCGCGCTGTTTCTCCAGACTCCGGCCAGCGCCACCAGGTTCGCGAGCAGGATCAGGCCCAGGGCGATCGGGAGCCCGGCGAGTCTCATGAGGCTCGCCTCAGCGTGAGGGCGCGGAGCCTCTTGAGCAGCACCAGAATCACCACGGCGGCCAGACCCAGGATCAGGAAGAACAGGTACTTCGGCATCCAGTCCCACCACCAGTCGAAGAACTTCATGAAGAGAAGGATCACGAAGAACGAACAACTCAGATGGGTAACCTCTCCCCATCCCTTCCTGATCCCGACCCAGATCGCTAGGCTCGATAACACCAATCCTCCCGCGACTTGATAGCCGCCCTCGATCACCTCGTCGTCCAGGAGGAGATAGCTCGACTCCCCCCAGTTAGCCAGGATCAGGACCGGCAGAAAGATCCCCAGCAGCCCCACGAGGCGATACACAGGCGGGAATTCAGGGTGAAGCGGGTGACGGACGAGCAGCGGGACGCAGAAGACCAGCAGTCCCGCGATGATGAAGTTCTCAGGACGTTCCAGGAATGTAAACCAGTAGATACCTCTCCACCCTGCGGTCGTAGCACCCATGAATCCGATGAAGCAGAGGATCCCTCCCGCCAGCAGCAGCCTCAGGCCGTATGCATAGGCGAGCACCAGCGCGAAAGCCGACCAGACCAGAAGCGCGTTCGGAGTGGGCGTGATGTTGAAGATGCTCCCGAGCACCGCGAGGTTCAGGACGAAGCAGGCCAAGGCGAGCAGCGCCGCGAGCGAGGCGAAGTACAACGTCCGCTCCAGGCGGGCGGCGTAATGGGTCGCCAGGGTGAAGGCCAGCGGCCCAGCGATCAGGATCACCACCTGCGCCGAGGTCGAGAGGTGACCCCAGAATCTGTAGAAGAAGAAGTAGGCCGCCGCGCAGAAGGCCAGCGCCCCGAGAAAGGACGCGATCCGCATCCCCCACGAAAGCGACTTCTGCGCCTCGGTGGTATCGACATCGAAGAGACGGGCCAGCTCGCGCAGCCGCTCGTCATGGTGGGCGAGAAGCGCGGCGCGCTGCTCGGCGGTGAGGGCCAGCACGCCCTGCGCCTCCAGCTCCCGCAGCTCCTCCCGGAAGGCGCGTATCCTGTCGGCGCGCCTCTGGGCCTCAGCCTTCAATAATTCCCCAGCTCGCGGATCGCAGAGGTGACCTCCTCCTGGGAGGGGAGGACATACCCCTCGAGCGAGGGGGCGTAGGGGACGAAGGAGTCCCTGGCGCCGACGCGCTTCACCGGGCCATCCAGGTCCTCGAAGGCGTCCGACGCGATTCGCGAGACGAGCTCCCCTCCGAACCCTCCGGTCAGGATCGCCTCGTGCACCACGATCGCCTTGCCGGTCTTCCTGACGCTGGAGAGCACCGTCTCGACATCCCACGGCACGATGGTGCGCAGGTCGATCACCTCCACCGAGATCCCCTCCTCCTTGAGGGCGTCGGCGGCGCGCTCGCAGCGGACCACACCGCTTCCCCAGGTGACGGCCGTCACGTCGGTCCCGTGGCGCGCCACGCGGGCCACGCCGAACGGCAGCAGATAGTCGGCGTCCGGCTCCATCGCCTTGGAGTAGACCTGCCGGTACAGCCCCTTGTGCTCGAGAAACAGCACCGGGTCATCCATCCGGCAGGAGGACTTCACCAGTCCCTTGGCGTCGGCCGCGTTGCTCGGATAGGCGATGTACCAGCCGGGGGTGTGCGCGTAGAGGGCCTCGATGCACTGGGAGTGAAACGGCCCGCCGCGGATGTAGCCGCCCACAGCGACCCGCACCACCATCGGGCAGGACCAGACCCCGCCGCTCCTCCATCGCAGCGTGGGGATCTCGTTGCGCATCTGCATGTAGCCGGGAAACGAGTAGTCGCCGAACTGGATCTCCACCACCGGCCTGTAGCCGCCGATCGCCATCCCCTGTGCCACCCCCACGATGCTCGCCTCCGCGAGCGGCGCGTTGGTCACCCTTCCCGGAAACGTCGTGCCCAGACCCCGCGTGACGCCGAACACGCCCCCCTTCGGGTCGGCGACATCCTCGCCCCACATGATGATCTTCGGGTCGCGCTCCATCTCCTCGCGCAGCCCGCGGTTGATCGCCTCCACCATCGTGACCGGCTCTTTGGAGGTGTTGCGGGGGGAGCGCGCCTCCGAGACCGGGAGGCTGCCCGAGAAGATGTGGTGCACCGCCGTCTCGGGTTCCGGGTCGGGGGAGCGCTCCGCCTCGAGCGCCGCCCGATCCACCTCCGCCTTGATCTCCTCGTGCATCCGGCGGATGTCGGCCTCCTGGAGGATCCGCTTCTGGAGGAGCACTCCAGCGGTGTGGGCCAGAGGGTCCTCCTTCAGGATGGCGTCCAGCTCCTCCTGGCTCCGGTACTTGGTCTGGTCATCGGATGAGGAGTGAGAGTCGAGCCGCACGACGTGCGCCTCGATCAGCCTCGGCCCGCCGCCGCGCCGCATCTCGGCGACGAGCGGCTTGAGATCAAAGTACATGTCGGTGAAGCGGGTGCCGTCCACGTGCAGGGCGCGCATGTTGAAGCCTCGCGAGATGTCCTCGACGTGGGAGCCGGTCTGGATCTCCTGGGGCACGCTGATCGCGTAGCCGTTGTTCTGGATGAGGAACAACACGGGGAGCTGCTCGCGCACGGCCCAGTTGAGCGCCTCGAAGAACTCCCCTTCGCTGGTGGCCCCCTCGCCCGAGGAGACATAGACGACCTCGTCGAGGCCGTCGCACTTGATGGCGCGCGCCATCCCGACCGCGGGTAGGAACTGAGTCCCGGTGCAGGCGGTGGGGGAGACGATACGCAAGTCCTTGGAGGAGAAATGCTCGCTCATGTTGTGACCCCCCCCGCACGGGTCGCTTCCCTTCGAGAGCATGTGCAGGAAGATGTCCACCAGGGGCATCCCGAGTCCGATCATCAGCGCCTTCTCGCGGTAGTAGGGGAAGAACCAGTCCTTGCCGGGCTCCAGCAGATAGCTCATCGCGATCTGGACCTTCTCGTGGCCGCGGCTCGACGCGTGAAACGAGACCTTCCCCGCCCGGACGAAGGTCCTGATCCGATCCTCCACGTAGTACAGGTGGAGCATCTTCCGATACAGATCGACCAGCAGATCCGAGGGGACTTCGCGTCCCTTCGCCCGGATCGGCGTCACCTTTTCTTCGACGTTTCTCGGCATCTTCACCTCACACTTCGCCACATATTGACACTTCGCGGCGCCGGCGTCACGCGAGCGCGTCGAACCACTCGTCCCATTGGGCCACCACGCGATCCACGCTCAACGCCGACACCTCCCGGCGAAGATCGGAAGACATAGGTGGCGCGTCACCTCGGAGCAGCCGGCTTAGTCTTGACGCGAGCTCCTCCTCGGTGTCGTACAGGTGCTCCTCTCGCCCGCCGGCCAGCTCGGGATACACGAGCCTTCGGGGGAGGAGCGGGTAGCAGCCCAGCGCGATCGCCTCGCGCACCGCCAGACCGAAGAACTCCTGCCTGGCGGTGGAGACGACGACGCGGCAGCGTGCCGCCAGCCTCACGTACTCGTCGCGCGATTCCACGAACCCCCAGTGCTCGATCCTGTGGGCCAGCTCCGCACGCGCCTTCCGGAAGCAGGACGGCTGCTCGCGAAACGACTGCCCCAGGATGACCAGCTTGAAGCTCAGCCCAAGCCGGTCCAGCCTCTTGATGACGCGGAAGAACGCCTCGGGGTCCTTGTCCTCCTACCACCGGTGGTTCCACAGGATCAGGTCCTCCTTGGGCAGATCGATCCCGGGGACATCCACCGGGACTCCGAGCACCTCGCTGCGGGATCGAATCCGATCCGCCACACCCTGGGGCTTGTGGTCCGGCATCGCCGCGATCACGCCGGGCACGGCGGAGAGAAACTCGTCTCTGTGAAACCGGCTGTTGAAAACCACCCGGTCGGAGGCCAGCGCGGCATAGATGTTGGCCAGACCGAAGTGGAAGTCGCGCTCGTCGCTGCGCTCCAGCGGGTAGGTGATCTGGTTCTCGTGAAAGTAGGTGATGACGGGAAGGCGCGCCGGCAGCGCGTCGCGGGCCAGCCCGAGAAGCTCCGGGAGGTTCAGCATGTCGGTGGTGACCAAGATCTCGGGAGGCTGGGGGAGGGCTCGCACCGCGGGCTCGAAGGCGAAGGAGGCGCCGCGCATCCGCCACTTCCACTTCCGCGGCGGCAGCGGCATCAGAGTGACCTGGTGGCGCGAGGTGTCGCGAAGGGAAACCGAAAGGGCCCTGTGGCTCGGACCGTGATACGGATCGAGAAACAGGACCCTGGCCAATCAAAACCTCAGGGGAAAGCTAGAACCAGTACTTGGCCCCAACCGTCGCCGAGAAGAACGAGTCCGGCTCGTCGCCCGAGACGCCGTGGAGCAGCCCCTCGAACTTGATCGCCCAATGCGATTCGAAGAACCAGTCGAGCCCGCCGCCGGCGTTCAACCCGATCTCCACGTCCCCGCCGGGCAGGTCCGGGCCGCTGGTGTCTTCATCGTATATTCCGACCCCTCCGGTCACGAAAGGATGCAGGTATCCGTTCTCCCAGTTGTGCACGATATTTGCGTTGACGAAGACCAGCTCGGCTTCGTTTTCCCGTCCATCGATCTCGCCGTCGAACTCGGTGAAGCCGAGAGTCCCGCGCCAAGAGATCCTGTCGGACGTGTGATACTCGAAGCTGCCGGAGAGCAGCGGCTCGAAATCGTCGAAATCGTCGGCGAACGGCCTGGCGAAGCCGAGATTGCCGCTGACCGCCATGTCTCCTTCTCGGGGGGCAGGGATCGTGCGGCTCTGCGCCAGCGCGAGAGCGGGAACCAGCGCCAGAACCAGGACGAGCGCCCCGGCGATTCTCTTTGCTCGAATCATCATCGGTTCACCTCATCTGAAGCTCGTGGACTGCACATCGCGGGACGAGTCCTGAGAAAGACGTGAGACTCTAGACAGGGGAGGATAGGCTGTCAAGGAGGCGATGGCGTTCGTCTCAATCGCCGCAGCAGCTTTCTCATGTCGGCCGGCAATGGGCATTCGACTCTCACGGGCAGAAGATTCGCCGGGTGCACGAAGCCGAGCCGGGCGGCGTGAAGAGCGGCGCGCGCGATGAGGGGGCTCGGCCGGCCGTACGACCTGTCGCCCACGATCGGATGCTTGATCTCGGAGAGCTGGACTCGTATCTGGTTGCGCCGCCCCGTCTCCAACGTGACGCGCAGCAGCGCCGCCCGCGTCAGGACTTCTTCGGTCCGGTAAGTGCAGACCGCTCTCTGGCCTCGGGCGCGATCCTTCGTCTGGCGCACCTTGAGCGACTTCGGGTTCTGAGCCAGCCACGAGACCAGACGGCCCTCCGGCGGGTGGGGGACCCCTTCGCAGATCGCCAGGTACTCGCGCCGGGCGGTTCGCCTCTGGAACTGAGCCACGAGCGAGGCGGCGGCTGGCTCCTGCTTGGCGAACAGCACGAGCCCGGATGTGAACCTGTCGATGCGGTGGACGACCCAGAGTCGCGGCGTCTTGAATCCGCGCGTGAGATAAAGCTTCACGATCCGGTCCGCCAGGCTCTCGCCCTGATGCCCCGGAGACGGCACCGTCAGGAGCCCAGCCTGCTTCTCGACGACGACAAGCTGGTCGTCCTCCAGCAGGACCTTGAAGCCGGACGTCGGGGCGGCGGCGCGCTTCTGGTGGTATCGGGTCTTCGGGTCGAAGCTGGCCTCGATCCTGTCACCGGCCGCCAATCGCCTCGCCGGGTCGGTGACGGCCCGGCCGTTGAGAAGCACCAACCCCTGGTCCACGAGGCCCCGAGCGACAGAGTGCGAGATCCCGGCCGATTCGCGCAGCGTCGCGGACACCGTCTTGCCCGCGCCGGCCGGCCCCACATCGAGCGCGAGAGTTTTTAGCGGCATCGCTGAAACTCGGTTCGGGTTTCCTGCGTATGTTGCGGCATGTTCACTCTCATCTTTCTGGGGCTGCTGCTGATCCTGCTGGTCCCCTTCGTCCTGGTGGGTGCCATCCTGGGGATATTCCTCTATGTGGTCCTTCAGATCCTCCTGCTGCCGCTGCGCCTGATCGGGCTGGGAATCGGGCTGGGTGTCGCGACCCTCCTGCTGTTCTTGAAGCTGCTGCTGTTGATCCCGATCGCCCTGATCTGTCTGATCGCACTGGCGGCTGGGCTCCTGCCTCTCCTCCCGCTCGTGGTCATCTGTCTCGCGCTCTGGATGGCGTCGCATCTGCTGCGAAGGGGGCAGAGGAGCCCGACCACGACCTGATCTTCAAGACTCAGAGCTTGCCGCGCACCTCGAAGTCGATCGCGGTCAACCCCTGCCCCTCCTTGTCCACCACCAGCGTCCTGAACGCGGGTGTCGTGAACAGGTGCGTGTTCGGCCCGCCTGAGACGACCAGACGGTATCGGCCGGGAGGGGGCAGCGGCAGGCGGAACGACCCATCCTGCTCCACGGGCGCTCTCGCGTGCAGCTTGAGGATGTTGTCCGGGCCGAACAGGAGCACCTCTCGCGCACTGTCTCGATCGCCAGAGATCCTCCCTGCGAGCGCCCGCTCAT
>Ga0187893_10012055_pt1 | contig 12373 bp, 7 predicted proteins | sample MA1701074metaG_FD_139574 | JGI IMG/M metagenome (GOLD analysis project Ga0187893, IMG submission 139574) | White microbial mat communities from a basaltic lava cave in the Kipuka Kanohina Cave System on the Island of Hawaii, USA - MA170107-4 metaG ... | reverse complement strand
TTCCTTGTCTTCTTATCGGTATTCTTTCCCATGGGTGGCGTCTCCTTTCTTTTTTTTTGAAACTTTCGCTATGATAGGATACGCCGCCTTCCTTAACTTTTACACACCTTTTGATATTAACCCACAATGGAATAATCCCAGATAGACAAATACTCAACAAAAAGCATTTTAGAAAAAACTCCTGGCTTAGAATGACTTAATATATTGTGATCTACACTCATGTTTATGATTTCGACCTAGCGAACAAGATCCGACTATGAAAGCCGATTGATGTTTAAGATCATAGCAACACCAGAAGATTTAGAAAGAAAAGATTGGTAGACCCGGCATATAGAGAGAACAACTCTATAAGTACAGTGGTTGTTTTTGAAGGGCGTGTGTTATATAATGGCCAACCACGGACGGATATTAAAAGGATTTCCGTATAACATTCTATTATGGACGATTATACGGAAATTTTTGCACCTAATTAGGTAGTTCAGCTGGATCCGTATAAACAATGGCCGTAGATTTCTTTTTTGACCCGCCTACATATAGCATCCCATCTCTGAGCGGTTTGAGGTCCCGTTGGGCAAATATTCCGAACCCGGATGTTGCTGAAATGATCGCCCGTGAGGAACAGTACCTATTATTTCATCGGTTCGTGCTCGATCATGCGAAATTTACAAAGGTTGGAGAATTGCATTCTAAGCCATATGTGTATAGCTTAGGATTATCTGTTCGGGCTGGAGCGATAAAGGCAGCGATTCTGGTATGTGCTTCAATTGCAGAGGCGGCCCTCCGAGCCCACGCGGAGAAGCGTGAGTATAAGTTCCCTTCGGAGCCAACAAAGCGCACGTTCGGAAGGGTCATATCTGCTTGGAAATCTTCTCGTGGCAAGCCGAGACCGGATGTCCGTGTTGTTTGGAAAGAGATACTCAAGTTGAGAGATGCCAGAAACAATATACATCTGTTTAAAGCTGCGTCGGATCCAAGTGCCGATTTCAAACATGTGCTTGATGATGAACCTGGCCTTCTTGAGAGCGGCTTAAAAGTCGTGGAGCATTTATCAATGCTTAAATCGCCTTAACAACACTACTCCTCGCATCTGACTATTCGCTGTTAGATACTAGGAGTGAAAGTCGTGGTGATGTAGCTGACTCTACATCTTGAGTTGATATGAGATCTGACCAGGTCTTGTAGCTACCCGTAGGCTAATCTATCAATCATAGCTATAATTATCTTGAGCAAAAAAGATGTCAGCAACCTAATTCTGTCAAGAGTGTGGAGGTGCAATACGTCCTCTGCCTTTTCAGAGAGATGAATTTTTGCTAATAAGAGGTGATGAAACCTTGCAAAGATTTGCCATACTACCATTAATTGTTTTTGTTTCATTTTGGCTGTATGCAACAACCGGGCATTCGGTGAACTCCACAGAAGTATCTCAAATTAACGCCTATAGGGAATGGGCTAGAAAGGTTTTATTGGAAATTTCGTATATGATTGACGAGGTAGCGATAAAAATGGGTAATGGAGATTTACAGCAAGCAGAAATAGCCGCTGAAAAGTCTATAATCACATTAAACAGCTTTAGCAAAGAACAAAAGAAAATAATTGTTCCAAGCAGGCTCAAAAAACTAGATGAACTCCTTAGCAAATCCTTCGAAACTGAAAAGGAAGGATTCGCGCTTTTGGTAAAGAGCCTTAAGCTTGGGGCGACTGGGAACCTCGAGTATTACCAGGAAGCAAGTTACTACGTTACTGAAGGTAATAGTAAAATAAAAGAAGCCGCCAAATTGCAAGTAAGCATTTATAATGAAATTCAACAAGTAATAGCTGAACTTGAAAACCAGTCAAAAACCAACAACTAAAACCATTGTTAATGCAATTGATTTAGATAAGGTGAGCAAGAGACAATGGTTAGAGTTGGAGCGTGATTGAAAAATGTGTCGGTTTTGATAGATGACTCTACCTGCAGCAATTATGAGGAATTATCAAGTTAAAAAGCAATAGCCAATACGCAAATTCTCAACCGTCCACCAACCTCACCTCCGGCAACAACACGAAAAACTTCTCGGTTGGGGCGGTCCCAAACCTCTTTTCAACCACCCTAGCATACCTTTCAATCTGCTCTTTGTACTGGGGAAGCTCTTCTTCCTTGCGCACATGCTTGTAGTCAAATAAAGCCGGTCCGGCAGTCTCCTCTAAGACAAGGTCGATCCTTCCCCTCTCAGGTCTTTCGTCAATTAGAAAATAAAAAGGGATTTCCCTGTAAACCCTCTTAGAACTCTTTATCTTCTGCATAAGCTCGGATTTCAGGAAATTCTGCGCCATTTTTCCTAGTCCATGTTTCAGTGAGTCGTCCAGGACAAAACCCTCATTGAGCACAAACTCAATATGCCCGTCTATGCTCCCTTCATCGAAGTCCCAGATTTCCAGAAACCGGTGCATCAGAGCGCCGATATTCACCGCGCCGAGTTTTTGAATAATATCGTCGTCATCCTTGTCTTTAACCAGTTCCGGCTTCGGAATCGGCTCAAACCTTTTTCTCATCTCTTGAAAATCAATTTCTGTAAATTGCTCCTCGTTTGCCGTCTCAAAATGTTCGGGCGCTTGGCTGCCGCTGTATTTCCAGGTAGGAATCTTCATTCCTGCAAACTCCAGGTTTTCTTCAGCTTCAATGTCGGAGCGGAAATCAAATACGGAATTCAATAACCCTGCAAAACTTTGCTTGTCCTTTATCATAACCTTCCCTTCTTTATCCTTCCCTCCCCCGATCGACACTATTAGAAGCTCTTTTGCCCTGGTCTTGGCAACATAGAGCGAACGCTTTTCCTCTTCTCTATTGTCCATTTCCTCAAGCTCCGAGATTTTCTCCCAAAGTTGAGACCGGACACCCTCATATCTGACTAGAAACCCCCCTTCCCTTCTCGCAAGCATCTTTTCTCTGCCCCCGCCCGACCCATGGTTTAAGTCGGCAAGAAAGACCACCGGAAACTCCAAGCCCTTTGCCTTGTGAACGGTGAGGAGCTTGACCGAGTCTTCCTCTTCCAATTCAGACTGGGCAAGGGGTTCCCCATCTTCTTCCGAGCTGGAATCGAGATAGTCCAATATCTCTTCAAACCCGTACCCCAACAACTCCAACCGACCGAAGATATTAATAAGCTTGGTTAGATTGGCATGCTTTGCCTTTCCGTCGGGAAGAGCTAATACGGACGCGTCGTAACTCGTCTCCTCGAATAGCCGCTCGATCAATTTCAAAGGGGTAAGAGAGAGAAAGTCATTACCTATTTTCTTTACAAGCTCGCGACATTTGGAAACCTTGTTAACTTCATGTCCGTGAACGTAATACGAGAGAAGCTCATCGTCAGAAGCGCCGCAGAAAGGCGATCTCAACACACACGCCTCTGCAATCCTGTCCTTAGGGTTGAGCAGATATTTCAGAAAAACCGCTACGTCCCTGACCTCAGGACGGCCGAAGAAGCCGCTCCCACTCGATGAGGAGAACGGAACCCCAAGACCTCTTAGGGCGTTTTCATAGATGTAGATATATTTCTTGGAACGAAAAATTACGGCTATGTCTTTGTAATTACGCCCCTCCTTCCTCAATTGAATAATGCGAAGCGCGATATTATTGGCCTCTTCGTCTCTCCATTCGGATCCGTCTGATCTCAGCGCGAACATAAATTCGATATTGTTTTTTTGGGGCAGCAAATCCTTTTTTGCCCGCATTGTCTGGTAGCTCTGATATAGAAGTGAGGAGAAGAAGTTATTATAAAAATCAATGAGCGGTTTTTCCGACCTGTAGTTATAAGCAAACCTCTTTGGATCGCTTTCCTTTTCCTTGACGGCATTAAAAACAGTTGGGTCGCCTCCTCTGAACCTGAAGATGGACTGTACCGGGTCGCCCACGATAAACGTATTGGCCCCTCTCTTTTCCGCAATCAAATTTATGAGCTCGTACTGTAAGCTGTCCGTATCCTGAAACTCATCCACCATGATGAATTTAATTTTCTTCCTGTAGTAGCGAAGGAGGTCCGTGTTATTCTTCAATAGGTCTCTAGCACGCACGAGCAGGTTCTCGTAGTCGAGAAAACCCGAATCCGACATTTTCTTATTCAAAAACCTGTACGCTTCCTCCGCGAGAGGCAGGTAGATTTGATTTAATCTCGTGTCGTAAATGTCCAACAAATGGTTTGCAATTTGGAGTAAATTAAAAACGATTTCTTTTTCCTCTTCACTAGCACCTTTAAGCTCCTGAATTCCTTTGCAGCTTTCCTTTATTTCATGGACAAGCCTGGCTTTTGAAGAACTAATCCCCGTTTTTATGAGTTCGAATCGAGCCTCCCTGATGCTTGCGACCCGATTTTGTGCATATCTGTTTCGAGAATCCTTTAAATCCCCGTCAATTTTCTCTCCAAGAAGTCTCAGCAACGAGCACTCATCCTGCACGTTCAATTCCCCGTCCGAAAATATCTTCCACGGCGGTTCCAGGTGCAACTTGCATGCAATGCTTATTATTTCTGAAATCTTTTGCCTTATTCTCTTATGGTCAAAAGCCTCTTCCTCTAGCACATCCAGGAGTAGTCTACTTTGTGACTCGTACTCGGATCCCCAAAGCTGCATGATGAACTCATTCATCGTCTCCTCTATAAACACGCTTCTCTCGATGCCCTCGATTACCTTGAAGCCGGGGATCAACCCTGACTCAAGCGGATTCTCTTTGAGGACGCGGGCGGAAAAACCGTGAATGGTGCTTATTCTGGCGTGGGGCAATTTTTTAATCGCTTCTCTGTTCAGGAAGTTCTTTTCTCCATAGCTGGCGATGTATTCCTTGATTTTGTGTCTTATCCTGTCCCTCATTTCAGCAGCGGCATTCTCGGTAAATGTAATAGCTACGATTCCGTCAACCCCTGCCCTACCCCGTTCGAGTATGTGGAGATACCTTGCCACGAGCGCCCTTGTCTTCCCGGAGCCTGCTCCCGCCTCGACAACTATATCGCTGTCGAGGTTTAAAACAACCTCTTGCTCCTCGTTGAGCTCCATGAATTCCTTTATTCCAGTTTCTATCTGCATACTTTTTTCAGCCACAGAATAAGCGGGATTCAGGATACAAGATGCAAGATCATGAATCATGCATCTTTCATCATTCTATCCCCCCTGTTAATCTGTGGCTAACCACCTTTTATAATTTTCTGACCGTTCCTCCGTGCACCCTGCAAAGGTCATTGAATTCACACCAGCCACACGGCGCGAAATCATCCTTTCTAAGCTCAATTTCCTCTTTCTCAAAACCCTTATCCTTTCTCTTTATAACAGGGGCAAAAAAACCTTGTCTCATAAAGCTCACATACATCTCCACCTGGCTCTTTGCAGCACTTATCTGCTTTTGTATGTCTCCTTTGCCGGAATCATCATCGCCTTTTTCTTCATCGGGTTTTTCGACAAATCGGTAATAGCCTCCATATGGCTCGATCCCCTCACTTTTGATCCCAAGCAGATAAAGGGGCAGTTGAAGGTTGACGTAATCAAAGAACTTTTTCCTGTTAGACGAGCGCAGCTTGTAATCTATAATCAGCGCCCGATTGCTCCCAACGTCGATCCGGTCAACCTGCCCGCTTATTTTTATATCACCTATGCCGAAACTTATTCCCTTCTCAAAACGTTCGGGGAAAAACCCTCTCTTGTTCCACTTTCTTATTCTCTCTGCTTCGGCAACTACAAACCGGGGAAGAACCTTATCTGCTATCCTCTTTTGTATTAATTTTTTAACTGTCGGGGAAATCCACCCGAACTGCTTATCCAAATCCGCTTTCTCGATGCAGTCGCTGAGAAGCTCAATTAGCTCCTCGTCGGAAACACCTGTCAGGTCAACTCTTCCACCCATCCTCTCAGCTAACGAGGAAAACAGGTCTTTTAGCACCGGGTGGTAGAAAGACCCCAAATCCAAGCCCATAACTTCGTCTTCCGGCTCCTTAGGGAATTCCAGCTTCAGTATCTCCCCGGCGAAATACTTAAATGGGCAGTCTCCATACGTTTCTAGGCGCGTTGGAGAAAACTCGGAAAGAGCAGGCAGAAGGTCGGTACGACTAATTACTCCCTCAAACTCGGAAAACGCTCCGCGAGAAACAAGCCTTCGCCTTTCCGCGCTTATGCCTCCCAGAATGAGGTCGGCATTTTCGCCGAGAACTTCTCTGTATTCGTCCTTTTCATGGAGATTCTTCCAAAAAATATGCTTGGTCAAGTTGGCTTTGGAATAGATATTCTCAGAATGAATAAAGCTCTCCTCCAGAGAATGCCTCTTGGCTCTTATGGTCTCTCTTTCAGAAATTTCCTCTACCAGATAAGAGGGGAGACTGGATCGTTCATTTTCATCCAAGTAAGAATAGGATATGTAAAGCTTTTTCGATGCCGACCCACTGACCAGGTTGAATTGAAGCTCCTCGAAATCATAATGGAGGTCGTCTACAACCAGCGCGTTACCGTCCAAATGCCCATTGATCTCTACCCTTTCGTCATGTTTTAGGATTGGGTCTCGCAGAGCCGGTGCGGGGAAGCTTTTTTCTCCCAAATCCAGCATAAAAATTACTGGAAAAGTCGTTCCCCTGAATTGACGGACGTCGATTATCTGGACCCCGTTTCTCTTTCCCTGCTCCGAGGCCGAATATTTCTCTTCAGACCACAAATCTTCAAGGAGTGAAATGAACTCTTTTTGGCTTGTCTTTTTATTTTTAAAGATATTCTGCGAAAGATGCCCGATCTCTTTTATGAACTCCCGAAAGCTTTTCCAGGATTGAAATTGAATGTCAGAGTTCAAAGACAAATCCTTGATTGTTTCATAGACCCGAAGCTCATCCAAAATAACGACCAGGTCTTCGATAAGTTTCCCCAAGTAAATGGAATTGAATCTCTTTTCAACCTTGCTAATTACCTCTTTAACCTTCTCAGCCTGGCTTGTATAGCCTTCGTCGGACAGCTGATCCAGTAATCTCTCCCAAGACTTTGAACCCTTAAGAACCCGCCTCTTCCTGGCAGTCAAATCCAGTTCGGAGACAAAATCCTCGAAGTTGTTGTCACCTTCAAAGAATTGCGCCAGAAATGGACTTCTGAGGACGTTTAAAAAATTCTTCTTCTCAAAACCGGACGATTTCACCCTCAACAATTCGATTATGCACCGTCCCAATTGGCTGCTTTTAAGACTGGTTTCCCTGGAGATCGAATACGGAATCCCTGTTTTCTCTAATGCCGTGGCGAGATAATTTTCCTTACTCGCAAGCGACCTAGCCGTCACTGCAATTTCATTCGGACTCACGGAATCATCAAGCAACAGCCTCTTCACTTCCCTAGCAGCAAACTCAGCTTCCTCTCGGAAAGAAGGGAAGGAGTGAATTTCTACTTGGCTTTTCCTTTCCGGTTGACGATCCAAACTTTCAATCTGAAAATCCCCGAGCCAGTATCTCATTTTATCCAAAACCATGTTTCTCAATTTTGAAGTCCCGATCAAAGAAGGAATATAAATCGCAAGACTGTGCCCTGCTTTATTAATACTTTGTAGGACTTCTAGTTGAGAAGGAGTAAAATCGTAAAATCCGAACACCTCAAAGCTCCCGGCACGAGGAAGAACGCTATGAAGCTTGCCATCTGCGATTGTTTCAGAAAGCAGTCTCAGCTTGTCAATGTCGTCTATAAACCCCTTTGTTTGGAGTTCTTGCTGATAAAAGCTGTATATGAGATGCAGGTCTTTAAGCTTTAACTTGAACTCTTCATCCCCTACCCTCTCGCTGAGTTCCAAAACCCGCTCCGGCTCGACCTTGGCGTGTTTCAGTTCGGCGACAAGTCTCAGCAGAGCGTCGGACAAACCCTTTATACCAAGCATGTCATTGAAATAGACTAGGCGGTCATTGACATCCGCCCCCAGCTCCTCCATGAGGAAGAGTCTGCCCATTCTGGATAGGACGTTGTATCTTTTCTTCGACCTCAAGTTAGACAGATATGAAAGCTTTCCGAATGTGAGAAGCCTCTCTCCCCAGAGACCGTTTTCTCTGAGAAATAGGTTCTCCGCTTGAGCTATCGCGGGGATATCGGGGAGGATAAGATACAGGGATTCGTCATCCAGGTTAAGACCCTCTCTTTCAATTAAACTTTCTAGGCTTAACCCAATCTCGGTCTCGACAATTTTCATAAGTCTCAAATTTGTATGAGGTTGCCGCTCAGCAGATGAGCGGTATTTGGGTCGCAAGTGGTGATTATTAACTGGAACTTACCGGCGAAATCCCTTAAAACACCCGCGGCGGCTCTTCTCCTCTCAGGGTCTAAATTCACCAGCGGGTCGTCCATAATCATAAAACCCTTTCTGCCCTGAAGCAGATGCTCGGCCATGGCTAGACGCAGTGCAATAGCGGTACCGTCTCCGGTACCCGTTGACAATAGATCAATAGGGATTTCTGTACCGCCTTCCTTCATTATCCCGGATGGAAAAGGCCCGTCCATCGAACTGTGCTTATAGCGATTTCCCGTCAATGGAGCTAGGTAGCAGGTAAACGATTCTAAAAGAGGCCCGTATGGATTAGCATCCATTTCATCTACGACTTTATTGAATACAGCTTCGACACTAGTGAGCGCTTTAGCTCGATTTTTAAGGTCCTGAAATTCCTTTTCATACAACTTGAGAGCCTTCTCAATATCTTTCGTGGATTCGTCAGAAAGATTTGCTTCACTCTTAGCTAATTCAAGTTTAAGTTCGTTTCCATCATCTCTTAGACTTTGGAGCCTTCGTTCCTTCTCCTCCAGGTCTTTTTGAAAGGCTTCCGAATTTTCGTATATATCAGGTACGGGAGCTAATTTTTCAATCTCCTTTTCAACCTCTTTCCTTTGGGAATTTAGTTCCCCTAACCTTTCAAACACTTTATCGTGTTCTCCATGCTCCTGCTTCCATTCCTCAAGTCTTTCGCTCAGGTTCTTTAACTCAAGTTCAAGTTTATTTTGCTTAAAATCGAGCCCTCTTAACTCATTTCTTATTTGTTCCTGCTCCCCGGCTTGTTTTTGTTCTCCCAGATTGTTAAATTCATCCTTTAAACTCTCAAATAATTTCCCTTCAAGTAAGGTTTTTAGTTTGCCCTTTTCGAGCTCAAGCGCTCTCTCCGTCTCTTCTCTTTTCTTTACGGCTTGTTCTACCTCGTCAACTAAGTCAACTTTTAGCCCCGACTTCATGTGTGCTAATTTGACTCTGGACTCTTCATAACTCTTCTTTATGGTTTCTATGTCCTGTTTACCCGAATGGAGCTCCATTTTCCACCCACTTTTAGACTCAATTATTATTTGACTACCTGCTTTAATGGGTACTTCTCCTCCTGGTTCTACGCTAATATTCTTAGGATCGTCCAAATCCTCTTGTACGATAAGATTCATCGGTTCTTTTGATGAAAATCCGCCGGACAGTTTGCTGGCAGAAAGCTTAGCTTTGCATGTATCAACTTCATTTACAAGCTGTCCAAGCTCCTTTAAATCTTCTCTTCTTATATTAGGCAACTCGTTTGTTTGCTGCTCTAATTCTTGAACCCTTTCATATATGGGCTCAACCTTGTTAAACAAATCGCGTACATTCTGAGATTTAATAGCCGCATTAGCAGCCACCAACTCGGTTTCCAGTTTCACCTTCTGTCCTGTTAATTCTCTTATCGAGCTTTCCAAACTCGCTATTTCCCTCTCCGCTACCGGCCACTCCCGGTTTGCCTTCTTTAGCTTGTCTTCCTGTACCCTCAAAAGCTCCAGTTTCGGCTCAAATTCTTTCCTTTTCTGAATATCCCCGGCAATTGACTTTAGTCCGCCAACTTCCTGGGATAGTTTCTCAATTTCATCTACAACCTCTCTGAATTCATTCGAGATTTTTAAATAATTCTCTTCCGCTTCTCTAGATTCTATCAATGTTTTTTTCTGGTCCTCAAGCCTGTAGAAAGCCTCAAGAACCTTACCAACGCCCTTTTTCCAGCGCTTGTCATCCCTTGAACAGTCCCTTTGAATATCCCAATTGCTTAGTAAATCGTCCACCTCAGATTTGATCCTCTCTTTAAGCGCATCTACCGAAACACCGTCAGCCTCGAACATGGTTCTTCGCAAAGCCTCCCCCAGTGTACTTGTCGCCTCGGAACTCGATTTTAAAGATTCTATTGTCCGTGCCATATCCGCTTGCCTTGAAATTAAAATGTTTCTGTAAGTTTCCGAGCCGTAAGCCATTATCTTGTCCAACTTTTCCCCGACTCTTGTTTCATTGCTTATCCTATTCCCATTAGGCAATCTCAGCTCGACAGTCGGGTTTTCTCCCCACGTTTTTTTTAGTTGATATGTTTCCCCATTACAGTCAATGCGAACGCTAACATTTATAGTGTCTCCGTGGGGATGAGGGAACAAGGGCTTTAATTCCTCTTTGTATTCTCTACTATTTTTACCTGGGCTAATCTGCAGAAAAAAGGCGGAGATAAGAGCTTTGACAAATGTGCTTTTCCCCGCCTCATTGCGACCCAGAATAACATTCAACCCGTTGTCGAATACAATCTTCATTTTCTCGGTGATCCCCGCGAAGGGACCTAACTCGAGTTCATTCACGATCATCTGCGGGACCGCACCTCCTGAATTAACTCATAAGCCATTTGAAGGGCTTGCCCGTCGCCCGAATCTAGGAGCTTGGTTAAAACCTTGTAGGGAAGCGAGCCTCTTGTGAACTCCTCCTCGATGATATCTCCGGTAATCTCCAGGGCAAGAGCGGAATCGTCTCTCTCGACATGCGCTACAACCGCATTAATATCCTTATAAATTTCATTCCACAAATTGATATCTTGTCTCGATAGGCGACCAGTGATGTTTAGCTTTAATAAAACGTTCACCGAGCCCGCTGAGATTATTTCATCTTTTAACCTTCCTATATCCTCCACCGAATTAACCCGCATGTTTATTTCCTTAAAAAGAAACCTCCCGCTCGATATGGACTGACCCCCTACCCTTACATCATCTTCAAGTGTTATAATCCAGTGGTACCCGCCATGACTGCAGTCAAACCCATCGGGCTCTGGAGTACCAGAATAAATGATCCTGTAATCACTAAACTGATCCCGGTCAGGATAGCGGACATGCGAATGTCCCAAAAGCCAGAGGTCTAGCCCAAAACCTCTTAAAGTCTTTTCATCCATTTTGTAATAATGACCATTCATGTCCGGACACACTCCATTTAAAGAACCATGAGCGACCCCTATATGCCATTTTGCTTTGGGTCGTTCATAAAGTGCATTAATCCACTCGATGTTAGAGCTTTCAGAGTGCTTGTCATTGCACGGAGCGGGGTATAAAACAGCGTCTATATCCAAACCATGCTCTTCCAGGGAATAGGGCTTCGTCCCAGAAAGCAGAATTAAATTATCCGGCGCATTATCTCGAAAAGTTTTCCATAGCTGGCCGGACGGGTCGTAATAATCATGGTTTCCAGGGAGTATTGATATACACTTGCCGTTAAATTCTTTAAGCATTTTAGCTGTCTTGACAATTTCTGCCTTTTTCATATTTGGCCGATCAAACAGGTCTCCGGCAATCACGATCATATCGCACCCATTTTCATTGGCGCTTTGAATTATCTTCCATAAAACATCAAATCGCGCCTCCACAAGTTGCTTCTTTACGTCATCGCGGTATCCACGAGAGACAAACGCCATTCCAATGTGAATATCTGCGGTGTGTGATATTTTTAGAGCCATCTATCTACCGTCCTCCAATTAAAGCAATATTCATAAAAACACTTTGTCGTATAAAGAGCCAATTACCCTGGCATCACCCATCCTTGCTTCTACACCCGCTCCCAGTATGTGTACTCGTTCTAGCACATTTGTTTTGAAGACTAAGTTTACAATATTCGACATTATACTCGCAACCAACTAGGTCCACCCTGCTTTTAATCCAGATTATTTGACAGCTTGTCCTATCGCTATAAGCTAATAACATTCAACCCGGGAAGGCTGACAAATGGGGCGACACCAAATGTCTACCACGCTCAAAGTAGGACAAAAGGCGCCAGATTTTGAGGCTGAGACGTATGAAGGGGAGAAGATTAAACTCAGCTATTATAGAAATAAGAAATCTGTCGCTCTTTACTTTTATCCCAAAGATAACACCAACACTGTACCAAAGAAGCTTGTTCAATGCGGGATGGAATGGACCACTTGGAAAAGCATAGCATTCAGGTTTTGGGTATAAGCGTCGACAGCGTTAAGTCTCACGAGGTTTTTAAAAGTGAAACTCCCCGTGGCAGAGCCACGGGGCATCTAAAAATCAAAAGCTAATTGCTCATTGCCATGTTTATGATACTCAATATATCGGCTTATCACCTTCTTGGTCACCTCATCCCCTACAC
>Ga0187893_10012054_pt1 | contig 12374 bp, 7 predicted proteins | sample MA1701074metaG_FD_139574 | JGI IMG/M metagenome (GOLD analysis project Ga0187893, IMG submission 139574) | White microbial mat communities from a basaltic lava cave in the Kipuka Kanohina Cave System on the Island of Hawaii, USA - MA170107-4 metaG ... | reverse complement strand
GGGCCACGCGGATATCGTGTGGCGGCACTCGGGGGGGGCCGCTGCCATCTGGCTCTTCGACGTTGGCGGGGTCGCGAGCACGACGATTGTCGGCACCGTGCCCACCGAATGGGTCATCCAGGGGATGGGGGATTTCAATCGTGACGGCCGCAGCGACATCGTGTGGCGGCACATTCCGTCCGGTACGGTGTTTGTGTGGTTCATGAACGGCAGCAGTGTTATCGGCAGCGGCCCGGTGGGGAGCGCGGGGCCCGACTGGACCATCCAGGGGGTGGGCGACTTCAATGGCGATGGGTGGGCGGACATTCTCTGGCGGCACACGTCGGGGGCGGTGTACGTCTGGCTGCTGAAGGGGACGGCGATTATCGGCGATGCCGCGGTGGGGAACGCGACGAGCGACTGGGCCATCGAGGGCGTGGGGGACGTGAACGATGACGGTCGGGCCGACATCGCGTGGCGGCACACGTCGGGGGCGGTGTACGTCTGGCTGCTGGACGGCGCGGCCGTTGTCGATAGCGGTCCCGTGGGCAACGCGGGGCCCAACTGGACCATCCAGGGGGTGGGCGACTTCAACAAGGACGGCCGCGCGGACATTCTCTGGCGGCAGACGCCTGGTAACAATGTGGTCATCTGGCTCCTGAACGGCAAGACCATCATCGGCAACAGCACAGTGGCGGCCGTGCCGGTTGGCTGGACGATCGAGGGGGTCACCGACTTCAATGCGGATGGCCGGGCCGATGTGCTGTGGCGGCACGACACGGGAGCGACGGTCATCTGGCACATGGACGGAACGACGATTGCCACCACACAGTCCCTGGGTATCGTCGATCCCAGCTGGGTGATCCAGTGACCAGTTGATCCCAGCCCTCCTCAGGCCCCCGCCCTGCGCCTGGACTCGAGAAAGCCCTCGTAGTCCCTGATGTAGTCATCGGCGTGGTACGGATGGGAGGCGAAGACCAGCAGCAGGGCGTCGGCGCTGTACTTGTACTGGACCGACCACACCATGGGGGGAACGTGCAGACCCAGGTCCGGTCGATCCAACACGATCTCTTCCCGGTGCCGTCCATCATCGATCATCACGGCGCAGCTGCCGCGAAGGCAGACCAGGAATTGATGACACTCGCGGTGGGCGTGCTCACCGCGGACCTCCGTGCTGGGCACGTCGAACACCACGAAGTAGCGTCGAGGCACGAACGGCAGGTCCTGCTCGAATTCGCCGACCGCCAGGCTTCCCCGCAGGTCATAGACACGCCTGAGCTGATGCAGGCAGGCGCCCCCGACCAGCGCGCGTCGCTGGCCGGGCTCCAGCGTCTCCGTCGTGAAGGACGGATCGGCCGCACCCCGGCCCGTCTCGACGTAACCGAGGATACGAGCCGGATTACCGACCACGATGGCAAACGGGGGAACGGAGTGGGTGACGACCGCGCCCGCTCCCACCATGGCGCGCAGGCCGATGGTGACCCCCGGTAGGATCGTGGCATTGGCGCCGATGGAGGCGCCCGCCCTCACCAGGGTGATGGGGTAGGCGGGGGGCTGGACCTGGCTGCGGGGATGGGGATCGTTCGTGAAGGTGGCGTTGGGACCGATGAACACTTCGTCCTCGACGCGCAGACCGTCCCAGAGCTGCACGCCGCTCTTGATGGTGACGCGGTCACCGACGATGACGTCGTTCTCGATGAAGGTGTGGTCGCAGATGTTACAGTCTCGCCCGATCTGGGCCCCCGGCAGCACATGGGCGAACGCCCAGATTCGCGTGCCGTCACCCACGCGTTCGGACTCACAGATGCCCTGCGGATGAAGAAAGTAACCCATCCGTCAGCTGGCGCTGCCCCGGCACCGGGAAGGCGAGGCGTGAAAATCGAGCTTGGCGGCCACCAGGTAGGGCGGACGGCCTTTCGTGTTCTCATAGGCGCGCCAGGCGTACGAGCCGACGATGCTCAGTCCTAGCAGATTGAGCGCAGCGAAGAACAGGATGACGACCAGGGTGGCCGTGTAGCCGGGCACCGGGATCAGGCCTGACCACCTGGCGATGAGAATGACGACGGTCAGTACAGCTGTCACCACCAGGCCGAGACCACCGAACAGCATCATGAGCTGGAGCGGGAGGTCGGTGAAGGCAAAGAGGCTGTCCAGCATGTACCGCACCTTCAGCGCGAGGCCCCAGGCGCTGCGCCCGTGGCGGCGGGGAAGCCGGCGATAGGAGATCGCCTGGCGTCGGAAGCCCAGCCACAGGACCAGACCCATCAGTGAGGTTCGACTCTCCATGAGTTGCAGCAGATGGTCGCGAAAGCCGACGCTGCACCCGAAGACATCGATGCCGCCCGGGGGCAGCTCGCGCTGGACGAGCTTGCGGTAGAGATACCAGAACGCGCCCGAGGTCAGCCGGGTCAGCAAGGGGTCTGCTCGATCCTCGCGCACTCCCACCACCACGTCCGCCGCGTCGGCGGCTAGGGTTCGGAAGAAGCTCAGCATGAGATCCGCCGGTTCCTGGAGATCGGCCGCCATGACGGCGAAGTACGGCCCGTCGGCGTTGGCGAGACCGGCCCGAATGGCCGCAAACGAGCCAAAGTTGCGTGACAGCAAGAGCAGCCGGGAACGGAAGGGGCACTCCGGCAAGCGCTGGACCAGCATCTCGTAACAGCGATCGGGACTGTCGTCGATGACGAAAACGGCCTGAAGCCGATGGTCGAGGCGGTGATCAAGGGCCTGGACGGCCTCCAGTAGCTCGTGAAGCGATGCTTCGCTCCGATAGACGGGAATGATGAGGGAATACACGTCAGACAGTCGAGGGAGGGCGACCGACACCCCGCCGAGGAGCAGGCGTCAACGCGGCTACTGTTGAACCGAGAGATGACCGCTCTCGATCGGCACCGGCTCGTAGGCCGCGAAAGGGAAGCTCCCGCAGTCAACCTCGGCTTCGTACGGATAGAATCCCCAGCTCAACATGGCGGGCGTGCGGGCACCCTCACCCGCCTCTACGAACAGCAGGATCCACATGCCGACATAGCGGGAGGCAGTCGCGCTGGTCACCTGTCCACCGATGACCGCCTGGGCTCCGCCCACGGCCAGGCAATCGACCTCCACGGATAGCCTGACGCCCTCCGGCAGGCTTGCCAGGGCGGGGTCGCCGGAACCGTCCACATCTTGATCCTCCATCGGCTTTGGATCGTGAAACTCGATGTAGCCGGTGGCGCCGGCGTCGCCCTGACCGAGGCCGGTGGCGCTGAACGACAGGATTCGGAGCACGTCGTCCCCCGCACTCACGACCGCGTGACCTGTCGCCGAGGAATCAGCCGCGTGGGCGAGGGGACCCGCGAGGGCGATGGTCGCGGCCAGTAAGATGGCCAGGGAAACCACGGTGGGATTCTTCGGCATTCGCGTGCCTCCTTCTTGGCGGCGCGGGAGTCCGCAGCAGGTCGAGGCACTGGGCGCTCGCCAGAGACATCAGAGTGTAGCGCGAGCGAACTGACTCTCGCAACGACCACGCGTGATGCGTTGACCGGCCTCCGGCGTTCAGCTAGGGTAGGAGCCCAGCCAGGCTGCGGTGGCGGCGCCCGGCGCCGAGATGCGGTGATCCAGATCTGACAGAAGGAGCCCCCAATGACGACAATCAGGGTCGTGCTCGGTGCCATTGCGCTCTCGATCGTGTGGGCGGCGCCGGTTTCCGTCGCGAACGCGCAAGCGGTGCGAACGTGGGTGTCCGGAGTCGGCGATGACGTCAATCCTTGCAGCCGGACCGCTCCGTGCAAGACCTTTGCCGGGGCTATTTCCAAGACGGCGGCCGGTGGGGAGATCTCGGTGCTCGACCCTGGTGCTTTTGGGGCACTCACCATCACCAAGGCCATCACCCTCAACGGGGACGGCACCCTCGCCTCGATCCTGGCCAGCGGTACCAACGGCATCATCGTCAATGCCGGCGCCGGCGATGTGGTGATCATCCGAAGTCTCTCCATCAATGGTGCGCTCGGGGGACTGAACGGCATTCGGTTCCTGGCCGGCGCCCACCTGCGGATCGAGAACACAACCATCTACGGGTTTCAGCGCGGTGTCGACGTGGTGCACAGCGGCGGCGGGGCCGGTCAACTGTCCATGAATGATGTGAGCGTCACGAATGTGTCCAACGTGGCCGTGCGGGTCCAGGCGTCGGGTGCGCCCGCCACCTCGCTCAACAACGTCAGGATCGCCCGGGCACTCATCGGGTTTGATGTGCTCAACGGCACGGCCACCATCGCCAATTCCATCATCAGCCATGTGACCAATCAGGGGATCGTGGCCGAGGGCACCGCCGTCATCAATGCCGAACGTTGCACGGTCCACAACAACGGCACTGGGGTGTCCGCCTTCACCGCCGGCGCTACCGTGCGGATGTCTCGCTGCGCCATCTTCAACAACGGTACCGGCGTCAGCATCGCCGCCGGCGGGACGGGCGACGTGTTCCAGAACAACAGCATCTTCGGTAACACGACCAACGTCGTCGGGACATTGACTAGCCGCGCTCAGCAATAGCCGCCGTGCGGCCGGGTTGCTAGAGAGGCTCGGGGCCGCCGGGCCGGTGCTCAGCATTGAATCTGGTTGGGCCATCCAGTGAGGCGAGGCTTCGGCCTGGCTCGTCAGTTGGCCATCCTGCTGCTGGCACCAGTTGCGATCCTGTCCGGATGCCGGTCGGGCACCGGCGGGGACCTCGTTTCGGCGGAGACGCCCGTTGTCGATCGCGGCCGCCCGCTGCCGCATCTGGATCGCGTCCACCGGTGGCCGGCCGACGAGCGGGAGCCGGCTGCCACTGCTCAACCGTACGTGATCGGCGCCTGGTACTTCACGGCGTGGAGCCGGACCAACCCCTTTCACGCTGGGCAGTCGAAGGAGGCCTTGAACCGTTACGATCCGTGGGGGAGTGTCCGGGACAACTTCCTCGCTCCCTCGTATTCGGGCTACACTCCCCGCAAGCCGCTCATCGGCTTCTACGATGCCCTCGATCAACGCGTCATGGACACGCACATCCTCCAGGCGGCCAGCCGGGGCCTGAGCTATTTCGCCTTCTACTGGTACTGGGACACGGACCGGGAGGAGGAGGCGCTCATCGCCACTCCCGTTCATCGCTTCGCGACCTCCCGCTACAAGTCCCTGATGAAGTTCATGATCGCGCCCTTGCGCTTCGGTCATCGGACGACGTCGTGGACGGCCTGGACCAAGCGGCTGGTGCCCTATATCGTGCACACTTACTTCGCGGACCCCTCCTATCTGACCACCCCTGACGGGCGCCCGATCATCACCGACTGGGATCTGGGGCTCTCCGCGACCGATCATGCACGCGCCCTCCGCTTCCTGCGGAGCTATTCGCTAGCCCACCTGGGCAAGAGCCCCCTGGTGCTGTATCTCAGCGAGCTCAGCCTCGGGCATGGCTCTCCAACCCCGGCCCTGGCGTTAGGGGTGGACGGCTTTCAGTGCTTCCAGGGGATCACCGTCGACCATGCAGGCCAGCCTTACCGCCAGATGATGGCCAGCTGGCCGATTGACGGCCTGGTGAGGGACTACTTCCATGTGCCCTGCACCACCGTAGGGTTCGACGCCAGGGCCTGGTGCCAGGTGTTTCCCGCCTGTGAGCCGGGTGGGTCATACCATCACTACGCGGTGGACAACACGCCCTATGAGTTTGCCGTACACCTGCGCACCGTCAGGGCGTATCTCGACGAGAACGCCGCCAGCACCGGGAAGATGCTGACCATCTACGCCTGGAACGAATGGGGCGAAGGGGCGTACATCGAACCCGACGTCGAGCATGGCTTCGGCTATCTCGACGCCATTCGGGACGTCTTTGGGCTACACCCCACGGTGGCGTTGCCGCCGGCCGTGGATCTGGAGGCGGACTATCCCGCTCCGGGGGAAGCAGTGAAACCGTTCGAGGCGACCGTGCAGAAAGCGTACGGGCGTCTGCTGGAGCGCCAGGCCACGAGCGACGAGGTAGAAGCTTGGTCCAGTCAGTACGACAGGGCAAGCCTATCGAAGATGGATTTTCTGATCGCGATCTACCGGTCGGAGGAGTTTCAGGCCCGGCAACCGACATCATCCTCCGAGTTCATCGACCTGCTGTATCGGCGACTCCTGGGACGGCATGCCACGGAAGAGGAACTGGCCTATTGGGTCCCGCGCGCCACCAGCGCCCGTGAGCGGCTCAAGATCTTCGTCAGTCTTCTCTACTCGACCGAGCTCGAGGAACGGGACCCGACCCTGTACGCTACCCAGGGCGCTCCCTCGGCCATGACGTGGGAGGCTGATTGGTGAGCGCTTGGGAGCTGATGACTATGTGAAGGCAACCGCCAGGGTATCAACGTAGGATGATACGGCGGCCGTTGTCGCACGAGACGGGCGGGCCGGAATCACGGAACAGCAGAAAGAGGTCGTACTCCCCGGGCGGCAATGGCTGGGTGTCGACCGCCACCCAGAACCCGGCTCCACGGTAAGCATCATGCCGGCGGTCTCGGGCGACGTCCTCGCGCGGGAGCCCCACCGTCAAGCCGGCATACCAGGTGCGCTCGGGGCCGAGGGCGACGCGCCGGAATGCAACGTAGGGATGCAGGGGGACGCGCGCTTCACGCTCGTCGATGATCCAGCCCTTCAAGCGTAGCGTCTCCCCGCGGGGAAGGACGACGGGCGACAGGCCCGCCGCGTGATCGGCTATGTGCTCGAGGTTACAACCTGTGGTTGCCTGGCGTGACTCGTCGAGGCCGGGCGGCACTGCCGTCGTTGGGACCACCGGCGTACCCGGCTGGGTGGGGAGAGGATCGCTCAATCGTGATGAGGGTGTGGAACCGGCGCCGCCGCATTCGTACACGGCATAGGGAGGGGCGGAGAAGACCGGCTGGCCGCAACCGGCCACGAATGAATGAAATTGCTCCTTGTCATCCGTGATGTCGAGGCGGGCATTGGTGACCACGAGCATGCTGCGGGCGCGCTCCGCCGGAGTGAGAGCCTTGTAGTCCCTGAAATCCTGAACTCCCTTCGAGAGATACTCGATGTCCGCCACCGGCGCCCACCACTGGCTCACGAACGGCAGGCGGTCGCGACGCGAGTCCAGGAACTGGACGATGCTGGCCTGGCTGGCCCGGGTCGCCGATGGCGTGAACCACGTGCTGCCCAGGCTGGCGATGGGCCCCTGCAGGCGGCCGACCGTGCCCAGAAGGCAGAACGCCAATGCGCCGGAATAGAGCACGATTCGAGCGGGACGCTCGAGAACGAGATACGGCATGGCCACCAGGGCGCAGAGAAGAACGATTCCGATGAAGAAGTAGCGAGGCCAGTCGCGCGACAGGAGCAGCCAGTACCCTACATGAAGGCAGACTCCAGCCAGCAAGACCGAGTACAGCCGCCTGAAAGCGGAACGTCCGGCCGGCCACGCCAGAGCGCCGCCCAGGAGAGCCAGGAGCACGAACGCCGAGAGCGGAATTCCAAACCTGGCCGAGAAATGGTCGAGCCGGGTAGGAATGTCGGCCAGCGACAACGTCTTCTCGCTCGTGCCCTGTCTGGACACGTATTCGCCGACCAGCTGAAGAATCGCGATATAGCGATCTGGGCCGAGCGAGACAAATTTCCACGTCTCGAAGGCCAGAAGCGGGATGACGAATCCGATCAGAAGAAGCCCGGTGGCCCGCCCCCGCCGTGTCGGCTCGTGCCGGCCGGCCAGGGCGACCGCGATCGCCGCCCCCAGAAACGTGGCCACATAGAGCGCGGCCAAGAGCTTGGCGAGGACAGCCAGGGCACACAGGAGGCCAGCGACCAGGGCACGCCGGCTCGACGAGGGATCAACGGCCCAGAGGGCGACGGCGACCAGGATGGCCAGAGCGGCCGGCACCTCGCCCAGCATGGCGTACCACTGTTCCAGATGGTAGGCGGACACCGCGTAGGCAACGGGCGGAAAGATGGCGGTGACAATGGCGGCCCGACCACGGGAACCGATGGCGCCGAGCGACCACCAGGCCGCGAACAGAAGCATGGTCCAGATTGCGATATGGACTACCCCGGGCACCCAGACCTGGTTGCCGAAGAGGCGAATGGCCCCACTCACCGGCAGGACGAGCGTCGGCCCCGTGGTGATGTTCGGGTCGAAAGGCCTGATGGCGGAGTCGAGGGTGGCCGTGTACCCATACCCCCACGCGAGGTTCTTGGATACGGTGGCGAAGAACGCATCATCGGCGCAGCAGAGTCCCCTGCTGGCGACGTAGGCAACGTTGAGCCCCACGAAGAGGCTCAGGATCACTGCCGCCAGAGCAATGGCGACGGCAGGCCAGCCGCTGATCGAGCGGACCGAGCCGTTCATCGCAGCACGACGCGGCGGCCGTTGTCACATGTGAACAGAGGCCCGGAATCCCGAAAGACGAGCACGAGGCGGTACTCATCGGGCGGCAGGACGGCCGTGTCGATCAGAGCAGAGAACCCCGAGGCGTGATAGCCATCGTGGCGCCTGGCCCGGCCCACGTCCTCCCGAGGGTGTCCCATGGTGAGCGCCGCATACCAGGTTTTCCGCGAGTCGACCGACTGCAGCGCAAGGTACGGGCGTTCGGGAGCGCGGCGCTCATCGTCGTTGACCACCCACCCGTCGAGCCAAAGCGTGGCGCCGCGGCCCATCGTGACAGGTGATGTGCTCCCCGCCCAGCCGCCGACGCGCTCCAGGTTGCAGCTATCGGTGGCGACGGCTGATGGCCCTTGCGCATCGGGAGGCGTGATGCTCGTCGGCTTCACTGGTGCTTTCCCTGCGCTAGCCTCCGACGTGGGCGTCCACGCCGGCAGCATCGCGTTGGGGCCGCCGCAAGTGTGAATCGCATAGGGCGCGGCGGCCAGGACTGCCTGGTCGCAGCTCGCCACCAGGGCCGCGAAGCGGGTGTCGCCTGGATGATCGAATCGCTGGTTGGTGACGAGGAGAACACCGCGCGAGAATTCGTCCGGCGTGAGAGCCTGGTAACCTTTGAAGTCGGCCACGCCGTTGGTCAGGTACTCGAGATCGGCCACCGAGGCCCACCACTGGGCAACGAATGGCCGCCGCTCCGGGCGGTCATCCAGGAACTTCACGACGCGCTCTTGGTTCGACCGGGCCACGGACGGCACGAACCACGTGCTGCCGAGCGTGTCGATCGGCCCGGGCAGTCGGTCGATCGTGCCGAACAGGCTCACTGCCAGCGCGCCCGAGTAAAGCAGGGCGGGAGTGGGCCGGGCGAGAACGAGATAGGGGATACTCACCATCGCGCCGAGCAGGATGACGCCGATGAAGAAGTAGCGGGGCCAGTCGACAGATATGACGAGCCAGTAGCACGCGTGGACGGTGATGCCGGCCAGCAAGGCGGCATAGAGGCGCTTGAACGGGGCGCTGGCTTGGCACCAGGCCAGGATGGCGCCAATGCCCGCGAGGATCAGGAATCCCATCAGCGACACCCCGAAGCTGGCCGAGAATGCGTCGAGCTTGGTCGCAATCTCGCCGGTCGAAAGCGAGGCTCGGCCCACGCCCTGACTGCGCAAGTGTTCGCCAAGAGCCCGAAGATGGGCGCCGTATCCGGACAAACCGAGTGCGCTCACTTTCCACATCTCGGCAGCTATGATCGGCAGCACAAAACCCAGCAGCAGGACGGCCACAAGCTTCCACAGGTGTCTGGGGTCGCGCCGCGAGGACGCTCCCACCACGATGACGGCCGCAACCACGAAGGTGGCCGCGTAGAGGAGGGCGAGAAGCTTGATGAGGACGGCCAGCGAGCAGAGCATCGCCGCCAGCAAGGAACGCCCGATCGACGCTGGATCCACCGCCCAGATCGTCAGGCCGAGAAGGATGACCAGGGCGGCCGGCACCTCACCCAGCATCGCGTACCACTGCTCCAGGTGGTAGACGGACATTGCGTATACGACGAGCAAGAAGACGGCAATGACGATACTTGCGCGGCCCCGCGAGGCTACCGGGGGACCCAGCGAACGCCAGACGGTGATGAGCAGCGCGGTCCAGAGCGTGACCTGGACCACTCCCGGCACCCAGGCCCGATTACCGAGGATGCGGATGGCCGCGCTCGTGGGCACGATGAACGCAGGCCCGGCGCCGATGTGAATGTCGAACGGCTTCAGCGCGAAGCTGGGATCGATGTAGCCCAGGCTGGACGAGTAGCCGAATCCCCGGGCAAGATTCTTGGCTACCGTGGCGAAGTAGGCATCGTCCGCGCAGCACACGCCCCGGTTCACCACGAGCGCGAGGTTGAGGGCCACGAAGAGCATAAGGATGATGGCTGCCAGCGCCGCGGCAAGACGCGGCGCCTGGCCCTTCCAGTCACCCATGGGTGCTCGTCAGGGAGGCGCGCGCGTCCACCGCCGGCTGGCCGGTCGAGGCCAGGTAGAGGCCGGCTTGTCTTGCCACCAGCGGCAGCACCCGTTCGATTGCATGCGCCATGGTGCCGTCGACCTGGGCCCCTTCGGATTCGAACTCGGCCTCGTCCAGGTGGAGGTCGAGCAGGGGCCGCAACGCGTCCATGCGCGCCCAGAACATCGATCCCGCCGCAAAGACTTCCTGCTCGGGGTCCGCGTCGGCCATTCCCAGCCGCCGGCACAGGTAGTGGACGTTGTCCTTGTTTTCGTCCCAATAGGACCGCATGCTGAGGATGTGCCCCTCGGGGGCGAGGATGCCCAGGCGAGGGAAGTCGGCAAACGCGGAGCGGCACCGGCTGGCGCTGGCTACCGTCAACAGCTTGGTCAGTAGATCACGCCGCCAATCATCGCCGTCGGGCCGGTGCGGCGAGCGCTTCGTGTGCAGCTTGACAACCAACCCTTCGCCGGCGTCGGCCAGCTCGTTGGCCACGCGCAGGAAGGGAAGGATGTCGCGGCCTCGATTCTCGTTCACGCGGAGGTCCGCGTCGATCCGGAGAGGCCCGAGCCGAGCCTTCACCGCCGGGGCCGCCTCGGGAACGGTGGTGACGATCAAGCGGTAAGACGCTGGCCATCGGTCCAGCAGCGAAAGCATCTCGTCGAGAAGCCCTGGATAGTACGCGTGGATCACCACGCATACGGGACGGCTCTCCGGAGGAAGAAGGGGCTGACCGGCCTCGTCGGCCGCCGCCCGCGTCAGCGCCCGCCGCGTGGCGGCCAGATGCGCGTAGCCGAGGCGCGCGTCCGGCTCCAGGTAGGCGCCCTCGGCCCACCTATTCCAGGCGTTGATGAAGATCAGGCGGTGGTCCCGCTCGAGAACTCGGCGGACCGCGTCACGGAGGACATGGTCGAGCCAGGCCTCGTAACGACGAGGCGACGCGTGCAGGTAGATGCGCGCGGATCCCGAATTCCGTGCCTGATCGTCCCATCCGGGGCTGACAGCGGGGAAGCAGAGGTAAGGACGAACCCACTCATCGTCGCGGTTCTCAACGAGGCTCCGGTAATCGTATATCTGGCCACGGAACGTCGAGTTCAGCGGGTGCACGGTGGAGGTGAGATCGGCTGCGACGGCGTGGCTGGGGGCGGACGCGATGGCCGCATCGAACCCGATCGCTGACGGCTCGCCCCGGTTGAACTCCTCTGAGAAAGCCAGCATGATCGGCCCGATCCCGTTGGACTGGCATCGTTGCCGCCAGCGCTCAGCGGTGGCGCATGGATCAGGCAGCCGTCGCGGCCGGTCGACGACCAGGAGGGGGCGGCCGTCGACGCAAAGATAACGCGGATCTCGCAGGTAGCACGTGATCGCATCGATGAGAGCGTCATCGTCCTCGGGCGACTGATGTCGCATCGCGGGAGCACTGTCGCCGTTCCCCCATGCCTCGTTGGCCCAGGCCAAGCAGAAGGGCAACGTGAACGACGGATCATCGAGATGACGTCGTAGGGGAACCTCGAAGGCCGTCCGTCCCGAGTGCCAGTAGAAGGAGTAACAGAAGGCGCTCACACCATACTGCCGCGCCAGCTCGACCTGACGCCGGTGCACGGCCTCGACACGCAGATCGTAGAAGCCCAGTTCCCCAGGCAAACGCGGTTGCACCTGGCCCCACACTTGAGGCCGAGCCCCCGCCACCGCGGTCCATCCGTTGAAACACGCCTCCCCCCTGCGCTCAGCCTCGGGCTCGGGGTAGAAGCAGGGCCGATAGAAGGCCACCAGGCACGCAGGCAGGGTGACCGGCAAGGCACGAGGCTGGTCTGGAACGTAGCCCACGGCGCGTCCGCCCGCATAAATGCGGGAGCGCGGCGCGGGCTTCGCCGGATATGCCCAAGTCGGAGGAGGGACCTCGAGTGAACGTGCTGGCGCCGCCGTAATTTCCTGCAGGCGGGCCAGGTAGCGCAGGCCGACGGCGCGGTAACTGAAGTGGGTTCGCACGTGTCGACTGGCCGCCTCGCCGAGGGCGTGACGGTAGGCGCAGTCGTCGAGCAGGCGGGTC
>Ga0187893_10012053_pt1 | contig 12375 bp, 9 predicted proteins | sample MA1701074metaG_FD_139574 | JGI IMG/M metagenome (GOLD analysis project Ga0187893, IMG submission 139574) | White microbial mat communities from a basaltic lava cave in the Kipuka Kanohina Cave System on the Island of Hawaii, USA - MA170107-4 metaG ... | reverse complement strand
CGATGTTACGGACCTGGTTGGTCAGGTTGCTGGCCATGGAGTTCACGCTCTCCGTGAGGTCTTTCCACGTACCGGCAACACCCTTAACCGCCGCCTGGCCACCGAGTTTACCCTCGGTGCCCACCTCGCGCGCTACGCGGGTCACTTCCGAGGCGAACGCGTTGAGCTGGTCCACCATCGTGTTGACGACGCGCGCCGTGCGGAGAAACTCGCCTTTGAGCGACCGGCCGTCCACTTCGAGTGCCATGGTTTGCGAGAGATCCCCACGCGCCACCGCGCCGATGACGCGCGCGACTTCCGTGGATGGCTGCACCACGTCGCCAATCAGCGTGTTTAGCGAATCCATGCACGCGGCCCACCCTCCGCCATGGCCACCTAACATCGCGCGTTGATTGATCTTGCCCTCTTTGCCGACCGCCGTGCTGATGCGCTCGAACTCAAGAGTCATCTTTTCGTTGATCTCGATAACGTCGTTCAGCGTATCGGCAATCTTTCCAGCGATACCAACCTGGTCTACTGGCATCCGAACCGTAAAGTCCCCCCGGCGGAAGGCCGTTAACACCTTCAGTATCTGCTTCTTATCCAGGGTGTCGGTGGAGGTGGAGCTGGTCTCGACCTTCACGGCTCCATAGGAATTCTTGCTGGTGGAACGAGCGGACTGGTGTAAATTCACACCTTTTCCATTGGTGGGCATACTTAACTATTTTCACCGGTTTGCCGTTTCAAAGGAGGTCCTGGAACGTCTAGAGTTGTGAGGATACGCACAAGTACTTAGGAAAACACGCACTGCATAAAATGGTTTGTAAGCTTTCGCACCGCTTCGTGGCGAGCTACTCGCCTTGAAGGCAGCGGGTGATCAGCGCGGTCCACCCGGTCTGATGGCTGGCCCCCAATCCGCGACCGTCCTCGCCGTGAAAATATTCATAGAAAAGAACGTAATCGCGCCAGTTGGAGTCTTCGGCAAATCGACGGGTATTTCCCTGCCAGGCGCTTCGCCCATCCGGTCCGGGCAGGAAGATCCGGGCTAGCCGGGCGCGGATCTCGCAGGCGATCTCGTACAGATTGAGAACTCGGCCGGAGCCGGTCGGGCACTCCAGGCGCAAGGTGTCACCGTAGAAATGGTGGTAGCGTTCCAAGGCCTCGATCAGCAAGAAGTTTACTGGGAACCAGATAGGTCCGCGCCAATTCGAATTCCCGCCGAAGAGGCCGGTAGTAGACTCCCCAGGCACGTAGTCCACCCGCCACTCTTCGCCATTCATGCGGAAAAGATAGGGCTCGTTCAGGTGAGAGCGTGAGACGGACCTTATGCCGTAAGGCGAGAGAAACTCGTTCTCGTCGAGCAGGCGCCGCAGCACCCGTTCCAGACGCGGCCTCGAGGGGATGGCCAGGAGCCTGCGCCCGTCGGCCGCTCCACCCTGGCTCTCCATGTAGGAGATCTGCGGGACCAGGTCCCTGCGATTCTCGAGAAACCACCGCATCCGATTGCGGAACCCATGCAGGCGGCTGATAACGTCCTGCTCCAGCACTTCCACTGCAAACAGCGGGATCAGACCCACGATCGAGCGCACCTGAAGTGGAATGGGGCGGCCGTCCAGGTGCAGCTCGTCGTAATAAAAGCCATCGGCGTCGTTCCAGAGGCCGCTGCCGCCGAGCGAGTTCATGGCATCCGCGATGGCCACGAAATGTTCGAAGAACTTGGAAGCCACGTCTTCGTACTCCGCGTCTTCGCGGGCCAGTTCGAGCGCCATGGAGAGCATCGTCAGGCAGTAGAACGCCATCCACGCGGTTCCATCGGCCTGTTCCAGCCGCTCCCCCGTGCGCAGCGGCTTCGAGCGATCGAACACCCCGATGTTGTCCAGCCCCAGAAATCCACCCGAGAAAATGTTGTTCCCCTCTTCATCCTTGCGGTTTACCCACCAGGTGAAATTGATCAGCAGCTTATGGAAGGCACGCGCCAGGAACAGCCGGTCCCGCCGGCCGCGCGGCCCGGTGATCTTGTATACGCGCCAGCAGGCCCAGGCGTGCACCGGCGGGTTTACGTCGGAGAATGCGAACTCGTATGCCGGGATCTGCCCGTTCGGGTGCATATACCATTCGCGCAGTAACAGGATAAGCTGCTCTTTCACGAAATGCGGGTCGATGTGGGCGAACGGGATCATGTGGAATGCCGAATCCCAGGCCGCGTACCAGGGGTATTCCCATTTGTCGGGCATGGAGATCACGTCGCGGTTGTAGAGGTGCCGCCAATCGCGATTCCGCCCCTGCTTGCGGCTGGCAGGTGGGGGTGGTTGCGCGGGGTCGCCGTCCAGCCAGTCATGCACCGAGTAGTGGAAGAACTGCTTAGTCCAGAGCAGGCCCGCGTATGCCTGGCGTTGGATTCGCCGCGCGGCCTCGCCCAGGCTGCTGTCGATGACCCCCTGGTAAAATTCGTCTGCCTCGCCCAGGCGTTCCTTGAAAATGCTGTCTTCATGGACTTTCGACGAATCCTCGCCCCTGAGCCTCAGACTGACGGTCTGGCTCTGTCCTGCGGGGACCACCAACCGGTAATGCGCCGCCGCTTTTGTTCCGGTTTCCTCCCAGTTAACGGCCTCGGGCCGCCCGTGAACCAAATATTCATGGAAGGCGTCCTTCACGTGGGGGCTGGCGCTCTCGGCCCCAAATAGCCGCTTGGTATTCGTTTCGTTTTCTGTGAACAGCAGCTCTTCGGCGCCAGCCGCCTCGAGCTCGAACGAGCCTAGTGAAACGTGTTCGGAGATAAGCCTGGACGGGCCGCTCCTGGTAATCCGGGACTTAGGCCAGTAGCCCTCTCCGGCCCGCCCCCACGACCAGGTATTGCGGAACCAGAGGGTCGGAAGCACGTGCAATGGCGCCGCCTCCGGCCCGCGGTTTACGATCGTGATGCGGATGAAAAGATCGTTTGGAGCCGCCTTGGCGTATTCGGCGAACACATCGAAATACCGGTCGCCTTCGAACACGCCTGTGTCCAGGATTTCGTACTCCGGCTCAGCACGGCCGCGACGGCGGTTCTCCTCAAAAAGTTTGGCGTAAGGAAACTCCACCTGCGGATATTTGTAGAGCGCCTTCATGTAGGAATGGGTCGGCGTGGAATCCAGATAGAAGTAGCACTCTTTGACATCCTCGCCGTGATTACCTTCCTCGTTGGCGAGGCCGAACAGGCGCTCCTTCAGAATAGGGTCGCGTCCGTTCCACAGGGCCAGCGCGAAACACAGCCTCCCTTCACGGTCGCATATGCCCAGCAGGCCGTCTTCGCCCCAGCGGTAAGCGCGGCTGCGCGCATGATCATGCGGGAAGTATTTCCAGCAGTCGCCGTCAGCGGAGTAGTCTTCCCGCACCGTGCCCCATTGCCGCTCGGCCAGGTACGGACCCCACCGCTGCCAGTTTTGCTCGCGCCGCGCGGCCTCAGCCAGCCGCCGTAATTCCGCACCCGGCATCATCGGTTAACAAAAGAACGCAAATAGAGAGAATATATGATTCGCGGCTATGAATCCGCTTACCTCCTATTTACTGTCTGTCCCGGAGCGCGTGCTTCGTTCCGCCTCCGCGCTTGCAGGCGGCCTGATACGGGAGCTGGGCGATGCCACACTCCCTAACGCGGTGCGCCGCACGCGCCTTTATCAAACGTTAGTGGATTCCACGTTGCGGTTCCTCATCGAGCAGGTGGGGCAGGTGGAAAACGCGTATCCGGCTGAAGAGCAGCTCGCGAAAAATTTCCTGCTGCGCCGGACTGCCGGCAACAGCATTGAGATGATCGGCATTCTCGCCTTTCGCGCTTCGCCGGTGTGGGTGATGGCTGCGCTGGCGGACATCTCGGGTGCCGGCAGGCAGTTGATTCAGGAGCTTTCCGAAGCGCTGAAGCAGGAAGGCCTCCTGGATCGCAATGCCAGCTTCGAAACAGTCGACCAGATGTTGGACGGGTTGGAAAAGACTTCAGGCCGCCTGGCCGAAGCCATCAACACGCCGCCCCTCGACGTGGCGGCACTGCGCCAGGAGTGGGCCGAGCTCCGCAGGCTCGCTGCGGAGATTCCGCCCCGGAATCTGCCCTCTGCGGAAACCCTGCGCCGCCAGTGGCAGGAGCTGACCAGCGAAGCAGCCGCCCAGAATCGCACCGTATTCGAGCTTTCGTCCCTGATGGCGCTTTCGGCCGTCGCGCGCGTGCCGGAAAATCTGCGCTGGCTTTCGCGCGCCGCACAGAAGGCCACCCGGCGGACAGGCCAGTTGCTCGCGGCCGGCCTGCTCGAGCATTACAGCCGCACGCTGGATGAAATTCGCGAGACGGGATTTCTGGCCTATTGGACCCGCGAATTCCGGCCTTACCTGCGCGCGGCAGCAGGACAATTTTCCCCCTCGCGCGTGTCTCTTACCCAGCGGCTGCTGCGCCGCAACAAATCCGGCAGCGACTAGGCTTTCTTCGGATAGATTACCGGTTTGCCTTTCTGCTTCCACTCCACCAGCCCGCAGGACCCGGCTACCTTGTAGCCTTTGCGTTCCAGCAGCTCGGCAGCCCGCGCCGCTCTCGCGCCGCGCTGGCAAGCCGTGACGATCAGCTTGTCCTTAGGGATTTCGTTGAGCCGGCTCTCTAGCTGGCCTATAGGAATGTTTACGTAACCCTTCAGGGTTCCGTGCTCTTCCAGCTCCTTCGGTTCCCTCACGTCCAGGAAGAAGACTTCCTTTTTTTCCAGGAGCTCACTCACCTCTTCCGCCGTAAGTTTCTTGTTCTTGGGCGCCTGCTCCTGCTGCGCCAGAATAACTCCGGAGCCCAACAGCGCCAACATATGACGTCGATTCATGTTAGCCAGTATACAGCCGTTCGCGGCTTGCCATTCCGTTACGAAGCCGAAATCTTCCGCTGCACCGTAATCGCATCTAGCCCTTGCCTTCTCAGAAGGTCCGCGGCTGCAGTATTCTCTTCACGAAGCAAACCGACCAGCAAGTGCCCTGGCTCGATCTTCTTGAGCAAAAGGGAGCGGTCCATGCGCTGGCTCTCCTCGGCAGCATATGCGAGGGCCCGCTTGGCGGTATCGCTCAACGGCAGATCTTCAGAAGCTGGCAATGGCTCTCCCGAGCCGAGCTTGGCCTCGGTCTCCTTCTGCGCTGTGTCTATCTGCTCCTGGGTCAAAAATTCGAGCAGCAGCTCCGGATCCTCCCGGATCAACCCCAGCAGCAGGTGTTCCGGCTGAATAAAGCGGCTTCCCGTGCGTCTCGCTTCGAGGCGCGCGAAAAACAACGCCCTGTGCGCTTTTTCCGTATAACGCTCAAACATTTCGCCTCCGTATGGAAAGGCTTCATTCGCCGTCAAAATACAGCAGCGAGTTAAAAAACAGCTTGAATGTCTGATAGCTCTGGGCGCGATACTGCGGCCTCATTCCGAACAGAATCGCGCGCCCGCGGCCCATGGGCGCATCCACCAACGCTGCCTGCCGCGCCAGATGCCCTTCGCCCAGCAGCCAGCCGGAAGCCAGCAGGTTCGCCTCGGGGTAACGGGCAACCGCGGGGTGCTCGGTTTGCCAGGCCGGACTGTGCTCGGACCATACAGTGACCTCCGCCGGCAAGCCCAGCGCCAGCGGATGCCCGGCTTCCAGGTTTACGCGCAGCAGCGAGCCCGGAGAATAGAACTGCTGATTCGACAGTCCCGTGATCACGTTCTTAGCCTTCACCCCGAGTTTCTCGATGGCATACTCGGTGGACCGGTTCAGAAACACCAACGTCCCCCCCGCTGCGGCGAACTGACGGAGTGCCTCCGTGCCCTGCAATCCCAGGCCGCCGGTGAACTCCTCCGGTAGGGTTCCAGCCCTATGACCCTCGGCGATCACCTGTGCTGTCTCATCCGGGAAAGCGATCACGTCAAAGCGTTTGTGAAGGCTGCCGCCCAGGATCTCACGGTCCTCCAGGCTGGAGTACGGGAACCCGAACTCCTCCAGCAGCCAGCGGGTCCAGCCTTCGTCCATGCTCGGCACGTGGCTCCGGTGCAGCCCGATACGGGGACGTCTCAGCCGCATCCAGCCTGCCCCCGGCGAGGATGTCGCGAAATCACCCGTAGCCATGTTGCGCCACAGTGTTCCGCCCGAATTCCAGATCCGGTTGATAGTTCGCCAGGAATCCGTATCGCTGCCCGACAGGCTTGCGCCTGGCACGGGCGAAATGGCGACTTTGTCCAGCGGCCCGGCTAGCGGATGGGTCACCGTCTCCACGCGGACGCCCATCAACAGCGGGAGTGTGTGCGCGGTCACGTCGTACGGCCTTCGCGGCGGACCGCCCGGATACTGCCGCAGGTCCGGATACTCCTGCCGCTCCAGCAAGGCTTTGGCGAAACTGCTGTAGGGCTGTGCCATCCGGATAACATGGCTGCCATCTTTGGCACGCTCGATCTCCACCATCCCGAACTGCAGCGTCTCGAGCAGTTTCCGGGTGGCTCCGGGATCTCGCTGCTCGGCGGGAATCACGAATGCGTAAGGAGACTTCCGCTCCACTGCCCGCCGCCCCACGCGGTAGAAATTTCGCAGGAGATCCTCGCGCCGTATGGCCGCCTGGTAAAGGCAGGACTCCATCGCGATCAACTGGTAATTCATGATGTCCCGCAGCCTCCAGGTTCCGCCTTCCCAGGGCTCCAGATGGTTCCAGGTGCGCTGCTGGGCATTGTATCCGAGCGCTGTCTGGTCCAGTTGTTCCCGACGAATCTCGACCGGGGTCGCAAGCCGCGCGCTAGCCGATTCCGTCAGAATCCGCAAACCGCCGTGGTAGGCCTGATAGTGCCGCGCCGGCGTCCAGAAATCGTACGAGGCGTTGATCGCAATCCCTTTCTTACCTGCGGCCGTCAGGTCCGCGGCGATGCCCGCGCCGATCATGTTCATCTGCTGCGCCAGAATCGCGTCCACGTTGGGCTCGATGGGATCCAGCCACGGCGGCACGAACATGCGCGACGCAAACTGCCCCTGCTGGTGGACGTCATACACAATTTGCGGATGCCAGACGTTGTGCAGCTTCGACACCGTTAACCGCGTCTCGGGCTGCGAAAAAATGTACCAGTCGCGATTGTTGTCGTGCCCCACGTATTTGTGATACAGCTCCGGCGGATTAGCGCCCTCATACGCTGTGCCCAATGTCTTCCGGTACCAGCGCGTGACAATATCTATGCCGTCGGGATTCAGTGAGGGCACCAGCAGAAATACGGTGTTCTGCAGGATCGTGCGGAAACGTGGCTTGTCTTCGGCCAGCAGACGATAAGCAAACTCCGCAGCGGTGTGAGTAGAGGCAACTTCCGTCGAGTGGATCGAGCAGGTGATCAGCACCACCGTTTTGCCTTGCGCGATCAGAGCTTCGGCTTCCACTTCCGAAGTAATCCGCGGGTCCGCCAGGCGTCTCTGAATTTCCTGGTAGCGGTCGAGTTGCTTCAGCGTTTCAGGGCTAGCAATAGTAGCCGCAATAAAAGGCCGCCCTTCCACGGTCTTCCCCAGCTCCTGCACTCGTATGCGGTCACTGCTTTTCTCGAGCGCTCGGAAATACGAGACCACGTTGGCCCAGTCAAGAGTGCTGCGGTCCGCACCGATGGGGTGCCCGAAATGGCTGTGGGGCGGAGGGACCGCAGCCGCGAGCGAGACCGCCAGTGCGAAGAAGCTTAAGCTCTTTGCAATTCGGTCCACAGCGCTCGGTAATATCGCAAGAACCGTTCCGGCTCCTTGCTCTCGGCCGTCTCACAGAGCGTGTAACGCTCGTAGTTCGCTTCCCGCAGCAGACGGAACAGCTCCCTCCACGGGTAGTCATTGCTTAGCTCGTTGATGTGGACACTCTTCAGCCAGGGCTTCAACAGCTCAAAGCTCTGCCTGACGGAACCGTTCTCAATGTCCATTGGGTTCGAATTCCAGCAGATCCCCACGTTTGGATGTTTCGTGGCACGCATGATGTCCGCACAGACCGGAGGCTTCTGTGTCTCTCTGCCGTGCACCTCCAGCCAGATTTCGACGCCTTTCCCTTCACCGTATTCGCCCAGCTCCCGCAGGCCTGCGCCGATGTTCTTGACCGTCGTCTCCATTGGCACGCCCTGCGGCAGGCCGTTTGGACGGACCTTGATTCCCCACGCTCCTGTATCATGCGCCAGGTCGACGAACTGCTTCCCGATCTCCACCTGGTTCCGCCGCTCCGCCGCATCCGGGGAATGAAACTCGCAGGTGGTCCCGTAGCTGAGCAGCCGCACTTTCGCCCGCTGAAATCGCCCTTTCACGCGCTCCCGGTCCTCGGCGCTCAAGGACGGCTCCACCCCGTGCCTGTGCGTGGTCCGCAGTTCCACGGCTTCAAGCCCGGTGGCTTCCAGCGTTTTGATGACCGTCTCCAGGTCCATGTCTTTCAGGACGTTGTAGGTTACGCAGCCCAGCAGCATAGCAAGCCTATTCTATACTCTCCAGCACCCGGTCAATCTCCTCGGGGCTGACATAAAAATGTGGCGACATCCGCACCCAGCCCTGCCGCGGCGCCGCCACGATCTTCTGCGCTTTTAACCTGCTCACGATCTCGCGCGAGTCCATCCCGTCTTTCCGGAAGCTCACAATCCCCGCGCCCGTACCTGGCGTACGCCGGCCCAGCACTTCGTATCCCCGTGCCTGCACCCCTTCCGCAATCTGGTCGCCTAACGACTGCACCACCGGCGCTATGTTCTCGACCCCAACCTGCAGCAGGAACCCGATCGCCGCCTTCAGGCCGTAACAGCCGATCGTATTCAACGTCCCGCACTCATACCGTCCGGCATCCGGCCGCAGCGTGAGATCGCGCGAGGCGTAATCGTTGTACTTGGCTACATTGGTCCATCCGAACTCTACCGGCTCGAGCGTATCCTGAACCTCATCCCGTACGAAGAAGATCCCGCAACCTTCAGGGCCCAGCAGCCATTTATGGCCATCCGCCGATAGTGCGTCAATCCGGCACTTCCTCACGTCAAGCGGGAAGGCGCCGACTCCCTGTATGGCATCCACAAAGAACAAACAGCCGCGCCGGCGGCAAATCTCCCCGATGGCCGGGAGGTCGGCGCGATAGCCGCTCAGATACTGCACAAAGCTGATGGCCAGCAGCCTGGCTCCCGCGCAGGCCTCGTCGATCTTGTCCAGAGGGTCTGCGACGGAAAGCCATCTCACGCAGACTCCTTGGCGCTCCAATCGTTTCCAAGGCAGGAAATTAGCGGGAAACTCTTCAACGAAAGCCACAATTTTGTCGCCCGGGGCCCAATCCAGCCCCATCGCTACGGCCGCGATGCCCTCAGAGGTGTTCTTTACAATGGCGATCTCGCTCCTATCCGCGCCGATCAGCCTGGCTGCTGCGTCCCTGACACCTTCATAAGTTTCGAGCCAGCGGTCATAGTGCAGGCTGCCGAACTGCAGCGCATCCTCCGCGAGTTCCTTCATCGCGTCCGCCGCGGGTTTGCACAGCGGCGCAACGCCGGCGTGATTTAGATAAACCAGGTGGTCGCGGACGGGGAACTGGTCTTCGTATCTTTTACAAATATCGAAACCCATTCTTCCGAATATACGTTAAGCTACCGGTATGCGAGTCCTGACCGCGGTTTTGGCGCTGGCAGCGGTGACCAGTTTCGCCCCCGTTTTTGGCAAGGACAAAGACAAGAAGAAAGATCCCAGTGAAATCAGTAACCGCGACGTCGGTAAAGGCATTAATTTCTACTCCTTAGAACGAGAGATCGCACTCGGCAAGCAGCTCGCCGAAGAGGTCGTGCGCCAAGCCAAGATCGTGGACGATCCGTTGATTTCCGAGTACGTCAACCGGCTAGGCCAGAACCTGGTGAGGCATTCCGATGCGAAGATCCCCTTTACATTCAAAGTGATAGACTCGGAGCAGCTCAACGCCTTCGCGCTGCCTGGGGGCTTTGTCTTCGTGAACGCAGGGCTGCTCCAGATGGCCGACACGGAAGCCGAGCTGGCAGGCGCCATGGCTCACGAGATCGCTCATGTCGCCGCGCGGCACAGCACGCGCCAGGCGACCCGCGGGGAGATTGCCCGTTATGCCACAATCCCATTGATTTTTATGGGGGGTTGGGGAGGTTACGGGGCCCAGCAGGCGGCCGGCATGGCGATTCCCATGGGATTCCTCAAGTTCTCCAGAGGGTTCGAGCACGAAGCTGACTTGCTAGGACTACAGTACTTGTACGCCGCCGGATACGATCCTGCCGGCGCCATCGATATTTTTGAGAAGCTGCTCACGCTGGAACGTAAGAGGCCTGGGAGCATCTCGAAGCTCTTCGACACCCATCCGCTCACGGGCGATCGCCTCGCGCGGACCCAGAAGGCCATCCAGGAGATTCTGCCTGGAAAGCTGGAGTATATCGTGAGCACCTCCGAATTCGATGCTATGCGGGCGCGGCTGGTCGACATGCAGAACGGCCGGAAACGGGAGCAGGAGGCGGGCCGTCCCAGGCTCAAGCGGACGCCTTCGGGCTCTGTTGAGCAGGAGCAAGACTCGCAGGAGGAGCCGCCGGTGCTGCGCCGGCGAGATTTGGTGGAATAAGCTGAAACCTGCGGCCCCAGGCGGGCGTTTATAATGTTACAGAGGAGTATTCCATGAAGCGGTTCTCCATCCTTATTTTGGGTTTGGCTCTGGCGGTCTCAGTCGGGTTCTCCAAGGACAAGAAGAAAGATCCTGAGGAGATCGGCAACCGCGACGTCGGCAAGGGCGTAAATTTTTACTCGCTCGAGAAAGAGATCGCCCTCGGCAAGCAGCTCGCCCAGGAGGTGGAGCGCCAGGCGAAGATCGTGGACGACCCGATCATTGCCGAATACGTGAACCGCGTGGGACAAAACCTGGTGCGCAATTCCGATGCCAAGGTGCCTTTCACCATTAAGGTGATCGATGCGGAAGAGATCAATGCCTTCGCGCTGCCGGGTGGGTTCTTCTTTGTAAATTCCGGCCTGATCATGAAGGCGGAGAGCGAATCTGAGCTGGCAGGCGTGATGGCACATGAAATCGCGCACGTGGCGGCCCGGCATGGCACGCGCCAAGCTACCCGCGGGACCATCATCAACTACGCCAGCATCCCTCTAATCTTCATGGGTGGCTGGACGGGTTATGCCATCCGGCAGGGCGCGGGTCTGGCGATTCCACTCGGTTTCCTCAACTTCTCACGCGGCTTTGAGATCGAAGCCGACCTGCTGGGCATCCAGTATCTCTACAAGGCAGGGTACGATCCCACGGCATTTGTCGATTTCTTCGAGAAGATCCAGTCGCTCGAGAAGAAGAAGCCGGGGACGATCTCGAAAGTGTTCTCGACGCATCCGATGACGGATGACCGGATTAAGAACTCGCAGAAGAACATTCAGGAGGTTCTGACGGCCAAGCCGGAGTACGTGGTGAACACGTCCGAGTTCAATGAGGTGAAGGGCCGGCTGTTGGCTCTGCACAACCGCCGCAAGCCCGAGGACACCAAGGACGCGAATCGTCCGCGTCTGCGACGCGCGCCCGGGGGCGGCACGGCGCCCATCGAAGACGAGAACGGGAACGAGAAGAAGTCCAAAGGCGACGAGGACGAGCGTCCCACGCTGAAGCGGCGCGACAACTAATTCAACCGGAAAAAGTGGAGCGGTGCGTACCGCCCTCTTCGAAGACTCACTTCCCGATCAGGGCCTGTCGCAGATACTAATCAGTGTCCAATGGCATAGGATAAGACCTATGCATTGGAGACTGTTTCTCTCTGGGGTGGCATTCCTCATCACCTTCCTACCGAAGGTAGCGGAGGCACGGGTCGTCCAGCTTCGGGTGGAGCGCCGTGAACTGGTCCTCAACGGGAAACCCTGCGGACTTGCAGGGCCATACGAAAAGCTGGTGGGCAAAGTAGAGTTCGCGCTCGATCCGTCAGCACAGCCGAACACGGGCATCGTCGATCTCGGCCTTGCGTCCCGCAACCAGCGCGGCGAGGTGGAATTTTCCGCCGATTTCTACCTGCTCAAACCGGTGGACCCAGCGCGCGGGAACGGCCGCTTGTTCTACGAGGTCTGCAACCGAGGCGGCAAGGCCATCTTGCGGACATTTCAGAAGGCGCCGATCAGTCTTGACCCCAAGGCTCCGGCCGAATTTGGCAATGGCGCCCTAATGGCTCAGGGATATTCGCTGCTCTGGATGGGATGGCAGTGGGACGTTCCCGAAGGCCGGATGCGCATGGATATGCCCATCGCGAGCGACCATGGCAAGCCGATCACCGGTCTGGTCCGCGGCAACTTCATACTCAACACACGAGCCGTGACGGCCCCGCTAGCAGACCGCAGGCATCTGGCTTACGCTGTCGAAAAACCCGCGAGCTCGGACCACGTGATGACCGTCCGCGATCGGCCGCTCGATCCGCCGCAGCGCATTGCCCGCGAGAAGTGG
>Ga0187893_10012052_pt1 | contig 12375 bp, 9 predicted proteins | sample MA1701074metaG_FD_139574 | JGI IMG/M metagenome (GOLD analysis project Ga0187893, IMG submission 139574) | White microbial mat communities from a basaltic lava cave in the Kipuka Kanohina Cave System on the Island of Hawaii, USA - MA170107-4 metaG ... | reverse complement strand
TGGCCTGCGGTCCATCGGCATACCCACGCGCGTCACCGGCAGCCAGCGCGCCGCCCTCGAGCACCGCGTCGTCATCCTCTATCCGGCCGACGCGGCGCTCCTGCCGGAGGGCTTCGCCGTTGGCGACTTCGAGGAGTTCGTCACCGGGGGCGGCACGCTGATCGGCATCGCCGCGCGCGGAGAGGCCCTGAAGGGAGTGTTCGGTTACGGCGAAGCGACCGAATCGTGGGACCGCATGGAGCTGCGGTTCCTGCCGGGAGGCCAGTTCTCGGACCCGCGCGAGCTGACGCTGAGACTCGGCAAGCCGCCGGGCGGCGAGGCTCCGCGCGCGCTCAGGACGCTGCTCTACTCCGGTCACAACGGCAGGACCATCGCGACCTACGAGGATGGCGGCGCCGCGATGTTCATCAGGAGAGCGGGCACGGGAGCCGCCATCGCGATCGGGGTCGACGCCGCCCGCATCGTGGCCATCGGACAGAACAACCGCGACGAGTACCATGCGCGCAGCGACGTCTCCGAGTACGAGCCGTCGAGCGACGTGTTTTTGCGGTTCCTCAGGGCGCTCTATGCCGCCGGCGAGCCCGGGGCGGTGACCCTCGGGACGGTCCCCGGCGGCCGCGATCTCGCCATTCTCCTCACGCACGACATCGACCAAGAGGAGTCGATCGCCAACGCGGTCGCCTTCGCGCGGCTGGAGAACGAGGCGGGCGTCCGGGGGACCTATTTCATCCAGACGGAGTACGCGGGGGATTTCCATGATGTCGCGTTCTTCAAGGAGGAGAACCTCGGGCATCTCAGGGAGATCCGCGATCTCGGCATGGAGATCGGGAGCCATTCCGTCTCCCACTCCCGCCAGTTCGATCAGTTCCCGCCGGGGACCGGGCGCGAGGCGTATCCCGACTACCGGCCGCGCGTCATCGACCACCGGACCACCGAGGGCGGGACGGTGCTCGGCGAGCTGCGCGTCAGCAAGTTCCTCCTCGAGAGCCTGCTCGGCGTCGAGGTCCTCTCCTTCCGGCCGGGACATCTCTCGTACCCGTTCGTGCTGCCCGAGGCGCTCGCCGCGGCCGGGTACTCGTTCAGCTCGTCGAGCACGGCGAACGACTCGCTGACGCATCTCCCCTTCCAGCTCACGCATTCCCGCGGGTTCACCGCCCAGGTCCCCGTCTTCGAGTTTCCCGTCACGCTCGAGGACGAGCTGATCCCGGCCGTGCGGCGGCTGGAGCCCGCCCTCGAGCTGGCGGGCAAGCTCCGGACCTACGGCGGGCTCTACAACGTCCTCATCCACACGAGCCGGCTCGACGAGGAGATCGCGTTCGAGCGCGCCTTCATCGAGGCGACCCGCGCGACGGCGTGGTTCTCGACGGTGGGAGACTTCGGGCGTTTCTGGCGCGCGCGCAACCGGGTGGCGCTGGACGTGCGGCGCGAACGCGGCGCCGGGATGATCGTGCGCCTCGAGGCCCCGGAGGCGATCGAGGGCCTGGCGCTCGCGATCCCGCAGGAGTGGACGATCGCGAGCGCGCCGGCCGGCACCGGGTCGCCCGCCCCGGGGCGGATCGTCCTGCCGCGCATCGAAGGGATCGTCGAGCTGGCTTTCCGCGCGGGACGCTGACACGCCGGCATCCCCGGCGCTTCAGACCGCCTCGAGCACCTCGCGCACCTTGCGCGCCAGGCTGTCGGGCCGGAACGGCTTCTCGAGGAAGTTGGCCCCGTCGTGCAGGATCCCCTGGAGGACGACGGCGTCGTCGGTGTACCCCGACATGTAGAGCACCCGCATCGCGGGACGCTGTCCGAGCAGCGCCTCGGCCAGCTCCCGGCCGTTCATGCGGGGCATGACGACGTCGGTCAGCAGCAGATCGATCGTCCCCGCGTGGCCCTCGCAGATCCGGCGCGCCGCGGCGGCGTCCTGCGCCTCGAGGACGCGATAACCCTGCCGTTGCAGGATCTCCAGCACCAGCCCGCGAACCACCGGCTCGTCCTCGACGATGAGGATCGTCTCCGACCCCCGCAGCGATCGTTCGTCCGCCGGTCCGGGCGCCGCAGCCGCCGCACCCACCGCGCGCGGCAGATACACCTTGAAGGTCGAGCCGCGGCCGGGCTCGCTGTAGACCCAGATCTGGCCGCCGCTCTGCTTGACGATCCCGTAGACGGTCGAGAGCCCGAGGCCCGTCCCCTTCCCCTGCTCCTTGGTGGTGAAGAACGGCTCGAAGACGCGCGAGCGTGTCTCCTCGTCCATTCCGGATCCGGTGTCGCTGATCGCGAGCATGACGTAGTCGCCCGTCGCCGCGACGGGATGACGCGCCTGGTAGGCCTCGTCGAGCCGGACGTCGGCCGTCTCGATGACGAGCTTGCCCCCCGACGGCATCGCGTCGCGCGCATTGATGACGATGTTGAGGATGATCTGCTCGATCTGTCCGGGGTCGGCCCTGACCTGTCCGAGCCCGGGGCGCAGGACGGTCCTCATCTCGATGCTGTCGCCGATCGCCAGCCGCAGCATCGTCTCGAGGTTGCCGACGACTTCGTTGAGATCGAGGATCTCGGGCTGGAGCACCTGCTTGCGGCTGAACGCGAGAAGCTGTCGCGTCAGCGACGCCGCCCGCTGCGCCGCGTCGCGGATCATGCCGATCTCGGCGCACAGCCCGCCGGCCTGATCCATGCCGGTCAGCAGCAGATCGCAGCGCCCGGTGATGATCGTCAGGAGGTTGTTGAAGTCGTGCGCGACGCCGCCGGCCAGCCGTCCGATGGCCTCCATCTTCTGGGCCTGCCGGAGCTGATCCTGGCTGTGCCGGAGCGCCTCCTCCGTGCGCTTGCGCTCCTCGATGTCGCGCACGAGATCCTCGCGCGACTGCCGCAGCGCCTCCAGGTCGCTCATGTCCTGGAGCATGACGATCGTCTCCTCCACGTCGCCGAGGAGGGATCGGATCGGGATGGCCGTGGCGACGATGATGCGCGAATGCCCCTCGCCGGGGAGACGCAGCTCCTGTTTGGCCACCTCGCCGGTCCTGAACGGGCGCGCCGCGGGGCAGGTCGCGCACGGCTCCCCGCCGTGGCAGAGGACGCTCTGGCAGGGCCGGCCGGCGAGCGACGTCGCTTCGCCGCCGGCATGGAAGCGCCGCGCGGCCCCGTTGGCCCACGTCACGTTCAGGCCGCGATCGAAGGTCAGAAACCCGGTGTCGGTGTTGTTGACGAGCGCGGAGAACTTCTGGCGTTCCCGCTCCAGGATCCGGAGCTGGGCGTCCATGATCCTGAGCCGGTGCCGGTTCTCGTCTCCGCCCGCGATCGGCCGGGCGTCGTCGCGCCCGCGCGGCGATCCCCCGGAGCGCTCCTGGGCGCTCACGCGTCCCCCGCGCCGGAAACGGGCGGCCTCGGGATGTCCTGGGCGGCGTAGAGGCCCGCCAGGAAATCGGCGACCTGCTCGACCCCAGCCGAGGCGGCGGCATCGAAGGCGTCGTAATCGTGGCTGTCGATGTCGATCTGGCCGAAGATCCGATCGCCGCGGCGGATCAGCACGACCAGCTCCGACCGCGTCGCGGTCGAGCAGGCGAGATAGTTGGACGCCTTGGATACGTCCGGAACGTTGATGTTGCGCCGCTCCGCGATGGCAGTGCCGCAGACTCCCTGCCCGACGGCGATGAAGACGTGGTCGGTCGGGGCGCCGACGAAGGGGCCGAGGCGCAGCACGTTGTCATCGCCCAGCTCGTAGATGCCGGTCCAGTGGAAGCGCGGATGGGATTCGTGCAGCATCCTGACCGCGGCCCACAGCACGTCCTCGAAGCCCGCGCCGCCGCGGGACATCTCCTCCAGCGCGCGGCAGATCTCCTCTCCGGTCATGGCAGCCTCATCGGTGTACGATCAGCGTCATTTATACGCCCCCGCCGGAAGGGCGCAAGCGGCGCCCGGGAGCCTGCCCGGGAGCGCGGCCGGGGCCGTTTGCTCCCCGCTCCGGTCCCGCACATACTGGCCGGCATGCGAGCGCTGATCGAACGCCTGCGACTGCGCCTGTTCGAGCCGGTGGACATCGCCTCCCTCGTCGTCGTGCGGTTCCTCACCGGCGCGATCCTCGTCTGGGAGATGCGCCGGTACCTCGCCTCCGGCTGGATCGACAAGTACTGGGTGGAGCCCGACGTCCACTTCCTCTATTACGGCTTCACGTGGGTCCGTCCGATGTCCTCGCCGCTGATGTACGCCCTGATCGCGGCCCTCGGAGTGCTGGCCCTGATGATCGCGGTGGGCTTCTTCTACCGCGCGGCCGCGCTGCTGTTCTGCCTCGGCTTCTCCTACACGTACCTCCTCGAGCAGACGCGGTATCTGAATCACTTCTATCTCGTCATCCTCGTGACCGGGATGCTCGTCTTCATCCCGGCGCATCGCACGTTCTCCGTCGACGCCTGGCTGAGACCGAAGATCCGGTCCGAGCAGGCGCCGGCATGGGCATTGTGGCTCGTGCGTCTCCAGGTCGGCATCCCGTACTTCTACGGCGGGATCGCGAAGCTCCACGAGGACTGGCTGCTCGGGGCGTCCGCGCGCGTCTTCATGAACGTGCACAGCGACGCCCCCGTCATCGGCCCCTGGCTGAACACCGAAGCGGGCGTCTGGATGATCGCGTACGGGGGGCTGCTGCTCGATCTGCTGGTCGTCCCGCTCCTGCTGTGGCGCAGGACGCGCGTCGCCGCCTACTGCTTCGCGATTCTCTTCCACCTGATGAACTTCACGATCTTCAACATCGGGATGTTCCCCTGGTTCATGATCGCCGCGACGACGATCTTCTTCGAACCGAGCTGGCCGCGCCGCTGGCGTATCCTCGAGCCCGTCGCGAAACCCGCCGAGGGAGCCGAAGGAGTGGGGCAGCCGCCTGCCGCCGCTCTCCTTCCGCCGCCGCGGCCCGGGCTTGCGGGACAGTACGTCGCGATGACGCTGCTGGCGACTTACGTCACGTTCCAGCTCCTCTATCCGCTGCGTCATTATCTCTACCCCGGCAACGTCAACTGGACCGAGGAGGGGCACCGGTTCGCATGGCACATGATCCTCCGGCGCAAGAGAGCGAAGGGGATTTTCGTCATCATGCATCCACCGACAGGGAGAGGCTGGACCGTGGATCCGGAGGCCCGCATGCCCGAGTGGATGGCCAGCAAGATGATGGGCTCACCCGACATGATCCTCCAGTTCGCGCACTATCTCGCCGCGGAGAAGGCGGCGCGCGATTATCCCGGCGTGACGGTGAAGGCGCGGATCCAGGCCAGTCTCAACGGAAGGCCGCCCCAGACGTTCATCGACCCGGAAGTGGATCTCGCAGCCGAGCCGAGGGACCTGTGGCCAGCCCACTGGATCGTCCCGCTGACCACCCCGCTCCAGCCGCACATGGTGCTCTTCGGAGTGCCGGGAGAGAACGAAGTCGAGTGATCTGCCGCCGCGGCGCGGCGACGGAGCCGGCCCGGTGCTACCCCGCGGCGAGATGCGTCAGGAGGAAATGGGCGACCACGGAGTGATACAGCTCCCGGCCGGCTCGATCCCGGATGCCGTGCCCTTCGTCCACCGCCTTCAGGAACCAGACCTCGGTTCCGTTGCTCCTCACGGCCCGGACGATCTGCTCTCCCTCGCTCGCGGGAACCCGCTCGTCCCTCAGTCCGTGCACGACGAGCAGCGGCCGTCGGATCTTCCCGGCTTCGCGGATGGGAGAGATGCGCTCGAGGAAAGCGCGCGTCTCCGGATCCCGCTCGTCGCCGTACTCCGCGCGCCGTGACTCGAGTCGGTACCGGGCCGTCGCATCGAGGTAGGTCGTAAACCCGCTGATGGCCGACGCGGCGATACCCGCGCTCAGCCGGCCGCCGTACCGGATCATCGACGCCAGGGCGACGTAGCCGCCGTAGGAACCACCCAGGATCGCGACTCGTTTCTCGTCCAGATCGGGCTGCGAGGCGATCCAGTCGAGCAGAGCTCCCACGTCCTTGACGGCGTCCTCGCGCAGGAAGCCGTCGTCGAGACGCGCGTATGCATTCCCGTATCCCGTCGATCCGCGTACGTTGGGGAGCAGGACCGCCACTCCCAGCTCTGCGACGAGGTACTGGTGGAAGGCGTTGAACGCGACGGTCTCCTGATCGGCCGGACCGCCGTGGATCGCGACGAGGACCGGAAACGGACCCGTCCCCTTCGGCCTGTAGCGGAGCGCCGGGATCGTCCTCCGGGCGCCGTCCGCACGATCGAACGTCTCGTAACGGATCCTCTCCGGGACCACGAAACCATTCCGCTCGAGACCATTCGTCTCGCTGTGCGTCCAGCGCACGAGTCTCCCGTCATCCGGATCGAGCGAGAAGACGTCCCCAGGGATTCCGGGAGCGCCGACGTCGAAGCCCAGCACGTGGCCGCCCGGCGGGAAGGAGAGCCGCCTGAGTCGACCTTCGGGGAGCGCGGGAAGCGCGACCGGCTCCATGCCGGGAAGACGCCACACATGGAGCCGGTCGATCCCGTCCTCGTTGGTCGTGAACGCGAGGAAGCGCCCGTCACCGGACACCTCGACTTCCTCGACGTCCCAGGGGATGGAGGCGGTGAGCGGCGTGGCGATCCCCGTGGCGAGATCGTGGCGGCGCAGCGTCAGCACGTCGCTCTCCTCGTCCGAGGCGATGAAGACCGCCTGCCCGTCCGGCGCGAACGCCGCGTCGCCATAACGGACATCCGGCGCGTCCGTGCCGATGGGAACCATCTCCTTCGTCACGACATCGATGGAAGAGTAGAGCGTCCGCTTGCCGAAAAGAACGCTCCCCTCGGCGACATGGCGCGCGGCGAGCAGACGCGCATCGTCCCGCGACCACTCCACCGGCGACCAGGCTCCTCCATCCGTCATCAACGGCTCCGTCCGGCCGGGAGATCCGGCGTTGACGACGTAGAGATCCCAATCACGCCCATTGCGCATGGCCGTCGAGAAGGCGCAGCGTGCCGACGTGTTCGCGCAGGCGGCGGTCCAGTCGGAGAGATCGAGCACGGCCACCGGCCGCGTATCGCCCGTTCGCAAATCGTGAAAGAGCAGACGCCGCAGTCCGCCGCCGGGGGGCCGATCCGAATGGAGGAAGCCTGGAACCGCGCCGCCGCGAAGAGACACCGCGCGGTCAACCGGAGAGTCCTCGCGGAACGTCGCCTGGCTCCGAACGCCCCCCGGCTCCCGGACGACGTGTGCCTGCATCACGTCGCCGAAGCGGGTGGCGACGAGGACCCCGCCTCCTGGAAGCCATCCCCTGAACGAGGCGGTCCTGATGCGGGACCACCGTTTGACGGACTCCTCCACGGTCTCCGGCGGATGCGGCGTGCCGTCGAAGATGTATGTCGTCCGATCGGGCCGCAGCGGTGTTCCCGTCGCAATCTCCATCGCCCGCCCTGCTCCGGCTTCAACGTGACCGGCGGCCGGGGAACCCGCCAGAAGCAGGACGACGAGGGTCAGGAATCCCATCGAATGCGGCTCCGTGAGGCTTCGACCGCGTGCGGCGGGCGCGCGGTGTTTCCCGGCCAGAAGCTATGAGCCGGACCCGGGACCGGCAAGGGAGGCAGGATGCTGGTCCGGTGGACGGCGCAGGGTGGCGGCCCTATGTTCCGGTTCGGACGATTCCAGGGACACTGCATAAGGAACGCACGATGGCCATGCAACCGGCGGGGGCCCCTCGGCCCGGGCTCCACGAGCCGATCCGGAAAGCGAGTGCAACGCGGCCGAAGCCGACGACGCCGAAGGCCGCTCCGGCGTCGGCGCCCGGAACGCGGAACCGCGCGGCCTTCCTTGCAGCTCTCGCCGCGCTGGGGGTCGTTGCGATGGTCATCGTGATGACGGGCGGTCCCGAAGGAAAAGGCGCTCTCACGATTGTCGAGGGGAGCGAGGTTCAGTGGGACGCCAGGGGGAGGATCATCAAGGTGTCCGGCCCCGATCCTTCGACGGTGCTCGCTTCATTCTGCTTCGCGACAAAGGATGAACCGCTTCAACCGGTTCGCGTGATCGCGACCGCGCTCCAGCCCGGCCGTCTCGGCATCATCAGACGATCCGGAGAATCGGAACTTGTCGCCATCCGGATCAAGGAAGACCTCGCCGCCGACAAATGGGTCGCCGGTGACGGTGTTTCTCCGCTGGAGCTGGTTGCCGCGCCGGCGGTGAGCGAAGCAGAGTCGGAAATACACGACAACTCCGACACGCCGTCCTGACATCGATCCCGAAGTTCGGGTTCGCGGCGAATCACCAATGCTCACGCGGCGATTCGCTGGACTCCCTCGCGCGCCGGCCCTATGTTCTCGCCCCGATGTCACCACTGCGCCAGAGAGGGTTCTCGGTATCGGAAGCCATGATCGTGGTGGCCGTCGCTGCCTTCATGGCCATGGTCGCCGTGCCGGGTCTTCTCAACTCGGTGCGCCAGTCGCGGCTCGGCGCCGCGGCGCGCAAGCTCGCGACCGACACACAGGAAGCGCGCTGGAGAGCCGTCCGCACCGGCTGGCAGTACCGCATCGTCGGCTACGGAAGCTCCGCGAGCTCCAACAAGAACAAGTACCGGCTGATCGGACGCAGCTCCACGGCTGTTGCATGGCTGTCGGACACCGCCGCCGTGACCTCCACGGCCACGCAGTTCGCATCCGCCTGGATCGATCTCTCGAAGCAGTACCCCAAGGTCAATCTCAACCAGGGGATCACGGCCAACGGCGGGCGTTTCTTCGTCTCCTTCGACGCCCGAGGCGCCGCCTTCGAGCGCCAGGCGGTCGCGCCCCTGGTGGTGACGGGACAGAACAATAAGACGCGATCGATGAACATCGCGAGCATTGGGAGCGTGGTGCTGCAATGACGACGCCGCATGCCGGACAACTGACGACCGCAGCGGCCCCCGGGGCGCGCGCGAAGGAGCGCGGATTCACGCTCATCGAGCTTCTCGTCGGCGCGACGCTGATGGCGGTGGGTCTGCTCTCGATCAGCGGCATGTTCGTGCTGGTCTACGCGCAGGCGACCCGCTCCGGCCGCACGACGATGGGGCTGGCCGCAGCCCGCCAGGTGTTCGAGGAAGCGCGCCAGATCCCGTTCGACAACATCGACAACCTCAACAACTTCGACAGCGACAACTCCGGCACGCAGCCTGGCAGCGGCCGCGAGCGCGACGTCGCCCGGAGTTTCCGTTACGCCCTCGCGGGCGAAGGGGTGGGCTGGACCTTCACGACGGACGAGCGCCAGCGCTGGGACTTCATGGCCAGCGACGGCCGCGCGCTCCGCGCGCGAGGCCGCATCACCGTCACGGCGCAGGGCACGGACATGTGGCGGGTGACGATCCGCGTGGACGTCCCCGGGTACCCGGTGCCCATCTCGCTCTCCACGCTGATCAGCAGGAACTCGGCATGAGGCACCGGAACGTCACGCCACGGGTCGTCCGCCGCAGCGAAGCGGGGTTCACGCTCATCGAGATGATGATCACCTTCGCCGCCTTTCTGATGATCATGCTGGCGGTGATGATGCTCTACGATTCCGCGTCGAAGGTGCAGCGCCGCACCGAGCGCCGGCTCGACATCCAGCAGAACGCGCGGCTCGCGATGGCCCACATGGCGCGCCAGATCCGCATGGCCGGCTACTTCCCGGAGAACTTCGGCGCCTCGCCCCCCTCGCCCGCGGTCGCCAACCCGATCCACGTCGCGACCAACGCGGCCCTGGCGATCCACGGCGACAGCGACGGCAGCAACGCCAGCAACGTCTTCGTCTACTGTCTCGACGGCACCGACCTGAGAACCCTCAAGGTGGCCGCGGGGGCGTCGATCGCGTGCACCAGCGGCGAGATCCTCGCGCAGAACATCCAGAGCCTCGAGTTCACTTTCTTCAACGCGGCCGGCGCGACGATCCCGGCGACCCCGACCCCCCCCTACTCGCTCGACAGCCAGGGGGCGAGCGGGATCCCCAACCTCGCGACGCTCACGCAGCGATCCGCGGTGCGCAGGGTGCTCATCACCATGACCGGACGCGCGGTCACGGCCAGCGTCGGCACGCAGACCTACACGCTGACCTCGGACGTCGTGCTGCGCAACGGAGCATGAGGAGCGGAATCATGAACGATCATCACGCGGTTTCCGGTTCGTCCGGGCGGGAGCGGGGCGCCGTGCTCGTCATGGCGCTGTTCGTCATCGTCATCCTCTCCATCGCCGCCATCGCGCTGTCCGGCATCGCAAGCACCGACACGGCGATCTCGGCCAGCGACGTGCGGTTCGAAGGGGCGTTCTACGCCGCGGAGTCCGGGATGAGCATGGGGATCGAGCAGCTCTCGGAGAACATCGGCACGTCCACCGCCGCGATCCCGGTGACCGCCATCGGCACCGGCTACACGTTCCGGAGCGGCCGGCTGGCCGACACCGCGCCGCAGCCTCTGGTCTTCCTCGGAGAGTCACATCGCAACGGTTACAACGCCGCGGAGGGGACGATCTACAGCCCCGCCGGTTTCGTCTTCTATCAGTACCGGGTGAACGCGACCGGCTCGGGTCCGCGAAACGCGCGACGCGAAGTCGAGACCCGCGCCGAGTTCGGCCCCGTCGCCAATTGAAGGGAGTCCCATGAGAAAGCCCGTTCTGACGATACTCACCATTGCAAGCATTCTCGCCTGGTCATACACCCCTGCCGATGACGAGGACATCTTCACGTACGGATCGGTGGAGCCGAACGTCCTGATCCTCTTCGACAACTCCGGCTCGATGAACGAGGAGATCTGCTCGACCGTCGAGGACGAGGCCGAGGGGTACTGCTGGGGCGACGATGACGACAAGATGCCCGGCGGCGACGACGACAGCGGCGGGGGGGGCGGCGACGACGACGACAGCGGGGGCGGCAACGACGACAGCGGAAACGCCGACGACGACCGCCGGGACGACGACGATGACGACGGCGGCAGCGGCCGCAACACCTGCCGCGAGACCACGCGCGTCTGCGAGACGAAGCTCTCCGTCGCCAAGCGGACGATCAACACCATGGTCGACAACATCTCCGGCGTGCGCCTCGGTTTCATGAAGTTCAAGACCAACGGCGGGACCCTGGTGAACCCGATCGGGACCGACAAGGCCACGATCAAGGCCTCCATGAACGCCACCACCGCGAGTCTGAACTCGACCCCGCTGGGCGATGCACTCTACGACGCGGGGCGGTACTACGCAGGGTCGTATCCCGGCTACTCGACTCCGATCCAGTACGCCTGCCAGAAGAACTACGTGATCCTGATCACGGACGGCGAGCCCAACAACGACTCCCGGAATCCGGTCAGCAACGTCTCGCTGTCGCTTTACAACACCGACCACCATCTCACCTTCAGCGACACGCAGCGCGTCTACACGCACACGATCGGCATCGCGATTCCCAGCGCCGCGGCGCTGCTCCAGGCCACGGCCAACAACGGCCGCGGGATCTACGCCCCGGCCGACAACGCCCGTGAGGTCTACCAGGCGCTCGGCTCGGTTTTCGAGGCGATCCTCGAGGAGAACTACGCGTTTGCCGCACCGACGATCCCGTCCATCACGGTCTCGGGGTCCGATAAGGTCTTCCTCGCGTCGTTCACACCGCGTCTGACGGCTCCCACGTGGCCCGGCTACCTGAAGGCCTTCACCAAGGGCGCCGGGGGGACGGTCCCGACCGATCCGAACACGGGGCTCCCCGATCCCAATGCGCTCGTCTGGGACGCTTCGACGCTGCTGAACTCCCGCTCCCCCTCGTCGCGGACGATCACTACCGTGATCTCCGGCACAGAGCACAACTTCGTCACCACGAACGCCACTCTCACGACGGCCCTCCTCGACGTGACGACTTCCAGCGAGCGCGACCGCGTGATCGAGTTCGTGCGCGGCGTGGACAAGTACGACGAGGACACCGACGGCAACAAGACGGAGGACAGGCCCTTCAAGCTGGGAGACATCTTCCACTCGACCCCACTGCTCCTCTTCCCGCCGCCGGCCGGCGTCTCGACCGACCCGAACTACGTGGCCTTCCAGACGGCCGCGGCCAGCAGGCCCAAGATGGTGATCACCGGGGCCAACGACGGGATGCTCCATGGGTTCAACGAGAGCAACGGCGTGGAGGCCTGGGGCTTCATCCCGCGCAACAGGCTCGACAACCTGTGGAAGATGACGGTGTCGGGCAACAACCACACCTACTTCGTGGACGGCGCCCCGGTCGCGGCCGACGTCCTGACGGGGGGCACGTGGAAGACCCTTGTCATGTTCGGGCAGCGCCGCGGTGGCCGTGAGTACCACGCGCTCAACCTGACCAACACGGCCGATCCGGGCTATCTGTGGTCCTTCAGCGACGCGAAGCTCGGCGAGACATGGTCGGTCCCGGCGATCGGCAAGATCCTCGTCAGCGGTGGAACGTCGAAATACGTCGCCTTCGTCGGCGCCGGCTAC
>Ga0187893_10012051_pt1 | contig 12375 bp, 6 predicted proteins | sample MA1701074metaG_FD_139574 | JGI IMG/M metagenome (GOLD analysis project Ga0187893, IMG submission 139574) | White microbial mat communities from a basaltic lava cave in the Kipuka Kanohina Cave System on the Island of Hawaii, USA - MA170107-4 metaG ... | reverse complement strand
TCCATCGTGGTCAACGCACCAGAGTTCGGGGTGATCGTAGAAAAACTTTGACCGGAAGACCGCATTCCAGGGTGGCTCGGCAGTGAACGACTCTACCCGCATACACAAGTGAAACTCCATCCCGAGTCCTCGTGTGAACTCCAGAGCTGTTTGGACTGAGTCGATGCCCTTAGAAATCAGAATACGATTGCTTTCGGCCAAATAGCGGTCGCCGATTCTGGGAAAATCCTCACTGTCGGCTCCAAGGACGGTCCCGACCTTAGTAGGGTAAAGACAATTGTCCCCTCTCGCTGCAGTCCAGTAGATCGCTTTGTAGTCGGTATCCTTGTACGGATAGATCTCTTCCCAAATCTCTTCCTTGGTGGTTGGCCGCCGAAAGTGCATGAAGGTTAGTGTATCGTTCAAGCAGGCCAATCGTCGGTTGGCTTTTTTCTGTCGATCTTGCTTTAGAGATTCTATTTCTGACGCAGAGAGTGGAACCAACCGCACATAGGCAATGGCACCTTGTTGGGAGACACCCGTGATCAGAGCACTGACTTGCAGCTCTTCGTCTGTTAGATCAGCAAACTTGTAGAAGCAGTCCTGGATCTGGCGGCGCCGCAAACGGAGGCGTTCGGCCGCTTCAGCCCCCGACAGCCCGATGTCCTCTCCAATGACTCCTCCTCGGACAGTTTCGACCGCGGCCAGAACATAGCAAGGATCACTCTTAAGCTTAAGCTTGATGGTGTTGGGCTCACCGATCCCCAGATAAGTCTTGAGCCCCACATAGATTGCGTGCCAGCCTTTGGCCTTGAGAGGAATCGAAACTGGAGGTGCCTGGGTCTCGGGGCCACACATGAGCATTGAACCCTTCATTGAGTCCGAGCCCACCTTGGCCTCGTAGTTGACTAACCGCCATTGGCCTTTCCTGCTCTCTTTGGAAATCGCGGTACCGGGCTGAGCCACGCCTAGATCAGTTACCCACTGACTTCGATTGTCCAGGACTGTAGATCTGAAGACTCCGTCAGGATAGACTACCTTTCCTTGCTGAACTGTGGCGCTCGTTTTGGAAGCCTGGCCTGATGCTCTGGCTAGAGAGTGCTTCGCGCCTTGTAGGAGGGTCGATTGCGCGACGGCTTGAGCTCCGAACAGCAGTCCACCTCCCATTTGCACAAGCCAGGTCCGACGGCTAAAAGCATTGCCAGAGGCCCTTTCCCTCTGTTCAGTGTTTGTGACTTTCATGACTGGCTCCTTGTTGCCCCAACAGGTCTCGGCTGCAAACGGACTGAAGAAAGACATCCTACTTGCGGTGACATTCCAAATTTATCGACTTCAAGCTTGCGGAGGTACCAACCTGCAATCCTGCAAAGACCACCCGGTATTGGACCCACGGTAGTCCGGCACTCAAGCCTTCGAGCGGTCCACCTTGGGTTTCATAGAAACTATTCTCACCTTTAGGCCCATACCACGCCGCTGTTGATAACCGCTCTCGGTTTGCAGCTGTCCGCAGCTGAAGTTTGACCTGCGTGCCTGGGGTGGTGATGCTGTCCCAGGTTAGTTTCCGCAACTCATATCCGCTGGGGATTTCCATGGGACGAGAAATGTAGTGCTCTTCGGGCTTTCGATCGTAAAGATTTCCGATGTCGACACCCATTGAATAGTGCGGCCCGGCACTAGGAAGTAGTGTTCGGTGCTTCACTGAGAACCCCTGCTTGCTTCCCCAATAGATCCAAGAGCCAAAACTGTGATCGCCGTCTTTGACATGATTCCAGGCAAAGAGATCCGGGTAGCCGTCCTGGTTGAGGTCGGCGGCCACTAATCCACATCCGCCGTGGCTGGGGAGCTGGGTACGGCGCGAGTCCAAAAAAGTTCGGTCAGGACCGCCCCAATAAATGAAGGTTGGAACATTACGGTTGGCGTCGCCCTGGTAACTGGTGAAGGCGATATCCAAGTGGCCATCAAGGTTGAAGTCTGCCACGGCAGCTTCGTGGGCCGAAATGGATTCGACCTCGATGCGACGAGTCGCCGAAAATCCAGCTGGGCCACCCAGGTAAATGTAGGACCGGGTGTGTCGTGTCATCGTCTTCATGTCGTGTCCGTTGGGACAGATCACGTCGAGCCAACCATCAGCATTGACATCAGCGACCTCAAGGCTCGGCGTCGAGTTGGCCGGAAGCAAGGTAGAGACTTTCACATCAAAACCGTTCTTGCTGCCCCACACTATTTGGATGTGGTCACTGTTTCTGTCTGGAAACAACAAATCGAGATAGCCGTCCTTGTTCAAGTCTGCAACGACGTTGCTGAAAGGAAAGCGTGTGCTGATAGCTAGGTTCTGGCGTCGATCAAGACTGTAGCCCTTCGGATTTCCCCAGAGAATCGAAGCGTATCCATGATCCTTTACAATGCTCTGGGCAGCGAGTCCTATTCCTGTGTCGCCTCGCGGTCCTACGCTGAAAAGAAGGTCGAGATAGCCGTCGCGGTTGAAATCCGCCACGCTCGATCCGTAGGCATCGCGAAGAGGAATCTCTGTCCGATGTTCTGGGCTGTAGCCTTGTGGGCTGCCCCAATAGAGGTAAGCAGGCACATCTCTATAAGGATTGGTGATAATCAAATCGGCGTAACCGTCGTCATTTAGGTCGGCCGCAGAGGATTCATCCGCCGAGACGGTCGGCAAACGCGTCATGCTAGCGGCGGAATAGGAATGCTGCGGGTTACCCCAAAACAGATAGGAGTCTAATGCCTCTTCGGCGTGGCCACTGCTTTGATTGATGAAGACAAGATCTTTGAGGCCATCGTGGTTTAGGTCGGCGACCTGAGTACTGACAGCGCCCAACGTCTGCAACTCAGTGCGAGCGAATGGAGCAAAGCCCGAAGCACTTCCCCAATAGATGAAGGAATTGACGTCGTTCGTATTGCCTGATGATGAGTTGGCAAAAACCAGATCGGGCCAATTGTCGGCGTTGAGATCCCCAGCAGTCACTCCCCAAGCTTGAAGGGTAGGGAGCTCGATGCGACGCGAGGCGCTATAGCCGGCGGCGTCACCCCAGTAAACATAAGAGGTCTGGCCTTTGGTGTTTGCAAAGGCCAAGTCAGGGATACCGTCTCGGTTCAGATCAGTAACGACCGTTGCATTGGCGGCTTGAGTGGGAAGTGAGTAACGGGGCTTTTCCTCAATGCCTGTCTTGCTGCCATAAAAGATTCCAGATGTTTCGCCTCCGCCGGTGATGACTAGATCCGAGTAGCCATCCTTGTTGAGGTCCGTGCTCGTGACGCTCTTGGGATCCTCAACACTAAGAATCGTGCGTCTTGAGACCGAATACTCTTTCCCGTCTCCCCAGTAAATGGAAGCATTCCTGACTTCGGTATTATTGTTCAGGAAGACAAGATCAAGGTTGCCATCACCGTTAATGTCCGCTACCGCGCAGTCCACCGCGCTGATTGTCGGCAGGATGGATCGTCGCCGCGCATCGTAGCCTGTCGAACTTCCCCAGTAGATATAAGACTCAAGGTTGTATCGATAGCCAAATACCTGTCCCAACTCTAGACCAAAATTGGCAAAGACCAGGTCGATGTAGCCATCACGGTTAAGATCAGCAGCCTCCAGGCCACTGGCCAACAAAGTAGGAAGCGTTGTCCGGCGACTGATGTCGTATCCTGTGACGCTTCCCCAATAGATGTAAGCGTCCATCTCCGTCTTTTCGGCATGCAGGAAATTGCAGAAGACAAGATCGACGTAGCCATCTCCATTCAGATCTAGAACGCGAGAACGCCCCCCGCCGAATGCCGGCAGCCGGGTGACCCACTGGCGGCTCTCCTCCAGATAGCTAAGCAGATGAGCCAGAGGTTGCTTTTGCCAGGCAGGAGGGGTTAGAGACCGGAAGCCTTCAGGATGGCCCCAATAGATGAACAAGTCAGGAGCCCAATTGAAATCATGCTTGTTGTTGACCAGAAGGTCGATCTCGCCATCATTGTTGAAATCCAAACGGTTGATGGTCTGGAGCCGTCCCGCATGCGACAAGTATAGGTTTGCGCCACTGTTACCGAACTCTCCCTGTATGAAATCCCGAAATGAATTGTCGCCAATCGTGACGGTCTGGTTTTTCTGAAAGGAGAAGGTAAGAAGACAGGTGGTTGTCACCAAAAGAGGCAGGGACAAAATGAGACTGAAACGCAGATGACGCCACATAGAACGATACTCCTTGACCCGGCTTGCAGTTCAGCACTCTTCCTGGCCGAGTTCCGGGTGGGCCGGGGAAGTGAAGACTTCTGCTTCAAAGTGAGGAAATTGCAGAACTGAGGATGAGGGCTGCTGTTCCAGCTACTCCCCTGGGAAGGGTATGGATTGCTTCCGCCTGAAGATCCCGAGCATCCAGGGCAAACCGGGCGGGGCCCGACTTTCGTTCCAGCTGAATAGGTAGCTTGGCGGGCAAAAGTCCCAAAGGAAATTCCCCACTGGCCTGAATTTTACCGAGGGCCCATTGGCCTTGTGCACGGGTGAGAACAAAGGAGCCCTTCTGAAGCTGGGCGGCGAGCCCGATCTCGGTGAAAGGCACGATCAGAGAGGGATTGTGAAAAAAGCCGTCTTTGAGCGAGACGTCAACTGAAGGAGTCAGCCGGTCAAGACTGCCTTTAAGCGAGGAGTTGAAATCCAGCAACCCGCTGGCAAAAACCCTTTGCTTCAAGGGAACAAGAGCCAAAAGTTCGCCTATTTCGGCATTTGCCTTCACCTCCACGGTGCCTGGCGGATGCGTAGCGTCCACAGGCAACGATCCAGCGATCTGTATTCGGCTGTCCTTCGAGGCCAGCACCATCTGATCGATGCTGAGCACACCATCACGGTAGGTAAGTGCCACCACTCCCTGGTTATTGAGCTGATGTTCAGCCGTGGAGAGTTCCAGCTGGCTCACTTCTGCCACGATCTCGCCCGCTTTCCAGTTGCTCAGCTCGCCTGAACCTTGCACGCTGGCGCTCAGCGCCCCCCCCAACGACTTTCCTTCAGCAACTCGTAAATCGAGAACGGAGAGGTCGAATTTGTCAACCGCCACATCGAACTCGGAGGGGTAGGGTAGGCGAGTGCGAGCGCGGGCTGTCGAAGCCAAATTGAAACGAGGGATCTTCAGTTCAAGGATTGCCTGTTGGTTCTCCAGATTCGCGGTGGCATTGACTGCACCGATCAGATGGTTGCCTATATTGAGATCGGAGACCTCGATTTGGACCCTGAGCTGCGGATCGTCCAGATTGCCCTTGCCGACTGCTAAAAGATTGGCTGTTCCATGCAGCGGAGAGGCTCCCGGCAGCAGCAACTGATTGAACTTCATGTTGCTGATCTCTGCTTGCACAGCATATTCCTGCGACTCCAGGTGATAGTTCCCCTGAGCCTTCACATATCCCTCGTTCTTCTGCGCTGGGTGTTTCTCGAGATGAAGCTCCGTCAGTTCAGCTCTACCCTCCACCCAGTGGGCTTTCAGCCTAAGGTTCCCCATCGGCTCGCCATAAGCTTTCAAATCCGAAGCCAAGAGAGTCACGTCGGCTCGAGGCTCTTTGATCGTCCCGCCCAGATCAAACTCTGCCTGGTAGACGCCCTCCGCCGGAATGTTCTTACCCAGCTTGGCAAGGGTGGAACTCAGCGAGCCACACTCAATCTGTCCCCGAAAATCCAAGGAGGGACTCCTGCTCTGCAATCCTAGCTCACCTTGAGCGTGCAGCCTCTGTCCGGCCCAAGTCAGATTCAAATCACGGACGGCGACTTTGGCACGGTCAAGTTCGGTTTTAGTGTCCAGCTGCAGATCCTGCACGCCGCCTAACTGCAGATCGAGGCTTTTCACGGAGGCCAGGAGTCGCGGATTCGAGGTCGTTCCCTGAATCGTTGTCTGAAAATTGACGGCTCCTCCCACTTTCAGCGGCAGCAGAGGATCCGGGCCGTCTCTGCCCAGAAATAGAGCCAAATTTTCCGCGAAGGGCTCGAGGCCAGCGACGGTGCCTTGCAGTTCGCCTTCAAGCTGTCTCTGAGACTGAATGGAAACCTTTCCATGCACGCTTGCACCCAGCACGTCGGCCGAAGCAATGGAGACGGCCATTTGCTGGCCGGTCGAGCGGAAGGCAAAGGAGCCTGCCAAGGGAAGAACATCGCGGGCCGGTCGAGCTCTCAAGCTTCCAAGTTGGATATGGGCATCTCCTGTAGGGGTGGCACCGCTCTCCCAGCGCAGAGATACCGTTCCCGTTGCCCGGCTTGCGACCTCGATGGGTAACTCGATGAACCGGGTGACTGGCTGAATATCCAGATTCCGCACTTCTGCCTGGACTGAGTTACTGCCTTGGTCTCCAGGGAGACTCAGAACAATCTCTCCGTCGATGGCTCCACCGCGAAGACGCGCTGCAAAGTCCTCGAGTCGAAGCTGCTTCGTTTCTGCATCCCAGTTAGCGCGGGTCTCGAAAGCGATCTGATCATAACCGGCTGCCGAGATCTGTTGCCCTCGAATGAGACCGGAAATTCGTGTTATGCCCTTAGATCGGACAAGGGACATGTCGGCGCTAATCTGTCCCTCGGTTGCAGGTCCGATTGGAAAATGACGAGCAAGCCGTCCCAGATCCAGCCCTGTGTTGAACTTGAAGTCGAGGGCCGGTTCGGCGAAATGGTCGAGCAATCCGGAGCCATTGACTTTGGCGCCTGCGGCCCTTAGAAGAAGGTTCTTAACTTGGAGCCCGTCGGTTCCAAGCACTGCGTCAAGTGCGATTTCTTCGATTGGAAATTGACGTCCTTCGAAGCTACCCTGTCCTATTTGAAGTGCTTTGAAGCGGAGTTGGTGTTGTGCAGCAATCGCGTGCAGGGTCGCCGCGAATTCCCACCTTGGAATCACAACTTGCAACCTGTTCTGCCGGTCTTCGAAAAGCACAGAGCCATCCTCTACCTGCAGCGAAGAGACCATGTGCCAAGCTGGCCGATCGGACGGCTTTCCCGATTTGCCGGACAGAAGCGTCGGGAGATTGGTTCTGCCTTGCTTGTCAACCACAATCTGAATAGCAACACCTTTGAGCTGGACATTCTGAACCGCAAAAAGTCCTTGGATCAGGCCAGTCAGACTCAGATCTAGGCGCAAACGATTCGCCTTAAAAAAGGGGGGAAACTGAGGCGTGGCTGAAGATTGCAGGACAAGATCATTCAGACTTGCGCTCAAGGTCAGAAGGTTGTACCGAAGCTCCGTGGTGCTCAGCTCCAGGCCTTGAGATCGCAGCAACTTTTGTGCCTGCTGTAAGCCGTAACGCCGTGCCGGTGGAGTATGCAGCAAGGCCACAACAAAGAGAATCAACAGCACGATTCCAGCTGCGAGAAAGCCTGCCAGTCGCCAGCCGGACTGTATCTTCATGGGAGCCATAACGGCACGTTGGAACTGCAAAGGCTGAAAGGTGTAGAGCGGGCTGTTCCCATCCCGCCGCTTCCCATTATGCAGACACCGTGAATACTCTGAAGGGAAGCTGTGTCTATACGGCTGCCAGCCGGAATCTTGTGCCCTCGATATCCTTTGCTTTGGGGATCACCGCGGCTCTTGCGGTGCTCGGCTTAAAAAGCCCTGACTGTGGGTAGCATGATACAAGACAAGGTTCCGTTTCGTCCGTATAGCTGGCCAGTCTAGCGAGCCGATCGGAGCACTGTCTTAACCTTTTCCGCTTCGGGAGCATTGGGCGCTAGCTTCAAGAAGGCTTGGAGATGGTCCAACATCTTGTCCGGCCGCTTGAGGATATTGTAGGCCAAGCCGGCGTAATAGTGGGCATAGGCATAATCGGGCTTGAGTTCAAGCGCCTTCTCGAAAGCAACCACGGCCGCTTTGTAGTCCTTGCGAGCCCCTGCCAGAATGCCCTTGGAGTAGTGAAGCTCCGCATTGTCGGGGTTGATCCGCTGAGCCTCGTCCAGAGCCGCCTGGGCCTTTTCCAGCTCCTGTTGTCCCAGATAGGCTCGAGCCAAACCGATCTTCACCTGATCCCGACTTGGAGTTAGTTCATTGGCTCGTTGAAAAGTGCTCTCGGCTTCTTTGAATTTTTCCAGCTCAAGCAGAGTCAGGCCCAGAAAGTAGGCTGCCTGGGCGTTCTCGGGTTCCTTCTGTGAAATTTCTCGGAAAACAAGTTCCGCTTCGGAATACTTTTTGGCGTCGTAGAGCTCCTGTCCTTTTTCGAACTCTTGCCCAAAACCAAGCTCGCCAGCTCCAACCGTAATGGTGAAGACGAACAAGCAAGTAATCAGTTTCATTAACATATATTACCTCCTGAGTTTGATCTGAGCAGTCGATCCTGAAATCTAGCCGTGGTCCAGCGTTGATCCGGGGTGGAGGACGACGGTGCGGAAAGGCCAGGTCCGTTGCTTGAGTCAGTCGAGCACTGCAAGGTCGTCGGCTGCACCGCACATGGGGCCAACAGAGCACAAGCGGCATCACATTAATGAAAAATAAAAGGAAGCTCCGCCAGTCGATCTTCGAGGATCAGCTTTTCGTGCTGCCATGGGTCTTGATCAAGACGGTTTGCACTTCGTTCACGACCCCTGCTTCACCCCTGGCCAACCTGCCTGTGATAGCGTCACGCAAATCGAGAATTTCCTGAGATTGTGCTTTAGTTTCGGATCTGCAGACCCCCCGGCTACTATGTAGTTCTTCTGGCTGGCCCCTACTTCATACTTCATTCCTTTATATAATTGGTTGAGATTTCGTCTGGCTCTATCAAAGCCGTCAGGAGGTTGAATGAAAAAGATTGTCGCTTGGTGCTGGGTGTCGTTGCGTTCCTGACTGGCTTTCTGCCTCAGTACTTCAAGGCCGCACGTTTGGAAGTGGAAGTTGCAGAGGGCAAACAGCGCCTGGAGTCGGAACCAGCGGTGCCAACTCTGCTTCATGGGGGCTCAGCCGTTGTTCGAGCGGTATGACGCGGTCTGCGGATCGGACATGCTCTCAACAATATCATCATTACGTTGGCAAACAGCCCCCAGTCTGACTTGCTTATCAGGTCGGGGACGGCCGGGTCACTGTTCACGCCGGAAAAACCAGGGAGGGGGCTTACTGGGTGTAGCCCAGGCTCTTTAGAACCCTCTCATCCTGGTCTGAATCGACGGCAACAGCCTCGCCTCGGTTCGTAGCGAGACACCATCGTTTCAGCTCGCTGGTCGCTTCTTCGTACCGCGCGTTATCATCAACCAGGACCTCTGGGTTCAGTTCGAACGGGTCGCGAACAATGTTGAGGACCGAGAGTCGGCCTTCCCTTGGCGCCCACACCCATTTCTGTGCCCCGTCCGATTTGCCCAAACGAAGAGGCATGTCTCCTTCAGGGACCCACAGCCGGGCAAGCCATCCCGGCAGCCAGCCCTCCTTTCCAGCAAAGGTCAAGTAACGCACGGGCCTCTTGGCAACTTTGTCTTTTCCTCTGGCATGAGGAAGTGGCACCCAACCAGGAGGAACAAGATCATCCTGTTATGACACTGCGCATTGACACCGAATTAATTCTAGCTTTCATTGACACGATGGAGAGTGCATTATTGACCAGCTTAAGTCCCTACGAGATTCAGAGAGGACCAAGCCACGGCGGCAAAAGATCTCCTGGCTTGATGCGATCTGCGAACTATCGAGCCTGAGCGCTCACTTCTTTGCGAGGCCTGATTCGCTGCTGCCACGTTCCGCTGCTCAGACAGATCGTCGTCCAGATTGTAGAGTTTCGGGGGACTGCAAGGGACTGGCCTTCTTAGCCCATTGAGTGCAGCTTGCTTTTGAATAGGTGTGGCTTCCACGGCGCTGAACGAACGGCGGCAAGATTTGTCCGCCGGAATGGAGTGATGCTCCCCGATCCAGAGACCCCAAAACGCTTTGCTAAATGTAAGTTCGAGAATCAAATAGTGGTATATTGCCATCGAGTGCCCATGTTGCTGCTCCTCCACCTTATCCTGCGTTGCTTCTCGCTCGGAATTTTCCGTGAGTTCTCAGTTCCAACTTCCTGCTCGGTCCTCTAACGCCAGAGAATCGACAGCTTCACCGCTCTGAAAAAGTCGATTAGTTTCGCAACGTGTTCCACGAGCTCTTTCAGAAACGAAAACTGAAGCCATAGCGTCCAGGCGGCCGAATGACTTTGAGCGATTGTCGCGGCGACGCGGCGCGGCAGATGGGGCTATTTAGAGAAAGGAAATCCGAAAGAACCTATGGGAAAACAAGAAGCAGCGACCCGGGATGGGTTTCGAGCTTTGAAAAAGGTCTTCCTCGTTCCCAAAGAACTCAGTCAACTCGATAGGGTGGTCAAGCGGCAAGCTACCATTTGCAACTGATGCGACATTCGGGATCTGATTTGTGTTAGCGATTATCCCGTTCCTCGATACTACTGGAATGCGAAGATTGGCGCCCAGCCGTCGAGAAACTTCCGCCTTGGCGACCTCTTCGTGACTCTCCAGCTGTATGCATCCTTGGGGTCTTGTGTTCAGCCCCTAACCGTAGGACTGTAGGGTTGTTCCTTTCCCTGCAGCCAATAAGCTTCGCGACTGTAATGTTCATGAAGCTTGCCCTCATAATCGCGAGTCACGGGTTCGACGTACTCGGGCCCGTTCTTGATGGTTTCCTGAAGTAGGTCCACGTACACTTTGGATTCTGTCCAGCTCACTCGCTGGATCCACTGAGGCGAAACCAGTACTTTCTTGCCAGACCACCAATTCCGGGTATCGACCTCAACATAGCGGATCGCCCAAGTTTCCTCATCAACCAGGAAGTCTTCGACATGGCCAATCTCACCATCAACGGCGTGAACGTAGTAACCAATGACCTCTGACGTACTTCTTAGATGTGAATCCATCAATTGCTTTTCCGTCTTAGAAGATGACGGTTCAAAGGCAACAGATTTTCGTATCCCAGCTGGATAAGAAACCGAGCCCCACAGAAACGCTCCACCCCAATAAAAAGGATATCCGTAATAGCCCAAAGTGTCAGCCTCGTGCTGGCGGGAAACAGGTTTGTCCGTGTTGATGTCCGGGCTGCCCTCTACCTGCTTCTTGGTGAGTGCCACATTGAGTTTCTTTCCCGTCCAGTTCGTTTCAGTAACAGCAATGGGCGAGATGAGTAGTCGCCTACCACTCAGCCAGCTCCCGGTACTCACGACCAGGTAGCGGATTGCCCAGGTTTCATCGTCGAAATAGAACTGATCTACCTTTCCGATTTCCCCATCTGTCGCTTGGATCGCAAAACCTTGCAGGATTGTGATAGCTCTCAACATCGTTCGTCCTCCTTGGTATTTGATACAGCGTCGACAATCATCAACTCGCCCCTTACAGTCCCAGGAGTGATCGGGCCACCCCGTTTTGAGGCCAATAGCACTGCACCGCTCCTATTGGGGCAGGTTCGCGCTACCGGTTGTCGTACTCGTCGGGGTTCCAATCTCGTCTCCGGAAACGACCAACTCCACCCGACGATTCTGTTGCCGGCCTGACGAGGTATCATTGCTGGCGACCGGCTGGCCTTCGCCGAATCCGCGGGAAGAAATGAAGGAGGAGTTGATTCCTTTTTGAATAAGGAAGTCACGAACTGAGCTGGCACGGTTTTGGGATAGGGTCATGTTGTATTCATCACTGCCTACGCTGTCGGTGTGCCCTTCTACTTCGAGCCTCAAACTGGGGTGCGCGATGACGATGCCTGAGAGTTGGGACAGTTTTTCACGAGCGACAGGTCTCAGGTTGAACTTCCCCGTGTCGAAGAGCACATCGGACATATTGACAATGAGGCCTCTGGCAGTGTCGCGGGTTTCCAGGACTTTGTTAAGTTGCTCCGTGAGTCTATTGCGCAAGTCCTGTTTCTCCCTTTCAGCTTGGGCCAGAGCCGCGCGAGCCTGCTCGCTTGCCCTCAAAGCAGCTTCCTTGTCAAGCGAAGCACGTCGGGCCGCAAGGTCTGCCTCTTGCCTAGCGCGTTCGGCCTGTGCTCGCACCGCCGCAGTCTCTGCTTCGGCCCGAGCTCGGGCTTGCGCAGCAGCATCCGCTTCAATCTTGGCACGGTCGGTCGCTTCTTTGGCCAGCGCTTCGCGTTCGGCGGAAGCGGCGCGCTCCGCCGCGAGTCGGTCCTCTTCCTGACGTTTTAGAGTAATCAACCGGGCATCTTCAGCTGTCTGCACGGCTTCGCGAGCGGTCATCGCAACTGGCTTGGATCCTGCTTTTCTTGCCTGATAGCTCTCCGCTTGTTCGAGAAGCTTATTGGCCTTCTGGAAACTTTCCGCTGCGGCGACATCAGCGCCCGCCCACTTCGCAATGCGCAGGGCGTTTCGCGCTTCGTAAAGATCTAGGCTCGTTCGGGGACTTCGCCCCGAACGAGTGGCCCCTGGCGGGGCAGCAGAATTCAGAAGTCAGGAGCAAGCAGTCAGAGGTTTTCATTGAAGCAGAGAGGCTGTGAAGGTAGCCTC
>Ga0187893_10012050_pt1 | contig 12377 bp, 12 predicted proteins | sample MA1701074metaG_FD_139574 | JGI IMG/M metagenome (GOLD analysis project Ga0187893, IMG submission 139574) | White microbial mat communities from a basaltic lava cave in the Kipuka Kanohina Cave System on the Island of Hawaii, USA - MA170107-4 metaG ... | reverse complement strand
TTAAAGCAGCTGCATAGCTTGAGGATTGTGCATGGGGATGTAAAACCTGCCAATGCGCTTCTTGAGAGTAAAGATGAGGTCATAATCAAGATTATTGACTGGGGAACTCATGCCAATTTTAATAATCTTACTGAAACCAATGCGGACTCCTTTGTCTACAATGTGCTGCGAACCCTGGGAAGTGAAATGTACAACGCCCCCGAAAGAATAGCGGCTACAGAGATCCGCCAGAACGGTGAAATCAAAAATCGCAGTCGTGCCGCACAGATTGCCAAAAACGCTTTGTATGCACAAGGTAGGGAGGTTGTCGATCCCAAAAAAGTGGAAGATTTTGTCAAGAAAGCCGAGGTGTATTCAACCTGTATGTCGCTCTACGAAATAGTGGTTGGCGACTTTCCAGAGTACATACAAGAGGCACGACGTCCGACATTCAGCATCATCGATTCTACGAGAGATGATGTTGTCAAATCGGCACTGCAAAAGGCAGAGCGTCCTCCAGATCTTCCTGAAGAGGCTATACTCAAAGCCACTCGTCGCGAAGGACTTACAGGTATTGCCCTCAAAGAATTTCGCCAAACTCCCGAATATCAAAATACCAAAGCCTATCTTGAGCTGTTGTGGCGGGGCTTAAGCTTCGATCCAAATAATCGTCCAGCCATGCAAGAACTTTCTGTGTTGAAGGCTTGATCAACAACCATTTCGTCGCTTATTCGAAAAAAATTGACAAAATCATGGCTTTATTCGAAAAAATTTGACATAAAGAGGGAAATAGGGGTGATTAGTGAAAAAAAATCAACCAACAGAATGGCCCGAAATTGTGTTGAGCTCAAGTGTAGCTCGCCTTTCACAAGCAGTAAGGAGAGCGATTAAATCAGGCAAGTTGAGAAAGATTGCTACTCGCGTTTATACTTCCAATTTCAGCGATTCTCCAGAAGAGATTATCAAAAGGCATCGCTATTTTCTTCTGAGTAAATTATTCCCAAATGCAGTGATTAGCTATCGTTCAGCCTTAGTTGGGGGGATTTCCTCTGAAGGAACAGTGATTCTCACGTACAAATATACAAAATCTGTCGAGTTGCCTGGACTTTGCATCAGACTCGTCAAAGGACCAGGTCCTGATCCTGAGGACACCCCCTTTCTGGAGGGCTTGTTCATTGCTTCCCAAGGGCGAGCATTTTTAGAAAATATGCAGAAAAGTCGCCAAAAGACAAAAGAAAAGAAGAGCCTTTCTTTAGATGAAATTGAACATCGACTCGACCGTCTTATTAGAGTGATAGGTATCGAAGAAGTGAATAAAATTCGTGACCAAGCGAGAAGAGTTGCTGAGCGACTTCATATGCTGGGAGAATTTTCCGCTTTAGATAAAATGATTGGGGCATTGATGGGAACCCGGGCCGTTGATGTGCTTGTTACCGAAAGCGGAAAAGCACGAGCCAAAGGCGCCCCTTTTGATGCGGCCCGAATCGACCTTTTCGCCTCACTTTCAGCTTATCTCATACAGGCGGAGCTGCCTGTATTGCCTAGTTCCACGAAAACAATACAAGCGAAAACCACCTTTGCTTTTTTTGAAGCCTATTTTTCCAATTACATCGAAGGCACCGAATTTGCCATTGAAGAGGCAGAAAGTATTGTCTTTGAAAATAAAATTTTTCCTGATCGTCCAGAAGACTCACACGATATCCTAGAAACATACCGCATTGTATCGAATGATCAGTTCATGCACACAGTTCCCCGATCAGATGACGAATTGGTATCTCTGTTGCTCGAACGACATGCAATGTTGATGCAAGCGAGAGCAGATAAACTCCCTGGAAAATTTAAAAATGTGGTCAACCGTGCAGGAAACACAGTGTTTGTCAAGCCAGAAGAGGTACAAGGCACACTTAGGAAAGGGTATGAATTTTATCAAAAATTAAAACCAGGATTCGCTCGAGCGATTTTTATTAAGTTCCTGATTTCAGAAATCCACCCTTTTCTCGATGGGAATGGACGGGTAGCTCGCATCTTCATGAATGCCGAACTTGAGTCGTGCAATCTCTGTCGTATAATAATTCCTACCGTGTACCGAGAAGATTACTTGCTCGCTTTAAGAAAGCTGTCTCGAGCATACGATCCTGCACCCTACACACGCATGCTGCTTACGGCGCTTGCATTCTCCCATTCGATCGCCTTTGACAACTACTCACAAGCGCTCATCCAATTGCGCGCAAGCAATGCCTTTATGGAACCGTCCGAAGGAAAACTTCGTTTTCAGTAAAGCATATCTTCTTGCCATCTCTTATGCTCCTGCAGTAGACTGCATCCAACTTGTAACCACTTGTGAGGGTTTGGGAGCATGACGTTAACCTTGGGTCAGGTTGTATCCGTGTGGTTGGGCGAATCCAGTTGGGTTGTAACGAAACGAGAAGAGCGGGTGATCCGCATTCTGGGAAGGCTCTCGAAGAGTCCCAAAAGCACGAAGATTGAAAAGATGCGCTGTGTCTGGTGCTACACAAGCACTACACCTTTTTGGCGAGCGGGGCCTGAGGGGTCAAAAACACTTTGTAATGCCTGCGGCGTGCGCTTTAAAAGGCGCTCTAAGGACAATCCGACACTTTCCCTTGAGAAAATTATCGCGATCTCAAAGCCTGACTTGGGAGGAACTCACAATAAGTAGAGCGTCTCGAATGTGGCCCCAGGCGGTCATCTTTTCTGCCTCTTCTTTTCTGGGCTCAGGGATTTGCATGAAACTATCGAAAAACTTTTCGCGATGCTCTTCTGGAATAGAGATGACGAAGGCTACAGCACACTCTTTCAAGTCGTCTGCCCCTAGAGGACCTGTCTCTCCTCGTTTTTTAAATTGCCTTACTTCACTTTGAAGATACTCACTTGCTTTTTTTAATTTCTGGTCAGATGTTTTAGAAGTATCTGTAAAATAGCGTAGTACCTCACCCTTTCTGGGGTTTTGTTCAACCTGTTTGAAAAGTTTGTTTACCTTCTCTTCGCTGCTTTTAACCCTTTCAAAGTTATCTTTATAATTTGACTTGAGTATTTCAAGCATCATCAGGTCAAGATCCTTGCTCAGATCATACTGGCTATTTACGCTATGTAGGTTTCCGCCAAGTTGCATGAAAAAATTTACGTTTGCATCTACTTTTTGTCTTTTATCTATTGCAGAATTGAGCAATTGATACTCTTGATAGGCTCTTTGCAGCTCTAAGGGGAATTTCTCTTTGATTTCATATGCATCCATTCTTCCAAGCAGGAGTTTGTTTATATCCGGGCCAGCTTCTTTTGAGGCCATTCCTTGGATTTTGCTTTTTAGAAGCAGGCGATAAAATGAAGCGTAAAGACAAAACTGTTTCGATTGAGATCTCAAATCATTAGCAATTTTTTTCAATTCTGTACACTTTCGCGCAATTGGTTTACTTCCTTCCAGCGTGCTTAGAAACAGCGCTATTTTTGCTTTAATCGGTTGGTTACTAGCGGCAGGAGTGCTTATTCTTTCGTATTCTTCTTTTGCTCCTGTCAAGAACCTATTCAGCGCCTCGTTATCCAGATGAAGCGACACCGGACTTGCAAGAACAACCTCAAAACAAACTCTACTTACCAATTTATGCAAAGATTCATTGCTTGCCTTATCTTTATCGACAGGGACCCGCAGGCTAAGCGGCACGCTTGTTCCAAATAGCCGGGAAAACAGCCCCGTTCTGGAAAGAGAAGAGCGCATAGCCTCTTCAATGTACGGTTGAATAAGCGCGGGACGAATTTCAAGGTTGTTAAAGAGCAAGGAGAGCTGGCCGCTAGTATAGGCATGCTTTACCAAGTTTTTAAGGGCTTTTTGATGTTTTGCTTCCGTGGAATCCATAAGTTCTTTAACAAAGGCAGTATTGCTCATGAGAGAGCTGAGCTTGCTCTTTTCGCTTTTGGACAATTTATCGATTGTGCCAAGAGCCAGCAGTAAATGAAGTTCTTCTTTTTCAGCCCCATTGAGCTCTTTGTCTAAAAGAGCCAGCAAGCGTTCTTTGTCAATTTTATCAACTGTTGCGAGGATTTTGGCGCTGTCTTTAGTGGAACTTGAGGAAAACCAGGAAAATATTCCCTTTTGTGTTTTGGGTGCTTTCGCATCAAGCGATGTGGCGAGTTGGCGCATGTGCGCTCTGCCAGTGGACGAAAGTGTGGCCATGTTCTTGGGTCTACTTACGATGCCAACCATGGTGTGCAGGGCATCGTCTGGTGGGACAGGCGTCATTCTTTCTGAGGATGGTGGGGGTAGACTTTTTGAAAGAGGCGCTTTTCTATTTGGCTGCAGTTTATTCATTAGTTCGCTTTCATTAAAGCCTTGTTGATTGAGTGCGTTAAGAAAATCCCCTTCTAATCCCATATCCCCCTCCTCATGTATCTATTTTTGCTATATAAATTATATTTTAATATTAAGCAAACGATGAAATAATCAGATAATAATGTAAAATTAGTCTAAAAAGAGTTTGTTTATGGAACCTCGAGCAATTAGTGCGCTAGAATCCGCGGGAGCTGGCATGCAAAATGCAGGAAATAGCTGCTACATGGCCGCATCTTTGCAGGCGCTTCTTCGAGTGCCCCACGTAGCGCAGCTGATCTGGGCAGAACATGGGCCTTGCGATGAGTTTGTTTCCATCCTTCGGGGAACGCTTTCAAAAACTTTTGGCATCGACGAGCAAAAAAAGCCACTGACAGGCGAAGATACTAATGAGCTCAGGCACATCTTTGAATGGCTTGGCTGGGACAAAAAGGACCATGAAGCTGATGCCCTGACTTTTATAGAGTTTTTGCTGCCTATTTTGAACCTGACACCCTTTGCAGTTACAAGAAGGGCTATCACAAAGCCGCTAGCCCCGCCCTCACAGCACACACTTATGCACAGCATAGGCTACGCAAACAACACCCAGACGATGCAGGAGTTTATTTCTCCCTACAAACTCTTTTCTACCTGCATTCCAGACCTGCTGCCCATAGCCATTGGGGGGCGTTTTTCAGTGTCAAAAGAAAAAAATTGCACGCGCATCACCCCTTCAGAGCTGTTGGAGCTGAACCTTGCCGACGCACCTAGTAAAAAGGTTGCCTACCAGCTTGTGGCAATCGTCGTCTACATTGGCGAAAAAATGAGTGGTGGCCACTACGTCACCTTTGCCCGCAAGGGTCATCAGTGGGTTGAGTACAACGACTCGCGGGTCATTCAGCATCAAGAGAGCCATACACTCTCGCAAATCCTTGAGACCTGTGGCTACATCCACATCTATTCTCGCCTTCCTTAGAAATAGGTTCTAGGGATTCAAAGCGAAAACCTCTTTAAGTGCCCTTTCAACATCGCGCAACTCTTCTGCGGTAATAGAACCTATTTTTTTGCCAAGTCTGGTTTTGTCAATGGCTCGTACTTGATCAAGCATGGCTTTGCCTTTCTTGCCTTGAACTTGGACAATTGCGTCGAAATCAAATATTCTCTCCACATTGCTTGTAAGGGGAACAACCAATAGTCGTGGAAGATATCTGTTAAATAGATTGTTTGACAAGATGATAGCAGGCCGAATTTTCTTAATTTCCGTCCCCACTGTCGGATCAAAGTTAACCCAAAAAACATCACCGCGTTTTGGGCTATTATCGTCACCAGTCGTTTTCTTCATCTAATCCCTCTCCCGCAAGAGCATCCCAATCAGCAAAGGACTTATTTCGATCTGTATCCTGTGCAGCTTCTCTATACTGCTCTTCTAAAGAGTTCTTTTTTGTTTGTAGCTTTTCTGTAATTGCCTCTTCCACGAAGCGACTGATGCCTCGTTTTTGAATGAAGCGGTGAAGCTCAGTTATGACCTCTTTTGAAAGGGAAAGAGTGATGTTCTGATGTTTGGATGGTTTGAGCATAAAATAGTACTCCTTCTCACTTCATTATACACGTATCACATATTATTGTATACGTAATAAGCAGGATGGAACGAGGTAACAAGATAAATAGGATTGTACTGATATAGCAATCATTTGTTTAAAATTAACATCCAAAATTCCACGATCAGAACGATATAACGATATGAACGATAGCATTCAAAGGGGCTTATTCACTTTGACTCGATTTTTTCGTGATCAAAAATTTGTTGAGAAAATGTAAACAAGACCGTACCGAAATTTATCGTTCATATCGTTATATCGTTCTTATCGTGGAGTTTTGGATGAACATATTCAAAAAAGATTAGGTAAATAGCATAATCCTGGTTATCCTGTTGAGATCGATGGCTACATCCAATCTTACTCTCGACTTTCTTAGTTGTTCCTGCTAGAGTGAGCGCTATGAACTTTCAAGAAAAATTAGCTACTTACGCCGAACTATTGATCACTCATGGCCTCAACGTGCAGCCAGGACAGAGTGTCAACATCACCGCCGAGATGGCGCATCGCGAATTGGTGCAGCTTCTCGTAAAGGCCGCATATAAAGCTGGGGCCAAGTTTGTCAATGTCGACTACATCGACCCCTATCTGCAGCGCCTGCGCATTGTAGAGACAAAGAACGAAGCTGATCTCGCCTATGTTCCCCGCTACACACAAGTAAAATACAACGATTTTGTAGAAGAGGGAGCCTGCATTTTGCGCCTGTGTGGCAGTGAAGAGCCTGACGTAATGAGCGATCTTGCCCCCGCCAAAGTCAATTCAGTACAAAGTGGCATCCGTCAGGCGTTAAAAGCCTACTACGTAGAAGGCGTAGGAAAATCCAAAGTGCAGTGGACGGTAGCCGCAGCCGCCACCCCCAAGTGGGCCAAAAAACTCTATCCAGAGCTAGATGATCAAAGCGCCTACAACGCCTTGTGGGAGGCTATTTTTCAGATTTGCCGCGCCGATAGTAAAGAGTGTTTGGCTGCCTGGCAAAAGCATCAAGTAGTCTTGCAAAAGCGCGCAAAAGCGCTCAACGATCTCGAAATTCGCGAACTTCACTTTGTAGGGCCAGGAACTGATCTAAAGGTGATTCTCTCTCCCAAGGCGCGCTTTAAAGCAGGCCACGACAAAACACCCACGGGGATCTTTTTTGAGCCAAACATCCCTACCGAAGAGTGCTTTACCACGCCCGATTGTCGCTACACAGAGGGCACGGTGCGCGTGACGCGACCTGTAACGGTTAATGGCAAGCTTGTGCAGGGACTAGAACTTGAATTTCGCCAAGGTGAAATTAGCAACTTTCGCGCCAAAGAGGGGCAAGAAAGCTTTGCTGCCTACATCGCCAATGACCCTGGAGCCAAGCGGTTGGGCGAGATGGCTCTGGTGGGAATCGACTCCCCTGTCTTTCAATCTGGAAAGCTCTTTCAAGAGATCCTCTACGACGAAAATGCAGCCTGCCACATAGCGCTGGGCTTTGCCTATCGACACTGCCTGAAAGGTGGGCCTCAGATGAGTAATGAAGAGCTTCAGGAGCTTGGCTGTAACGACAGCTTTGTGCACATCGACTTTATGATTTCTTCGCCTGAAGTGGATGTAATTGGCACAACCTATTCTGGCCAAAAGGTGCAGCTTTTGAAAAAAGGACTATTCGAGCTCTCGTAAGATGGCTTCACATGGCATTATTGGGGCGTCTGGATGGTTTATGCCCTCACAACGCTTGGCGGCTTCAAGCCAAACCTCCTCAGATTCAAGCTGGCTCTTCCACCAGGGAAAGGTGCGGCATTGCTTGGGGCGCACGGGATAAATTTGGCATTTTCGCTCCTGCAAAAAGACGCAATCGAAGGTCTTGGGATGCTCTAAAAGGGCATAGTCCTCCCCTTCTTGTCTAAGGTAGCGCTTGGCAAACTCATCGATAGAAAGCTGCAAATAGTCGGCAATGGCCACAATTTCATCGAGGCTTACCCATGCATAGCCTGGAGAGCCCGTGCAACACATGCCGCAGCCAGTGCAGCCAAAGCGCAAGCCTTCCTTAAACCAGGGCGCTTTTTCATCATTTTTTACGATAGCCAGAGGATTTGTCACGTCGCTCCAATTTTGTACAAGTATACCTTCGTTTTGTAGAGGTCGTCAACCTCAACGATTTTTTCGGCTTTCCAGCCGGGTATGGCAAAGGTGTGGCTGGCCACGAGCGTGTCTGGATGAAGTTCCTTCTCAAATTTCGCTTTGAGCCTTTGCATACAGGTAGGATAGAGGTAGCAGACAATCAGTTTTGCCTTTGAGAGATCAACCGCAAAAAAATCTTGGCGCACGAAGGTGAGGTTCGTAGGTGTTGAATAGTGTTGAATAAGGCGACTTAAAAAGTAGGGAATTGGCGATGTTTCATACCCCCAAATCTGGCTCTGGGGATACTTTTTGGCCAGGGCCAAGGCCAAAGTCCCCCATGCGGAACCAAGTTCATATATATGCCCACTACAAGCAGGTGGAAGGGTGGTGAGTAAGGCTCTTTTTACTTTTTTTGCCGTCGGCATCGGGCTTATGCCGTTTCTTACTGTCCAGAGGACGATCGATGCCAGGCAGCTTATGATTAGAAAGATAAATACTATCGCTAGATAGGTCATAAGTTTCTCTCAAAAAACTGCTCCTGAAGCTATCAATGTTGCAGAATGAAAGCAATATCCCTCTAGTTGACAGAGAATTGTACTGAGAGTAGTGTTGGCGGTTACCATTGTTATTTGGAGTAGTTACTATGGCACAACCACCTCTAGTTGATCTCAGAGAATACTTTAATGGCACGCAATCAATAATAGATGTGCTACAAGCAATCCAAGGCCCAACAGCCGTGAAAAAAAGGCAGCTGCACCAGCTTATTGAACAATTGGGCACTCCGCAAAACCGTAAATTGCAGCGCGGGGACAATCTCCGCATGGTTGCAGAAGCGATTTATGAAGGGGATTTTAGGATGCCTCAAGTGAATGGTGTGCAACAATGCGCTCGTCCTCGCATTGCCGTACCCACGGGTCAGCCTCCTGCACCTATGCCATTTTTATCGCCAAGGATGCAGACCTTTGGACAGCTTCTCTCTGAAATGATTGCCAAGAGTACATTACCCCTTCCGGAGGCAGCTGTTCGCTCCGTCTTGCAAATGAGAGGGCAAAGTCCCATTGAACTTTCATTTCGCCAAGTAAATCCTGCTGTGATTGAGTCTGTAAAAGTTGTGCAAGCATTATGCGGTGCTGTTACAAGCTTAAAGCTTGAGGACTTGGAAGGAAATGGAGAGCTCGCTCTTGCCCTGATCGGCAACTGTCCCGAGCTTCATCACTTAAGTCTTGCTGGATCGTTCACAGAAAAAAATGAGATTTTTGCTGCGATCAAATGGCCAAAATCGCTCGAATCGCTCAACTTGAAAGCCACAGCAATTCTGCCTGCCGCTATGGAGAAGATCCTGATAGAATGCCCGAAACTAAAAAAGCTTAATCTTAAGTCATGTGAGCGCATGGGTTTTGAAGAAATGCTCCAGCTCAAATTTTCTCCTCTCTTTGAAGAGCTTGAATACGATCCCTTAGCCCTGGACGAAATTGAAAAAGATGTTTATGTAGAACAACTTCAAGCGTTAGTAAAAATGCAAACAGAGCATCCCGTTGTCTTGACAGTAGTTGCAGAAACGTTCCTTGAATCGCCTGAGGGCGATAAAGGGCTCGCCGTAAAACTTTTACTTAAGGCCATCGAAAAGTCTCCAAGAGCACTACGCGCAAAAGTCGTGTATGCAGAACTTCTACGTACTGGCACAAAAGAGCTTCCAAGTGATTGCGAAAAAGCTCAAGGCATACTCCTTGCAGCATTGGGAGAAGACCCTCAGCGTCCAAGATCCATAGCGGCACAAGCGAGGATACATTATAGCCGCGGTGAAACCAAAGAGGCGCTCGATTGTGCAAAGATCGCCATTAAAATGGCTCCCGATGACGACTTTTGCCTTGCAAGCTATGCGATGGCACTTTTGCCAAATGAGCACGTAGCTTGCGTTATGGCAGAAAGAGCCTGTGCGTTAAATCCTCACAATGGCTACGCACTTTTAGTTTTGCTCAAAGCAAATCGTGACAAAGAAAAGCGGCTCGAGCTTGCCTACGCGCTTAATCCAAATGATCCTTTTATAGTGCAGCGCTATACAAAGTCCTTGATTGAAACTGAAGAGGCTTTGAAGCACAACCGCGCTAAAGGAATTTTGGTGGAATATCAGAGGTTGCTGCCACAGATGGGATTTACCTATCATTATCTGGCAATGATTGCCATAAAAGCAGAGCTTTATAGTGAAGCGCTCACGATGTTGCAGCAAGGGTATCAAAAAGATCCCACCAACATCGATCTTTTGGTTGAGTGGGCAGAACTTTTGCGCTTGAACCGCATGAACTTACCTCATAACGTCCCACAAGCTATCGAAGTCTTTGAAACTGCTTTGCGCCTTGAAAGTAGTAACGAGATGGCGCTTTCAGGCCTTGGCAATATTCTTCTTGATGAAGACTCGCTTGAACATATGAATCCTGCAAGGGGGCAATCCTTGTTAGAGCAAGCCTATGAAAAAAATCCGAACGACTCATTCACCTGTACCTGGTTAGGAAACTCGCTTTTACGAAATGATAATGCCTGCGTTTATGACCCGGAACGAGGAATTGAGCTATTGGAAGGAGTCATTGACGATGATAAGGATGAAGTAGACGCAAGAGTCTTGCTGGCCGACTTTTACTCTCGCGAAAATGCAGGAGCTTACTATGATGCTGCTGCTGCTGAAAAGCTCTATCTGACTGCCCATAAAATCAATCCTGAGAACGGGCCGGTCTTGCTAGGCCTATGTCGATTGTATCTGAGTAAGAATAACCTTAAAAGGGCAAGTGAATATCTTGATGCCTTGTTAAAAAAGGAACCAGAGCATGTCGATGGGAAAATTTTGCGCGCAGAACTTCTTTTGAAACTCGATTCTGTAAAGAGTATTGAAGAAGTACAAACCCTCCTTCAAACACTCCTACCCAAGTGTCAATTGCCCTCACAGAGATATGATTACAGAAAATTGCTTATGCTCTATCCTGGTCTCTTTAAAGAAAATCGCCAAGAAATTTTAAGGCAGTTGAACTAATGTGTCCGTGTCACAGTGGAAAGCCATATCCTGACTGTTGCGAGCCTTTCCATGCCCAAAAGAAGTTGCCTGGATCGGCCGTTGAGCTTATGCGCTCGCGCTACAGCGCCTACGCCTTGGGCCTGGTAAAGTATGTGATTGAGACGACACATCCAACAAACAGCCTCTTTTTGCAGCCAAGTAAAAAGATAGCTGAAGATATTTTGCACTTTAGTCTCAACACAGAGTTTTATGGCCTCGAAATTTTGGAGTTTATCGATGGTCCAAGCGAGGCCTTTGTTACCTTTCGTGCAGGCCTTAAGCAAAATAGCGTCGATGTCTCATTTGTTGAAAAGAGCAGATTCATAAAGGATAAGGGACGTTGGATCTATGAAAAAGCTTCCCAGGTCCTTGCGGACCCGGGAAAGTTTGGCATTACGCAAAGGCAAGCCAAGAGAGGAGAAAACCGATCACAAGAGGGATAAACGCGAGCATCTTTTGTTTATCTTCCATCTTATCTGCAAATTCCATCACCTTTTCTGGCATGAAAAGTACGATAATGCCACGGATGACGTAAAGCCAGCCGATTAATGTCAGCAAGAGAGCCAAACCGAAGGACCAGGAGTGGTAGGTGCTCAAAATAAAGAAGCCAAAAAAGAGATTCAACATACCGTTTAGATAGAAGAGACCTGGGTTGCTCTTGACTGAGCTCCACATCTTACGCACTTCCTCGCCGCGCAAAAGTGTCCAGAGACCTGCAATAAAGAAAAGCGGTCCAAATATACGTGCAAGCCACATTACGTGGTCCATAGTTCCTCCTTATGGGTTAAAAATGTAAAACATTTGTCACCATAAAGATCCAAGAAAGTAATTGTCAACTAAGTTCTTCGAGAATCACGCCGGCATCGCCGCCTCTTTGTCGAGGCGAGGGTACGGCTTGTGTGGCGCTAATGACCTTGAGGGCGTTAATTTTTTTGGACTCTTGCCGTTGATTCCAGAGGAGTTTGATCGCATAGAGCATGTAAAGCTGCAAATTTTCTGGGGCTGCGCGGTCTTTGGCTGTTAGCTCTTTGATTTTTTCTTCGTTCACTTCAACGACGCCTTTTACTCTGATTTGCGGCTTGCAATCGACCTCGACAGCCTGACCTGAAGGCAAAGTAACGGTTCTGGGTTGGGCCGGATCCACGCGATAGACCTTGGCCCCCTCTTCTGTGAGGACGATTTTGATATTTTGTGTTGGAGGTTGGCCTTGGACATTGAGCTTTTCAAAGGCTTTGTCAAAGCTCTCTTTGGTGTAGTACTTTTCAAGGAGGTTGCGCACACGATCAAGCATCTCCTGTTGGGTGATTTCCGCATTGCATTCTGACTCGAAAGAGCTTGTTTCCGATTTGTATCTTAT
>Ga0187893_10012049_pt1 | contig 12377 bp, 7 predicted proteins | sample MA1701074metaG_FD_139574 | JGI IMG/M metagenome (GOLD analysis project Ga0187893, IMG submission 139574) | White microbial mat communities from a basaltic lava cave in the Kipuka Kanohina Cave System on the Island of Hawaii, USA - MA170107-4 metaG ... | reverse complement strand
TTGCTCCGTGGAAGAAAAGGTTCGATCAACGCCCATTGCTCATCCGTGAGGTTGCTGGGGTATTTGGCTCCATCCATACTCCCCAAGATCGGCAAAATGAGTGGTTTTCATACACGTTCTAAGGCGCTCCATAACTACGCGGTTGTGGCAGGGCGACAAGGCTTGCCGAAAGATGACAACTCCTCGCGAATCAAAAAGCAGTTGCAATCCGTACAAAGTTAGTTGAGCAAGAAAGTTATCAAGTTCCCAGCGTGGTCAACGCCTCCCATCGGGGCGGCCTTATGCGCGGCCTAAAATCATCGCCAAACGGCCTTTTGCAACGGACTGCTAAGACCTCCGCGTAGAGTCTGCTTCGAAGCCCCGCACCCCCGCCCTCTTACCCACTTGGGGGAGAGGGGTTGGTTTGAGGCACTCAGTTGTCACGGACACGGGTCGTCGGAACACGGCGGATTGCCGGCATAGGCGTCCAGGACCGCGAGGACATCCCCGAGCTCGGTGATCCCATCAGGTGTGCACGGCCAGATGTCCGTATGGGTCAACGACTGATCGGAGTATCCGTCCAGCATCTTGAGAACGTCCGCGAGTTCGACGATACCGTCGCCGGTGGGTTTTGGAGCAATATCCGCGTACAAATGGCATATCGAACCGATGCCCTGCGCGATTCCACCGAGATCGTCGCAACAAACCGGATCGACGAAATGGCAGCGGCCCGTCGGCAAACAGCAAGCTTGCGGTTCCGAACAAAGCGTTCCCGGATCCTGCGAAGTTCCGCCAAGGTTCTGGCAGTAGCTAGCGGGCAGGTTGAAACATCCTTTCCCAATCCCGCAGCACGCTGTCTCGATCACACACACCGTGGAGCAACCGTCCCCGTCGACGCCGTTCGCGTCGTCGCACTCTTCACCTTCGCCCGGATCCACAACGGCGTCGCCGCAGCTCGGCGAGGCACAGTTGGTTCGGCACGCATCGGGAGTGGTGTTGGAATTGAATGCTCCGTCGTCGCACTCCTCACTGCTGTCGATGGTGCCATCGCCGCAACGCGCCGGCGTACAATCAGTGCGGCAAGCATCGGGTAGTGTGTCGGAGTTTGTTGCCCCGTCATCACACGATTCACCCATGTCGATGACCGCATCGCCGCAACGGGCCGGTAAACAGTCCGTGCGGCACGCGTCGGGCATCGTATCCGAGTTCGCTGCCCCATCGTCGCAACGTTCTCCGGCGTCCACGACTCCGTCACCGCAGCGCGGTACGGTGCAATCCGAGCGGCAATGATCGGGTAACGTATCGGAGTTGAAGGCCCCCGCGTCGCATTCCTCGCCGGCATCGACGACGGCGTCGCCACAGGTTTGCGTATCGCACGGGCTGAGTTCCTGCAAACCGGTGACGGTGATATCATCAACCCCCCACGCGGTTCCCTGAACGCCACCGATCAGAATCGAGTTCGTACCTCCCAGACGGAAGCGAATGCCGGCGCCGAAGCTCTCCGTCGCGCTGAATTCCCCCGAAATCGCCGCGCCCAGGTCCACGACCACTTCGGTCATGACATCCGTGCGGCTTGCCACACCCGTATCACCGTCGCTGGAACCGGTCCACGCCATTCGGCCCGCCAGCGGACCCGCCGAAGTGGTATCGACTGCTGCGTTGTAGCCGCCGGACGTGATGTATGGGCCCAGATCAATCCACGTGTTTCCGTCCACAGATATCTCTAGCACCCCGCCGCTCTGATAACGTGAATCGGGAGGATCGGTCGGAAACTGGGCGAAGTCGAAGTTATGCCAAAAACTCATCGAACTGGTTGACGTCAAGTTCAATGGCGGCAGCTCTAAACGATCGTCTTTCGGGCCCGGTGGAACACCCGGCTGATCATCCAGGGACACCCAGGCGTTGGTGGAACTGTGGGCCGTAGCGTCCGTGGTGACGGCCCAATTGCCCGTGTCGCGTGTACTCGCCATCGTGTAACCCTGTTCCGAGGTCGGCTCGACGTCGTCGAAGAAATCCGCTGCGGCAGCCGCGGGACCGATCGGTGATCCGCTCATGCGGACCAGGTTGTCGTCCTCTCGGCCATCGTTGGCCGGTCCGCCTCCGTTCGTCTGGTTGTCTTCGGCGCGAACGACGTAATAGTACGTCGTCCCGTGGTAGAGTCCGGCCTGGTCGTGATAACTCCATCCGTTGACTCCCAGGGCAATGACATTGCTCAACGACGGCGCGAACGTTGAGTTGGTGCCGCGATAGACGTTGTAACTCACCGTGAACCCGGGACAGGGTGTCGCGGCGCTCCACGCCAAATCGAGGGCGCACGGGTTCCCCGGCGACGCGGTTACCGATTGCAACCCTGCAAAGAACGGATCTCCGCACTCCCCGCAATCAGCCACGGTGATGTCGCGGAGATTGGAATACGGACCGACCCCCGTACAAGGATCGCCGAACAGTCCCGCAATTCGATAAAAGTATCTCCCGTTCGGGCGGCCCGCGACATCGAATTCGAACGTAGAGCCATCCACCGTTCCGATTGCGGCGAAGTCGGCCGTCTCCACGGCGACGTTGTCGATAAACCAACCTTGGAACACCGGGAAGGAAACGATGTCATCGGATGTCAGCCGGAAGCGGATCAAGACGTCTTGGCCGGCGAAACCGCTCAAATTCACGTCGCGCCGTCCCGAGAACAATCCTGTATAAGCGGCCAGCGTGAGAAACGGTCCGCCGTCCCCGCTTGCATCGACCGCCACAAAATCAAAGTCCGCCTCCACGTCTTCGAACGAGTCGAAGCGGAGCACGGTGTGACCGAGCGGCACCGCGATCGGATTGATGAGCGTCAGACTGGTATTCGCCGCATCGATGTAGAGCGGGCTGTACGAATTGGTTCCCGTGTCCGGGTGCGTCTGCGTGGTCCACGTATCGTCCCCATTCCACGTGCCGTTGTCACCGAGAACGAGCGTCTCCTCGGCGTCATCCGAGAAGGTGGTCGTGAACGTTGTCGCCTCTTCGACTTGGTATCCGCAAGGTTGGGTGTTCGGCGGCGGCGGGATCGTCCAAGAGAGTTTGTAATTCCCATCGCAATCGACGCCGCCGATCTGGTCGGGAACGGCATCATCGGCGATGGCGGCTTGGAACGGGGCAGGAAGCTCGGGCGGGGTCCCCGTCGCCGATGCGCGATAATAAAACGGCATGCGGAGCAGTTCGCCGTTTGAGCTGGATGCCACCACCCACCAGAGAAACTCGGTCGCCTGCGCCCCGGTGACATCGGTGCCGGCGATCGCCAGACCGTCCGGCGGGAATCGACCGTCCACGGTCACCGACACGTCAAAAGTGACCTGATCGTTGACGGTGCCCCCCAACACGACGGACGGTGTACTTAACGAGAGGGAGAAGCCGGTCGTCCCCACGATCGGCCGGGTTACATCTCCCCGAAGAGCTCCTCCATCCACTAACCCCAAGGCATAAGTCCCCGCGGCTGAAGCGCCCGAAACGTTCTGGATAGTGACCGTGATCGCATCGACTTGACCCGGAATGCCCGTGTTGATCCTTCCAAGCTGCCCGAAACTATGAGTAGGCAGGAAATCGACATCGTTGGCGTCATCGGGCCCCCCGTCGCCGTTGGCGTTGTTCGTGCCCATCGCCGCACGCGCGTCGACGGCCTCCATGACGTGAATCAGGCCGGAACCGATCTCATGAATGAACGTCGTGTCGTCGCCGTCGGAGACCGGCGTCACGTTATCGCCTTGCCGCAAGTTCGTCGCCGAATTCGTGAGCGCCGCTCGAACCAGACTGACGGGCGCATCGGGAAATTGTGCCAACTGATCACCGGCCGAAGCGCCGCTTCGCAGAGTGGCACCTCCGAGTGGTATTTCCCCGCGCAACGCAAGAAGCCCATGGCACACGAGCGCCGCCGAGCCGGCCACCGTTGGGCCGGAGAAGCTGGTACCCGACACACTGATGAACCGGCTCGGGTCGCTCATGGTGCCGCCGCCCGTGCTCACTCCACCCGCCGGAATCGTGGCCGCGTATACATTCAGTCCGGAGGCGATGACATCCGGCTTGACGTATTGGAAGTTGTCCAGCGGACCCCGCGATGAAAACCCCGTTGTCTGCGGAGAAAACGTAGCGGGATCCGGCGGATTGATTCGTATCGGGAAATCAGAGATGGTTCCCCACGTTGCCGGATCGACCTTATCGAACGTGGGCGACTGAAACCCCAGCATGTCCCGCAAGTACTCTCCGTTCGCTTTGGACAGTCCATAGGCGGGAATCGTCGAGGCCTGTGTAGTGGCGGCCTCGAGTTCACCGTCGACGTTGTTGAAGATCAGTATCGCGATGCCCCCCTTGGCCGCGACTTCGGCGGCCTTGTGGCCGAACAAACCCGTTCCCGCGGTGCCTCCATCCACCGTGCTGCCACGCGATGCCAGCGCGATCCGACCTTGCACCTCATCGGGTACTTGTTCAGGGGTATCCGCAAAACCCACGTACACGTAATGCTGTCCCAGACCGAACGTGACATCCGGAGCCCCTCCCATAATCACGGCATGAATAGCGAGATCCTCCGGAGCGATGGGTCGCCCGGTGTCGTCCTGCCCGCCCGTCGATAAACCGGCCACGGTGTAGCGCAACGCCTCCTGAACGAGCACGTCTACTTCGTTTGTCGCGGCGCCGGGATCGTTGCCTGCTGCCACGGCGATGACCCGGCGACCGGCCGCCGGCGAACCGTGCGTGTTCTCATTGGGGCCCGCGTTACCCGCGGAGGCCACACACACCGCACCCGCCAGCGCCGCGTTGTTGGCGGCCACCGCGTTGGCATCGTTTGGATTACCGGCAGTACCGCCGAAGCTCATGTTGATGACGGTGGCCACCGGCTTGGGAAATCCCGCCACGTCCGTGGGCGAAAGGGCGTCCTCCAGGGCCGTGACGATGTTGACCGTCCCCACACAGGTGAATAGCGTCTCGCAAATCTTGTAGTTCATGAGCAAAGCACCGGGGGCCACGCCTTCAATGATTTGGTCGTCGGCGTTGCCCGGAATCCGGTCCACCCCGGGTCCCTGGACTTTGAGACCGGCCGAGTCGGCGGCACAGTGCGTCCCGTGACCAACGTCGTCTTCGTTGGTGCTCCCCGTCAGCGGGAGAAAGTAGACCACTTTGGGGTGATGCACGCCTTCCTGGTATGCCTGTCCCGCAGTCCGCACCGGCCGCGCGTCCCCGGACCGTTGGAGGAAATTCGCATCGTCAAAACGGGTGTCAAAGGCGGGATGACTATGTTCGATCCCGGTGTCCAGGATGGCGACCACCTGTCCCGATCCGTCAAAGCGCGTCAGCGGCCCTCCGCCCTGCGAAAAAATCGTTTTGTTTCCGGGACCGTCGTTCGCCCTCACGTATTCGATGCTATGGTCCAAGTGCAGGTGGACCGGTTTGTCCATCGTGACGTGCTTGACCCGAGCCATTGCCCGAATCCTTTCCACCGCGCCGGACGGAACTTCCAGCCCGATGGCGTTGATCAAACGGGCAAAGCGGTTCGGCTTCCGTAGGTTTCCTACGGCAGTCCTGTGCAACGTCCCACTGATTCGATAGTCGATACCGGTCCGCTTTAATTGTGACAGGAATAGGTCCTGCGATCCAAGAACCGATCTCTCATGCGACCTTTCATCGAACGATAGCCCCGATCTTCGCGCCAAGCTGCCGGCCACAACACTCGGTGGAAGGTCGTTTAATTCGACGATAATCGAACGGTAATCCGGCGGGGGCGCCCCGTAGCGCCGCGAACCCTCCGCTGTTCCGACATTCGTCTTACCCATTCCAATCAAGAAAAGAATCGCGACCACCCCGACTCCGAACACAAAGCACCTTCTCATGTTCGTCCCCTTCATGGCGTAAAGCCATGCTTCTAACAATGCCCTCTGGTTCCCATGGCCGACCCTTGGCTCATTCGTCGCATCCTGCAAAGCCTCCGCGTTTGCATAGACGGCGTTTCACGAACTTTGACATCAAAATCGCCGATTCGGCGGATGAATATGTCAGACCAATCGATGTCGCCTCAGAGTGACCCCGCTGAGAACCAAGGATGACCTCGTCGTACATTCACTCATTCCATCGCCGAAATGCTTGTAATTTTCGCGAAAACTGCGATAATGCGCTTGCATGAAGACGGTCGGAACCACGCGGCTTTCCTTCCTGGACCGGCTCCGCGATCGGTCGTCGAAGCTGGGGTGGGCGGAATTCGATCAAAAATACCGCGAGCTGCTCTATCGCTATGCGCGTCGTCGCGGCGCGTCTTACAACGAGGCCGACGATGTCGTCCAGGAGGTGGAGCTCTACGTGTTCAAAGCGATGGACCGCTTCCAATACGACCGTGGCCGGGGCAGGTTTCGGGCTTACCTCCGCACCGCCGTCGTTCACGCCTTGGCACGGCGTGCCGGAAGCCCCTCTCATCAAGTAACCTTGTTGGACCCCGATCTGCTCGCGACCCTTGCCGAGGAAGATGGCCCGGCCGACGCCGAGTGGGAACGCGAATGGCAATTGCACCGCCTGCGATGGGCCCTGCGCTCGATCGCCAAAGAGTTTGAGCCCGCGACCTTGGAGGCGTTTCGACACCATGTCCTCGGTGACTGGCCGGTCGACGTCACGGCGCAACACCTGGGACTTTCGCGGGCCAGCGTGTATCAGGCAAAGTCAAGGGTGCTCCGACGACTGAAAGAGAGAATCGACTCGTCCGATTCTTCCGCTGCCGATGATCCGTGAAAGACCGTGAAGACTTCCACGAGACCCGGCAAATCCTTGTCAAATTCATGACGCCTGGCGTCTACTCAATCAGAGGATACGGATTGAGTCCGGCCTGGCTGAAGCGGAGCCAAGTTGTGAACGAATTCCAGTCCTTTCATGGAATTGACCCTCCGCCTGCGGCGTGTCCTCGCTGTGGAAAGAAGTCGGAGATAGGGTGCGAACCCTCGCCGGAGGGCTGCCCGAACTGTCGGGGCGTTTTGCTTGCCGCGGATTCGCCCGAGGCCGACTTCGCCCAGGAACAACTCATCCGTGACTTGCGTGAGGCCTTGAATTCTTCCGATCCGATATTCGGCGTCACGCCGTCGGGTTTGGCCGGGCCCCCTCGAATCGAGGAGCTGGAGGACGACCTTCCGCTAACGAACGAACCACTCTTCGACCGTTGCATCGGTGAGTTCCAAATCGCCGACGAGCTCGGTCGCGGCGGCATGGGCATCGTCTACCGTGCATGGCAGCCCTCATTGGATCGCGAGGTCGCTATCAAAATCCTCCCCCGCGCCGCCTTGAAGATCGGCACTTCCAGCCCCGGCAGCCCTGCACGCCGGCGTTTCCGCACCGAGGCCCGCGCCATCGCCCGCCTGAATCATCCCAACGTCGTACCCGTCTATGCCCAAGGAGAGTTCGACGAACACTATTACTACGCCATGGCTCTGATCGACGGTTGCAGTCTGGACGTGGCCATCCACGAAAAACCCGAGCTGCTCAGTTCCACCGCCGTCCGTCGCATGACCCCAAAGGAGACGGCGGAAACGAACGCCCCCTTACCAGAAAGCCCCAAGGGGAAGGATACGATGCCGGTTCACAAAGGGGGTCGCCCGCCGAACCGAACGGCGGAAGACTTCCGCCACCTCGCTCGGCTCATTTCCGAGGTCGCGGATGGGTTGGCCCACGCACATGGTCACGGGGTGATTCATCGCGACATCAAACCCCAAAACCTTCTTCTGAGCGAAGACGGCCGCATCTACATCACTGATTTCGGCCTGTCGATGCTGACCGATGAGCCGCATCTGACGGTCACCGGAGAACTGATGGGGACTCCGGCCTATCTGTCGCCCGAACAGATTCGCGGCGATCCAAAGGTGATCGACCACCGCACCGATATCTATTCGCTCGGCGTGACGCTTTACGAGCTGATTACGGGGCGTCGACCGTTCGTCGGTGATACTCGCGACGAGCTTATTTCCCGCATCTGCTCGGTGGAACCGAATCCTCCACGGCGGATCGACCGGCACATCCCGCTCGACCTCGACACCATTTGCTTGCGGGCCCTGGAAAAGGATCCGGCCCACCGCTTCCCGACCGCGGCCCTGTTGGCGGAGGACCTGAAGCGTTTCGCCGACGATCGACCCATCGTGTCGCGGCGTCCCGGCAGAGTTCGCAGAGGAATTCGTTTCCTGTCTCGACGCAGAGCCGCGGCCGTGGGATTCGTTTCGCTGATTGGTTCCTTGGTCGTCGCCGGCGGATATTTTACCAACCTAATAGTGTCGCGCGAAGAGGAAGCCGATCGGCTGCTCCAGGCGGCGTATGAACAGCTTGTTTACTCGGACTACCGGGCACCGGAACTCGTTCAGGAACCCCTCCATCGGGCAGAAGCTCTCGGTGCGGAAGCGGGCCGCCTCAACCTTGTCCGAGCGATCGCCGACCTCGGTGCCTCCAAGAATACTGACGGCGTCAAACGCCTTCAGGCGGTACTCGGCGATTCACCCGATCACATCGCCGCGCTTTATTTGCTCTCTTGGGCCCAACGAAGAACGAATAACCCTCGCGCCGCCCGCGAGACCTTTGCCCGCGCCGAATCTTTCGGAGGACCGCGCCAACCGGACGAATGGTTCTTCCGCGGGTTAGCGACGCATTTCGATGATCCGGCCGGCGCCATCGATTCGTACGAAAAAGCCAATTCGCTTCGCGCCGCCCAACACCGGTTCTTCCCCCAGGCCGTCCTTCACCTCGCTCGCGCCTACAATCAGCGAATGTATGCCGAACGTACCAAGGACGGGTTCGATGACGCGCAGACGATTCTTCTCCAATTGATCAAACGGCGACACTATCGCTCATATCCCTACTACCTTCTGTCCATCACCCAAAGACTCTACGGAGAAATCCTGGAGGTCGAAAGCGACCCGAACGACTCAGCCCGGTCCGACGAATTATTTCGAACCGCCTTGGATTGGGCGAGGCTGGGTCAAAAAGTGGACCCGCAAGATGAAAACCCGGTTTACGCCGAAGCGGAATCCCTCGAGCAACTCGGACGGATCAACGAGGCCATCGAGGCGCGCGGGCGAGCCATCGCCATTGCCAAACAGGAGAAAAATCGTTGGGAGGGCTATCACTACCGTTGGCGTTTGCACTATTGGCTCAATGATGGGAATGCGGCGTTAGAGGATCTCGAAATCTGCAAAGGATTTGATCCGAAAAGCCTATTCTATTCTCGCGTATACCCCATCTGGGTCTATGCCAACATGGGCGACATGCCGCGCGCTGTAGACGAAGCCCGCGCGATGCCCCGGGACGCCCCGAACGAGGCTCAGTCCGTGTTGTGGTCGGCCGCCTGTTTACGACTTCTGGGGCGGGGCGACGAGGCCGGTGAACTCCTTGCGCGAAGCCGGGACAACGTTTCTTTTTCGGCGGGGCTTGTTTCGCCGCAAACCGAGGAATGGGTCGCGGCATTATTCGATTGCTCGAGTGGACAGAACGAAATCGACGAACTCCTGGCCCTTGCGGATTCTGTCGTAGAGCCGGGGAAACTGCGGGCGGAAGCCCATTTTCACGTGGCCTTGAAGGCCTTGGGCGATGGCCGCCGCGACGAGGCCGTACGCCGGCTTACCGACGCTTATCGCTGTTTCGACAACGAAATGCGTTACACCTTTCATGCGAAAACACTGCTGAAAAAGCTTGAACGCGATCTTGGGTGGCCTTCCTGGCTGTCAGGGCCCGACAAAGTTCACGCAAAGGTCTTGAACAAAACGAACGATCCGGATTAGAATCGCGAATAGGTGAGGGCGATTGGGCTAAAGGATGGGGAACAAATCGATCCAATCAAATCTTCGCGCCGGTTGGATACGGCGAGTGTGCATGCCGTCGGCGGTGCTTTGCGCGCAGTTTGCGGTCAGTATGGCGTCTCCGCCGCAGACGCCGTTGCCGGAGCCGCTATATTCCTTTGATTTGATGTCTCCTGCCGTAGTGGATGGGTTCGTCGAGGCCGATGACGTTCTCACCCTCGGCGATCCCTTTTCGGTAGCTGTCATTCGGGGCGCCGCAATGGGACTCGGCGCCTCCGGTGACGAACTAGACGACCTCTCGGGAATGAACGCGTTGATCTCTCCCGACGCACCCTTCATCCTGCTCTTTTCCGTCAGCCGAGATACCCAAGGGACGGCACAGCCTGATCCGGCACTGGTCGCACTGGGCATTCCCTACAACGTCGCTGACCAGGCCGCGCGAGGGCATCAGGCCGGCGACGAGTTTATGTCCACGATCTTGTTTACCCGTGCCAGCGGCGCCTCGTCTCCTTCCGGCAACAACACCCTCGGCCGCAATAACTTCGACGAGGGCGGCAATGACTTGGCCGCTCAGCCCGAAACCAGCGCCCATAGCGACTCGGTCGGTGCGCCGCAGGACAATGTCGACGCGCTTGCCGACTTGACCGCCGTTTCCGGTCCGTATTTCTCGGCCGGGCGTTTTTCCCCATCGCTTGCCTCACTCCCTGGCTCGACGTTTCCCAGCGGGGCGCACATTTTTCATTACAAGCTCGTGGCGACCACTTTGTACGCTTCATTTGGCGAGCTAGGACTTCAACAAGACGACGACATCGACGCATTGGTCGTTTTTGACACCAATATGGACGGCGTCTTCAATGCCGCAGACCAAGTTCTCTTCTCGCTGACGCCGGACTCACCCTCCCTGATTACCATTCCCGGGGCCAGTGCCACGGGCGCTGCCGCTGATGTGTTCAGCGTCGGTCCCGGTGGGGCTCCGCAACTTTTCGCTCCCGCGTCCAGCCTGGGCCTAGGCGCAGCTCTCGATGATATAGATGCCTTGGAGATTCTCCTTTGCGGCGACCCATTCCAATGCGTCACTGAGCACGGCATTCGCAAACTCCTGGGAGATTTCGATGGCGACGGTGACGTGGATCCCGACGACCTAAACCTTTTCGATGACTGCTTCCGCGGAGACGGCGTTCCCTATCCGCCTGGCTGCTCACCCGGTGATTTCGATCAAGACGGCGATATTGATTGCACCGACCGAAGCCACTTCGGTATCATTTGGAGTGAATCCGCCGAGCTTCCGCCTCGGTTCGAATGCAGTGTGGCCGTGCCCGCACTCACGTTCCCGTTGCTGATGGTCACGGCGGTTCTTATGGCGGTCGCCGGCATCGGACTTTTTCGCCGACGTAGCGAGACAGGCTGACTCCGGACCCGATCGGTGTGGTCAATTGGATGACGAACTCAGCGTTGTATTGTGTGCTAATGCTTGTCAGGCTCAAGATTAAGAAGTGTTCGAAACCCGCAGAAAACCGCCACAACCGCCGGTCGGATTCAAACCCATGACCAGCAGTTTATGAAACCGCATCAACGAGGAGATAAGTCAATGCTATTTCTTATTTTACGAACCGCGAAGCAAATGTCCTGGGGCGGCGCATGCGCATTCGCTGGAGCCTCTGGTACAACTTCTGAGCCATGCAAAGACTTTGTCCAGAATTCCACATCCCATCCACACAGCGGTTTGGTGATCGCTCGGAATTCAGCGCACCTGCGATCCGCAGAATCCGTCATCGCGGAAGAAGAATCAGACCAACGTCGCTGCCGGGGGGAAGCACAACCCCGGCCCGTCGTGACCAGTTCGCCAGTCTCGCAATACCTTGGACAAGCCCCTCTCCCTTCGACCTGAAGTTCCCCCGGACGGCCTTGTCCGGAGACACGATCACGATCACGCCATCGGAAGGCCCCCTCGAAAACCTGATCGCCAATGACCGCTTTGATAACGTCTCGCCACAACTCTTCGCGCCAGCAACGTTGACCATTGTGCCCGAACCTTCCACGCTCAGCCTACGGGCGCTTTCGCTTTCCGCCGTAATTGCTGCATTTTGCTTCAGGTCGTGCAGTACGACCGTGCCTAAACTCGGCAGCGGTTCATGAAACCGCCAGCAGCTTTTCGTAATCTGTTTAGGCTCCAAGCGTTCTAGGGAGGTATCCCTACCTGATTGACAGGTCCGGCTAGGTCGGAGGACCGCACCCGAGTATCGTGTACCGTGTACCGGACGAAGGAACGAAGACATGCTCCAGACGCGCCCACAGCTCATTGCCTCCATCGCAATCGCGCTTCTCTCGAATTTCGCGGCGCGAACCGACGTTTTCAACTTTTCCCGCCAGTTGTTCGGGCCACCGGCCACCTTGGTGAGCAACGTTGAATCGATCAACGCGTCCACCGGTCTGGTCGCTATCTACGGCGGAGACTCGCAGCAGGACCCATGTCGTGCTACGACATGGGTCCTGCTGCGAAAACTCTGGCCCCGAGGTAGCTTCCGAAACGGGGGTTGGCATTGAAAAAGAGAAAACCGGCGCGCACCCTCTTCCCGGCGAGCAGCAGCAGCCGCGCGCTTGGAACGACAACGGCTGGCG